>Ga0209515_10000437_pt1 | contig 77453 bp, 59 predicted proteins | sample Subgroupgradi54m_FD_187454 | JGI IMG/M metagenome (GOLD analysis project Ga0209515, IMG submission 187454) | Subsurface groundwater microbial communities from S. Glens Falls, New York, USA - GMW60B uncontaminated upgradient, 5.4 m (SPAdes)... ...
AGGGGGCCACATCCGGGGTGTCGTCGGCGCGAGTCATGGATAGGTTGACTCATGTCGCCGATTCCCTGTCAAGCTCTTTATCTCCGCCCGATACCTGGGCAGTTACTATTTTCCGGCGTATGCGGTTGGCGCGGTGCTGGGATTGCAGCGGTTTAAGCGACTCCCCCGTCCTGTCCTCGATCACTGTTTTCGGGCGTCATGATCTGCTGGGGACAGAGCGGGACTTGAATCCTTGCCTACTTATCCTCACCTGATATGATAATTCATATGGCCGGACTGACAACCGAACCCGATTACGAGCTTGAAACGCTCTTGAACCTTGATGGCAGCCGCTTCGAGAGCGAGGCGGGATACGTGCTTGAGTTTACCGCAAAGCGGGTTACTCCGACCACAGGACTGCCCCATGACCTCTAAGAACTACAAAGTTGGCAGTCTCAGCGAGTTCATGACCTGGACCAAGGCGGTTGTCCTGGATCCCAACGCTGCCGAGGGCATCCCCCGCCAGTGGTTCGACTCCGAGACAGCAGCCACAAAGGCGTTCGCCCGGGAGTCCACAGCCTCGGCACCGGACGTCACTGCCGAAGCGATGGTCAAGCTCCTCTCCGAGCAGAACCTGAGTCTGATCAGCATGATTGCGACAAGGAAACCGCAGTCCATGCGCGATCTTGCGGGCCTTGTCGGGCGAAAGGAATCAAACCTCTGCCGAACCCTCAAGAAATTGGAGAAGGTGGGTATCGTGAAATTCGTCCCAGGACAGGGACGCGCCCGTGTACCGGTTCTTACGGCGACCAAGGTCCGGCTCGAAATCGACTTGACTGGGGCCGATCGAAGCGAAGTATCCGTTGAGCGGACCAAGTAAAGACTGGAGAGCAGAAAATCCGATCTGGTGTGTGTGGCTGTTCGTCTTAGCGTCCGATTGTGAACCGCATCGGTTCTTCGCGCCTGTGGCCCTACGGCCGGATCTCCACCACCGTTCCATCGGCTACCGCCCGCCAGATGTCTTCGATTTCGTCGTCGGTGACAGCAATGCAGCCCTGGGTCCAGTCGCGCCGCAGGTGGTGCGAGCCGAGCCAGCCCAGGCCGTTGGGCAAGCCGTGGATCATGATGTCGCCGCCCGGAGGCACACCACGGGCCGCCGCCGAAGCGGTGTCGGCCGCGGCGGGGTAGGAGATGTGCAGCGACAGGTGAAACTTGCTGCGCGGATTGTGGCCGTCGATGCGATAGCGGCCCTCGGGGGTGCGGCCGTCGCCTTCCTGCTGCTTGTGACCCAGCGGCTCGCGGCCCAGGGATACGGCGTATTCGCGCAGGATTCGGCCGTCCTTCAGCAGCACCATCCGCCGCGCCGACTTGGCCACCAGCACGGTATCGGCCTGTTCGGTCAGCGGCGGCCGCGGTGGCTGGCGGGTCATGATCAGCCCGGCCGGGAGGATGACCAGCACCACCCCCACCAGAACCGCCGCCAGCCACCGGCCCACGGCGTTACAGCGCCTTCAACCGCTCCAGCGCCTCGGCCACCTTGGCGCGGGCCTGGGCGTAGTCGTCGCGGCGGTCGCGGTGCTCCTGGACCACTTCCGGGTCGGCCTTGGAGATGAACGCGTCATTGCCAAGCTTCTTGTCGAGCTTGGTCACCTCGCCGTCCAGCTTGGTCAGTTCCTTGGTCAGGCGGGCCTGTTCCTGGGCGACGTCGATGATCCCGGCCAGCGGCAGGATAACGGTGGCTTCGTCGACAACCACCTGGACCGCACCGGAAATTGCCTCGTCACCGGCCATGGCGATGGTCTCAAGGCGCGACAGGGTCTGGACCACGTCGCGATGCGACTCCAGCCGCCGCACCGTCTCCGCTCCGGCACCGCGGATGAAGGCCTTCAGGCGGGCGCCCGGCGGCACGTTCATTTCCGCGCGCACCACGCGAACCGCCGTCACCAGCTTGACCACCCAATCCATTTCCGCGTCAGCGTCCTTGTCCGGCACGAAATCATAATGCGGCCAGGGCGCACCGATCAGGCTGGTGGTGCGGCTGTCGGACAACTGGCCCCACAACTCTTCGGTGATATAGGGCATGAACGGGTGCAGCATGATCAGGATCTGGTCGAGCGCCCAAGCCGCGGTGGCACGGGTCTCGGCCTTGGCGGCTTCGTCGGCGCCGTTGAAGATCGGCTTGGCGAATTCCAGGTACCAGTCGCAGAAGCTGTTCCAGGTGAACTGGTAGATCGAAGACGCCGCTTCGTTGAACTTGTAGGTCTCCAGCGCCGTGCTGATGCGCTGCGCCGTTTCCGACACTTTGCCGATCAGCCAGCGGTTGACCGTCTGCTCCACCTGACGCGGCTGGAAACCGGATACCGGCTTGCAGTCGTTCATCTCGCAGAAGCGCGCGGCGTTCCACAGCTTGGTGGCGAAATTGCGATAGCCCTCGACGCGGCCCTCGGCCAGCTTGATGTCGCGACCCTGCGCCGCCAGTGCCGTCAGGGTGAAGCGCAGCGCATCGGTGCCGTATTTGTCGATCAGGACCAGGGGATCAATGATGTTCCCCTTCGACTTCGACATCTTCTGGCCCTTCTCGTCGCGGACCAAGGCGTGGATGTAGACCTCGCGGAACGGCACGTCCCCCATGAAATGGATGCCCATCATCATCATCCGGGCAACCCAGAAAAAGATGATGTCGAAGCCGGTGACCAGCACATCAGTGGGGTAATAGCGGTCCAGTTCCGGCGTCCGCTCGGGCCAGCCCAGGGTCGAGAACGGCCACAGCGCCGACGAGAACCACGTATCCAGCACGTCGGTATCGCGGGTCAGCGCGACCGCATGGCCGTAATGCTTCTCTGCGGCGGCCAACGCCTCGGCTTCGGTCAGTTCGACGAAGATGGCGCCGTCGGGACCGTACCACGCCGGCACCTGATGGCCCCACCAGATCTGACGCGAGATGCACCACGGCTGAATGTTGCGCATCCACTCGAAATAGGTGTTCTCCCAATGGCGCGGCACGAACACGGTGCGACCCCGCTCAACCGCCTCAATGGCCGGCTTGGCCAGAGTCTTGGCGTCAACGAACCACTGGTCGGTCAGCCACGGCTCGATCACCACGCCCGAACGGTCGCCATAGGGCACCATATGCGTATGCGGCTCGATCTTATCGAGCAGGCCGAGCGCCTCGATCTCCTCGACCACCTTCTTGCGCGCCGCGTAGCGCTCCAGGCCGCGATAGGCCTCGGGCACGTCGTCGGTCAGGTGGGCGTTGTGGTCGAGGATGTTGATCATCGGCAGGTCATGCCGGCGACCGACCTCGAAGTCGTTGAAATCATGGGCCGGAGTGATCTTCACCGCGCCGGTGCCCTTGGTCGGGTCGGAATATTCGTCGGCGACGATGGGAATGCGCCGGCCGACGATGGGCAGCACCACCATCTTGCCGACCAGATCGGTGTAGCGCTCATCCTCGGGATGCACCGCCACCGCCGTATCACCGAGCATCGTCTCCGGCCGGGTGGTCGCCACCGTAATATAGGTGTCGGCCATGCCTTCGACCGGGTACTTGAAATGCCACATATGCGACTGGATTTCGCGCTGTTCGACTTCCAGGTCGGAAATGGCGGTGTGCAGCTTGGGATCCCAGTTGACCAGCCGCTTGTCGCGATAGATCAGGCCCTGCTTGTGCAGATCGACGAACACCTTGCGCACGGCGGCCGACAGGCCCTCGTCCATGGTGAAGCGCTCGCGGCTCCAGTCCGGCGAGGCGCCCAGCCGGCGCAACTGGCGGGTAATGGTGCCGCCCGATTCGGCCTTCCACTCCCATACCCGCTTGATGAAGTCATCGCGGCCGAGATCGTGACGGGTCACATTGTTCGCCGCCAACTGGCGCTCAACGACCATCTGGGTGGCGATACCGGCGTGATCGGTGCCCGGCTGCCACAGCGTATCGCGCCCGCGCATGCGCCAGTAGCGGGTCAGGATATCCTGCAACGTAAACGTCAAGGCGTGGCCCATATGCAGGCTGCCGGTCACGTTCGGCGGCGGCATCATGATGGTGTAGGGCCGCGCTGCCGTCTGGGGCGCGCAGCCGAAGGCGCCGGAGCGCTCCCACTCCTCGTAGTGCTTGGGCTCGACGTCGGCGGGGCGATAAGTCTTGTCCAGCATCGCTGAACGATCCTCCGGCAGATTCATAACGGACTAGAGGGGCAAGGAAATACCGCAAATCGCCGCCCAGACCAAGGCGGAATGCTTGGCGAGTCTCAAGCGCCGGATTATAAGCGGCCCATGACCCTGATGGACCTGCTCAAGGCCGCCTATGACGGCCTGCACACCCATTCCGCCCTGGTGGCGCTGCTGCTGATCGCTCTGCCGGTCGGCGGAACCGCCCTGGCACATATCGGCAAGGGCGGCCGCACCGATGCCGACGGCAAGCTGATCGCCAGTCTGGTGATCGGGCTCGCCGTGCTGCTGGTCTTTGCCGAACTGGTCGCCCTGCTCATCGCCACCAAAGTCGTGCATCGGGACGTGTTCGGGGTGATGATGATGGCCGACGCCGTGCTGATTCTCGGCCCGCCGCTCAGCCTGGCCGCCTGCATCGCCGGCCTGCGGATGGTGTTTCCGCTCGGCCAGCTCGCCACCATCCGCACCCTGCGCGACGCCGGCCTGATGCTGGGAGTCGGTGCCGCATTGCTGTGGGTGCTCAGCCGGTTCAAGGGCTGGGGCATCTGGTTCCTGGGCAGCATCGCCGAGCTGATCGTCATCGTCGGCGTGGTGGTCGCGCTGGGGGTGTATCTGGTCCGGCGGTCAACCAAAGAGCCGCGGTGAGGTAATGACCGAACATAACCGCTCCGGTTCTACCCGCGAGCGCTGAGAAAGGACAGTCACCACGAAGGCACGAAGGACACGAAGGAAGAGGTCAGAGATGGTGCCAACCACCTTTTGCTTCGTGTCCTTCGTGCCTTCGTGGTGAATTCCTGATTCACTCATTTCCGGCCGTCACCCTACCCCGCCAGCTTGCGCAGCATGTCCGCCGTTACCAGGGTAATGCCCTTTTCGGTGCGGTAGAAACGACGGGCGTCGGCTTCGGCATCTTCGCCGATCACCGTGCCCGGCGGAATGATGCAGCCGTTGTCGACCACGCAGCGGCGGATTCGGCTGTGGCGGCCGAGATCGACATCGGGCAGAACCACGCTGTCCTCGACCAGACAGTATGAATTGACCCGCACATTCGAATACAGCAGCGAGCGCCGCACCGTCGACCCCGAGATGATGCAACCACCCGACACCATCGAATCCACCGCCATGCCGCGGCGGTTGTCGGAATCGAAGACGAACTTGGCCGGCGGCAATTGGGCCTGATAGGTCCAGATCGGCCAGTTGGTGTCGTACAGGTTCAGATCGGGCGTCACCGTGGTGAGGTCGATATTGGCCTCCCAGTACGCATCCACCGTTCCCACGTCGCGCCAGTAGGGTTCCTTGGCGACACCGTCCATCACGCAGGAGTCGCGGAACGGATGGGCAACCACCTTGTAGCGGCCGATCAGTGCCGGAATGATGTTCTTGCCGAAATCGTGTTCCGAATCGGCCTCTTCGGCATCCAGCAGCAGCTTTTCATAGAGAAACTGGGCATTGAAGATGTAGATACCCATGCTGGCCAGCGAGCGATCGGGCCGGCCGGGCATCGGCTTGGGATCTTTGGGTTTTTCGTCGAATTCGATGACGTTGTAGTCATCGTCGACGGCCATTACGCCGAATCCGGTGGCATCCTCGCGCGGGACGTCGATGCAGGCGACGCTGACATCGGCTCCGGCGGCAATATGCGCCGCCAGCATCAGGCCGTAATCCATCTTGTAGACATGGTCGCCCGCCAGAACCAGCACATAGTCCGGGTCGTGAGCGCGGATGATATCCTGGTTCTGGAAAATCGCGTCGGCGGTGCCCCGATACCAGTTTTCACCGGTGGTGCGCTGCTGCGCCGGCAGCAATTCAACGAACTCGCCGAATTCGCCGCGCAGGAAGCCCCAGCCCCGTTGCACATGCTGAATCAGGCTATGCGCCTTGTACTGGGTCAGCACGCCGATGCGGCGGATGCCCGAGTTCAGGCAGTTGGACAAGGTAAAGTCGATGATGCGGAACTTGCCGGCGAAAGGCACGCCCGGTTTGGCATGCCAGTCGGTCAGGTTCTTGAGCCGGCTGCCGCGTCCGCCTGCCAACACCAGGGCCAGGGTCTTGCGCAGACGGTGGGTCAATTCGGTTTGCAGACCAACGGTCTGGTCGTTCGGCGTATACATGATCCCACCCTACTGAAGTCGCCCGCCAAGACCGTGCCACAGACTGGCGGGTTGAACAATGGGTTGCCGGTTGTTGTCACGCCTTTGTCGTATCAAGGTGGTGACGATCGTATGATATAGTGGACATCAGAGCATTTTCCGACCCAGTCGAAAAATGCTCTGATTGTCAGCCCTCGCCGGGCGCGCTCCGCGCTTGGCCGCGGCCGCAATGGCCGCTGGAGCGTGATCCGACCCGATCAGATCACGCTCTGAAGCCCGTCGCATGGCTGCCATCGCCGGAATCTCTTTTGTGCGCCACCGCGTTGCGTTAGGCTGGCCACTGTTCAGCCGAACCGCGAGGGACCATGCGAGTTCTGTTTGTGTCGTCGGAAGTCTTCCCGCTGATCAAGACCGGCGGATTGGCTGATGTCAGCGGCGCCCTTCCGCCGGCGTTGACCGAATTGGGCATTGATGTCCGCATCCTGATGCCGGGCTATCCGCAGGCCATGGCCAAGCTGGAGGCACCGCACCGCATCGCCACGTTGGGCAGCCCGCTGGGTGCCGGAGAAACCCATCTGGTCGAAGGCCGTCTGCCCGGAACCGACGTGATCGTGTGGCTGATCGACAGCCCGGCGCAGTACGCCCGCGGCGGCGGCCCCTATCAGGATGAATGGGGCGTCGACTGGTTCGACAACGGCCTGCGCTTCGGCCTGCTCGGCTGGGTGGCAGCGGCGCTGTGCCGCGACTGGAGCCCGCTCGACTGGCAGCCCGACGTGGTCCACGCCAACGACTGGCAAAGCGGTCTGACCGCGGCCTATCTGCGGGCCTGGGGCGGCCCGCGGCCGGGCACCGTCCTGACCATCCACAACATCGCCTATCAGGGCTGCTTCCCCGCCGCCCTGGTGCCGCGGCTTGAACTGCCGGACTCGCTGTACCAGCCCGAAGGCATGGAATTCTACGGCCGCATGAGCTTCCTGAAGGCAGCCTGCTTCTATTCCGACAAGCTGACCACCGTCAGCCCGACCTACGCCCGCGAAATCCAGTCGTCCCCCAATGGATTCGGCCTGGAAGGCCTGCTGGCCCATCGCCGCCGTGATCTGGTGGGCATTCTCAACGGTGTCGATTACGAGGTGTGGAATCCGGCCGCCGATGATCATCTGCCGCTGGGCTACGGCTCCGACCTGCTGGGCAAAGCCGCCGTCAAGACCGCCTTGCAGACCGAGCTGGGCCTGGAACAGAGCACCGCGCCGCTGTTCATCATCGTCAGCCGGCTCAACGACCACAAGGGCATGGATCTGGTGCTGGCCGCCATCCCCTTCCTGTTGCAGCATGGCTGTCAACTGGCGGTGCTGGGCAGCGGCGAGCGCTGGATGGAAGATGGCTTCCGCGCCGTTGCCGCGCAGCACCCGACCCGCATCGCCGCGCGCATCGGCTATGACGAAACCCTGGCTCACCGCCTGATCGCCGGTGGCGACGTGCTGCTGATGCCGTCGCGCGCCGAGCCGTGCGGCCTGACCCAGCTATACGCCCTGCGCTACGGCACCGTGCCGCTGGTCCACGAAACCGGCGGGCTGGCCGACACGGTGGTCGATGCCGCCTATGACACGCTGCTGGGCGGCACCGCCACCGGCTTCGTCTTCAAGCACGCCGACCGCGGTGGACTGGAATGGTGCATCGAGCGGGTGGTGCAGATGTACCAGAACACCGATAGCTGGTCGCGCATCCGCACCGCCGGCCCGCGCCAGGATTTCAGTTGGCACCGCGCCGCCGAGCGTTACCGCGACCTGTATGCGTCGCTGATGCCGGAGTGATACCGGCGAGCAGGGCAATCGGGTGAAGGAAATATTGCCTGTTTTTTTACCCGTCATCCTCGCGAAAGCGGGGATCCATGCGATGTTAACGTCTGGTACGGCCGTGCATGGAATGCCCTTTGCCTTCGCACCGTATCACGATGGGCGACGCTTCTTCTGACGGATAGGCCGCATGGATTCCCGCTTTCGCGGGAATGACGATGGAATATCTGGGGGCAGGTGCGAGGCGGTATGACTCCCGGCCCGACGCCTCGCGCCCCTATTCCTCTGCCGTCACCCGCGTCTTCTTTTTCTTCTCCTCCTCCGGCTTGACCACCCAGGGCCGTTCGCCGCGCCAGGAGCGGGCGCTGATGCCGCGCAGGGGCTCCAGCCACACCGCGTGAGGTCCGTCGCGCCACAGGGCGATGCGGTCGATGGTCAGGCGGGCCGACGGGCAGTCGTGACGGAGCGGCACCGTCGACACCACCACCTTGGCCACGGCGCAATCCTCGGCGAAGGCTTCGGCGCGGCGCACCAGCGACACCGGCAGACCGCCACCCCGCCACAGGCAGCCTTGCGAATCGCAGGTCAGACCATCGACCGCGCCGGCCTGCTCGAAGGCCCGTGGCTCCAGGCCGGCGCCGGCCCGCTCATCCCAGGACTGACGGACGAAGGCGCCGCGCTTCAGGCTGGAATACAGCAACCCGCCGGCCGCCGCGCGCACCGCCATGATCTCGCCATCGCCGTCGATCAGCACGTCCGGCAGATCGTGAAACGGCACGGTCAGCACGGCCCCCAGCATCGGCACCAGCCCGAGCCGCCGCCACCGTCGCCGCCACAGGCACAGCCACAAGCCGCCCAGGCTGTAGATGGCCATGGCGGTGACCGACACCGGCGGCACCACAATGGCGGCGCCCGGCCAGCCGGCAACCGCCGTCGCCAGCCGGTTGATGCCCTCGACGCCCCAGCCCATCACCCGCAGCGCCGGCTCGTCGAGACCGAACGGCATCAGCAGCAGCGCCACCAGCCCGGCGGGCATGACGACAACGCCGGTCAGCGGTACCGCCAGCAAGTTCGCCGGCACCGACCACGTTGCGAAGCGGCTGAAGTGGTGAACGGCATAGAAGGCTGTGGCCGAGCCGGCCACCAGCGAGGTGAACGAGATGGTGCCACCATACAGCGCCAACCAGCGCACACCGCCGCCCTCGGCACGCCACGCCGAGACCTGCGGCGCCACCGCCTCGAACGCGGCGACCAGAGCGACCACCGCGGCGAACGACATCTGGAAGCTGGCACCGATCAGGGCCTGCGGCTGCCACAGCAATACCGCCGTCGCCGCCCAGGCCACCGTTCGCATGGAAATGGCCTTGCGGTCGACCAGCACCGCCAGCAGCACGATGGCGATGGAGGCGAAGGAGCGCTGAGCCGGCACGGTGGCGCCCGACAGCAGCAGGTAGAACACCGTCGCACCCAGCGCCACGACCGCGGTCCATTTCTTGATGGCGAAGCGCAGCGCCACCCAGGGCAAGGCCGCCAGCGTACCGCGCACCACCACGAACACCAGTCCGGCCACCATCGAGAAATGCACGCCGGAGATGGACAGCAGATGGGCCAGACCCGAGTCGCGATACTCGTCCCAGGTCTGTTCGGTCACCGCGGCCCGTTCGCCGGTGACCAGCGCCGCTGCCACGGCGCCTTCCTCACCACCGATCACGCCACTGATACGCAGAGTCACCCGATGCCGCAACCCGGCCAGCCAGATCGCGAACGACTCGGCCAGACCGTCGGCCGCCGTGGGGACGATCTCGGGTGCGGTCACCGCGAATCCGACCGCTCCCAGCCCCTCGAACCACGCCTGACGGGCGAAATCATAGCCACCGGGCAGGCTGGGGGCCGGCGGCGGGCGCAGCACCGCCCGCAAGGTCACCTGTTGGCCGGGCATCACCGAGTCGGTGCGCCGCGTCAGCCGCAGGCGGATCTTCAGCGGCGGCTCGGCCATGCGGTCGATGGTCAGCCGATCCAGTTCGACGCGCTGCGACTGACCCAGCACCTCCACCGCGGCAATACGGCCGCGCACCGTCACCGGGCCCATCTCATGGCTCACCACCGGCCCGGCCCGCCGCACCGCCGCCCATTGGCTGACGGAAAACCCGGTCGCCACCATGCACAGACCCACCGCCAGCAACGGCGCCAGCGCATGACGGCGCACCGCCACCGCCAGTACGATGCTCAGGCCAAGCCCGGTCAGGCCAGCAAAGGCGGGGGGCTCGACCGACAGGGTGAAATACAAGGCGATGCCCGATCCCAGCAGCACCGGCAGCCATAAGGACCAGCGATCGCGTTCGGCGAAGAACGCCTCGGATGCCGCAGCCGCGAAGCGAAAACCACCCGCCCCGACGGCCAGGATTGCCGCCACCCTGAAATGCGGGAGATTCCCCACCTGTTTCCCCTCAACACCCGTGCTGCACTTGCGTTAAAACTGTGCTACATAGCCCGCGCGAGATAAAAAAAGACGACCAGAAAGGTACCTGATTCCCGATGCATGTGGTAACCCGCTTCGCCCCGTCGCCCACCGGCTACCTGCATATCGGCGGCGCCCGCACCGCGTTGTTCAATTGGCTGTTCGCGCGACGCCATGGCGGCACATTCCTGCTGCGGATCGAGGACACAGATCGGCAGCGCTCGACCCCCGACGCCATCGAGAAGATCTTCGAGGGCATGCGCTGGCTGGAACTGGACTGGGACGGCGCGCCGGTCATGCAGTTCGCCCGCGCCGCCCGTCACGCCGAGGTGGCGCGTCAGCTGCTGGCCGAGGGCAAGGCCTATCAGTGCTATGCGACGTCGGAAGAGCTGGACCGCATGCGCGAGGAACAGCGCGCCGCGGGAAAGCCCATGCGTTACAACGGCTTGTGGCGCGACCGCGACCCGGCCGAGGCGCCCGCCGACCTTAACCCGGTGATCCGCCTGAAGGCGCCGCAGGAAGGTGAGACCATCATCGAGGATATGGTCCAGGGGCCGGTACGGGTTGCCAACGAGCAGTTGGACGACATGGTGCTGCTGCGCTCGGACGGTACGCCGACCTATATGCTGTCGGTGGTGGTGGACGATCACGACATGGGCATCACCCATGTGATTCGCGGCGATGACCACCTGACCAACGCCTTCCGCCAGACCCAGCTGTACCGCGCCTGCGGCTGGACTCCGCCGGTTTTCGCCCATATCCCGCTGATCCATGGTGCCGACGGCGCCAAGCTGTCGAAGCGGCACGGCGCCCTGGGCGTCGAGACCTACCGCGACATGGGCTATCTGCCTGAAGCGATGCGCAATTACCTTTTGCGCCTGGGCTGGTCTCATGGGGATGACGAGATCATATCTACCGAACAGGCCGTGGCCTGGTTCAGCCTGGAGTCGGTCGGCCGATCGGCAGCGCGATTCGATTTCGCCAAACTGGGCAGCGTGAACGGCCATTACATGCGTCAGGCCGACGATGCGCGGCTGGTCGATCTGATCCTGCCGCTGCTGGCCGACAAGCTGGGCCAGGCGCTGGATGTGGCCGAGCGCGCGCGCCTGATCGCCGGCATGTCCGGCCTGAAGGAGCGGGCCAAGACTTTGGTGGAGTTGGCCGACTCGGCCGCCTTCTACGTCGCCCCGCGCCCCATCGCGACGGACGACAAGGCGGCCAAGGCGCTGGAGGGTGATGCCTTGGAGCATCTGGCGGCATTTGGCCGGACCATCGCCGGCCTGGAGGTCTGGAACCAGGAGCGGCTGGAACAGGCCGCCCGTGTCTACGCGGAAAATACTGGTTTGAAGCTGGGCAAACTGGCCCAGCCGGTACGGGCGGCAGTGACCGGATCAACGGTCTCGCCGCCGATTTTCGAGGTCATGCAGGTGCTGGGTAAAGCCGAAACGCTCGCCCGCATCAACGATAAACTAGAGGATTCCCAGCAAGTGCGGTGATCGCAAGCGCGATCCGTTGGACAAACTTAGATATAATCTGGGGAAGGGTTGCACATGACGAAAGAAGCGACGGCAGATACGGCGGCGAAGGATACGGTCACTCTGACCGACAACAATAGCGGAAAGACCTATAGCTTTCCGATCCTGCATGGCTCGACGGGACCCGATGTGATCGACATCCGCCCGCTGTACACCAAGACGGGGATGTTCACCTACGATCCGGGCTACACCTCGACCGGCAGCTGCGAATCGAAGATCACCTATATCGACGGCGACAACGGTATTCTGCTGCACCGCGGCTATGCCATCGAAGATCTGGCCGAGCATTCCGATTACCTGGAAGTCGTCTATATGCTGCTGAAGGGCGAGTTGCCCAACAGCCAGCAGAAGAAGAAGTTCGAGGCGGACATCACTCGGCATTCCATGCTGAATGAACAGATCAACTACTTCTACCGCGGCTTCCGTCGCGACGCCCACCCGATGGCCGTCATGGTCGGCGTAGTCGGTGCGCTTTCGGCGTTCTATCACGATTCGCTGGATATCAATGATCACCACCAGCGCATGGTCGCCAGCTATCGTCTGGTCGCCAAGATGCCGACCATCGCCGCCTGGGCCTACAAGTACTCGATTGGCCAGCCGTTCATCTATCCGAAGAACGATCTGACCTATGCCGAGAACTTCCTGCGCATGATGTTCGCGGTCCCCTGCGAGGAATACAAGGTCAACCCGGTGCTGGCTCGCGCCATGGACCGCATCCTGATCCTGCATGCCGACCACGAACAGAACGCCTCGACCTCGACCGTCCGTCTGGCCGGCTCGTCGGGCGCCAACCCGTTCGCCTGTATCGCCGCCGGTATCGCCTCTCTGTGGGGCCCTGCCCATGGCGGCGCCAACGAGGCGGTGCTGAACATGCTGCAGGAAATCGGCAGCAAGGACCGCATCCCCGAATTCGTCAAGCGCGCCAAGGACAAGGACGATCCGTTCCGCCTGATGGGCTTCGGCCATCGCGTGTACAAGAACTTCGATCCGCGCGCCCGGGTGATGCAGCGTACCTGTCACGAGGTGCTTGACGAGCTGGGTGTCCGCAACGAGCCCCTGCTCGAGCTGGCCACGGAGCTGGAGCGCATTGCGCTCGAAGATCCGTACTTCGTCGAGAAGAAACTCTATCCCAATGTCGACTTCTATTCTGGTATCATCTTCCGGGCCATGGGCATTCCGGTCAGCATGTTCACCGTGCTGTTCGCGGTTGCCAGAACGGTGGGCTGGGTTGCCCAATGGAGCGAGATGATCAACGACCAGCATCAGAAGATCGGCCGGCCGCGTCAGCTTTACACCGGCCACACGCAGCGGAAGTTCCAGCCGCTGCACCAGCGTGGCTGAGCTGCGAGAACATCGCCAGCGGGAAGGGCGGCCGGCTGCGGCCATGTCGCCCCACCGCCTGCGCTTGTCCGCCGCCAACGACAACGTGGCGCCGGTGCGCCACGTTTTGCGCCAACTGGCGCTGGCCGGCTCCGTCTTTGCCGCCACCTTCGGCGTTGCCTGGTGGTGGCTGAACTGACGGTGCGGCCAGTTCCCAGAGGGCACTGATATCGAAATGCGCTCCGTGGCGTAGCGACGGCTACCGCCCGGACGGCTGCCAGGAGCTGCCGATGGCTGCCGGGTCATCGACGCCATCCGGCAGGTCGGTGAAAACGCGCGTGTCCGCAGGGCGCCGGTCCGGCTTCGACGGATGGGTCATCTCGTAGATCACGGCAGCAGCCGATGGAAGAACTCCAACACGCTCCAGCCCCCGCAACAGCCCCACGGTCGAGAGCAGGTGGAGGTTCGGCGGTTTGTTGAAGACTCGCACCCCGGCGTCCTCGAACAGGATGACCACCGGATCGCCGATGCTGACATACTTGCGCAGTCCATCGTCCGACGACATGAAGTCAACGATGGCGAGTTCTCCGGCATTCTTCTTGAGTTTCCTCCCCGTACGTCGTTTTTCGCGTTCCTGTTCGCCGATTTCGGTGTTCTCGACAACGAACGGCGGCTGATTGCCGTCGATGAACGCCTTCACGGCCTGGTCCTTGGGATAGGACAGGTCGCAGGTCAACTCGTCATAGACCGCATCGACCACAACCAGCCGCATGTCGAGCGCCAGCAGCAGATCCAGCCGGTCGGCCACCCAAAGGCTGTTGAACGGCCCCGCATCGGGAATGATGACGGTGCACCGCTTCACGATTGCCTCCAGAGTTTGGCGAAGGTCACGGCTTGGTTCTCGACGTCATGGGGTGGTGGCAGCGGCAGCGGCAGGTCTGCGTCCCCGAGCGCCACCAGCAATTCGGCGTAGTCGCGCAGCTCAAGGACTCGAATAGCCTCGTTCCTGGCCAAGCGCCCCTGCGAATATGCCAGCAGTGGATCGTCCGCGATGGGATCGGCGCCACCCGATGTCACCGCCTCCAAGTGCTCCCGGATAATTGCCGTCATCGTCGTCCCATAGGCGGCGGCATACGCCCTGGCCCGCGCTACAAGATCGTCCGGCAGGTTGAGCGTCGTGTTCCTCAGCATGTCGCGCCTCCGTCTTTCCTGCCGTTCCGCCAATGAAGGAACCTTCATCGGCACGCCCTCGGCTGGAGGACCGGCACGAAAGTCAGTTCAACAGCGTGCCTGATCACATATACATGTGAAAGACGCTTCCGGTGTCAATAGAATGCCAACGGGGCCGCAATGGCCGCTTGAGGACCGGCGTACCGGTTCGAGCATGTGTCAAACATTTCGCTCGTCGCCTCACCCTCACCCCCATTCCCCCAGCGCGCGGCGCAGCCGTTCGCGTCCCGCGGTCCCGCCCGGCAGGCCGAAACGCAGCAGGCGGGGGGCGCTGGCGAAGGGTCGGGTGAGAATACCGCGGCTGCCGAGATGCTCGTACAGGGCCCAGGCCCGCGGCGCGCTGACCAGACGGAACAGATCAGTGCCGCCGGTCACCATCAGGCCGGCTTCGGCCAGGACGGCGTCGAGGGCGATGGCGTCCGCGGCAAGGCGGCGGCGCATCTGAATAATCCAGTCCTCGTCGCTCAGCGCCTGGGTCGCCACCGCCAGCGCCGGCCCCGACACCGCCCAGGGACCGACGGCACGGCGCAGTTCTCCCGCCAGCGGCGGCATGCAGATGGCAAAACCCAGCCGCAGGCCGGCCAGACCGAAGAATTTTCCGAATGAGCGCAGCACCACCACGCCCGGCCCGACCCGATCGGCCAGACTGAGTTCGGGGGCGACGTCGGCGAAAGCCTCGTCCACCACCACCAGCCCGCCGCGCCGCGCCAGGGCGTCACCCAGCGCCGCCAGGCCGTCGGGATCGAGGCGGCGGCCGTCGGGGTTGTTGGGATTGACCACCACCACCACCCGGCTGCCGGGATCGACATATTCGTCCTCACGGACATCCACATGATGCCCTGCCGCCGCCCAGGCGGCAGCATGCTCGCCATAGGTCAGGCCGACGATGGTCACCCGACTGACCGGCACCAGATAGGGCAGCCACTGGATCAGCGCCTGACTGCCCGGACCCGCCACCATATGACTGGGCCGTGTCACCCCATAGCAGGTGCAGGCAGCGGCGATCAGGTCATGTTCGGCCGAGGCGTCGGGCAGGCGGTGCCACAGCTCTGGGGCCAGTTCGGGCACGGGATAGGCATAAGGATTGATGCCGGTCGACAGGTCCAGCCACTCCTCGGCAGGCCAGCCGAAACGAGCCGCGGCAGCCGCCAGGTCGCCGCCATGCGTCGGCAGGCCGGTGGCGTCGACGGAGGGAACGGAGAAGGCGGAATCGCGCGTCATGGCGCAAGGCCTAGCACCGTGGCGGACATGGCGCAAGATGAGGTGTTTTCAACAGGGTCGTGCCTGGAAAGATGGCATTGATGGGTGGGCTGCGCTAAAGTATCGCATTCTTCATCGGGATCAATGAACTTGGCCGACGCACCGCTTTTTCGCCGTCTGTTTCAGCCCCTGTCGCGCCTGCTCACCTCCGAGCCGGCCCCCGTCGTATCGCCGGAAGACGACGAGGACGACGAGGGAACATTCGCCGATCAGGAAATCCATCAGACGCTGGATGACGTCCTCCGGCAGGAGGCGGGGCGCTATGGCACCAAGGTGCATGTCGTCAGCCTGGAAGGCCTGCACGAGGCGATCGGTGCCGAGAAATGGCGCAAGATGGCCGACAAGGTGCAGATGATCGCCGAAAGCGCCATCCATCGCCACATCGGCAAGGGTGGTGTGTTCGGCCGCCGCGGTGAGGATCTGTATGTGCTGGTGTTCTCGCGCCTGCCGCCGCGCGAAGCCCAGTCGCGCAGCCAGATGATTGCCAAGGAAGTGGGGGAACGGCTGCTCGGCAGCGCCCGCTTCGCCGCCGGCGCGGTGCATTGCGTCGAACTGGACCTGGATCAGGCGCTGGGCGAGGACGGACAGTTGAACCTGTCGGTGCTCAGCGAGGCCATCGCTGAAGTGCGCGCCGCCGAGGACGCGACCGCCGAGGGTGCCGCCCGCCGCGAGGAGTTGCGGCGCAGCCTTCAGCCGACCGACTGGCAACCGCCCGAGCCCGAGCGCCGCACCTTCGCCGAGGCCAAGCCGATCGAAGGGGAGGAACGCCGCACTTTCGCCGAGGCCAAGCCGATCGAAGCACTGTCCGATGCGCCGGTCGACAAGGTGGAGGCGTCTCAGGGCCGCTATGAAATCGAGGTACTGCCGACCTGGGAGGCCCAGGGCGAGGCCATGTCGGCCAATCTGGTTCAGGTGGTGCGCCAGGACCGGCCCGAAACGCCGGTGCTGACCGGCGGCCATGCCTATACCGGGGGCCAGGGTGTCGCCTTCGTGCTGGACCGGCTGGTCGCCGAACAGACCATCCGGTTGCTGGAGCAACTGGCCACCGACCATGTGCGGACGACAGTGGTGGTGCCGATTCACTTCACCTCGCTGGTCACCCGTCAACGCATGATGCTCACCGGCCTTTACGACCGCATCCCCGACGGCGTGCGCAAACTGCGCCTGGACATGGAAGTGTTCGGTGTCCCGCCGGAACCGACTCCCAGCCAGTTGGCCGATGTCTGCTCGGCACTCAAACCGTTGTGCCGCGACGTCCTGCTGCGCCTGCCCTCGCCCCATTTCCCCGCCGGTCTGGCCGCTGATGCCCGCTTCGACGCCATCGGCCTGGATGCCGAGGAACTGCCCGAAGCCGATCGCGCCGACGCGGCCTTGCTCCGGGATCTGGCGGCCGTTCAGCAGGCCGCGGAAAGCGTCGGCTTGCAGTCCTATGTCTGGCATCTCAGATCCCGCGCCACCATCCGCGGCGCTGTCCGGCTCGGCATCGGCCGGCTCAACGGCCCTGCTCTGCTGCGCGCCCAACCGCGCCCGCGCCCGGCCATGCCGGTGCCGAAGGCCCGGTTTCTCGAGGGCTGAACGAGCCTCTTTCGGGATAGAGCGCCACCCCCACGTATCAACCGTTTGCCCCGCCTACCAACGTCCGTATATATCCGCCTCTCAGCCTGGACCGGCCCCCGCCGAAAGGGGTAGCATATGACTTGGCCGGAGCCGTCCGGCCGTGTTGCCGGGGAGTGATACGACGTGAAACTCCGCAAGGCGTGGCTGCTGCTGCTCTGCATGATTACCGTCATCCCTCCGGCAATCGCTGCGCCGGATCGCATGATTCTGTCCACCGGCATGCGCGAGCCGTGGACCACCGCCGACCACACCGGCTTTACCGATCTGGTGGTGGCCGAGGTGTTCCGCCGCCTGGGCATCAAAGCCGAGGTTTCGGTGATCCTGGCGGCGGCGCGCGGCATCAAGCTGGTCGACGACGGTGTCGACGACGGCCTGACGGCGCGGGTCGCCGGGCTGGAAAAGAATTACCCCAATCTGGTACAGGTGCCCGAGAAGATCTTCGACAACGACTTTGTCGCCGCCGCCCTGGCCGATAACACGTCCAAGGCCTGGACCATCCGGTCGTTTGGCGAACTGGCGCCGTACAGTGTCGCCTATATCATCGGCTGGCAGATTTTCGATCACAATCTGGGGCCGGTGCGCGAATTGACCCAGGCCAAGGATTCCGACCAGCTATTGACCCTGCTGGGCAACCACCGGGCCGAGATCATTCTGCACGAGCGCTGGCAGGTGCTGTGGCACGCCAAGCAAAAGGGAATCACCTTGCGCGTCTTCGAGCCGCCGCTGGCGCCTGTGCCCATGTATATGTACCTGCACCGGAAGCATATTGACCTTGTGCCAAAAGTTTCCGCTGAATTGGCGGCCATGAAGCGTGATGGAACCTACCAGACCTTGGCTGAACGGGCCTTCGGCGATCTGGGCGACAAGGCCATGCTGCTGCGGTGATCTATGATGCTCGCCGGCCCCGACGTTCGTTTCCCGGTGGCCCGCCGCCTGATGATGCGGTTAGCGATGATCGGATGCGTCTTCGCGGTGCTGGTCAGTATTGGTGAATTGGCCATCGAATACCGGCGCGACCACAACCGCCTGATCGCCCGGCTGGACCAGATCGAACAGGGCTATCTTGGCGCGGTGGTCGAATTGACCTGGCTGGAAGACGAGGAACGGCTGGCGCTGCTGGCGCTGGGTATCGAGCGTCAACCCAACGTTCACCGTGTCGTGGTGGTCAATACCAGCGGGCGCGTGCTGGCCAAGGCCGGCGCCGATGACGACGGCGACGGCCCGGTACGGGTCTATCCGCTGGCCCGGGAATATCACGGCCAATGGCTGACGATCGGCGAACTGCGCGTCGCCACCTCCTTGACTGAATTGCGGACGCGGCTGTGGGAACGGTCGCTGACGACCTTTCTGGCCAATGCCCTGCTGATCCTGGTGGCGGCGGTGCTGGTCCATCTGATGGTGCACCGGGTGGTGACCCAGCCCCTTGGCCGGCTGGCCGCCTATGCCCGCGCTCTCGGCCGCGCCGACATCAACTCACCGCCGCCGGACATTGAACACGCCTCCCACAGCCAGGACGAATTCTCAGATCTGGTGCACGCCTTCGACGACATGCGCCGGGCCATCGCCGAATCCTATACCGAACTGCGCGATAGCGAAGGGCGGTATCGCGACCTGTTCACCAACTCGCCGGTTTCGCTCTGGGAGGAGGATTTTTCGGCGGTCAAGCGCGCCCTTGACGCGTTGCGACCGACCGTCACCGACCTGTCCGCCCATCTCGCGGCCCATCCGCATCTGATCGAAGAGATGGCGGGCTTGGTGGTCGTGCTGGATGTCAACGAGGCGACGCTGGGGCTTCATCGGGCATCGACTTCGCGCGATCTGCTGTCCAGCCTGGCCCAGACCTTTACCCCATCGTCCTACCGTACCTTTCAGCGGGAACTGCTGGCGATCTGGCACGACGAGTACAGCCTGGTGATGGACGGCGAAATTCAGACGCTTGATGGCGAACCGCGCGAGGTGGTGGTGCGCTGGAACGTACCGCCGCAGCATCGCGACAGCCTGGCGCGGGTCATCATCTCGCTTGAAGACGTGACCGATCGCAAGGCGGCCGAGCGCTCGCTGACCATCACCGTCGAAAAGCTGATGCAGGCCAACAGCGAACTGGAGCGCTTCACCTTCGTCGCCGCCCATCACCTTCAGGAACCGGTCCGCACGGTGGTCAGTTTCGGCCAATTGCTGGAACGCCATCTCGGTCAGGCGCTGGACGACGAAACCCGCGACTATGTCGGCTATCTCACCATGGCGGCGCGGCGGATGCAGGAGCAGGTGCGCGGCCTGCTGGAGTATTCGCGCGCCGGGCAGGCTTCCGGCAATTTCGCTCCGGTCGACCTCGGTGCCGCCCTGGCCGCCGCCCGCGAGACCCTGACCAGCGCCATCGCCGAAAGCCGCGCCGTCATCACCGTGGCGCCGCTGCCGACGGTGCCGGGCGATTTCAGTCTGCTCAGTCTGGTCCTGCGCCATCTGGTCGGCAACGCCATCAAGTTCCACCGCCCCGGCATCCCGCCACGCATCGACATCACCGCCGAACGCCAGGAGACCGTCTGGCAACTGACCGTGGCCGACAACGGCATCGGCTTCGATCCCGCCTTTGCCGCCAACCTGTTCCAGGTGTTCGGCCGCCTGCACGGCCCCGCGGTGTACCCCGGCGTTGGCATCGGCCTGGCCATCTGCCGCCGCATCGTCGAAATGCATGGCGGCCGTATCTGGTCCAGCGCGGTGGCCGGCGAGGGCGCCCGCTTCCATTTCACCTTACCGGCAGGGTAAGGCGACTACGCGCCGATATTACCCTCGCCCGCTGGCGAGAGAGGGGACGCTATGGTAGAAGCACCGCTAGACGTCCTTCACAAAAGAAAGAAGCCCTGGCCGAAGCCAGGGCTCAAGTTTAGGGAGGAAACGTCCAAGAAAGGCAGGAAAGGACCGCGCTGGGCGGTGCAATTGCTGCGCTGCACAACATAGCCGCCTGCCTCGAATGGCGCAAGAGGCGAAAATGCGTCAAAAAATAGGCGTTTGCGCAATTCCTTGAAAAGTCCTTGTTTTTTCGACTCGCAATGCTGAGCTGCGGCCTACGCAATGCGCTTGGCGCCAATCTTGGCATGCGGCCTGCATGACTGTATGCGTATATGGAGTGGAGCGTTGCGATCATGACCGGATGGCCGGCACGAACAAGGATTGTCGGGTGGCTTGTCCTGATGCTGGCAAGCCTTGCCACGCCGGCCGCCGCCTCGATGGATCCCGCCGACCTGTGCGGAGTCGAGACCCGCCGCCTGGAAAAGGAACGGGGCATTCCCGACGGTCTGCTGACCGCTGTTTCACTGGTCGAATCTGGCCGCTGGGACAATACGCGCAAGGCAAGTTTTGCCTGGCCCTATACGGTGATGGCCGAAGGACGCGGGCGTTTTTTGCCCAACAAGGCCGCCGCTATCGCCGAGGTGGTGGGGCTGCGCGCGCGGGGGGTTCGCAACATTGATGTCGGCTGCATGCAGATCAATCTGCAAGCCCATCCCAACGCCTTTGCCGACCTGAATGCGGCTTTCGACCCGCGCACCAATGTCGAATACGCCGCCCGCTTCCTGAGCAGCCTGTTCGAGGAAACCGGCTCCTGGGCCACCGCCGGCACCCATTACCACAGCCGCACCCCGGTCAAGGCCGCCGCCTATCGCACCAAGCTGGCGCTGGCCTGGAACAAAACTCAGGAAGGCGGCTCGTCGGCCCTGGGCACGCGGCGCGCCTATGCCGCCAATTACGCCGACAGCCCGAATGTCCGCCTGATCGGCGCCGGCACCGCCGCCAAGCCCGGCGCCGTGCCCTATCACGGCCTCAACGATGCCGCCCTGCAACAGCGCGCCGCCAAGCTGGCCGAGGAACGCGCCGCCCAGAAGGAAAAAGTCGAAGCCGACCGCGCCGGCGCCAAAAAAGCCGCCGAAGCCTGGCGCCAGGAAAAACTTGCCGAGTGGTATGTGCGCAAGATCAAACGGGATTAGGCAACGGTCGGAAATAACCGATGCAAGTGGTCGAGCGGAGATATCGAAATGCGCTCCGGTGAGTGACCTGCGGCCTGAGAGATCGCAGGTAACGCAGATGAACACGGATGCCCACGGATGAACGCAGATAAGGTAAGGATTGCGAATGGCCTGATCATTTTGCTATTGCGACCGAGTCTGTCCCAGCATTCCATGCCTTTATGACCTTGAAAAGGCTTTAGCTTCCGGCGATCGTCACTCAAGCGACGATCTGAGGTTCTGACGGATGCATCCGTGTTCATCCGTGGATATCTGCGTTCATCTGCGTTACCTGCGATGCTGCCGCATCGACACCGCGGAACATCAGAGTCGGTGTTGCAGTTATTTGCGGTCGTCGCCTTAGAGTGCCGCGCGTCAAATGTGACGCTTGGCGCGGCCAGCGGCCGCAATGGCCGGTCTTCGGTGAGAAAGCCCCTTCTCGCCCTGTTCAGATTTCCCAGGCCAGTTCTTTCTGTCTCAGGCCGGTTTCTACCGCCGACAGGTTGACTTGCGACGCATGGTCGCGTTGTTCATAGTATGGCGACAGATAACCCAGCATCCCGAGAAGAATAGGGGGAATACGAGCGCCGCCTTTCATGGCCTGATATGGGATGCGGATTTCCTCCATTTCCTCGAGCCCGATATCCACGTCCAGGTTATGGTAGGGCCATGTGTAGGACTCTTCGACCGAAATCCCCGGACTCTGCGACATCGGGTTGATAAACTCGACATCAACGAGGAGGGTGTTGACGATGTGTTCCATCAGCACACCGTTATGCCGATACAACACTCCCTTCAATTTTACAAATTGATGGCGCGGCAGATAATCCTCGAGCCCATTGAGAACATTGATATATTCATTGATCGGCAGCGAGTAGTACAGCTTTCTGATGCCCAGCCGCCGCACAACCTCATCCTGCCAGCGCACCATCTTGACCTGATAGAGCCCGAATGGATTGTCCGATATTACGATCTTTTCGATCTGCTGATTCTTTTGCAAACGTGCCAGAATATCATCCCTGTCCTTGAGATTGCTCAAAGACCTTTTCGCCCCGGCATTTCCTTTGCCATTGGGCTTGAAATGAAAGACGCAATCATGCTTTCCCCAGATGCACATTCCGGTGATGGCGGTCTCGTAGCTGGTACGGATTTCCCGGCCGCAACAATCCCACAGACCTTCCATATAAGCCACATCGGATGTCTTGGTCATCTGGATAGACAGAGCCGGATCTCCGTTCCAGACGGCATGACTCTCAAATACAGTAAAGGCACCGTGCTTTATTTCATTGTGAGAATTATTGTTAATCAGCATAGCATCCTCTTTATCTTAGCATATTTATTACTTGCGCACATACTCACATATGCGCCCCATCTCTATTTTTATTTGAACGTCTGCTGCGTCAAAATAGGCATCGTCATGTGTAATGGCGATGACGGTCCCACCTCTGGTTTTGATCCAGGGCAGGATGCGTTTGTAGAACGTCCAGCGGAACGCTGGCGCCTGATCCGCCGCCCATTCATCCAGGACGATGACCGGCCGCTTCTCCAGCAGAGCCGCAATCAAGGCTAGGCGCTTGCGCTGTCCATGGGACAGGGAAATCGTGGAAAACCGGCCGTTGACGATGGATACCTTGTCCTGGATCTCGAACAGATCCAGCAACTCCGAAGCCAGATCGCCATCAACCTTATCAACACCGACAATCTGTTCGGTGAGATGGTAATCCGGGAAAACCACCGAAAACAAACGATAATACCACTGCAAATTCTCTTGAGTGATTACCGTACCGTCAATAGAAATAGAGCCAGTGGAGAGCGGGTACAGTGCCAGCATCATATGAAGCAATGTGCTTTTGCCTGTGCCGTTAATTCCGGTGATAAAGACAATTTCACCAGAATCTATGTGCAAGTCAACCGGCCCAACGCTGAAAGGCATGTTGTTATCATGTGGGGGATAGTGGAAGCAGGCGTTGGTGAGCGTCAGCCTGGAGAAAGTGGCCGGCACCGTTTCCGCCACCGGAGCCGTTACCTGCCACTCACCTTCCGGCAAGCGCGCTTCCATATCCACAATTTCCCGCGCCGCCTCGGATGCATCGACCAGGGACAGTGAAAAAAGGGCAATAAGCAGCGTCGGATAGGCCATGAAGCTTGCCGCATTGGCGGCAAATATCAAGTCTATCTGCAATATCGTCATAAGTAACGGCACAACGAAAACCATTGCCCCGCCAATGGCAAAATATACCAGCTCAGCACTGGCGAAATTCATGATGAACATGTCATTAGCTGCGGCACGCTGATTGCGGATCATCCTGGCTTTTTCGGCGAATTCTTCGTAGACGCGAAACGCCCTCCAGGAATTTATTCTGGATTCCCTCAGGCCACTGACGATCATTCTGGAATGATCCTCAAGTTGCGTGTTCATCTCCTGGAGCTTGGCGCGCAGGGCATTCAGACGCAAACCGGTGACAACAATGATGGCCGCGCCGACACCGAGCAGGGGCAAGGCAAAGGCCACCGAAAGCGGCGATTCTGCGAACAGATATATCAGGCCGAAGACGATCTCGACGACACAATGGGCGCACACGACAATGGCCGGCGCCGCTTCCAGGATGACATCGAACGTCCGGGTCAACATGAGCCCGACATGATGTCCGCCAAGATCGGTCATCTCGAGGCCATCGGCCGCCAGGGTCCGGCGCAGCAGCGCGGTCCGCAAAAGATCCGCTGCGACACTGAAACGAGCCGTAAAAAGCTTCATCAATAATCGCTGAGAAATCCACAACAGCAATCCTGATGAAATAAATACCAGCAGCATATATCCGCCACGACTGATGTCTGCAATATGACGCATAGCATCATTCATCGAAGTCAGCAGGGCTACATTTGCAACACCAGAGACAACTGAAAGAAATAATACAAATTTTATGTTTTTGAATTCCCTGCGCTTAAATAGACGAAATAGATGCACGACTTCACCTGTGAATATAGCGCCGATGTTATTGGCGGCTGTTTACCAGACCATGCGCAATTTATTAATATCCGGATCAAGATCCGTCAACAGAGGATCATACAGGTGTGAATGGCTGTTCACATGATGATTGGGGGGTAATACCGACAAGCCTTCAGGCTCGCCGGTATAAATCCCAAAAAAAAAAAGCGCCGGATCTCCCGGCGCCAGTTTCTCACGCCCCTCAGGTGCGCGTCCTACTCGACCAGCTCCTGGTCTTCCACATGCTTGGTCTTTTTCGGCGGCTCCATCTCGAAGGACAGCTTGCCCTCCTTGATCGTCACCCGGACCAGGCCACCCTTGGCCAGCTTGCCGAACAGCAGTTCCTCGGCCAGCGGCTTCTTGATGTGTTCCTGAATGATGCGCGACAGCGGGCGGGCGCCGAACAGCTTGTCGTAGCCCTTCTTGGCCAGCCAGTCGCGGGCTTCCTCGTTGAGTTCGAACTGCACGTCGCGGTCACCCAACTGGATTTCCAACTGCATGATGAACTTGTCGACCACCCGCTTGACGATGTCCATCGACAGGCCGGAGAAGGGAATGATCGCGTCCAGCCGGTTGCGGAATTCCGGCGTGAACATGCGGTTGATCGCCTCCTGATCGTCGCCTTCGCGCTCCTCGCGCTCGAAGCCGATGGCCGGCTTGACCAGATCGGCGGCCCCGGCATTGGTGGTCATGATCAGGATGACGTTGCGGAAATCGACGCTCTTGCCGTTGTGATCGGTCAGGCGACCATGGTCCATGACCTGCAACAGGATGTTGAACAGATCGGGATGGGCCTTTTCGATCTCGTCGAGCAGCAGCACGCTGTGCGGATGCTGGTCGATGGCATCGGTCAGCAGACCGCCCTGATCGAAACCGACATAGCCGGGCGGTGCGCCGATCAGACGCGACACCGAATGCCGCTCCATATACTCGCTCATGTCGAAGCGGGTCAGCTCGATGCCCATGATGGCGGCAAGCTGGCGCGCCACCTCGGTCTTGCCGACGCCGGTCGGACCCGAGAACAGATAGCAGCCGATCGGCTTTTCCGGCTCGCGCAACCCGGCGCGGGCCAGCTTGATGGCCGAGGCCAGCGACTCGATGGCCTTGTCCTGGCCGAACACCAGGGTCTTGAGGTCGCGTTCCAGCGACCGTAGCTGCTCCATGTCGTTGGTCGAGACGCTCTTGGGGGGAATGCGGGCGATTTTGGCGACCACTTCCTCCACATCCTTGACCGTCACCGTCTTGCGCCGCTTCGACTCGGGCAGCAGCATCCGCGCCGCGCCGACCTCGTCGATCACGTCGATGGCCTTGTCGGGTAGCTTGCGGTCGGTGATGTATTTCGACGACAGCTCGACCGCGGCGCGGATGGCTTCCGTCTGGTACTTCACCTTGTGATGGGCTTCGTAATACGGCTTGATGCCGTGCAGAATCTTGATCGTGTCCTCGACCGACGGCTCATTGACGTCGATCTTCTGGAACCGGCGGACCAGAGCCCGGTCCTTTTCGAAATAGTTGCGGAACTCCTTGTAGGTGGTGGAGCCGATGCAGCGCAGACTGCCCGAGGCCAGGGCCGGCTTGAGCAGGTTGGACGCGTCCATCGAGCCGCCCGAGGTGGCGCCGGCGCCGATCACGGTGTGGATTTCGTCGATGAACAGGATGGAGCCGTCGAACGCCTCCAACTCGGACACCACCGCCTTCAGGCGCTCCTCGAAATCGCCGCGGTAGCGGGTACCGGCCAGCAGCGAGCCCATGTCGAGCCCGAAGATGGTGGCGGTTTTCAGGACTTCGGGCACTTCGCCGCGCACGATGCGTCGTGCGAGTCCCTCGGCGATAGCGGTCTTGCCGACGCCGGGATCGCCGACATACAGCGGGTTGTTCTTCGACCGGCGGCACAGCACCTGGATCGTACGTTCGATCTCGGGCTCGCGGCCGATCAGCGGGTCGATTTTGCCTTGCGCAGCCTTCTTGTTCAGGTTGACGCAGTAGGCATTGAGAGCTTCCTGGCCTTTTTTCACCACTTTCTCCGCCTGCGCATCTTCTTCTGCGCCGTGTACGGTGCGGTTCTGGCTGCGACCTGGGGCCTTGGCGATGCCGTGGGAGATATAGTTGACGGCATCAAGGCGCGTCATGTCCTGCAGCTGCAGGAAATACACCGCGTGTGATTCCCGTTCGGAAAACAGCGCGACCACCACATTGGCGCCGGTCACTTCCTCGCGACCGGACGACTGCACATGGATGGCGGCTCGCTGCACGACCCGCTGAAAGCCGGCCGTTGGTTTGGGATCGGTGACCCGGTTGGTGACCAGATCGGACAGGGCGGTATCCAAGAATTCTGTGAGGTCGCGACGCAATCGGTCGTTATCGACGTTGCATGCGCGCAGCACGGCCACCGCGTCCTGGTCCTCGGTGAGAGCCAGGAGCAGATGCTCGAGCGTGGCATATTCGTGGCGGCGTTCGGTCGCCAATGCCAGGGCTCGATGGAGGCTGTGCTCTAGGTTCCGAGACAGCATGAGGGGCGTTATTCCTTCTCAATGGTGCATTGTAGCGGATGCTGGTTCTGGCGAGCCAAGTCCATCACCTGCGTGACCTTCGTCTCCGCCACCTCGTATGTGTACACGCCGCAGATACCGACGCCCCGTTGATGCACGGTCAACATGATGCGTGTCGCCTCTTCCCGATTCTTGTTGAAGAACCGTTCCAGGACATGAACGACGAACTCCATTGGAGTGTAGTCGTCATTCAACATCAAAACCTTGTACATGGCCGGCTTCTTGGTTTTCGGCCGGGTCTTGATGACCACGCCTGTACCGCTGCCGTCATCGTTTCGTTTGTCGTTGTCGCTCATCGCTTCGGGGCTTGCTCGGTGTCGCTATCGGAACACGCCTATCATATTGGGCGCGACCCCTCCGGGAAAAGGCCCCTGTTTGCCAGAGAGCCCTTCCTGCCCCATTGGTCGGGCATTTTCCCATGAAAAACGGCCCGGTGCAGGGCACCGGGCCGTCTGTCAATCCATCAGAAGTCTGGCTTTGCGCGATTGCCGGCACTGCCGAAGTCGCCGCGGTGAGGCCGGGCGGGAGACTCAAGGACGGCATGCGCGTTTTTCGCACTTGCGTGCAGGCCCCTTCAGGCGACGGCCAGAAACAATCGCTTCAACTGATCGTCATGCCCGGGCTTGTCCCGGGCATCCATGTGGTGCCGCAAAGTAAGCATTTGAGCAGCGGAGAGGCGTGGATGCCCGGATCAAGTCCGGGCATGACGGAGTAGAAAATGGAGCGGTTATTTGCGGCAGACCCCTTACGCCTTGAAGGACAGGGCCTTTTCCATCACCACGTTGACACGCGCGGTGATCGGGGCGAGGGCTTCCTCGGCGAGCTTGGCGCTGACGTCCGAGATCTTGTTGCTCTCGGCAACCATCTTGTCGACGCTGCCCTTGACCAGGCTGGACTGAATGTCGACCACGTCGCGCAGGGTCTTGACGCCGATCATCGCCTTGCCGGCAGCAACGGTCTGCTCGATCTGATCCTGGGCCAGGGTCAGCAGGGTCTTGTTGAAATCCTGCAAGCCGCGGGCAACGATCAGGCCGGACTTGACCACTGCGTCGATGTTCTGGCGATTGAACTCGATGATGTCTTCATAACCCTGGCAGGCGGCGGTGCCGGCCTTCATGGCGGCCTCGACGTCGAGGCCGGACAGGGCGATGGCTTTGTCGTAAGCCACGTCGGTCGACACCTTGACCACGTTCTCGATGGTCTTCTGGCCGACGGCAACGGCCTCTTCAATCTGCTTGGCGGCTTCAACGGCCTGGTTGGCAGTCGCGCTTACGGCCTCGGTGGTGGCCGCAGCAGCGGTGGTGGCGGCCGCAGCAGCGGCGGCGGCGGCGGCAGCGGCGGGCGCGCTCTTGCTCTTCGCGGTGCTCATGAAAGTATCTCCTCGTCCTCGATCAAATTGCCGGTTTCCGCGTCGGCGGACGAAGTCGTCGCCTGCGTTATGACCTTGGTATGCTGCACTGCAACAAGGGGGATTTTGCCCCCGTCGCACCGAAAGGTCAAAAGAATTTTCGCAGGCGCGGCATAGATGACCGATCAATTACCGCATAAGCGAGCACGCCCGCCCGAAGAGGCGGGGCTTACGGCACCCCCCACAGGCCATTGGCGCCGACTCGCAAGCGGAATTCCAGCCGCGGTTCGGTACTGCGCAGCGGCGGCGGCACGGCCCGCGGCGGATTGAGCGCCACCCCGGTCCCATCCACAGCCATTACCTGGGCGACGAAGCCGGGCGGCGCGCTTTGCGGCCAAGCGGTGAAGTGATAGCGGCCCTCGTGGCAGGCGGCCAGGGTCCAGAAGAAAGTACGCGATTCGAGTTCGAGTCCCTCGGCCGGCGGCCCGAATGCCCCCGACTCGGCCAGAGCAGCGACGACTCCGTACGCCTGGGCCGGAGCCAGGTCGACCGCGATACCATGGCCGCTCCACGGCGCGAATGGTTCGCCCAACGTCCAGGAGGCCAGATGGCCGCCCTCTACCACGCGCTGGGTCATTCGGTGGGGCGCGCCGTCGCCAAGGTCGTATACCCGCACCTGTTCCGTATAATTTCCGTTGTAGATCAAGCGATAACGGCTCGGTGCGGCGGGGCCGCAGGCGGCACGCAGGTCGTCACCCTGGACATAGGAAAACCACGAGAATTTGCGCGCGACCGGATTGGAGATATCGCCACCGGTTGAACAGCCAGCCAAGAACAGAAGGCCGAGGAGAACCACTCGCGACATGGGCTTACACTTCCTTAAAGCTTCTTGATAGAGAATAGCCCGAAAGCGGCATATGCCAAACTCCACAAGTGGCATGGCGGCTGGCTTTCCATCGGGGCTGACCACTCGAGCATCCGGGCCGGGCGTTCGAGAGGTAGACAGGCAGGCGGCGTTTGCTTAATCTGGCCGCCGGCTCGTTTCTTCGAGTTTCTAAAGAAATAGGCCATAGCATTACCTAGGGACGGTATCATCTGATGTATGGTGGGATGCTTCGGGTTATCACCCGCTCTTCTTGGCTTGTGACGGTCGTTCTGGTGCTGTTCTTCCAGGGCGAGGCCAACGCCAAGGCTCGATATACGGCTCCATTACAGGCGTCGATCATTATTGATGCCGACACGGGCGCCGTGCTTCAGGCGAGCAATGCCGATGCCATCACCCATCCGGCATCGCTGACCAAGATGATGACTCTGTATATGCTGTTCGATCAGTTGGCGGCGGGTCGCCTGCGGCTCGATCATCGGTTCGAGGTGTCCGAGCATGCGGCGGGACAGGCGCCGTCCAAGCTCGGCCTGTCGCCCGGCCAGAGCATCCGGGTCGAAGACGCCATTCTGGCGCTGGTGACCAAATCGGCCAACGACGTGGCCGCCACCATCGCCGAGGGGATCGGCGGCACCGAGTCGCAGTTCGCCGCGCTGATGACCCGCCGCGCCCGCGATCTCGGCATGTCGCGCACGGTGTTCCGCAATGCCTCGGGCCTGCCCGATCCGGACCAGATCACCACCGCTCGTGACATGGCGACCCTGGGCCGTGCCCTGTGGCGCAACCATCACCGCTATTACGGCTATTTCTCCACCCGCTCCTTCGAGTGGAACGGCGACACCATCAACACCCATAACCGCCTGATGCTGCGCTATAACGGCGCCGACGGCATCAAGACCGGCTATATCCGCGCCTCGGGCTTCAATCTGGTGTCTTCCGCCGAGCGCGGCGGTCGCCGTCTGGTCGGTGCGGTGATGGGTGGCCGCAGCTCCTCGTCACGCGACCGCCACATGGAAAATCTGCTCGACGCCGCGTTCGGTGGCCGGGTCAGCGCGCCCGAAGAACGCATCGTCGAGGCGATGGCCGAAGACGAGGCCAAGCCGGCCAAATCCACCCACAAGCCCACGAAAGACACGTCGGCCAAGGATAAGGACAAGGAGAGCGCCAAGGCCGGCGGTCGTCAGGTCACCGTTCTCCGCCTGCCCGTCACCAAACCCACCAGGAAGGGCAACAAGCACGACGAAGCCAGTGGTGTCGGCGATGCCGATCCCGGCGGCTGGGGCGTTCAGTTGGGGGCCTATGCCCGGGAATCCGCCGCCCGTAACGCGGTCGAGATCGCCAGCAAGCGTCACGCCAGCCTGATCGCCGACGGCCGCACCGTGGTCAGCGCCGCCAAGACCGGCAAGACCGTGGTCTACCGTGCCCGCGTCGTCGGCATCACCGAAGGCCAGGCCCGCACCCTCTGCCGCAAGTTCACCGGCGCCCAGGGCTGCCAGGTGATTCAGCCGGGGGCGTAAGGCGCCGCACAGCCCATCAAAGCCCTTCCCCTGGATGGGGGGAGGGCTTTGACGCGTGTTGCTCTGCTCGCCATCCTGGCGGAAACAGGCTGTGTGATCCACCTGGGAGCGCGGGCGCCTCGCCCGCCCACGACGTCGACGCCCCGCCGGCCCAATCGGTGATGCGGGCGAGGCGCCCGCGCTCCCAGCCAAACACCCTTATCCTGTCCGTGGGTGAGACCTACACCGCCCGCGTCACCCGGTTGCGCCCGCCCTGTTTTGACGTATACAGCGCGGTGTCGGCGGCCTTGACGAGATCGTCGGGGCGCTCGGCGGGCAGGCCCGGCAGAGCGGCGACGCCGATGCTGATGGTGACCGTCAGACCATCCACCACCATTTCGGCGACGGCGGCCCGCAGGCGTTCGGCGGCGAAATGGGCGTTGTCGACCGGGGTGTTGGGCAGGATCACGGCGAATTCCTCACCGCCATAGCGGCAGGAAATGTCGATGGTGCGCAGGCTTTTCATCACTCCGGCGATAGCCTGCAACACCCGGTCACCCTGGTCGTGACCATAGGTGTCGTTGAACCGCTTGAAGTGGTCGACATCGAACAGCAGCACCGCCAGCGGCCGATCATACCGCCGGGCCAGGGCGAATTCGTCGTTGAGCTTCTGGTCGAAATAGCGCCGGTTGTGCAGGCCGGTCAGGGCATCGGTGATCGACAGGCGTTCCAGTTCGTCCTGCATCCGTCTGGCTTCCGTGATGTCGCGGATCAGCGCGGCCGAGCCGATCTGATCACCTCCGTCGGCACTGATCGAGGCCATGTAGACACTCAGGGTGCGATTCTTGTAGCTGATATCCTCGGGCTTCTGGTCGTCCAGCGGCACCGCCAGCCGGGCTCGCGCCCAGTCGGGATCGTCGACCAGCGCCAGCAGGCCACCGGCGGCGATGTCCTCGGCGCTCTTGGCCAGCAGGGTCTCGGCGGCGGGATTGATCAGCACAATCTTGCCCTGGCCGTTGGTCACGACGATGCCATCGCGCGTGCCCAGCAGGATGGTCGACAGCTTGTTGCGCTCCAGCTTGAGGCCCCCATACATGCGGGTCAGCTCGCCGATCATGACGTTGAAGCTGACCGCCATGCGGCCCAGCTCGTCGCGCGACAGGGCCGGCACCTCGCGGTCAAGATTTCCGGCGGCGGCGCGGCCCATGGCGTCGGTCATGGCGGTCAGCGGCCGCACCACCATGCGCCGCACCGCCTGATCGACCACCAGCATGATCACCACCACGGTAACCAGGATCATGCCGAACGCCCTGATCCGGCCGGCACGCACCTCGGCCTCGACCTTGGCCAATGAGGTGGTCAGCTTGAGCACGCCGCGCACTTGGCCTGAGTCGACATGGCAGGTGTGGCAGGCCTCCTGCGACGTGACCGGCGCGAGGATGGTCAGCAGCCGCTCCTCGCCCGCCTTTTCGTAATAGCGCACCATGTCGCCGCTCGCCAGCGCCTGCCGCAGCTCCGGCGCCTGAGGGTCGAGCACGCGGATGACCTCGGCCTTGCTGCGCGGCTGGAAACGCTCGTCGCCCATGGCCTGGTTGACCGCCAGGATGGTGGTATTGTCGCGGAACGCCTCGGTGCCGTCGACGCGCAGGATGCGCAGATCGGCGACATCGGCGACGTGCTTCAGGTGGTCGCCGAATTCCTGGCCGATATCGGCATAACCGGCGAGCATGACGGTGCGCAGGGCCTGGGTCACGCTTTCCGTCACCTTGGCCAGGGTGCGCTCGTTCTGGGCGAGGATGCTGGCTTCCTGGCGCTCGGCGAAGAAGATCAGCAGCACGATCAGGCCGGCGATCACCACCGCCCCCACCACCGTCAGCAGCCGATGCCCGATGCGTTCGAACATGCTCAGCCTCCCGCCGCCGGAACCGCCGGCTGTGCGCGCACCACCCGGTTGCGACCGCCCTTCTTGCCCTCGTACAGGGCCTTGTCGGCGGCTTCCAGCAGTTCGGACGGCTTGGCAGCGCCCAGTTCGCGGCAGTCGGCAACGCCGATGGTGGTGGTCACCCCCAGCCCGTCGACATCGAGGGCGGCGATGCGGGCGCGCAGGCGTTCGGCGATCTCCAGCGCGCCGTCGATCGCCGTGCCCGGCAGGATCACCACGAACTCCTCACCGCCATAGCGGCACGCCACATCCACCTGACGTACCGTCACCTGGGTCGCCTCGGCCACCGCCTTGAGCACCCGGTCGCCCTGATCATGGCCATAGGTGTCGTTGAATTTCTTGAAGTGGTCGATATCGAACAGCAGCACCGACAATTCCATACCGTAGCGTCGCGACCGCTCGACCTCGGCGCTCAGCGCCTGGTCGAGATAGCGGCGGTTCCACAGGCCGGTCAGGGCGTCGGTGGTCGACAGCGAGCGCAGCCGCTGCTCGAGGCGACGTTCGTCGGTAACATCGCGCAGCAGGGCGAAGGAGCCGAGAATGTCGCCGGCCGGTGTGGTGATGCGGGTCACCTGAATGTTCAGCAGCCGATCATTGTAGGGCACGTCGGCCATCGCGCCGCCCTGAGCCAGCCAGCCATCAACCCGCACCGGATCATCAATCAGCGCCCGGAAGCCCTCGGTCATCAGTTGCCAGACCGGCTTGCCCAGCAGCTTCTCGGCGGCGGGGTTGACCAGCACCACGTTGTCGGCATCGTCGGTGACGACGATGCCCTCGATGGCCGCCAGAATGATGGTCGTCAGCTTGTTCTGTTCGGTCTGAAGACCGTCATAGGTGCGCACCAGTTGCTGGGTCATGGTGTTGAAGCTGGCCGCCATCCGCGCCAGCTCGTCGCGGCCATGCACCGGCACCTCCTGTTCCAGGCGCCCCTCGGCGACACTGGCCATGGCCCGCGAGGCGGCGTCGATCGGCCGGACGATCCACCGCCGCACCACCAGCCACACCACCCAGACCATCACCGACACCGAGCCGACCATGATCCACAGGGCGCTCTGCCAGGTGGCGGCGATGTCGGCTTCGACCGAGGCCAGCGAGGTGGTCAGCTTGATCACCCCGTTGACCGTCAGGTCGGGATCGTGGCAGGCATGGCAACGATCATCCAGCACCACCGGTGCCAGGATGGTAAAATGACGCTGCCCGGCCTCATCGGTTTCGTAATAGCTCACCGGCCGGCGCGTCTTCACCGCAGCGGCCAGCAGCCCGTAGGTCGGCGGCAAGACCTGGACATGCTCGGGCGTCACCTTGCGCGGAAAGCTCGGCATACCCAGCCGGGTGTTGATCGACTCGACGGTGATGTTGTCGAGAAACGCCTGACGCCCGTCCGGCCGCAGGATGCGCAGATCCTCGACATCCCGTACATCGCGCAGCCGCTCGGCGTAATAGGGGGCGATGTCGGCATAGCCGCGCAGCATGATGGTTTCCAGCCCGCGGGTGACGCTTTCGGTCACCTGAAGCAGGGTGTGCTCATTCTCGGCCAGCAACTCGGCCTGCTGCTGCCGGGTGTGGAACAGAATCATTCCACCGATTCCCAGCAGTACTGCCAAGCCGATCGCCGCGATCAGCTTGTTGCCGAGCGACCCGCCCAGGGTGCGCCCCAGCGCGCCCGCCAGCCTGCCCCTGAGCCTGGCGCCGCGAATAGCCCTGTCCTTGATCGTCACGCCCGATCCCAGCACGTCGCGCCCTGTTCCCGTCCGCCGCTATTACGCTGTCTTTTGTACCACCTGTCAAATCCGCCGCGCGGAGTTGTCGCAGGTTCCGACCTTGTCGGCCGACCCACCGTGCGGCCAAGCGCGGAGCGCGCCCGGCGAGGGCGCTTTCTAGCATACCAGCCGGTAACAGAGGATGAACAAGGCACGCGGCATTTAGGCACCGGCCGAAAATAACTGCAACATCGACTCCGATGCTCCGCGGTGTCGATGCGGCTTGCATCGCAGGGGAACGCAGATGAATACGGATGACCAGACGCAGCAGGGACGCCCATTACTGGGCGCCCCCGCACAGAACCCTGGGAGCCCGTCCCCTTAGAGCGTTTTCCGATCAGGTTGGAAAACGCTCCAGCCGCCGTTGAGGCGGCGGCCAAGCGCGGAGCGCGCCCGGCGAGGGCTGATAAAAAGCTGGAGCGGTTTCCGACCAAGTCGGCCATGACGACTGGCAAGTGGATCGGCAACGCTATCTGTGCAAAGACTGCCATGAGCGGTTCGACGTCCTGAGCGGCACAGTCCTCGCCGGACACCACAAGCCTTTGAAAGTATGGGTTCTTCGCCTGTATTTCATGGGCTTGAACCTCTCCAGTCAGCAGATCGCGCGGGAGCTGAACCTGACTGTGTCGGACGTCCAGGCGATGACCCAGCACCTCCGCGAGGGCTTGGTCGCCCGGACACCCGCCGTGGTTTTGAACGGCGAGGTGGAGATCGACGAGGTCTTGGGCACAAGGGAAACCCGGAGGCCGTCGCAAAAAAAGTCGCCCGGGGCGACGTCGCCGCCTTCAAGGAGCGTCGGGACGCGGCACGCTGGAAAAGGAAAAACCGCCTATCCTCGGCATGATCCAGCGCGGAGGACAAGTTGTTCTGAAAATTCCGGAAAATATCCAGCAGAAGGCGATCGAGCCGGTCATCACCATGACCATCGCCAGGGGCGCTCTAATCCATACTGATGAGTATAGGATGCGTTTGCAGGATACCTGCGAGGAAAAGCGCGCGCGTGCCGAGCTTGCCGGCGTGCTGGAGCAGATCGGCAGCCTGGCCGTGCGATCGGATCAGCCGCTGTCCCCTCGCCGCCGCATCAGCACCTCGTCGAACCCCGGCTTGATCAGATCCGGCAGCAGGGCAACCTCGGCAAAGCCCTGGCGTTCGTAGAACCGCCGTGCCTCTGTGTTGAAGCTCGAGACGCTGGTCCACAGATTGCCGCCGCCCCGCTCCACCGCCCAGGCCACGACCACCGTCCCCAGGCCGCGGCCGGGCTGGGTGATGGCGAGCAGTTCCAGGAACGGCCCGCGCAGCCAGGGATAGCGCAGGGCGACCACGCCGGCACGCTGATCCTCGACCCACACGGTGAACCGGGCAAGGGACGGATCGCCACTGCTCAGATACTGGGTCAGCAACGCCGCCCCGTAGCCCAGGGTGCGCCATGGGTCCGTCCCTGCCAGAACCGGGCCGGCCCAATCGGCATCCTCCAGGGTCATGGCGCGGAGCACGCAAGATCCCAGGTCGATCATCACCGCAGCACCTCCTCAAGCCGGACGAAGCGATAGCCGCGGCTTTTCAGATCGGCGACGATGCGCGGCATGGCCTCGGCGGTGTGCCAGCCGCGGCCGTTGATGTGGAAGATGTGGATGGCGCCGGGCCGGGTGTTGGCCAACACACCACGCACCATGCGGTCGGCATCGACAGCCGGCGAGGGATCGCCGCTCGGCGTGCCCCAATGGACCACGCGATAGCCCAGCGACTCGACCTGCGCCAGGGTGCGGGCGTCGTAGCTGCCGGCGGGGAAGCGGAAGAATTTGGTGGGCTTGCCGGTGATGGCCTGCAACAGGGCATCGGTCTCGGTCAGCTCCTGGCGCACCCGCTCGGGCGACAGGTTTTCCATGTGCTGCGGGTGGTTGAACGAATGGTTCTCGATCTCCACCCGCCCGGTGGCCGCCAGCGCCGCCAGCTCGGCCTGATGATGGCGGGCGAAGCGGCCGGACACGAACACCGTATAGGGCACGCCCTCGCGCTCCAGCACGTCGACCAGTTTGCTATCGAGATGGGCCGGCGTGATGCTTTCGCAGGCGTCGAACGTCAACGCCACCACCTTGTCAGTCCCCGGCAGATGGGTGATGACATCGGCGGCGGCGGGTTGGCTCACGCCGAGCACAACGGCCAGAAAGAGCGCCCGTGTCATGGCTCCCTCAGACCTTGTGATACCAGCGGAACCACTCGATGAATTTTGGCACGCCCACATCAATGGGGGTGGTCGGCTGATAGCCGAGGTCGCGCTGGATGGCGCCGATATCGGCGGTGGTTTCCTTGACGTCGCCCGGCTGCATCGGCTCCAGGATCATCTCGGCCTTGCGGCCCAGCTCCTGCTCGATGAGCTGGATATAGCGCATCAGGTGTTCCGAGCGGTTGTTGCCGATATTGTACAGGCGATAGGGCGGCTCGGCGCCGGTGTCGGCCGGCGGGTTGTCGATCACCGCCAGCACCCCGGAAACGATGTCGTCGATATAGGTGAAGTCGCGGAACATGTCGCCGCCATTGAAGACATGGATCGGTTCGCCCTTGAGGATGGCGCTGGCGAACAGATAGGCGGCCATGTCGGGACGGCCCCACGGGCCGTAGACGGTGAAGAACCGCAGGCCGGTGGTGGGGATGCGGAACAGATGGCTGTAGGTGTGGGCCATCAACTCGCCGGCCTTCTTGGTGGCGGCATACAGCGAGATGGGGTTGTCGACCCGGTCGTCGACCGAAAACGGCTGCTTCTTGTTAGAGCCATACACCGAGGAACTGCTGGCATAGGCAAGATGCTCGCAGTTGCGCAGGTTGCGCGCCATCTCCAGCAGAACCAGCAGGCCCTCCACATTGGCGTGGGTATAGGCGAACGGGTTGATCAGCGAATAGCGCACACCGGCCTGAGCCGCCAGATTGAGCATCCGGCTGATATCAGGGTGCTTCGCCGCGACCTCGGCCATGGCGGCGCGGTCGGCGATGTCGACCTTGAAGAAATGAAAATTCTTGAACTCGGCCAATCGGGCCAGCCGGGTCTCTTTCAGACGGACGTCGTAGTAGTCGTTGAGCTCGTCGATGCCCACCACCTCGTCGCCGCGTTCCAGCAGACGCAGACAGGTGTGCATACCGATGAAGCCCGCCGCGCCGGTGACCAGAACCTTCATGCCGAAACTCTCCCTTTGACCTAGCAGGATCGGTATAACCCGGTCGCGGCGGGAAATCATCCTCTCAGCGTGATTACAGCACGGCATATTTGGCGACGAAGGCGACCGCCAGAATCGCTACCGCCGGGTGGATGTCGCGCCACCGTCCCGACAGCAGCTTGATCGCCGCATAGGACATGAAGCCGAACGAAATGCCGTGGGCGATGGAAAAGGTCAGCGGCATGGCGAGAGCGGTGACCACGGCGGGGACGGTCTCGGTCAGGTCGTCCCAGTCGATTTCGGCCAGACCGCGAGTCATCAGGCAGGCGACATACAGCAATGCCGGCGCCGTCGCATAGGGCGGGATCGAGCCGGCCAGCGGCGCCAGGAACAGGGCGCACAGGAACAGCAGGGCGACGAACACGGCGGTCAGCCCGGTGCGGCCGCCGGCCTTGATGCCGGCGGCGCTCTCGATATAGCTGGTGGTGGTCGAGGTGCCGAGCAGGCCGCTGACCATGGCGGCAACGCTGTCGGCGACCAGCGCCCGACCGATGCGCGGCAACCGGCCCTTCTCGTCGAGCAGGCCGGCGCGGTGCGCCAGACCGATCAGAGTGCCGGCATTGTCGAACAGGTCGACGAACAGGAAGGCGAAGATGATGGTGACCAGGCCGACATGCAGGGCGCCGGCCAGATCCAGTTGCAGGAAGGTGGGAGCAATGGACGGCGGTGCGGCGACGAGGCCGCCGTAAGGCGTCACCCCCAGCCCCATGCCGGCCGCGGTCGTTCCCAGGATGGCGATCATCAGGGCACCGGGGACGCGGCGGACATCCATCGCCACCATGGCGAAAAAGCCCAGGCAGGCGAGAATCACCGGCGGAGCGCTGAGCGTGCCCAGGGTCACCAGGGTTGCCGGGTGGGCGACGATGATGCCGGCATTCTTCAGGGCGATGATGCCCAGGAACAGGCCGATACCAGCCGAAATCGCCAGTTTGAGCGAATGCGGAATGGCATTGATGATGTATTCGCGCACCCGGGTCACGGCCAGGATCAGAAACAGCACCCCGGAAATAAACACCGCCCCCAGAGCGACCTGCCAGGAATGCCCCATGCCCAGCACGACACCATAGGCAAAATAGGCGTTCATCCCCATACCCGGGGCCAGAGCGATGGGGTAATTGGCATAAAGTCCCATCGCCAGACTGCCGATCGCCGCCGCCAGACAGGTGGCGACGAACACCGCGCCCTTGTCCATCCCGGCATCGCCCAGGATCGCCGGGTTGACGAAAATGATGTAGGCCATGGTCAGAAAGGTGGTGACACCGGCCAGCGCCTCGGCACTGACCGTGGTCCCGTGCTCGCGCAGCTTGAAGATCCCCATCCTGCCCCCCCTTCTTGCCATCGGCCCGGCGCAAGTGTACGAGCGCGCGCGCCATCCGCAAGCGAGGACTTCACGTCAGAACATTTTCCGACCAAGTCGAAAAATGCTCTGATTGTTCAGCCCTCGCCGGGCGCGCTCCGCGCTTGGCCGCCGCCTCAACGGCGGCTGGAGCGTGATTCAACCTGATCGGATCACGCCCTAACTTGACGATGTCTTGCCGTCGTTCGCTGCCGCTTCGGAGTGGGGTGGGCTGGAGGTGGCTTCAGGGTAGTCGCACGGGCTGACGCTCAAACACACCTGGCACCACTGGAATTCCTCGCCGTCCACGGAAATGATGCGCTGATCACTATGACTGCCGCAATGGGGACATGGCCGATGGTCCATCTGCATGCTCGTCTTCCTCCGTCGCCCCGAACATACGAAATATTACCAAAGACATAAAGCCGCGCTGAGGGAGTAATACCTTCGGGCGGCGGCCCCACCCGGCGGGGGTCTTGCCCTGATCTGTCTTTAAACCTGCCGGATCGCCACGTTTCCGCAGCATTTCCCAGGTTTCTCAAGCCTGAATGGTCAGATTTGAATTAAATCCTGTGGTCATCCCCCTATCCTTGGGGAACTTCCAAACGATACTTCAGATTGGTTGTTCCCTGTAGGCATTCGAATTTACTTTATTCGAAACGACGCTGCCACCAATGGGCAGTCGAGCGGCTTTTCAGTGGAGAACCCAATGGTCAGGGACAACAGTCTCACCGGATACGAGCGCAGCTTTCCAACCGATGAGATTATCGTCAGCAAGACCGATGCCAAAGGCCGCCTGGTATATGTCAACGATGTATTCATTCAGGTCGGCGGCTATTTCGAGGCGGAACTGCTCGGCCAGCCCCATGCCATTGTCCGCCATCCGCACATGCCGCGCTGCATCTTCAAACTGTTGTGGGACACGATCCAGTCCGGCCAGGAGATGTTCGCCTATGTGCTGAACCGCGCCAAGAACGGCGATCATTATTGGGTGTTCGCCCATGTCACGCCCAGTATCGGCGCGGACGGCGGCATTATCGGCTATCACTCCAACCGCCGTTCGCCGAAACGCTCCGCCGTCGAGGCCATCCGTCCGCTCTACGCCGAGCTGCTGGCCCTGGAACAGGGCGCGGGGCAAAGCGGCGAGTCGCGTCAGCGGCCCGATGGCATGGCCGCCTCGCTGGCCAGTCTCCATCGTTTTCTCTCCCAGAAGGACATCAGCTATGACCGCTTCGTGCTCGGTCTCTAATCTGCGCCGGCTGACGGCCGGAATGATCGCGCTGCCGGTGCTTCAGGCTGCCGCCTTCCTGCTTGGGAGTGCCTGGACCGGACTCGCCGTAGCGCTGGCCGCCGTGGTCGGTGCCGCGCTGGTCTGGCGCCAGCTCGGTCAGGTGAATGGGCGGCTGGACCGCATCGCCGCGACGGTGCGCGGCCTGGCCTCGGGCAATCTCAACGCCCGGGTGATCGGGCTTGACGATCGCTATGAGAGCGACCGGCTGGGGCGTGACCTCAATCGCTTCGTCGACCTGACCGAAGCCTTCTGCAAGGAGGCGTTCGCCGCCATGCAGTCGGCCAACAAGCGGCTGTACTACCGCCGCATCGTCACCACCGGCCTGCGCGGCGACTTCGTGCGCTTCGCCCAGGCGATCAACGACGGTCTGGTCAACATGGAACGCCGCGACGAGTCGTTCCTCGATTTCGCCCGGACCAAGGTGGCGACGCTGGCCGATGCGGTGTCGCAGTCTGCCGGCACCCTGTCCAACGGCGCCGATCGCATGTCCTGCGAGACCGCCGGAGCCAGCCGCCAGACCGTCGCCGCCGCTGCCGGCGCCGAACAGACCTCGGGCAATGTCCAGTCGGTGGCCGCGGCGGTCGAGGAACTGTCGGCCTCGATCGGCGAGATCAGCGAGCAGGTCGGCCGTGCCGCCCAACTGGCCCGCAATGCCCGCGACCGGGCGAGCGGAACCGACGAGGCGGTGCGCGGCCTGGGAACCGCGGCGGCGCGTATCGGCGACGTGCTGGGACTGATCCAGGACATCGCCGCCCAGACCAGCCTGCTCGCCCTCAACGCCACCATCGAGGCGGCCCGCGCCGGAGAGGCCGGCAAGGGCTTCGCGGTGGTCGCCAACGAGGTGAAGACCCTGGCCAATCAGACGGCGCGGGCCACCAACGACATCGCCGCCCAGGTCGCCGACATCCGCAAGGTCTCGTCGGCGGTGATGCGGGCCATGTCGGACATGGGTCAGGCGATCGAACAGATCGGCGAAGCCTCCTCCGCCGTCGCCGCCGCCGTCGAGGAACAGAGCGCCGCCACGGAATCAATCGCCCGCAGCATCCACGAAGCCGCCGACGGCACCGCCGCGGTGTCCTCGGCGGTGGCCGCGGCCCGGCAGATGGTCGACCAGACCTCGGCCGGCGCCAGCCAGGTCAACGTCGCCGCCTCGGATCTGGCCCGCCAGTCGGACTCGCTGCGCCAGGAAATCGCCTGCTTCGTCGCCCAGTGCGTGGCGGTCGCGGCGTGATCGCAGGGAACGCGACGATCGAAAAAAAACCGCGGCACCGAACCTGACGCTCGGCGATGTCGAGGAGGAAGCATCGCAGGTAACGCAGATGAACACGGATGTCCACGGATGAACGCAGATAAGGCAATGACTGAGAACACCTGAATTTCTCTGTTGTTCAGGCGACAAACTGCGCTTCTGATGCATGCATCCGTGTTCATCTGCGTTCATCTGCGTTCATCTGCGATCTCTCCGCCCGTCGGCACCCCACCGGAGCGCATTCGCCATCACCGTCCGATCGCGTGCGTCGGTTCTTTTCACCCCGCTTGGCAGCACCCTTCACCCCATGCATTCTAGGGGGCATGACCTCCGCCACCATGACCCGTGACCTCGCCGACGAGGCCGCCACCCAAGCCTTCGCCGCCGCCCTGGCTCCGCTGACCGGGCCGGGCGACATCATCGCCCTGTTCGGCGATCTCGGCACCGGCAAGACCGCTTTCGCCCGCGCCTTCGTCCGCGCCCTGTGCGATGCCGAAGAGGAGGTGCCCAGCCCGACCTTCACCTTGGTTCAACTGTACGACGGCCCCGCCGCGACCATCTGGCACTTCGACCTTTACCGTCTGGAAAGGCCGGAGGATGCATTGGAACTGGATATCGAGGAGGCCTTTGCCGAAGGCATCTCCCTGATCGAATGGCCGGATCGGCTGGCTGGCTGGTTGCCCGCGGAGCGCTTGGACATTACCCTTTCGCGCGGAGCCTCCGCCACCGCCCGACGCCTTTCGCTGACGGGTCATGGTGGCTGGGCCGCGCGTATCGAGGAGTTGTCGAAGCATGTCTGACCGTCAGGCCCTGATCGAAGCCTTTCTACAGAACCATGGCTGGGGCGGGGCGCAACGTCGGCGGCTGGCCGGCGATGCCTCGTTCCGCCATTACGACCGGGTCGACGGCGATGGCCATCGCGCCGTGCTGATGGACGCGCCGCCGCCCAAGGAGGACATCCGCCCATTCGTCCGCATCGCCCGCCAGTTGGAACGACTCGGCCTGTCGGCCCCATCCCTGTTCGCCATCGACGAGGATCAGGGTCTGCTGCTGCTGGAGGATCTGGGCGACAACACTTATACACGGCTGCTGGCGCGCGACGAGGACGAGCACGCCCTCTATCGTCTGGCCATTGATACCCTGATTTACCTGCACCGCCGGACCGACGCCATCCCGCCGGACCTGCCGGCCTATGACGACACCCGGCTGCTGACCGAGGCCAATCTGCTGGTCGACTGGTACATGCCGGCGATCGGACTGACGCTGTCCGACTCGGCCCATGCCGAGTACCAAGCCATCTGGACCGCCCTGTTCCCCATCGCCCGCGCCGTGCCCGAAACCCTGGTGCTGCGCGACTTCCATGTCGACAACCTGATGCTGCTGCCGAGCCGGGCCGGGGTGCGGGCCTGCGGCCTGCTGGACTTTCAGGATGCGGTGGCCGGGCCGGTGACCTATGACCTGATGTCGCTGATGGAAGACGCCCGGCGCGACATCGACCCCGCCCTGACCGCCGCCATGGCCGAACGCTGGCTGGCCGCCTTCCCCGCCGTCGACCGCGACGCCTTCGCCGCCTCCTGGGCGGTACTGGCGGCTCAGCGTCACGCCAAGGTCATCGGCATCTTCACCCGGCTGTGCCGACGCGACGGCAAGGCCGGCTATCTGGTCCATATCCCACGGGTGTGGCGTCTGCTGGAACGCAGTCTGGCCCATCCCGCCCTGGCCCCGCTGGCCGACTGGCTGGACCGTCACCTGCCGGCCGAGCGCCGCTCGGTCCCCGCGCCATGAGCGCCGTTCCCCATCACGCCATGGTCCTGTGCGCCGGCCTGGGCCTGCGCATGCGCCCGATCACCAACCATACGCCCAAGCCGCTGATCGAGGTGGCTGGCCGCTCCATGCTTGACCGGGTGCTCGATCACCTGGACGAGGCCGGAGTGCCGAACGTGGTGGTCAATTATCACTGGCTCGGCGGGCAGATCCGCGACCATCTCGCCGGCCGCCCGGGAGTGGTCTTTTCCGACGAGACCGAGCGGCTGCTGGAAACCGGCGGCGGAGTCGCCAAGGCGCTGCCTTTGCTGGGAAAGGATCCGTTCTATGCCATCAACGGCGATATCGTCTGGTTCAACGGCCTGACTCCGGCGCTGCTGCGGCTGGCCGCCGCCTGGGATGATCAGCGCATGGACGCGCTGCTGCTGATGCAGCGCACTCCCTCGGCGTTCGGCTATGACGGCGCCGGTGACTTCTTCCTCGACCCCCTGGGCGTCGCCCGCCGCCGCCGCATGAACGAGGTGGCGCCGCTGCTGTTCGCCGGTGTGCAGATCCTGCATCCCCGTCTGGTGACCAATGTTCCGGCCGGCCCCTTCTCGCTCAACAAGCTGTATGACCGGGCATTGTCCGAGGGACGGTTGTATGGCATCGTCCATGATGGCGAGTGGTTCCATGTGGGCGATCCGGCCTCGCTGGCCGAAGTCGACGACCGCATCCGGGGCAGCGGTTCGGGGGATAAGCGGGTGAGTTTTCAATGAGGCTTCCCCCTGGGAGCGCGGGCATCCTGCCCGCCCACAACGTCAACGCCCGACCGGCGGCACCGGCGATGCGGGCAGGATGCCCGCGCTCCCAGGATCGCACTCCATGATCTTCACCATCCCCGCCGACCTGTCCGCCGTCGACGCCCTCGCCGAGGGTATTCTCGCCCAGGCCGGCACCGCCCCGCTGGGTCTGGCCCGCATGACCGTGCTGCTGCCGACGCAACGCGCCTGCCGCTCGTTGCGCGAGGCGTTCCTGCGCCGCACGGGGGGACAGCCGCTGCTGTTGCCGCGCCTGCGGCCGCTCGGTGACCTGGACGAGGACGAACTGTCGCTGCGGGAAGAGATCGCCGACGACCTGTCGCTGCCGCCCGCGGTGCCCCTGCTGCGCCGGCAATTGCTGCTGGCCAAGCTGATCCTGGCCATGGGCGCCGGGCGCGGCGGGCGTGGGCCGACGCCGGAGCAGGCGGCGCAGTTGGCCGAGGAACTGGGGCGACTGCTCGATCAGGTGCAGATCGAGGGCCTGGGCTTCGAGCGGCTGCATCAGCTGGTGCCGGCCGAATACGCCGCCCACTGGCAGATCACCCTGGACTTCCTCAAGCTGCTGACCGAACACTGGCCGGATATCCTGCTCGGTCAGGGCTATCTCGATGCCGCCGAGCGGCGCCGCCGGCTGCTGCTCGATCAGGCGGCGCTGTGGCGGCGCGAGCCTCCCGCCGATCCGGTCATCGCCGCCGGCTCAACCGGCAGCAATCCAGCCACCGCCGAACTGCTGGCGGTGGTGGCGAATTTGCCGCAAGGCGCGGTGGTGCTGCCCGGGCTCGACCGCGACATGGACGACGCCAGCTGGCAGGCGCTCGAGCCGACCCATCCGCAATTCGGCATGAAGCATCTGCTCGATAAGCTGGAGGTGGAGCGCCGCGACGTCCGCCTGTGGCAGCGCCGACCGGGCCCGCGCCTGGGCCGGGTGCGCCTGATCGCCGAAGCGCTGCGCCCCGCCGCCACCACCGACGCCTGGCGGCTGGCCGAGGATATCGGCGCCGATGCGCTGGACGGTGTCACCCGGCTCGATTGTCCGGGCCCGCGCGAAGAGGCCGGGGCCATCGCCCTGCTGCTGCGTGAAGCCCTGGAAACCGACGGCCGCACCGCTGCCCTGATCACCCCCGACCGCAGTCTGGCCCGCCGCGTCGCCGCCGAACTGGGCCGCTGGGGCATCGCCGCCGACGACTCAGGCGGCCGGCCGCTGGCCCTGACCATGCCGGGCGTATTCCTGCGGCTGGTGGCCGAGATGGTCTCCGAGCGCTTCGCCCCCCATGCCACCCTGGCCGCCTTGAAGCATCCGCTGGCGGCCGGCGGCATGGCCAGCGGCACCTTCCGCGCCCAGGTGCGCCGGCTGGAACTGGCGGCCCTGCGCGGCCCGCGTCCCGCCGTCGGAGTCACCGGCCTGCGCGACGCCGCCAAGCGCGAGCAGTTCGACGCCGAACTGGACGCCTGGCTGCGCGACCTTGATGACGACGCCGCCACCTTCGCCGACCTGCTGGGGCGCTCGTCGATATCGCTGGCCGAACTCGTTAACGCCCATATCCATTTCGCCGAGCGTCTGGCCGCCGACGACACCAGACCCGGCGCGCAACGCCTGTGGGCGGGCGATGCCGGAGAGATCGCCGCACACTTCATCTCGGACCTCACCGAAGCCGCCGATGCCCTCGGCACCATCCCCGGGGCCGCCTATGCCGGCCTGTTCGAGACCCTGATGAGCGGCTCGGTGGTACGGCCGCGCTGGGGCGGACATCCGCGGCTGCATATCCTCGGCCCGCTGGAAGCACGTTTGCAGCATATGGATCTGGTGGTGCTGGGAGGGCTCAACGAAGGCACCTGGCCGCCCCAGTCGGGCGCCGATCCGTGGATGAGCCGGCCGATGCGCGCCGCTTTCGGCCTGCCGCTGCCCGAGCGCCGCGTCGGCCTGTCGGCGCATGATTTCGCCCAGGCATTTTGCGCGCCCGAGGTGGTGATGACCCGCGCCGCCCGCGTCGACGGCACGCCCACCGTGCCCTCGCGCTGGCTGATGCGGCTGGACGCGGTGTTGCAGGCCTGCGCCCTGCCCTCGCCCGGCACCGGCCCGCACACCGGCTGGTTCACCCGCCTCGACAAACCCGACCAGCTCGCCCCCGGCAAGCCGCCCGCCCCCTGCCCGCCCGTCGAGGACCGCCCGCGCCGGCTCTCGGCCACCGAGATCGAAACCTGGATGCGCGATCCCTACGCCATCTATGCCCGCCATGTGCTGAAGCTGAAGGCGCTGGATGGCATCGACGAGCCGCCCGACGCGGCGCAGTACGGCGAGATCATCCATAAGGCGCTGGAAAAGTTCCTGAAGACCTATCCCGCCGCCCTGCCCGCCGATGCCGAGAACAAGCTGCTGGTGCTCGGCCGCGAGGTGTTCGGCGATGCTCTGGCGACACCCGGGGTGTGGGCTTTCTGGTGGCCGCGCTTCGAGCGCATCGCCCGCTGGTTCGTGCAACAGGACCGCTCGGGCATCCAGACCAGCCTCTGCGAGGTCAAGGGCCATGTGATGCTTGATGGTCCGGCCGGACCCTTCGAGCTGTTGGCCAAGGCCGACCGCATCGACCTGCTGCGCGACGGCGGGCTGTGCGTCGTCGACTACAAGACCGGCGCCCCGCCCACCGGCCACGAAGTCGCCGCCGGCTACGCCCCGCAACTGCCCATCGAAGCCCTGATCGCCCAGGGCGGCGGCTTTCCCGGTGTCCCGGCCAAGCCGGTGTCGGGCCTGGAATACTGGCGGCTGCGCGGCGGTGAGCGGGCCGGCGAAATCCAGAGCGCCGCCAAGGAAAAGACCCCCGCCGCCTTGGCCGAGGAAGCCCTGGCCGGCGTGCAGCGCCTGATCGCCGTGTTCGACCTGCCCGACACGAAATATCAGGCCCGACCCCATCCCGAACGGGCGCCGCGGTTCTCGGATTACCTGCATCTGGCGCGGGTCAAGGAATGGGCGTCGCTGGGTGGGGAGGAGGAATGATGGTGGTGCGGCGGACAGGACGGCTTGACCACAGAGACACAGAGGCACAGAGAAGGCACAGAGAAAAAAATAGCATCGTCATTCCCGCGAAAGCGGGAATCCATGCAGCGTCGAAGCCAGAGCGGATGTCAACGCCGCTGGATCCCCGCTTTCGCGGGGATGACGGCTTTTTCTCTGTGCTTCCTCTGTGTCTCTGTGCCTCTGTGGTCAACAGGCCCACCCCATGACCCACTCCCGCCACGACCCCAGCATCGACCAGCGCCGCGCCGCCGCGCCGCAGTCCTCCGTGTGGGTCTCGGCTTCGGCCGGGACTGGCAAGACCAAGGTGCTCACCGACCGGGTGCTGACCCTGCTGCTGGCCGGCACGCCGCCGCACAAGATCCTGTGCCTGACCTTCACCAAGGCAGCGGCGGCCGAGATGGCCAACCGCATTGCCGACAAGCTGAAGGATTGGGCGACGCTGCCGGATGCCGCCTTGGACCGCAAGCTGATCGACCTGCTCGGCCACCCCGCCGAGCCGGATCAGACCCGGTTGGCGCGGCGGCTGTTCGCCCAGGTGCTCGACGTGCCGGGCGGCATGAAGATTCAGACCATCCATGCCTTCTGCCAGTCGCTGTTGCGCCGCTTCCCGCTGGAAGCCGGCTTGGCGCCGCATTTCCAGGTGATGGACGACCGGGATTCGGCGGAACTGCTGGAACTGGCGCGCGACGAGGTGCTGTCGGCTGCCCGTGACGAGGCCGACCCCGCCCTGGCCGAAGCGCTGGCCGAGGTGGTGCGCTGGGTCGGCGAGAGCGGCTTTCCCGATCTGCTCGACGCCCTGACCAGCGAGCGCGGCCGCATCAAGCGCATGGCCGGCCCGCCGATCCGCGAGCGGCTGGGGCTGGCGGCCGATGATACGCCGGATATGGTGATCGCCCGCGCCTGCGCCGACAGCGCCTTTGCCGTCGACGACTGCCGCCGCGCCGTGACCATCCTGGAGACCGGCACGGTCACCGACCAGAAGCGCGCCGCCACAATGGCCGCTTGGCTGGCCGACCCCGACGGCCGCGCGGCCGGCTGGCCCGCCTATACGCTGGCGTATCTCACCACCACCGGCGAAATCCGCAAGGCGCTGGCGACCAAGAAGACGGCCGCCGCCCTGCCCGCCCTCCAGGCCGAAGCTGAGCGCGTCCTGCGCATCGCCGAGCGCCTGCGGGCCGCCGTCATCGCCCATGCCTCGGAAGCGCTGCTGATGCTGGGGCGGGCGCTGCTGGCGGCCTATGAGCGGCACAAGACCGCCCGCGCCCTGCTCGACTATGACGACCTGATCCTCGGCACCGGCCGGCTGCTGACCGAGACCGCGGGCGCCGCCGCCTGGGTGCTGTTCAAGCTGGACGGCGGCATCGACCATGTGCTGGTGGACGAGGCGCAGGATACCAATCCCGACCAGTGGGCCGTCATCCGCGCCCTGACCGACGAGTTTTTCGCCGGTCAGGGCGCCCGCCCGATGGTGCGCACGGTGTTCGCGGTGGGCGACGCCAAGCAGTCCATCTACAGCTTCCAGCGCGCCGACCCGCGCGAGTTCGAGCGCATGCGCGATGTTCTCTCGCAGCAGGTGCCGGCGGCCCGGCAGGTATGGGCGGAAATCCCGTTGCGGGTCTCGTTCCGCTCGACCAAGGCCGTCCTGGACGCGGTGGATGCGGTGTTCAACCGCGATCCCGGGCGCGACGGGGTGGCGCTGGACGGCGAGGAGATCCGTCACGAGCCCTGGCGCGAAGAAGACGCCGGTCTGGTGGAGATCTGGCCGCCGGTCGACCCCAAGGACACCGACGAGGCCGAGCCGTGGAAGCTGCCGGTCGAGCGGGTGCGCGGTGATTCGCCGCGGGCGCGGCTGGCCCGACTGATGGCCCGGCGCATCCACGCCATGGTCGGCAGCGAGATGCTCGAGTCCAAGGGTCGGCCGGTGCGGGCCGGTGATGTGATGGTGCTGGTGCGCCGCCGCAATGCCTTCGTCGAGGATCTGGTGCGTGAGCTGAAGGCTCAGGGCGTCGCCGTCGCCGGTGCCGACCGGCTGGTGCTGACCGAACAGATGGCGGTGATGGATCTGATGGCGCTGGGCCAGATGCTGCTGTTGCCGGAAGACGACCTGACTCTGGCCACCGTGCTGAAGGGACCGCTGATCGGCCTGGACGAGGAGCAACTGTACCGTCTGGCGCAACCGCGCTCCGGCCGGCTGTGGCAGGCGCTGAAGGAGTCCGAGGAGTTCGCCCCCGCCTTCGCTGCCCTGTCCGAACTGCTCGGTCTGGCCGACCGGGTGCCGCCGCACGAGCTTTACGCCCATGTGCTGGGCAACCGCGGCGGCCGGCTCAAGCTGGTACGGCGGCTCGGCTGGGAGGCCGAGGACGCCATCGACGAATTCATGGCCCTGACCCTGACCTATGAGCGCGGACATCCGCCCTCCCTGCAAGGCTTCCTGCATTGGCTGGAGTCCGGCGCCGTCGAGATCAAGCGCGATCTGGAACAGGGCGATCACGACGCGGTGCGCATCATGACGGTGCATGGCTCGAAGGGCCTTCAGGCGCCCATCGTCTTCCTGCCCGACACCCTGCAATCACCGTCGCAGACACCGCGCCTGCTGTGGCTGGGCGAACGCGGCGAGGAAAGTCTGGCCTGGCTGCCGCGCAGCGATCTTGCCGAGCCGGAATGCGCCGCGGCGATTGATGCCACCAAACGGGCGCGCGATCAGGAATACCGCCGCCTGCTCTATGTGGCGATGACCCGCGCCGAGGACCGGCTGTATGTGTGCGGCTGGCGCACCCGCCGCGCCGAGCCGGCCGACTGCTGGTATAATCTGATCCGCGCCGCGGTCGCCCAATACGGGACCGAGTCCACCGACGACTTCCTGGCTGGCCATAACGAGACCGCCAACAGCCGGGTGCTGCGCCTGACCTGCGCCCAACGCCGGCCGCCTCAGCCCGATGGCCACGCGCCGAGCGGTTCGTCGGATCAACCCTGGCCGGCCTGGGTTCACCAGACCGCGCCCGACGAGCCCGACCCGCCGCGGCCGCTGACTCCCAGCCAGCCCGACGGCGAGGAACCGCCGGTGCGCTCGCCGCTGGGTATTGATGCCGGCGCCCGCTTCCGCCGCGGCGTGCTGATCCACCGCCTGTTGCAGACCCTGCCCGACCTGCCGGCCGACCGCCGCCCCCAGGCCGCCGCCCGCTACCTCGCCCGGCCGGCCTGGGAACTGCCGGCCGCGGTGCAGACCGAACTGGCCATGGAAGTCTCGCGCGTTCTGCAACACCCTGATTTCGCCGCCATCTTCGGACCCGGCTCGCAGGCCGAGGTGCCCATCGTCGGCGTCATCGGCGAGCGGGTGGTATCCGGTCAGGTCGACCGGCTGCTGGTCACCGACAGCGAAGTGCTGGTGATCGACTACAAGACCAACCGCCCGCCGCCGCATCTGGTGGCCGAGGTGGCGCCGATCTATCTGCGCCAGATGGCCGCCTACCGCGCCGCCCTGGCCTGCATTTTTCCCAACCGCACGGTCCGCTGCGCCCTGCTGTGGACCGACACACCGCGCCTGATGCCACTCGACGGCAGGTTGCTCGACGACGTGCTGGCGGGAATGCTGAAAGGGTAGGTCTTTATATCGAAGGGCATAGGCCGTAACACCAATGATCTGTCAGACCATACCAAAGTCTATTTGCGCGGATGGAGTGCGAGAAATAGCCTTGAGATAGATAACGTGCTGCCGCTAAGCAATCTCTGACTGGATTGCCGGACAAGGGCCACGAAACTGTCGGAGCATTCAACCATGAAGAAGGCTTTTCGTGTTCTCGCCATAGCGGCGATCGCCAGCGCCATTCCCGCCGCCGCCATGGCCGGAGCGACCGCCGAGCAGGCGCAGGCCATGTCGGAAAAGGCCGCAGCGCATATCCTGAAAGTCGGCAAGGAAAAGGCTTATGCCGACTTCACCGGGCATGCAGAAGGCTTCAAGGATGGCGAGCTGTATGTCTACTGCTTCGCTCCCGATGGCACGGCCGTCGCCCATGGCGGTAATGCCGCCATGGTCGGCAAGAACCTGATCGAAATGAAAGATCCCGACGGCGTTCGCCCGGTTGCGGTGCTGCTGGAAGTCGGCAAGACCGCAGGCAAAGGCTGGTACGATTTCAAGTGGCAGAACCCGGAAACCAAAAAGGTTCAGGCCAAAAGCGCCTATGTGATCCGTACTGGTGACGATACCTGCGCCGTCGGTTACTATCGCTGATGTTATTCGGCACCAGCTCCTGCGATAGGCAACGCACATGGTCTTGACAAACAGGCTGCCACTCTCGGCAAAGATCCTCCTGGCACCGGCTGGTGTATTTCTCTGCCTGGTCGGGTTGGCAGCCTATGCCATGACGATCTTTTCGGAACAACGCGCCGATGTGCGGACCCTTGACCGGGATGTGGTGGAAAGCGTCTATGCGACGATGTCGCTGGCACGGAGCGCCAGCGACATGCACGCCAACCTGTTCCGCATCACATCGGTCGCGGCGAACGAAACCGACGCTGCCAAGCTCGCCAAGCTGGTCGCCTCGGTCAAAGCCGATATGGTGACCCTGGAAGCGAATGTGCATAAATATGCCGGAGCATCCGAGGACCAGAAGACAAAAGACCTCCTGACGGCATTCGATGTTTACGAAAAGCAGGCCGATGAAGTCATCCAGATGACGACAGTTGATGTCGGATATGGGGGGATGATGATGGGACAGGCCGACGACCTGTTCAAAGCCGTGCGGGAAAAGCTTGATCTGGAAATCGCCGCCGCCCAGGAGCGCCGCCTGGAATCCACGGAAAGCCTGTTCACGACGATGGATCGCTCGCAATTCGTCTTTTCCATCGCGGTCCTGATTTCCGCAGTGCTGGTCGGCTTCGCCTTTGTCATCGTCCACCGGCGCGTCAGCCTGCCGATCCGCCGAATGACATCGGCCATGAAAGTGCTTGCCGAAGGTGATCTTTCCGTCACCATCTCCGACACCGACCGATCGGACGAAATTGGTTATGCCGCAACCGCCATGCAGACCTTCGTCAATGCCCTGGGCGATACCGTCGAGGTGGCGCGCCGCATCGCTGACGGCGATCTGACGGTCAAGGCGCAATGCCTGTCCGATCGCGATACGCTCGGCACCGCTCTGCAAGGCATGCTGGAAAAACTGAGCAAAATGGTCGCCGATGCGCGCGCCGCGGCCGACGATGTGGCCGATGGCAGCCAGGGACTGTCGGCCAGCGCGGCCGACCTGTCGCGCGGATCATGCATGCAGGCCGCCGCCGCCGAACAGGCTTCGTCGGCGATGGAGCAGATGGCCGCCAGCATCAAGCAGACCGCCGACAACGCCGGACAGACCGAGGCCCTGGCCCGTCAGTCCGCCTCGGACGCCTTGTCGTCCGGCAAGGCGGTGGCCCAGGCAATGCTGGCGATGCAGACCATTTCCTCCAAGATCACAGTGGTCAAGGAAATCGCCCAGCAGACCGACCTGCTGGCACTCAACGCCGCGATCGAAGCCGCCCGCGCCGGCGAGCACGGCAAGGGCTTCGCCGTGGTCGCCTCGGAGGTGCGCAAGCTGGCCGAGCGCAGTCATAGCTCGACGATGGAAATCATCGAACTGTCCTCGGAAACCGAAACGCTCGCTCAGCAGGCCCGGGGGATGTTGGACAAGCTGGTGCCCAATATCCGCAAAACCGCCGAACTGGTGGAAATGATCACCGAGGCCTGCCGCGAACAGAATACCGGGGCCGAGGAAATCAACCAGGCTATCCAACAGCTCGATCAGGTCATGCAGCAGAATTCGACCGCGTCCGAAGAGCTGTCGGCAACCTCGGTCGAACTGGCCGAGCAGGCCGCGCAGTTGCAATCCGCCGTGTCCTATTTCCGCCTGGCTCACTGAGCGGCCGCAAGCCGCCCTATTTGCACTCCCCCACCGACCCGGCGGCGCATACCCGGCCGTCGATCCAGGTGGCGCCGCTGAAGGCCGTCCCGATGAAGATAGCGCCATCAATCCGCGCACCCTTCAGGTTGGCGTCCTTCAGATTGGCCTTGGTGAAGTTCGACTTGGACAGGTCGGCCCCTTCCAGATTGGCGCCCTGCCAGTTGCCGGCAAAGGCCGTCAGGTTGCGCAGATTGGCGCCACGCAGATCGGTCTGATCGAGAAACGCCACCTGCAACACCGACCATTCCAGATTGGCACCCCGCAGATTGGACCCGGTCAGATGCGCCGCCATCAGGTCGGCGCCCTCCAGATTGGCCTGTTCCAGCGCCGCATGAGTCAGGTCGCGCCATTTGCAATTGGTCTCGGGCTCGATAATGCAGCCGTTGACCACCGTCTCGGCGCTGGCCGGCATCGCCGCCAGCAGAACCGCCACCACCGCCGCCGCACTCCATCTGCCCATGGTCAAACTCCTTCCTGACTGTGGAGAGAATTTAGCACATGGGGAGAATGCCGGATTGAGGGAGGTCAAGCCGCTATATTACACAGTCAAATTTTGTTATTCTTCTTCCTCCGCCACTCCATAGCCGCCACCGCCCGGTGTTTCGATGATGATGGTGTCGCCCGCCTGCATTTCGGTGGCGTCGGTCGATCCCATCACCTCGATCCGTCCGTCGGCCCGCTCGACCCAGGTGCGGCCAAGGGCCCCCGGTTGGCCGCCGCTCATGCCATAGGGCGGCACGCGGCGGCGGTTGGCGAGAATGGCCGCGGTCATCGGCTCGAGGAATCGCACCCGACGCACCGCCCCGTCGCCACCTCGGTGAGCCCCGCCGCCGCCCGAACCACGGCGGATATGGAAGCTGTCCAGCAGCACCGGGAAGCGCCATTCCAGCACCTCGGGATCGGTCAGCCGCGAGTTGGTCATATGGGTGTGGACGGCGTCGGTGCCGTCGAAGTCCGGCCCGGCGCCCGAGCCGCCGCACAGGGTCTCGTAATACTGATGCCGGACGTTGCCGAAGGTGAAGTTGTTCATGGTGCCCTGGGCCGCCGCCATCACCCCCAGCGCCCCATAGAGCGCGTCGACCACCACCTGACTGGTTTCCACATTGCCGGCCACCACCGCCGCCGGATAGTGGGGGTTGAGCATCGAGCCGGGCGGAATGACGATATCCAGGGGCTTCAGGCACCCCTCGTTCATGGGGATATCGTCATCCACCAGGGTACGGAACACGTACAGGCAGGCGGCGCGGCATACCGCGCTGGGAGCGTTGAAATTGTCGGGCAGTTGATCGGAGGCGCCGGTAAAGTCGATCCGCGCCGAGCGCGTCGCCTTGTCCACCGTCACCGCCACCCGCACCGTGGCGCCGTTATCCATCTCGTAAGCGAAACGACCGTCGCGCAGCCGGTCGATGACCCGGCGTACGCTTTCCTCGGCATTGTCCTGCACATGGCCCATATAGGCCCGCACCACGCCGAGCCCGAAATGATCCACCATCTTTCGTAGTTCGCGGCCACCCTTTTCGTTGGCCGCCACCTGCGCCCGCAGATCGGCGATATTCTGGTCGGGCTGGCGAGCCGGATACGGACCTGACCCCAGCACCCGGCGCATGTCGGCTTCCAGGAATACCCCGTCGCGCACCAGCAGCAGATTGTCGAGCAGAATGCCCTCTTCCTCGACGCTGCGCGAATTGGGCGGCATCGAGCCCGGGGTGATGCCGCCGAGATCGGCGTGATGGCCGCGACTGGCGACGAAGAACAGCAACGTCTCGCCCGCAAAGATGGGGCTGATCACCGTCACGTCGGGCAGATGCGTTCCGCCGTTATAGGGGGCGTTGAGCACATAGGTATCCCCGGGACGGATGTCGGCGCGCTCGCGAATCACCGTGCCGACGCTCTCGCCCATTGATCCCAGATGCACCGGCATATGCGGCGCGTTGGCCACCAGATGGCCCGCGGCATCGAAGACGGCGCAGGAAAAATCCAGTCGTTCCTTGATGTTGACCGAATAGGCGGTGTTGGCCAGCACCGCCCCCATCTGTTCCGCAATCGACATGAACAGGTTGTTGAAGATTTCCAGCATCACCGGATCGGCGCTGGTGCCGATGGCCGTCCGTTGCTGTCGGGCGACGACCCGCCGCAGCACCAGATGGCGTTTTCCCGTCAGCTCGGCGCACCAACCCGGCTCAACCACGGTGGTCGCTGTGGCCTCGCGCAGGATGGCCGGGCCGTCCACCCGGTCGCCCGGTTGCAGGGTGTCGCGGTCATAGACTCCGGCGGCGTGCCAATGGCCGTCACTGAACAGGCGCACCCGATCGAGTGCGCGCGGCGGCGTGTCGTCGGTGCGGGAAATTTCCGGGTCTTCGGCTTGGCCGGTGCGACCGATGGCCTCCACCGACAGAGCCTCGACCAGAAACGGCCGGCCGGGGATGGCGAAGCCGAATTGCTGGCGATGCATCGCCTCGAAGGCCGCGACCATGGTCGCACGGTCGGCGAACTCGACCAGCAGCGCGGTATCGGTGCCCTGGTAGCGCAGATGCGCCTTGCGCAGCACGGTGACGGCGTCGGCGGCAATGTCCTGGCGGTGCAGCTCGTCGCGGGTCTCGGTGGCCATGCCCTCGAGGGCCGCGGTCAGGCTCGGCATCAGGGTGTCGTCGAGCACCGCCTCCACCGCCCGCTCGCGCATCGCCCGCAGATCGGCCAAGCCCATGCCATAGGCCGACAGCACGCCGGCGAAGGGATGGATGAACACGGTGGTCATGCCCAGAGTGTCGGCGATCAGGCAGGCGTGCTGACCACCGGCCCCGCCGAAGCAGGCCAGGGTGTAATCGGTCACGTCATAGCCGCGCTGCACGCTGATCTTCTTGATGGCGTTGGCCATGTTCTCGACGGCAATGCGCAAATACCCCTCGGCCACCTGCTCCGGCGTCTGCTCCTGGCCGGTGATGCAGCGGATGCTCTGCGCCAGATGTTCGAACTTCTTGCGGACGATATCGGCGTCGAGCGGCTGGTCGGAGTTGGGGCCGAACACCGCGGGGAAATAGGCCGGCTGGATCTTGCCGACCATCACATTGGCGTCGGTGACGGCCAGCGGTCCGCCGCGTCGATAGCAGGCCGGACCGGGATTGGCTCCGGCGCTTTCCGGGCCGACGCGGAAGCGGCTGCCGTCGAACAGCAGCAGCGAGCCGCCGCCCGCCGCCACGGTGTGGATGCTCATCATCGGCGCCCGCATGCGCACCCCGGCGACCACGGTCTCGAAGGCCCGCTCGTACTCGCCGTCATAATGGGAGACGTCGGTGGAGGTGCCGCCCATGTCGAAGCCGATCAGCCGGCTGAACCCGCCCATCGCCGCGGTCCGCACCATGCCGACGACGCCACCGGCCGGGCCGGACAGAATGGCGTCCTTGCCCTGGAACAGGCGGGCGTCGGTCAGGCCACCGTTGGATTGCATGAACATCAGCCGCGCCGCCCCCAGCGCCGCCGCCACCCGGTCGACATAGCGGCGCAGGATCGGCGACAGATAGGCGTCGACCACCGTGGTATCACCGCGCCCGATCAGCTTCATCAGCGGCGATACCAGATGCGACACGCTGACCTGAGGGAAACCCAGCGCCCGCGCCAGTTCGGCCAGGCGCAGTTCGTGGGCGTGGTGGCGATAGCCGTGCATCAGCACGATCGCCACCGAGCGGATGCCGGCATCGTAAGCGGCCTGGAGATCGCGCCGCGCCCGCTCCTCGTCGAGCGGCACCAGCACCTGCCCTTGCGCCGAGACCCGCTCGGCGACCTCGATCACCCGTTCATACAGCAGGTCGGGCAGCACGATATGCCGGTCGAACAGCCGCGGCCGGTGCTGGGTGCCGATGCGCAAAGCATCGCCGAAGCCTTGGGTAATGACCAGCACCGTGCGGTCGCCCTTGCGCTCCAGCAACGCGTTGGTGGCCACCGTGGTGCCCATCTTGACCGCGTCGATGTGCTCGGGCGGAATCGGCTGGTCCCTGGACAGGCCGAGCAGATCACGAATGCCTTGCAGCGCCGCGTCCTGGTATTGCTCGGGGTTCTCTGACAGCAGTTTGTGAGTCGCCAGCCGGCCGTCAGGACGGCGCGCCACGATATCGGTGAAGGTGCCGCCGCGGTCGATCCAGAATTGCCAGCCGGTCATGGGAGCCGCCGTTCAGGGAATACATCGGAGGCCAATGTAGGCGAACGCGGCGAGGCTGGGAATGGGGGTGGACGTGGCAATCGGGTGAACAACCTCATGACGAAGGTTTGTCCGGTCGATAGATCGCAGGCAACACGGATGAACACGGATTCCGGCTTCGCCGGAATGGGGATGAACACGGATTGTTCGTTATCCGTGTTTATCCGTGGATATCCGCGTTCATCCGTGTTGCTTTTCACTGCTGATGGCACAGCATAGTCTCAACGCGTTGCGCTGCTTGCCTTCACCCGATTGTGGGGGCGGACATGGTCCGCCCCCTCCTCGACGATTACAGGCTCTTCAGATACTCGACCAGCGCCCAACGGTCTTCGTCGGACAGAGCGGCGCCGTACTCATGGCCGGCGTTGGAATTGCCGGCCTTGGTGGTGTCATAGGTGGTGCCGCCTTCGTTGGTGACGTAGCCGGCATGCTTCGGATCATATTTGAAGCTGCCGACCTGGAAGGTCTTATCGCGCTGCGCCGCCGGCAACAGCAGCTGGTACAGATTGGCCACCGAGCCGTTGTGCAGGAACGGCGCCGTCGCCCAGATGCCATCGAGCGGCCGCGCCTTGTAGGACGACAGGTCCGGCGTCACTTTTTCACCCATCAGCTTGACCGCCGCGGCCAGGGCCAGTTCGACCTTCTTGCGGTCGGCGGCCGGCGAGATCTTGCCGCCCTCGACATATTCGAAGCCGGCCAGCACGCGCAGAGCCCGCTCCTTGAGCGAGAACAGCACACCCTCCTGGAACGGATCGACGAAGCGGCCGAGCACCGAACCGGCAACCGCGTTGGCCAGCAGCCGCACGCCGAGATCGTTGGGGCTGGCGAGCGCCGAACCAAGCAGCGGCGGCATGACCGAACCGCCGAGCTGAGCGGTGTTGACCATGCGCAGGGCGTTCTTGGACATCACCGGATCGGTGCCGACATCGGCGACCTTGGACAGGTGGACCTTGAACGGCCCGGTGCCGGCCGGCAGAAGCTGATGGCAGGCCGCGCAGGTCTTGCCATAGATGTCATGGCCCTGCTTGACCTTGTCGGCATCAAGGGCGCCGAACATCTCGGTCCATTTCGGCGCGGTCATCTTCTCGACCAGATCCTCCATGTACAGAAGATAGGTCACCTTGACCGATGAGTTATAGTAATTGTGCTTTTCTGTCGGCTTGGCGAGCGTCGCTGAGCCGAATACGCCCAGCACTTCGCCGGCATTGCGGAACAGCTTTTCCACCACCGTGTCGTTGGGCACCACCGCATTCCACTGCACCCAGTCGAAACGGCCGGTGTCCCAGATGTGCGGATAGCTCACCGGAGCATTGGGCGCCTGGCGGTTGCCCGGATATTTCAGGTCGGTCGAGGCCACCCGGTTGAAGATCATGCCGAACGCATCGGTACGGCCGTGGCCCCACACCACCTTCTGATCGCCCGGCGCGGTCAGGAAGCTGTCCAGCACGATGTCATTGAAGCGGGCAATGTTGGCGTCAAGCCGCTTGATCAGCGCCGCGACCGCCGTCTTGCTGGGACGCTTGCCGAGCATGCGCTCGACGAAACGGGCCTGCTTGGCCGAATCGGTGCGAGCCGCCTTCAGGGCGTCGTTCATGCCGGCGATCAGGCCGCTCAAGTCGCCAAGAGCCGGCGCACCGTCGATCAGTACCGCCCGGCCCTGGTATTCAATCCGGCCGGTGTGGCAGGCGGCGCAGGTCATGCCGACCCAACTGTTCTTGCCGTCCTCGTCGCGGGCGAAACCGATCGGCAGCATGTCTGGATTGCCGACCTTGGACACCGCCGGCAGATAGGCGTAGCGCTCGACCAGCACGCTGTTCAGCATCTTCTCGGAATCGGCCGTTTCCAGCGCCATGAAGATGTCGTAATGCATCATCTGGGAGCCCTGGGTGGCATGGTAATACCACTGGGCCGAAGCATCGCTCCAACCCTGCTCCAGCTTCTCCACATTGGTATACAGACCCTCGACCGTGCGGCCGCTATAGTTCTGATCGGCCATAACCTGTGCTGAGCCGCCCACCACCATCAGCGCGGCGGCAATTCCGCAGCGCAGCATGTCTCTGTATGCCATAAATCCCCCTCGTTCGAGTTGAACAGTGTCAACCCTGGCACCATACCACCTCAGAGCTATGCCGCACAGCTACCTTCGCGCAAACTGCCTCAGGTCTTATTGCCTGCACGTTTCAGCATCATGGCTCCGGCTTGACCGGGCTGTGCGACCATACCAACGGGCAGGTATCCCGCCCCTCCGCCCGCGACTACCCTGGACGACGATCGACCGGCACCCGCAGGAGACGACGCCCGTGAAGCTCCGCATCGCCATTCTGGCCGCATTCGCCGGCCTGGCCCTGTCGGCCGGGACCGCCCGCGCCGATACCGTTCTGAATATTCTCACGGGTGGCACCAGTGGCGTGTACTACCCGCTGGGGATGGCGCTGTCGAAGATCCTGCCGGCCTCTCTTCCCGGCACCAAGGTTCAGGTCCAGGCGACCAAGGCGAGCGTCGAGAACCTGAACCTGTTGCAGGCCGGCAATGGCGATATCGCCTTTTCGCTGGGCGACACGCTCAGCGCCGCCTGGAGTGGCGACGACAACGCCGGTTTTCCCAGGAAGCTCGACAAGCTGCGGGGCATCGCCGCGCTGTATCCCAACTACATACAGATCGTCGCCGCCCGGGACAGCGGCATCCGGACCCTGGCCGACCTCAAGGGCAAGCGGGTGTCGGTCGGCGCGCCCAAGTCGGGCACCGAACTGAACAGCCGCAAAGTATTCGCTGCCGCCGGACTGACATACCAGCAGTTGGGCAAGGTCGAATACCTGCCGTTCAGCGAATCGGTAGAACGGATCAAGACCCACCAACTGGATGCCACTTTGCAGTCGGCCGGCCTGGGCGTCGCCTCGATCCGTGACCTGAGCAACTCGGCACCGATGACCGTGGTGTCGGTACCGGCCGAGGTGGTCGCCAGAATCGGCGACACCGCCTATCTCGCCGCCACCATTCCGGCCGGCACCTATGAGGGCCAGGAGACGCCGGTGCCGACGGTGGCGATCATCAACTATCTGGTCACCACCTCGGACGTCTCCGACGACCTCGTCTATCAGATGACCCGCCAAGTGTTCGAAAATCGCGACGCCCTGGTTTCCGCCCACGCCGCCGCCAGCGAAATCAGGCTGGAGGACGCCACCAGAGGCATGCCCATCCCCCTGCATCCGGGTGCCGAAAGATATCTGAGGGAAAAAGGCGTGGTGAAATAGAGCGCCGCGCGTCAAATGTGACGCATGGCGGGACCAGCGGCCATTGCGGCCGCGGCCAAGCGCGGAGCGCGCCCGGCGAGGGCAGGCATAAGCTAGGCTGTGATGATCTGTTTTCTGACGGCCGGAATGGTGGTGGCGACGCTGGCGACCCAGCAGTTCACCCTGATCTGGATGCATTCGGTGGAAAAGATCGCCTGGCAGGAGGATTGGCAGGTCGAGGATGACCGGCTGATCGCCGTGGCCGCCCGGCTGCAAGGCAGCGGTGCCGGGATGGAGCCGCCCGCCGATGCCCGTCTGGCCGAAGGCTGGTGGCACTACCGGCCGACCCTGCCACCGTTGCCCCGTCTGGTGCTGAGCCGCAGCCAATTCGTCGACGATTATACGATCTGCTGGAATGATGCCTGCCATCCGCTCTCATACATTGTTAAGTTTTATGGCGACACCAGCATAACAATCATTGAGCCTTGCAGCACCTCGCGGCAGCACAAACAGCTTTGATATTTTGACCCGCGGCGATAGCCGCGAAGAGTTATCCCCGATATCCTCACCCCCCTATGACCAATAGCCAGATCACCCCAGCACCTGACGATGATACACCTTTGGTCGAAGAATAAGGGGGAAGCTGATATGTTGATCGACATATCCGGGGCGATCCTGGCGCCCACTGCCAACGATCATGCCGTGGACGAACTGGCCGACGCGATCCGCGCGGCAGCGGCACGACTGGATATGACGTGCCATATCCAGATCCGGGAAATCCGCGGTAATCGGCAAGTGACCATCACCAAAGTACCCGACTCCGATAGTCTGTCATTGTAATCCAGCAGCTTAAGCATCGTCCGTTCACGTCAATGCGGAATGCCTGCCATGCGGCGGAACAATAAGTTAATAATCGGTAAAGGCGCTATAATCTGCCGGACGGAGACGGGAGGTGCGTAATGATCACCATGTACGATATGGACGGATTCTGTCCGCTCACCATGGACGAGGTACGGGTCATTGCCGGTCACGAGCATCTGCCCGATATTGTCGCGCTGGAAAAAGTAACCCACTTCCTGGCCCAGGAATATGGCAACGCGGCAATCCATCAGATGTTGAACGATGAATACCGCAAGGCTTTCGCCAAGGGCGACCTCGACCGAGCCATCGTCGTCGAACGGATGCTGGACATCTTCGATGCCGGCCATCCGGTGACCCTGGACCGCCGCCACAACGGCCGCGGGCACTGAAGCGCCGCGCATAACGACCGCGCGTCAAGACGCGGGATCACGAACCGTCGCTGAATCAGTTGTTTGACCAAGCAGGTTGGCGATTGAGAGCCAGCCTGCTTGTTGCGTGATGGGACGGTGAGGCCGCGGCAATCGAGCCTCGCGAAAGATGCCTGTTCGGTGGATGGATCGCAGGTAACACGGATGAACACGGATTCCGGCTTCGCCGGGTTTGGGATGAACACGGATTGCCTGTTATCCGTGTTCATCCGTGTTGCTTGTCAGCGTTGATCACACAATCACCGTGTTTCGCAGCCCCTCCTTCACCCGATTGCCCCGGGACGCCCGCCGACGCCCGTTGCCAGCGGGCCTTGCCCGACATAAGCTGCGGCGCGATGCGTAGATTGTTCCTGTACCGTTATGGCAGCACTGCGGTGGCCAGCCTTCTTCTTGGCCTGGTCATGCTGCGCCTGTTCCTGCCGCCATTGGACACAACCGACTCCAAGCCGGCAACGGCGAATCAGCCGACCCTGCTGCCGACCACCGCCAAGCTGGCCCGTCCTGTCGCCCCCAGTTTCGATATCGTCCGCGCCACCGCCCAAGGCAATATGGTGATGGCTGGCCGCGCCACGCCGGGGGCCACCGTCACCGTACTCGACGGCGACCGGCCGCTGGGCAGTGTCAAGGCTGACCGGTTTGGCGAGTGGGTGGTGGTCCCCGATGCGGCGCTGCCGCCCGGTTCGCATTCCCTGTATGTGCGTGCCGACACCGCCGACGGCTTCCGCGAGCGTTCCGACCAGCCGGTGGTGCTGCTGATCCCCGATCGCCCGGGATTGCCGACGGTCTCGCTGGATACCGACCGCTACGGCAATGTCCGCCACGGCTCGCCGGTGCTGATCACCGCGGCCACCCGCCTGGGTGCCAATGGCCTGTTCCTGGTGGGCCGGGGACCGGCCGATGCCTCGCTGATCGTCTATTACGACAACCTGCCGATCGGCGAGGCGATCCCCGACGAGCGGGGCCGCTGGACTCTGGCGGTGCGGTTGATTCTGCGCAACGGTCGCCACACCTTGCGCACCGACTACGTCAGCGGCGGGGTGGTGGTGGCCAGCGGTCATGCATTCCTGGAAATGGGCCTGCCCAAGCTGGTGTCCATGGACCCCCGGCGTGATGACGTGATTGATTTCGAGAACGGCATTCCGATTCTGGTCGAGGGCGGCGGCCGCCGGCTGGGCGGGCGAACGCCCGGTGAGGGGCCTTCGGTGCGGCGCTACTGAAGGTTCATCGACGCCCTCGCCGGGCGCGCTCCGCGCTCAGGTGCGGCCTCAATGGCCACTTGGTTCGCGCCGGCATCACCGCCCGAACTTCATGCCCGACCGTCGCCGCAGGAACGATGCATAGGCCTGGCCGATCAGGTTCACCGGCAGGAAGGCACCGCTGCCGCCGCGGTCCAGCTCCGCACAGGCCTGGTTGTAGATATCCAGCGACAGGTCGTCGAGCCGCAGGGCGATGCCGTTGGGCAGCCGGGCAAACAGACCGTCCATCACCGTCAGCAGGCCTTCCACCGAAAAGCGCAGCATTTCGTCGCGCTGGCCCGCCGCCACAAATTCCGCCAGCTTGCGCGCCACGGTCAGCACGAAGGCTTTGGTCCAGCAACTCTGCTGAGCGGTCCCGCACAGCATGGCGAAAGTCCGCTGCTCGTCTCGCGACAGCGCCCGCGTGACGCCCTCGACGCCGCCCTCTTCCAGTGCCGCGAACATCTTCACGACCAACTGATGCAACAGTTCTCCCCGGCAATTGCTATCGCCCGGGCAAGTCCGACAACTTTCCACCGCCGCCCCCATCGTCTCGGATCGGCTGATGATGGCGCAGGCGGACCGGCGGCGCAATGGGGCTAGGCTGCGTCGCGAACGATCCAGCCGCCGCCCAGGCAGCGGCTGCCCCGATAGAACACGCAGGCCTGACCGGGCGAGACTCCCGCTTCGGGCTGCGCGAACACCACCTCGGCGGTTCCGTCCGGCCCCAGCGTGACCGTCGCCGCCACCGGGGGACGGGTCGAACGGATGCGGACATCCAGCGGATACGGCCTGCCCTCGGCCGGATCGTCGCCCAGCCAGTTGACGCCCCGCAAGACGATGCGCTCGCGCCCCAGCGCCGAACGCGGGCCGACGATGACGCGGCGGCCGACTGGATCGAGTCGCACCACATACAGCGGGTCGCCGCCACCGATTCCCAGACCGCGCCGTTGGCCCACGGTGTAATGGATGATGCCGGCATGGCCCCCGAGCACCGTGCCGTCCAGATGCACGATGTCGCCCGGCTCGAAGGCACCAGGGCGCAGCCGCGCCACCAGGCCGGCATAGTCGCCGTCGGGGACGAAGCAGATATCCTGACTGTCCGGCTTGGCCGCCACCGGCAGGCCGAATCGCGCCGCCAGGGCGCGCGTCTCGTCCTTGCCCGACAGGCCGCCCAATGGAAAGCGCAGGAACGCCAGTTGTTCGCGCGTGGTGGCGAACAGGAAATAGCTCTGGTCGCGCGAGGGATCGGCGCCGCGGTGAAGTTCGGGGCCGGGGAGCCGCTGAACGTAATGGCCGGTGGCCATGGCCTGCGCCCCGAGATCCCGCGCCGCCCGCAGCAGATCGCGGAACTTGACGGTGGCGTTGCACAGCACACAGGGAATCGGCGTTTCGCCCCCCACATAGGACTCGGCGAAATGCTCGATCACGTCCTCGCGGAAACGGCTTTCATAATCGAGAACGTAATGGTCAATCCCGAGCCCATCGGCGACCCGGCGGGCATCGTGGATATCGCGGCCGGCACAGCACGAATTGGCCCGCTTGACCGCGGCGCCATGATCGTACAGTTGCAGGGTGACGCCCACCACCTCATAGCCCTGCTCGCGCAGCAGCGCCGCCGTCACCGAACTGTCGACCCCGCCCGACATGGCGACGACGACCCGGGCACCCTTGGGGAGATCCGTCATTCCTTGGGCCTAGCCTTGTTGACCTCGAAAACTCCCTCTCCCGCTGGCGGGAGAGGGTTGGGGTGAGGGTGGCACACGGCTGAAGGCCGGAGAAGGCGTCGACATCGCACCACCCTCACCCTCCCGCTTCGCGGGTCCCTCCCTCTCCCGCCAGCGGGAGAGGGCGTTTTAAGTTGCCTTCAGGACCAGGGATCACGACACGGTGGGGCGGCCTCTTGGCACTCTTGCTGACCCTCCTCCTCTCGCTGGCCCCCCCCGCCCTGGCCAACTCCCCGGCCGAGATCGTCAAGCGCCCGGCCGGTGCCACCGTGGTGCCGGACCAGTTTCTGCGCCAATGGGATCCCGTCACCCTGTTCTTCGACAAGGACACCGGCCCGGCCGAGGGCGGGCCTGAAGACCATCCCGAGCGGCTGGTGAAAGGGCCGACGCATCCCGGCGCCTATACCTGGCTCGACGCCCGCACCCTGCAATTCCGCCCGGCCGAGCCATGGCCGGCATTGGCGCAGATCGCGTGGACGGTGAACGGCAAAACGGTGTCCCTGGCGACCCTGATGGCCGCGCCGGAGGCCTCGATCCCCGCCGCCGAGGCCGAAGGCCTGAAGCCGGTCGAGGCGATCACTCTGCGTTTTTCCGACCCGCTCGACACGGCGGCGCTCGCCCGCATGGTCAGCATCGACCTGCGGCCGCTGCCCGGCGTCGAGGGCGAGCGCCAACGCACGCTGAGCGCCAAGGACTTCGACATCAAGGTGGTGGAGCGCAGCAGCCGGAGCGATCCGGCAAGCTATGTGCTGAACCTGAAAACGCCGATCCCGTGGGGAACACGCGCCATCGTGCGGCTGCGGCTGGCCGAAGCGGCGGGGCTCGAGGGGAAATTCCACGAAATCCGCTTTTCGACCACCGAGGAATTCCGCATCCACAGTTTCGGCTGCCGCACCACGGTGATGCCGGCGACCGTGGCCGGTGCCGTCTATGGCCGCGAACAGGCGCTGTCCTGTCCCGCCGAGGACCGCATGGTGCGGGTGGTGTTCTCGGCCAAGCCACAGGCGATGGGGCCGATTGAGGCGCGCAATCTGGTGCGCCTGACACCGCCGGTCGAGGATCTGCAAGCCCAGGTGGTCGACGATACCTTGCAGTTGCGCGGCCGCTTCGAGGCCGATCGGCTCTATCAGGTTCGTCTGGAACCATCGACTCTGGTGGATCAGGAAGGCCGGCCGCTGACCATGCGCGGCGCCAGCCAATTGCATCTGTTCTTCCCGGCCAAACAGAAATTCCTGCGCTTCGAGGCCAGGAGCGGGGTGATGGAGCGTTTCGGGGCGCAGATGATCCCGTTGCGCGGTCGCGGCCATGATCAGGTGGATCTGCGCATCCACGCCATCGACCCGCTCGACCGCAGTTTCTGGCCGTTCCCCGGTGTCGAGGTCGACGAGGCGAAGGCCCCGCCGGCCCCGGGTGAAGAGCCGGTGGCTGATAACGACGTCGAGCCCTTGCGCGCCGCCCAGATCGCCCGCCATCTGCGCACCCTGGGAACGCCTGGGGTTTCGGCCATGGTGCCGCTGCCGCTGCGGCCCGGTGACACCAGCGCCCGCTTCGGCCTGGATCTCAAGCCGCATCTCGAGCGCATGGCCGGCAAACAGGCGCCGGGAACGTATCTGGTCGGCCTGCGCCAGTTGGGCGCCGGCAGTCTGCGCTCGTGGATGCGGGTTCAGGTCACCGATCTCAGCCTGACCGCGGTGGAGGAAACCGATCAGGTGCGCTTCGTGGTCACCTCGCTGGCGACAGCCCAGCCGGTGGCCGATGCCGCCGTGACCGTCGAGGCCAGCATCCACAACGCATGGGAGACGATCGGCGAGGGCACCACCGACGAAGCGGGCCAATTCGCTTGGACGATCCCGGACCCGCCCGACAGCCGCGACTACACCGATCTGGTCCGCCGCGTGGTGGTCAAAAAGGATGACGATACGCTGGTACTCGATGCCGCGGTGCCGCCGAACCGCTATGCCGCCGCGGGCGGCTGGCAGGAAGACGACTCCCCCTGGCTCGACTGGACGCTGAACGACACCACCGCGCGCCAGCCCGACGAGCTGTGGCTATGCCACATCTTCACCGAACGGCCGATCTATCGGCCCGAGGATTCCATGCACATCAAGGGCTATGTGCGCGACTATGTCAGCGGCGCGCTGAGCCCGACCACCGGCAGCGGCATCGTCCTGGTGAAAGCGCCGGACGGCACCGAATGGCGCTATCCCGTCGATCTGATGCCCGATGCCGGCAGTTTCCATTTCGAGTTCAAGGAAAAGACCAGCATCACCGGCAAGTTCCAGGTGCGCTATCTGCATGGCACGGACGAAACCGATCTGTGTCACCGCACGGTCAAGCGCGAGGCCTATCGCCTGCCGCGCTTCGAGGTGCAGATGCATGGGCCGGCCAAGGCACCGCTGGATGCACCGTTCACCGTGCAGATGACCGCGCGTTACTATGCCGGCGGCAATGTGGTGGAGCGGCCGCTGCACTGGCGGGTGACCCAGCTACCTTATACCTGGGCGCCCAAGCCGCGCGAGGGCTTCCGCTTTTCCACCGACTCACGCTTTTCGCGACCGGTGCCGTTCCGCTCGACCCCCGCCGTCGAGCGCGAGGAAAAGACCGACCTGCAAGGCGCCGGCACCATCACCCTTGATCCGACCATCGAACCGACCGCCCATGCCCGGCATTACGTGGTTGAGGCGACGGTGACCGGCGACGATGACCAGACGGTGACCAGCGTCCATGACGTGCTGGCGTTGCCGCCCTTCGTGCTCGGCCTGAAGGTGCCGCGCTATCTCGAGCAGGTCGACACGGTGACATCCGAAATCCTGGTGGCGGGCGCCGACGGCGAAGGCGTCGCCGGTCAGGCGGTCACCGTGCGGCTGGTCAAGCGACAGTGGAACTCGATCCTGCAAGCCGGTGATTTCTCGTCGGGTGCCGCCAAATATGTCACCGAGGTGGTCGAAGAGGTGGTGTCGGAACAGGTCATCCGCAGCACCGCCGAGCCGAGCAGACTGACCCTGCCGCTCACCGGGACCGGCGTCTATCTGGTCCAGCTCGAGGCCGAGGACAAGCTGGGGCGGGCGCAAAGCATCTCCGTCGACTTCTTCGCCGCGGGTGCCAAGCCGACCACATGGTCGCGCCCGCCGGCTCAGGTGTTCAAGGCGACCCCGGAAAAGACCCGCTACACCCCCGGCGAGGTGGCCCGCATCGTGCTGGAAAGCCCGTTCCAGACCGGTGCCGCGCTGGCGATCGTCGAGGAACCGGACGGTCACAACGCCTATCGCTGGGTGCCGGTCAAGAACGGCTACGGCGTGTTCGAACTGCCGGTGCGCAAGGAATACCTGCCCAAGCTGCCGGTTCATTTCGCCCTGATGCGCGGCCGGCTGCCCGGCGGCGGCGAGGCCAAGGACTCGGTCGATCTGCGCAAGCCGGCAACTCTGGCGGCGACCACCTGGATCGAGGTCACGCCGGCCAAGCACCGCGTCACCGTCGACCTGGACTATCCGAAGCGGGCCCAGCCGGGCGATGAGGTCTCGGTCACCGTCAAGCTGTCCGACGACGAAGGCAAGCCACTGGCCGGCGAGGTCACCCTGTGGCTGATAGATCAGGCGGTGCTTGCCCTGGCCAAGGAACAGCCGCTCGACCCGATCCCCGATTTCATTGTCGAGCGCCCGGCCCGCGCCGTGTTCTACGACAGCCGCAATCAGGTGTTCGGCGTGCTGCCGTTGCAGGAAGACCCCGGCGGCGATGGTGAGGAGGCCGAAGGGTCGTTGCTCGATCAGGTCGGCGTGCGGCGCAATTTTACCCCGGTGCCCTATTACAATCCGCGCCTGATGGTCGATGCCAGCGGCACGGCCAAGGTGACCTTCACCCTGCCCGACAGCCTGACCAATTTCCGCCTGCGGGCCAAGGTGGTCAGCGGCGATGACCGCTTCGGCTTCGGCATGGGCGAGATGAAAGTACGGCTGCCGGTCATCGTCCAGCCGGCCTTGCCGCGCTTCGTCCGCCCTGACGACGCCTTCACCCTGGCGGCCATCGGCCGTATCGTTGAAGGTGATCTCGGTCCCGGCCGCGCCAGCATCAAGCTGGATGGGCTGGCGCTGGATGGCCCGGGGGAGCGCGCCTTCGACTGGGCGACCAAACCGACCCGCGTCGAATATCCGGTCAGCGTGCCGATGCCGCCGCTGAAAGACGACGGCGAGCCGTCGCGTACCGCCGTGCGGATCACGGTCGGGGTGGAGCGCAGCCAGGACAAGGCCCGCGACGCCTTCGAGGTTTCGCTCCCGATCCAGCCCGACCGGCCGGCCGAGACCATTGCCCAGGTGGCCGCGCTGGAGCCCGGCCAGCCGGTGACCCTGGCGCCGTTGCCCGAAGCGGCGCGGCCGGGCACCGTGCAACGGACCACCCTGGTATCGGCGCAGCCAGCCGTTACCCTGATGGCGGCGGCGCTGGACTACCTGTACCGCTACCCGTTCGGCTGCACCGAACAGCGCATCAGCACCGCCCGGGCATCGGTAGCGGCGCGGCGGCTTGACCAGAGCCTGATGCCGCGGACGATGGCGGCGCGGGTTGATCAGGATGTCGCGGCAACCCTGGCCTGGATCGGCAAGGCCACCACCGGCGACGGGCTGGTCGCCTTCTGGCCCGGCTCGCGCGGCTATGTGGCGCTGACCTCGTGGTCTGTGCTGCTGATGGTCGAGGCACGGGCCGCCGGGCTGCCGGTGGATGCGGCGTTGCAGGAGCGCCAGATGCAGGCGCTGAAACGGGCGTTGCGCTCCGATGCCGGGGTGTTCGTCGATGCCCAGACCGAACGGAGCTGGGCGCTGACCGCGCTGGCCGCCGCCGGTCAGCTCGATCTCGCCTATGCCGCCGAATTGACCCGCCGCGCCGAATACCTGTCGCAGGAAAGCATCGCCCAGGCCCTGCGCGTGCTGGCCTCGTCGAAGACCCCGGAGCCGGGCTCGCTGGACCGCCTCAAGGAACGGCTGTGGTCGGGCATCGTCATCCGCAGTTACCAGGGCCGCGACGTGTTCGGCGGGCTCCAGGCCAAGGCGCTGCCGACCAGCGGCCTCATCCTGCCGACCGAGACCCGTGCCGTCGCCCAGACTCTGCGGGCGCAACTGATCGCGGCACCGGGGGATGTGCGCAACCAGATGCTCATCGACGCCCTGGCCGGTCTCGGCCGCGGCGACGGCTGGGGCAGCACCAACGCCAATGCCGAAGCCTTGCTGGCGCTGGCCGACGCCTTGTCCGGCGGTGGCGCGGCGCGGCCGGTGCGCGATCTGACACTCACCCAGGCCGGCAAGGACCACAGCATGCCGATTGGCGGCGGCACGCCGTTGCAACGTCTCGACACCGCCACCGACGCCCCGGCGACGGTGGCGATCGCCGGCACCGGGCCGGCTCCCGCCCTGTGGAGCCGCACCAGCTTCGTCCCCGCCGCGCCCGGCAGCAGCGCCGCCGCGGTCACTCAGGGCTTCGTCGTCAGCCGCACCGCCTTGCGCATCCAGACCGGTGGCGCACCGCCGCTGCGGGTGCCGCTCGACAAGGCCGGTCTGACCCTGGATCACACGGTTGGCGCGGTCATCGAGGACGAGGTGGAACTGGTCAACCCCGCCGACCGCCACCACGTCGCCATCACCATTCCGCTGGCCGCCGGCATGGAGCCGCTCAACCCAGCCCTGGCCACCGCCCCGCCCGAGGCCAAGCCCTCGGCCGCGCCGGAACTGGCGCCGTCCTATGTGTCGTTCCTCGACGACCGGGTGGAGTATTTCTATGAAACCCTGCCCAAGGGCACCTATCATTTCCGCTTCCGCAGCCGCGCCACCATCCCCGGCCGCTTCACCCAGCCGGCGGCACGGGCGCGGATGATGTATGATGATGCGGTCACCGGGGCCAGTCCGGGCGCGGTGGTGGCGGTGACGCGTGAACCATGAATTCACCACGAAGACACGAAGGACACGAAGAAGGGAGCATCAAGGCTGCGGCCCTTCTTCTTCGTGTCCTTCGTGTCTTCGTGGTGAATTTCTTTTCTAAGCCCCTCCTCCTCCTCGCCCTCCTCGCCCTCCTCCTCTATGCCGCCTCCCGCTCCGAGCTTATCGCCCCCGCTCCGTCCACCCTGCTGACCGACCGACACGGCGCATTCCTTGCCGAATGGGGCGGTGATGCACGGGGTGAGCATGGCTATTGGCCGGTTGAGCCCTTGCCCGAGCGGGTGGCCGCCGCCGTGGTGGCGATCGAGGATCGGCGATTCCAGGCGCATCCCGGTGTCGACCCGCTGGCCATCGGTCGGGCGCTGTGGCAGCGGCTCGACGGTGGCCGCTCGGGGGCCTCGACCATCGCCATGCAGGTGGCGCGGATGCAGCAGCCGGCGTCGCGTCATCTCGGCGCCAAGCTGGGCGAGGCGCTGGCGGCACTGGCGCTGACGGCGCGCCACGGCCGCGCGGCAGTGCTTGCCCATTATCTGCGGCTGGTGCCGTTCGGCAATGGCAGCCACGGTATCGCCCATGCGGCGCGGCTGTATCTGGACAAGCCGGTGGCCGATCTGAGCTGGGGAGAAATCGCCTTCCTGATGGCGATTCCCCAGTCTCCGGCGCGGATGAACCCGACCACGGTGGAGGGCCGCGGAAGGGCGATTCAGCGCGGCCGGCGCATTCTGACGGCGCTGGCGCGTGATGGGGTGTTGTCGGGCGCCGAACTGGCGCTGGCCGAGGCGCAGATCGGCGAACTGCCCACGCCACCGCGCCCAGCGCGGCCCGAGGTGGCGCTGCATGCGGTGCTCGGCATGAGCCATGGTGATTTCGGCACCGGTCTGGTGGCCGCCAGCCTCGATCTGGGGGTGCAGAACGAGGTCGCGACGCTGGCCGAGGCGACCCTGGCCGAATTGCGTCCGCTCGGCGCCGAGCATGCCGCGGTGATGGTCATCGACCGCAGCAGCCGCGAGGTGCTGGCTCAGGTCGGTTCGGCGGGCTACCGGGTGGCCGGCAGCGGCGCCATTGATTTCACCCGCCGGCTGCGCTCGCCGGGCAGTACGCTGAAGCCATTCATCTATGCGCTGGCGCTGGAGCGTGGCCGCATTGCCGGTGACAGCGTCCTTGCCGACCTGCCCGGACGAAGCTGGGGCATCGGCAATTTCGACCATCGTTTCCTCGGCCCGATGCTGCCGCGTCAGGCGCTGGCCAATTCACGCAACGTGCCGGCGGCCGATGTACTGCGTCAGGTCGGCGTCGAGGAAACCTATGGTGCGCTGGCCCGTCTTGGCCTGCATGGCGCCGAGCGCACCGCCGGTTATTACGGTGCCGCTCTGGCCATCGGCGCCATGCCCACCACCCTGGAAAAACTGCTCACCGCCTATGGCGCCCTGGCCGACGACGGCGTGCTGGCACCACTGGTGTGGACCCGCGGCGGATCATCCGGCCGGCATCAGCGGCTCTGGTCGACCGCGACCGCGCGTCAGATCACCCTGTTCCTGGCCGACGCTCAGGCCCGGCTGCCCAGCTTTCCCCGGCTGGGACCATTGGAATATCCGTTCCCGGTGGCCGCCAAGACCGGCACCTCCCAGGGCTACCGCGACGCCTGGACCGTCGCGTGGTCGCGCCGCTTCCTTGTCGGGGTGTGGATCGGTCGCGCCGATGCCCGGCCGATGCGCGGGATTGGCGGCACCCGCGCGGCCGAGCTGGCACGGACGGTGATGCTGCGGCTGCACGAGCGCGAGGCCATTCCGTCCGGCGATCTCGCCTTTCCGCCGCCGGCCGGCTGGCACCCGGCCGAAGTGTGCGCCCGTACCGGCGGGCGCAATGTCGGTCTGTGCGACAGCGTGTTGACCGAATGGTTCGCCGCCGACACCCTGCCGGACGAGGACGAGCGCTACCGCCGCCTGCGCATCGACCGGCGCACCGGCCTGCGCGCCGCGTCGTGGACCCCGGCCGAGCATGTCAGCGAGCGGGTATTCGTCTCCTTCGATCCGGTGTTCGTCGGCTGGGGTGTCGCCAATGGCCTGCTGCCGCCACCGGATCGACCGAGCCCGCTCGACGCCCCCGCCGACGCGGTCAAGCCACGCGGCCGGACCCTGCCGGTCTTGAGCATCATTTCGCCAGCGGACCGGCTGAGGCTGATCCGCAACCCGGAAACCCCCGAGGCGATGAACGTCATCGCCCTGCGCACCGCCGCCGTGACCGGGGTCGACGAAGTGACCTGGCTGGTCGACGGCCGCCTGTACGCCGCCGCCCGTCCCGGCAGCGCCATCCCCTGGCCCCTGACCCCCGGCACCCACCGGTTCCAGGTCAGCCTCCCCGACGGCAGCGCCCTGTCGGAGGTGGTGACGGTCACGGTGGAGTAACTCTAGACCGTGATGCAGTAATACCGACGAGCCTAAAGGCTCATCCATGCGCGCTCCGCGCTCAGGTGCCACCGCAATGGTGGCGGAAGCGTGATCCAATCTGATCGGGTCACGCTTTAAACAGAACCCACACAAGACGACCGGCCCGGTCGGGTATAGACCAGTCGCTTCGGCGGCTCACCAGCACCCAGGATGAACTAGCCGGTCGGTGTGGAAATCAGCGCCCTTGACGCGATGTGCCGCATTGGTCTATTTATCTGGTGTGTTAAATGGGAATTACGGCCGTGACCATGATCCGACCTGCCGCATTCATCCTCGGTGCCCCATGACCAGCCTCGTTCTGTCGCGCTGGGCCAGCCTGTCCTGGCGCAAGCCTTCCGTACTGCCCGGCTTCGGGCCGGCGCTGGGCTTCACCCTCTTCTATCTCTCGGTGGTGGTGCTGATTCCGCTGTCGGCTCTGTTTCTCAAGGCGGCCGGACTGAGTTGGGGGCAGTTCGTCGATCAGGCGTTCAGTGCCCGGGCCCTGGCCGCCTACAAGCTGTCGTTCGGCGGTGCGCTGGCGGCGGCGGCGGTGAATGCCTTTTTCGGCACGCTGGTGGCGTGGGTGCTGGTGCGCTATCGCTTTCCTGGCAAGAAGCTGGTGGATGCCATCATCGACCTGCCCTTTGCCCTGCCGACCGCGGTCGCCGGCATTGCCTTGACCACGCTTTATGCGCCCAATGGCTGGCTGGGGTCGTATCTGGCGGACTGGGGGATCAAGGTGGCGTTCACGCCGCTCGGCGTCATGGTGGCGATGGTGTTCATCGGCCTGCCCTTCGTCGTCCGCACGGTCGAGCCGGTGTTGCAGGATCTGGATGCCGAATGCGAGGAAGCGGCGCTGTCGCTGGGGGCCAGCCGCCTTCAGACCTTTCAGCGGGTCATCACTCCGTCGATCCTGCCGGCCCTGCTGACCGGCTTCGCCCTGGCCTTCGCCCGTGCCGTGGGCGAGTACGGCTCGATCATCTTCATTGCCGGCAACATGCCCGGCGTGTCGGAAATCGCGCCGCTGCTGATCGTCATCAAGCTGGAGCAGTACGACTATCACGGCGCTACCGCCATTGCCGCGGTGATGCTGGTCATGGCCTTCCTGCTGCTGCTCGGCATCAACCTGCTGCAACGCTGGCATCGTCAGCGGCTGGCGAAGGATTGACCCCATGGCTGCGAAACGACCTTCCCTCGGGGAACCCCGCTGGGTGCGGAGCCTGCTGATCCTGACGGCGCTGGCCTTCCTGCTGGTATTCCTGCTGATGCCGCTGCTGCTGGTGTTCAGCGCGGCGCTGGCCAAGGGCTTCGGCCCCTATTTTCAGGCGCTGGTCCACCCCGACGCCTGGGCGGCGATCCGGCTGACCGTGCTCACCGCGGCCATTGCCGTGCCGCTCAACTGCGTGTTCGGCGTCATCGCCACTTGGGCTATCGCCAAGTTCCAGTTCTGGGGCCGCAGCCTGCTCATTACCCTGATCGACCTGCCGTTCTCGGTGTCGCCGGTCATCTCGGGACTGATCTACGTGCTGATGTTCGGGCTTCAAGGCTGGCTGGGGCCATGGCTCCAGGCCCATGGGATCAGGATCATCTTCGCGGTGCCGGGCATCGTGCTGGCCACCGTCTTCGTCACCTTCCCCTTCGTCGCCCGCGAACTGATCCCGCTGATGGAGGAACAGGGCCCTGACGAGGAGGAAGCCGCCATCAGCCTGGGGGCCAGTGGCTGGCAGACGTTCTGGCGGGTGACATTGCCCAACGTCAAATGGGGCCTGCTGTACGGCGTATTGCTGTGTAACGCCCGGGCGATGGGTGAGTTCGGCGCGGTGTCGGTGGTGTCCGGCCATATCCGCGGCCTGACCAACACCATGCCGCTGCATGTGGAAATTCTCTACAACGAGTACGCCTATGTTGCGGCCTTCGCCGTGGCCTCGCTGCTGGCCATGCTGGCGCTGGTCACGTTGGCCGCCAAGAGTGTGCTGGAATGGCGTTTCGGTGCTGAACTCCGCGCCATGGGACATTGAGGGGGCCGCCATGATTTCCATCAGCAACCTGTCCAAGGTGTTCGGCGGCTTTGCCGCCCTGCGCGACGTTTCCCTTGAAATCGCCCCTGGCGAGCTGGTGGCTCTGCTCGGGCCGTCGGGTTCGGGCAAGACCACCTTGCTGCGCATCATCGCCGGGCTCGAGCAGCCCAGCGCGGGCGCCGTGTATTTCGATGGCGCCGACGCCACGCGCTTGCCGACCGGGCAGCGCAAGGTCGGCTTCGTCTTCCAGCACTACGCCCTGTTCCGTCACATGACCGTGGCGCAGAACGTGGCGTTCGGGCTGGAGGTGCGCAAGCGGCCGCTGCGCCCAAGCAATGCCGAGATCGACGCCAAGGTGCGCGAGCTGCTGCGTCTGGTGCAGTTGGAGGCGATGGCCCACCGCTACCCGTCGCAGCTTTCCGGCGGCCAGCGTCAGCGGGTCGCCCTGGCTCGGGCGCTGGCCATCGAGCCCCAGGTGCTGTTGCTCGACGAGCCGTTCGGCGCGCTCGACGCCCAGGTGCGCAAGGAGCTGCGCCGCTGGCTGCGCCGGCTGCATGACGATATCGGCATCACCTCGGTGTTCGTCACCCACGACCAGGAGGAAGCGCTGGAGGTGGCTGACCGCATCGTCGTCATGAACCAGGGAGCCATCGAGCAGGTCGGCTCGCCCACCGAGATCTACGACCACCCGGCGTCGCCCTTCGTTTATCACTTCCTCGGCAACGTCAATGCCCTGCCGGTGACGGTGCAGGACGGTGTTCTTGAGGTGGCGGGGATGCGTCTGGCGGCGGACCATCCGCCGGCGGATGCGGCCGAGGGCATGGCTTTCGTCCGGCCGCACGATGTCGAATTGCTGCCTCTTGCCGTCACCGAAGGCGTAGAGGCCGAGATCGCCCATATTACCGTGCTGGGTCCGGTGGTGCGGGTGGAACTGGTCCTGGCGAAAGGGCCGCTGATCGAGGCGGAAACCACCCGGCAGATCCATCGCGACCTCGGTCTGGCCGCCGGCTCCCGGGTCCGGCTGAAACCGCGTCAGGCGCGGCTGTTTCTGCATGACGGCTGGCAGGGCACGGCGCTCGATACGCCGAAGGGGCCATGACGACATTTTCTTGACAGCGGCGGGCGGCTGCGCCATCTGTGAGCGATTAATCCAGTAGGCTGCTATGCTGTCCCAGAGAGCGAAATACGGGCTGAAGGCCCTTCTCTACATGGCTGATCATGCCGAGGAAAAAGGCGTCCGCGGCATGGATATTTCTGTGGCCGAGACTATTCCCAAGAAGTTCCTCGACATCATTCTGCTGGAATTGAAGGCCGAGGATCTGATCACCAGCAAGAAGGGGAAACAGGGCGGCTACCAGCTTGCCCGGCCACCGGAGCGCATCTCGGTCGGCCAAGTCATCCGCATCCTCGACGGGCCGCTTGCGCCGGTGTCCTGTGTCAGCCGCACCGCCTACAAACGCTGTGCCGACTGCCGCGACGAAAATGCCTGTCGTATTCGCCGGGTCATGGGGCAGGTGCGTGACGCCATCGCCGACATCCTCGACAACACCAGTCTGGCGGACATGCGCAAAGGCCAAGCCGACGATACGTTTCTATATTACGATATCTGAAAGGCTGTCCGGAAAAAGCTTGAATTGTTGGAATCGCTTGTGATTCCCTGTCCGGGCGGCAAGGAGGAGGCTGGTTGTGTGGCGGACGAAAGTCACAAACTATACAACCGAAAAGGGATGCGATACCCGAGTGACATGACGGATGCGGAATGGCTGCTCGTTGAACCGCTGATCCCACCAGCGAAGCGCCCCGGACGAAAGCGCACGGTGAACCTCCGGGAGGTGGTCAATGCGATCTTCTACGTGCTGTCATCTGGGTGCCAGTGGCGCATGCTGCCCAAGGATTTTCCGCCTCGAAGCACCGTTCACGAATATCTGATGCTGTGGGAATGGGACGGCACGCCCGATCGCATCCACCATGCTCTCTATCGGCCGCCATGCGCCGCAGCGCTGCGATGCCCTCCGGCGTAAACCGGGCTCTCAGCCAATAGGCTCCCTCGTCCTGCAACACCAGCAAGGCGCGGTCGAGCATGCTTTGCACCGCGGCGACCGGCTTCGGTTGGCCTTTGCGCGGCCCGGTCACCCAGCGCCTGACCAGAATCCCCTCCTGGATTGAACGCGCCGCGCCGCAGCAGTACGCAAATTCGCGGCGGATCAAATCTCGTTCCCTGGGGGTAAAATCAGCGGCGGTCATGCGGGCGACTGTATCGCATGGCCGGGCCGGGCACGACAGGAATGTGCCGCCGCTGATTGTGACCTTGAGAGATAAGTGGCGGTCTTTCTCCAGCGCTATGTGGCGCCGATGACAAGCGTACTCCGCGCCGCCTCGACCACATCGTCGGTGATCACCGACAGGCCGTTGATCTTCAGG
>Ga0209515_10000438_pt1 | contig 77404 bp, 47 predicted proteins | sample Subgroupgradi54m_FD_187454 | JGI IMG/M metagenome (GOLD analysis project Ga0209515, IMG submission 187454) | Subsurface groundwater microbial communities from S. Glens Falls, New York, USA - GMW60B uncontaminated upgradient, 5.4 m (SPAdes)... ...
GTTGGCGTCGGTGTTGGTGTTGGAGTAGGAGTTGGCGTCGGTGTTGGTGTCGGAGTAGGAGTTGGTGTTGGTGTTGGTGTCGGAGTAGGAGTTGGCGTCGGTGTCGGAGTTGGTGTTGGTGTCGGAGTAGGAGTTGGCGTCGGTGTTGGAGTAGGAGTTGGCGTCGGTGTCGGTGTAGGAGTTGGCGTTGGTGTTGGTGTCGGAGTAGGAGTTGGCGTCGGTGTTGGAGTAGGAGTAGGAGTAGTCGGTGTCTCGGATGGGGCGCCCTCTACTCCCTTGACAAAACCACTGACCAGGTCAAAAGGAGAGGCTGATGATTCGTCTTCGGGAAGAGGAAAAAGAGTTTGCGCAACCTGCGCGCTGGATTTCTTGCTGTCAACGGCTGAAAAGGCAGGAGAGCCTATAAAAAGATATAGAGAGAGACTGAGCGTGATGACCCAGGCGAATCTGATAAAATATTTGCCCTGCAACTTCAGATAAGCTTCTCCCATTTAGCGGCTAACTCCATTCGCAATCGAAATCTCCTTTCCCTTTACAGCTCAACTCATTGTCCACCGCTGTAGACTACTGTACTAAAAGATTAGCTTAAAATTATTTTAAAGTCAAAATATAGGTTTAATGCTATAAGATGCTATATTTTTATATATTGTAGTCTGGGACTATAGGCTGCTTGCATCCTGTTTCGGCTTATCTTGTTGTTCTATTTACTGATTTGGCGATTCGGGGCACCGGAAGAGGTAAGTGTAAGAAAATGCCGGGTTGAGTGCTGAGGCGGGCGCACATTCTCCTGACTCATCAAGAAGATTTTGATGTTCTCTCGTCTCCACCCCCATTCGGAATAAACACGTTCCGATTCTGAAGAGACACATTAAAGAGATAGGAAAAAAAAGCGGCGGTCCGGGAGTGATAACCCACGAGCAAACACAAACCGAAGAGGGCGGCAATCCCAAACAAAATAGCCGTTCCAGAGATCGATCCATTGGATAAATAAAGGGACCAATCCGAGGGCCCGGCGAGACGAATGGCCAAAATCCGTAGGAAAAGACCCTCGTCACTGTAGAGGGCTTTGAGAACTCGGGCACGATCCCACAGTTGAATCAGAAGAATCAAGGCGATTGAAATTCGCAAAAGCGCAATGGCACGCAGATCGACTGCAAACAGTTCCTTGAGTTTGGAACTCATTATTGATTCGTTGGCCGTTTGAATTCCTTGTCGAGAAGATAAAGAAAAAGAGTGGCCATCGCTTTTTGGTCTTTCAAGGTGGGATTGCGGTAGATTGAAATCAAATCATATTCGTGATCTTTAAAGATAGGGATTCCTTCCATGCTTGAAAGTTCATCCACATGAGCGAGTCCTATTCCCTTTTCCACCTGGCTCGCCTTTCCCTTGAAAACAAACTGATGAGTACTGAGGTCCTTCAGTTCCAGGGATTCGGCATAAGGATAAAGATGGGCATTCGCATAATGAAAGGTCGTATCAAAAGGAAGATTTAAAAACCGGGTCGCAAGTGTATGATCGACCTCGCGGCCGGGTTTTACAATCCAATAAAGTGAAAACTTTCTCTCCTTTCCGTCGCTTAAAATATATCGCTCCCCTTCCAGTGCATGAACTCCTCTGGAACTCTCCGCTTCGCGAATCAATTCGCCGGGTTTTTCCACGCCGAAGTAGCCGTCACGCCCGTAAAGGAGTTTGGCCACAACCGCGTTCACGACAAAAAGAGGTTTCAAGGGAGTGGAGACATCTTGATCGAGAAAATAATCGATCGTTAATTTAAATTTTAAATTTAGACTTCGATTGGAGAGATTCAAGTTCATGGCAATGACATTCCATTGCAAAAGTTCATTGGACATGATGGGAATGCCGAAACCCGACGGAAATTCCACCCGGTTCTGGCCCTGGGAAAGTGCAAAGAGCCGGTAAGTTCCGATAGGATTTCCTCCCAAAAATTGGCGGTGGGAAACGAAATCCACAAAATCAAGATTGCTGTAGTACAAGAACTCGTTGGAAAGTTCTACTTTCCCATCAGGAGAGACGGGCGTCACCGAAAAACCTCGGATCCAAACAAGCTCCGGCTCCTGGCCAGGCAAAAGGCTCATTTGCCCCCCTTCCACCGGGCCTTCATCCGGAGGGTAGAGGCGATCAATCAGAATTTCTTTCGAAAAAAATTCGAGGTGATGAAGAGTGTTGGTGGGAACGGGTCGCGAAGGCTTCTTGAGGCTACGACCTAACTGCCAAATAGGCACTTCCAAAATAGAAATGAGGAAGGCCAAAAAGAAAAGAGCAAGGATTCCACCGATCAGTTTCTTCTTAAAAATCATTGTAAGGGGAAATCACTTCGAATCAAACAGCCGGTTTTTGAAATTCCCTGTCCTCGACGTAGAGGATCATCGTGGACATGGCATCTTGATTTACAGACGTGGGATTGTTGTAGACCGTGACGAGTTCGTACTCGTGATCCTTGTAAAGCGGCACGCCCTTCTCACTTGAGAAATGATCGACGTGCGCCAAACCGATTCCTTGGTCAATTTGTCGGGCATGGCTTTTAAAAACGGTCTTGCCCATAGTGAGGTCCTTCAGTTCAATCGATTCGGCAAACGGATGAAGATGCACATTGGCGTAATGAAGCATGGTATCAAACGGGAGTTCCCACAACCGGTTCTGCGGTGTATGGCTCTCCTCGCGGCCCGGCTTCACGAGCCAATGGCCCGTGAATTTCCGGCCCTGACCGTCGTTAAAAGTGATCCGGTCATCATTCAAGGCATGAATTCCGAGCGAGCAGCCCATTCCTTTCATTGGGTGAGACGGCTGATTCATGCCATAAAACCCGTCCTTGCCCTGAAGAAGTTTCGCCCCTACCGCTCCCACGGCATAGAGCGGTTTCATCGACGATTTGAGATCTTTGTCCCGAACGTAAAAAATCTTAATCCGGTGTTTCAATTTGAGGGTTTGGTTCACCAGATTCAAATTTAAAAGCATGGATTCATACTTCATGGTTTCGTTGGACATCACCGGGATGCCGAAACCCTTGGGAAATTGGACCTCGGAGAGTCCTTGTGAAATTAAAAAAAGGCGCGCGATTCCGCTTTTTTTCCAAGCGAAGGCCTGGCGGTGCTGGGACAAATCAAATTCCAGATTGCTGTGGCAGAGAAAGCTGGAAGAGAGGGGTTTTTTTCCGTCCAGTTCGACCGGCAACGCTTCATAGCCTACGATCCAGAGAAGTTCAGGTTTTTGGTTTTCTAATAGATGAAACGTTCGGGTGTCCATCGGTCCCTGCATGGATGGATATCTGCGGTCCACCGTAAAATCTTGCGTGAAAAGTTCGAGGGTATGAATGCTGTCTTCCTGCGCTGGCAAATTCCAAGGCAGGAAGAGGGCCGCCAACAAAATCCAAAATACTACTCGTAGGGCTCGTCGTTTCATCTTCTTTTTAGATCGGCAAGGATCAGCTTCTACTAAAATATAGCACATCCTTGGTTGATGACAACTTCAGCTAACAAGAGTATTTTCCGTAGGAGATTTTGCGGGGGACGGTGATTTGATAATGCGGAAGAAGTTCTGTTTGCATCTGAAAGATTTCTAATTCCTTCAATTTTTCTTCGGGGTTGGGATGATGCTCGTTCCAATCCCGGCAAAGATAGGAGGCGTAAGCCGCCCGGGGAATCTCAAAACCTGTATTTAGAAGGCGCATCCAATATTTGCGCCAAAGCTGGCTTTTAAAAGTATGTGAAATTAAGGCTGGTTTCTGCCAGCTCAAAGGTTTGCCATGATTTAAAAGGTCAATGGACCTTCCATTATTTTGTCTACCCTCAATCACATTCCAACCGCCGCTGCGGGGTGCGGGCGCGAACATCGTCCAGAATTGGTCCATCCAGAGGACCGACCCCCCCACCCTCTGCATCCAAGGGGGAACCGGATGGGGGAAAAACGAGGCCCAGTTTGAAAGGAGGACATAGACCAAAACGAAACTGACGCAGGCCTCTTTCAAAAATGCCTTGAGGTAGCCAAAAATTTTCCCGAGAGATTTTATTTGAGCCGGCGCGGGAGGAGAAAAGGAGGCCTTGGGAAAAAAGACATCCCAAAAGGCGGAAGGTAAAAATAAAACCGTGGCGGTAATCATCGACCAGGGAAGGGGCCCGAGCTCCAGGCAAAGGGCAAAACCAAGCTGCAAGGCGATCAGAGCGAAGACCATTACAAGGCGGATGACCGGAGTGAAAAAAGGTGAAAAAAGAAGGAGCGCTCCTCCCACCTCGGTGCCGATGACCAGATAATTGAGAACCCAGGTCACTCGGTGAAACTGCATCAGCCAATAACCCAAGGGTTTTGTAAGAGGGTCATAAGCCAAGGAATTGAATACCGCCCATCCCTCTCTCCAGCCGTCATAACGCAATTTGTGAAACCCGGCACAGGCATAAACCAGGGCCACTTGTAAAAGAAAGCTCAGTGTGGCCATCGATAAAAATTGTGTGTTTTCCCTTTCCTGCGTTCGACGGAAAACACGATCAATGGAATACCGCTCCCCGAGCGGCAGAAACATGGCCCAGAAAAGAAAAAGCCGGATGAAAACTCCCTCTCCCAGCACCATGGGATTGCGCGCATCCTCACAAAGAATCATGAACCAAGAAAGGAAGGCAGCCAAGGAAGTGCGGTACCCCACAAGGAGGGCGAACCCGGCCAGGATTGCGACTACAAAGAGAAAGGCTTGAGCGACAAGCGACCCACTCGCAAGGTGAACGGAAAAGATCCAAGGGTCCCAGTAGGTCTCCAGGCAGGCAACGCGCGGAAGGACTCCATAATCAGTGTAGAGGACGCGCAAATCACTGAGGCGAACAACCTGATCACAAAGAAAAAGGAGTGCGAAGAGAATGCGAAAAACCCCGAGGGCACGAAGATCGATTCCAAACAGTTCCCGGATCTTATTCAATGGCGCCGTAAAAGACGAGGAATTGAGGGGCGGGGTCGAGGGAACGAGTTCGGATCGTCACCTGGAGCTCCCTGTGCAAGAGATAAGGAAGAGTCAAGTCGACTGCTTTCTCCCTCCAGCCCTTCGTGTTGGTTTGACCTTCGAAGAGGACCTTGCGGCCAATCAAGACTTCCACTTGAACGAAGGAAACTGCTGCCTTATTGGCCGTTTGGAACAGCGTATCCGGAAGGGCGTAAAAGAACCGCAAGCGCCGTCCCGGTGGAATGTTTTGAAAAATCAAGTTCGTCTCAAAACCCGGAACGATCAGGAGGGAAATGGCCTGCCGCGGTTTTCCATTCACCATGACATCCGGACTGACAAAAACATCGGTCGCTCCCGGCGGTGAATCTTCAAATCGAAACCCGTTTTCGATCTTCAATCCCTGAACGATCCTCCCCCATTTCCGCCGATCGGTGTGCGCCTCTGGAAATCCCTGGACGAAGGAGAAAATGACTTCTTCCGGAGGTCCTTCCTTGGGTTCGATGAGGGAAGAAGAGGAAACAGTCGACGGGCTGTCAGGTGTCTGGGCCTGGGCCGACAAGAAAGGTCCAATGGCGGCCAGGAGGAAAATAAGGAAATTCCGAAGGCGGGGGCTCACGGTTGGCCCTTTTTAGAAAGGGAAGTGCGCCAGCCAAACCAGGCGACACACAGAGCTAGAAATGAGAGGCCTGCTACGCCATCATAAAGATTTTTCGTGCCGGAGAGAAAATTCATCTTCTCGGCGATCTCCGGGGCAAACCGTCGGTTGAGCTTGAGGCCGAAAATTGCGCCGGCGTGGATCCCGGCGGCGGAAAAAAGAGAACCCGTTCGTAAGAAAGCAAAGGAAAGGATGAGTCCAAAGAGAAAAAGGCCGGCCATGGGCGCCAGGACCATACCCCATTGTTCCGGCGCAGGGGTCAGAGCGGCGGACAGAAGGCGAAAACTGTCCACCACGGTGGGTTGGGCCCCGGTGAACGAGTGCCCCTTGGGGAAGAAATGCACCAATGCATAAATGAGGTTTGTCACGACGAGACTCGCTTTCGTGTTCCAGAGGTCCTTGAACGTCAGAAAAAGAAATCCGCGAAAGAAAGATTCTTCAATCAATCCGATCAAGAGGCCCGCGCCCAACCCCTTGAAAAAGAATCCGATCCAGTGCCATCCATCAACTCCCGAAAGCCGCCAAAACCGGACGCCGAGAGCCCACTGAATGGCCGTGAGGACGACCACGAGAAAAACGCCTTGCCAAAATCCACTCCCGAAGAAGCGGAGGCCCTCTTCCTGCCATGCAAGTCCTAAGCTTTTCCAGCTTGTCCGGCGCTCCCTCAGAAGCCCTCCCACAAGGACCAGGGTGCCTATCATGATTAATCGACGAAAGATGCGGTCGAATTTAAAGGGCAGGAAAGTGAAAAGCCAAGGCGCGAGGAGGGCGCTCACAACCAACACAACCCCAAATCCCAGCAGGAATTTGAGAACCGATCGGGTGATTTCTCTCATTGAATCCTCAAAGTGAGTTCCAATTCCACCGCCGCGTTGAGGGGAAGGCTCGCGACCCCCACCGATGTCCGAGCATGGACCCCTTTCTCTCCCAAGATTTCTACGAGCAGTTCGGAGGCTCCGTTCATCACATCACTCTGTGAATAGAATTTATCGGCAGATTGAACGTAACCCACAAGCCGCAAGATTTGCCCGGTCCGCTCCATTCCAATCTCCGAATGGATCAGACTCACCGCCTGAAGAGCGGCCCACCGGGCTGCTTGCTTCCCTTCCTCGACCGACAAATCGGCACCGAGCCTGCCCGCGATGACTCGATTCTGGGCATCTTTTGAAATCTGACCGCTCAGGAAAGCCAAATCGCCTGAAACAAGGAGAGGTCGATAGGCCCCCACCGGTTTGGGGGCCGGCGGCATTTTCAATCCCCAACGGCCGCAAACTTTTTCGAGCGTCTCGTCCAGAGCGCTCATCGGTCGGCCACCAGAAGGGTTGAAATCCCGAAGGTGAAAGGAAAGAGGCGCACGTTCTGAAATCCCGAGTCTCCCATCTCACGCGCAATTTCCTGAAAAGAAGGAAAGGTCTGGATGGACTCCGAGAGGAACCGGTAGGCAATCCGGTCCCGTGTCAGGAGACCTCCCACGAAGGGAAGATAAATTCGAAGATAGGGCCTGTAAAGGGTCCGTCCCAAAAGCGACGACGGTCGGGTGAGACAAAGAAAACCCACCCTTCCTCCCGGAGCGAGAACCCGGTGAACTTCGCCGAAAAAACGGCTCCGGTCTTTCACGCTCCGGAGCGTGAAGCTCGAGACCACCACGTCGAAGGTTTGATTTTCAAAAGGAAGGTCGTGAATATCGGCTTGAAGGAGTTGGCAGGCGGAAGGAAGGTGGGTCCGGGCCCGCTGGAGCATCTGGCCCGAAAAATCGACTCCCGCCGCAAGCTCCCAAGATTTTTTCCCCAGAAACCGGGCAAGAAACTTTCCCGTCCCTATGCCCAGATCCAGGATGGACTTCTCCCCTTCTAAGTCCGCCAGAATCAAATCCACCGAGCGCCTGCGCCAGTTTTCATCGATGGAAAAACTGAGGAGGCTGTTGAGCGTGTCGTATCGGGAGGCGATACGGTCAAACAGGCCCCGGATGGTTTCTTTGTCCGGTGAGGCGAGGGAGGGCATGGGGGACAGTTTTCTAGTTCTGTCCCGAAGAGCCGTCCCCATAAACTTGGAGAATTTCGTAATTGGTGTTGCGTTGGGCCGGGACGTAGCCCGCTTCCCGAATGAGACGGATGAGGTCTTCTTTGCGCGTGTTGGATGCACTCATCCCGGTCGGCTCCAACACCTTGTCCTCGAGGAGGGTGCCGCCCATGTCATTCGCCCCGAATCCGAGCGCCACTTGACCCAGTTTGATCCCTTCCGTGAGCCAGCCGGATTGAATATTCTCGAAGTTGTCGAGAAAGAGGCGGCTGACGGCCAGCGTCTTCAGGTAATCCTCGCCTCCCGCCTGACGGAACTCACTCATCCGGGGCGTGCCGTGCGGGGACAAGGTCCACGAGATGAAGGCTCGGAATCCGTGTGTTTCGTCCTGAAGTTCCCGTAGCCTTTCCATGTGAAGGATTCTTTCCCCAAGCGTCTCGACGTGACCAAACACCATCGTTGCCGTGGACCGAAGTCCCACTTCGTGAGCGACTCGCATGAAATTGATCCAGCCATCCGAATCGATTTTCTTGGGACTGATCTTGTCGCGGACGCGCTCCACCAAAATTTCGGCTCCGCCGCCGGGGATGGAATTGAGGCCCGCTTCCTTGAAACGAAGCAGGACTTCCGGCAGGGGGAGTTTTTCCTTTTTGGCGATGAAATCAATCTCCACGACCGAGAAGGAATGAATCAGGATCGACGGGAAGGCCTTTCGAATAGTCCGAATCATGTGGAGATAGAACTCCAGGGGAAGCGCCGGATTGACGCCGCCCTGAATCAAAACTTGGGTTCCCCCCAGCTCAGCCAACTCCTCCACCTTTTTCAAAATTTCCTCCATCGAAAGCGTGTAGGCCTCTGCGTGGCCGGGTCGCCGGTAAAAGGCACAGAAATCGCAGTCGATGATGCAGGCGTTGGTGTAACTAATGTTACGATCCACGATGAAGGTGCGGATCGGGCCCGGGTGGAGACGGCGAGTCAAAATATCGGCCGCCTTCCCAAGCCGGAGGAGGTCGCAAGCAAAAAGCTCCTCGCCCTCGCCTACCGTGATTCTTTCTCCGGAAAGGCGCTTGGCCAAAATTTCATCAAACCGGTCCATCGATGAACTCCAACTTTTCCGCCCGGCGGGGCGCCAGACCCATCTCGTAGGTCAGTTCATAGAAGCGCGCCAGACCGAGCTGCATTTCCTCATCCAGGGCATAATTGAGATTAAAAAGATAACCAAAGGCGGTCGGAAATTTTTCATCCACGATGGTGACGCCCAGACCGTCCCGCAGGAGCTTTTCAATGTCCTGCAGATTTCTCATCAAGTTGGCCTTGAGCTTCCGGTAAAACCCGTTCACTTCTTCGGGGTGCTCCTCGTAAACTTTTTTCCTGACGGCCCACACCGAAAAGCAAAATGGAAGTTCGGCCCAGTCCCACCACACTTCGCTCAAGTCCGTTTTGTAAACAAATTCTTTGGAACGGAAGAAAAGCGCCTGATCGCCGATGATGAGGCAGGCGTTGGAGCTTGCAAGCATCTCGGCCGGATTCGAGGGAGCAACGCGAAACTGATTCTGGAAGCGATACTTGAATTTCAGAAGGATCTTTGCCAACGCGGCCGCGCTCAAGCTTTCCTCGGTCAGCGAAATGGTGGCTCCGTCAAGGCCTTCAATTCGCTCCGGGGAAAGAAGAAGGACGCTCGCCGAGAAATCCCGCGATCCGATGCAAAGACCGGGAAAAAGAACGTATCGATCTTGATGCTGGAGGTATTCGATCGAGGAAATCGGTGCCATGTCAATGGTTCCCTCTCTGAGGGCCCGGCTGATTTCCGAAGGAGTGCCCGCCTCCCAAGTCCATTCGATTCCGCTTCCTTCGAGGCTTGCCGACAAACCGTGATAAAAAGGAAGCGTGTTGAGATACCGAATCTGTCCCACGCGAAGAGAGGTCGCGAGCTTCGTCTTCATGCGGTCTTGACCGTCCGGCCCGTCCAACGGGGATAAACCGCGTGAGGAATCTCCAAAGAATCCAAAACCTTCCCAATCACAAAGTCGACCAAATCCGGGATGGTTTGCGCGCCCGAATAAAACGCGGGGCTCGCCGGAAGGACCCGGACACCCAGGCGGGCTAATTTCAAAAGATTCTCGAGATGAAGGGCACTCAGTGGCATCTCCCGGGGGACAATCACGAACCGTCTTCCTTCCTTGATCGTGCAATCGGCCGCGCGATGAATCAGATTTTGGGTGGCCCCGCTCGCAATGTGGCCCAGCGTGCCCATGCTGCACGGGATGATCACCATCCCCTGGGTGGGATAGGAACCGCTCGCAAGGGGTGCAGCGAAATCCCGGTTGGAATAAAAAGAGACGCGCTCAAGGACTTTGGGATCAAACAAATCGGAGAAGGGAACTTGGAGCTCTTCTTGAATCACGAGCCGGGCCGCGTCGGAGACCACGAGCGCGATGTCGTGGCCGAGCTCGGAGAGCACCTGAACAAAACGGACGCCATAGAGAACCCCGCTCGCACCCGTGATTCCCACCACGTAGGGTTTCATTTTATCCTTATCCCCTCAAAAGATAAAGATCCAGAGCGGCGGAGAGGAAAATAACCACGCTCGCGCACGCATTCATTGTAAAGAAAGCCTGATTCATCCGAGCCAACCCAGATCGGTGGAGGAGCCAATGTTCTCTGAAGAGGAAGGCGGCCACCATCACGAGCCCTGTCCCATAGATCCATCCGAGTCCGGCGCTCCAACCTGCGGCTATCCACGCGGTCACGGCCGCTCCATGAAGGACGGCCGCCGTTACGAGCGCCGCACGTTTTCCGAAGCGTGCCGGCACCGATTCGAGACCGGCCTCGCGGTCAAAATCAAAATCCTGAAGCGAATAGAGTATATCGAATCCGGCCACCCAGCTCGCCACGCCGATCAAAAGAAATCCCGGAATCCACGAAAATTCTCCGCGGCTTGCGAGCCATGCGCCGTAGGGCGAAATTCCCAATATGATACCCAACACCCCATGTGAAAGCCACGTGAATCTTTTGAGCGTAGGGTAAATTCCAGCGAGGGCGATGGGGATAGGACTCAGAAAAAGACAGAGCGGACCGAGAAGCCAGGCGCTTGAGACAAAAATCACAAGAGAGACGAGGGCGGCCCTCCAAACGAAACGCGAAGTGAGCTCTCCTTGGGGCAGAGCCCGCGAGGAAGTCCTCGGATTTTTGGCATCGATCTCGCGATCAACCCATCGGTTCCACGCCATCCCGAAGGTGCGGAAGGAAATCATCGCGGCCGTCACCCATAGGAGGATCCGGCCGCGCGGCCAGGCGCCCTCGGCCAAGAAAAGACCGAGATAGGCAAAGGGAAGGGCGAAGAGGGAATGCTCGAACTTGATGGCCTCCAAAAAAACGCCGACTTTATTCGATTTAGATTTTCCCGTCGAGGCCATACTCACGCCAGCGCTGCGCCACCCGTTCTTTGATCTCGGGGCTCATCACAATGTCATCCGGCCAGGCACGCTGCATCCCCTCTCCGAGCCACTTGCGAGTGCAGTCCACGCCCACCTTCGAGCCGTAAAGGTCCTGGGAAGCGGAAATGTCGAGCTCATCCAGCGGACCTTCTGAAAAAATAGTGTCTCGCTTGGGGTCCACATTGTTGAAGGCCCGCCAGGCCACTTCGTTCGGATCGTGCAGATTCACGTCGTGATCAAAAACAAAAACCATTTTCTCAAACATGAGCTGTCCAAAACCCCAAAGAAGGTTCATCACTTTTTTGGCGTGTTGAGGGTAACTTTTTTTGATGGAGACAAGGACTGCATTCGTGAAAACTCCGGTCGTGGGCAAATTCATGTCGATGATCTCTGGAAATTGCGAGCGGATGAGCGGGAGAAAGAGCCGTTCGATGGCCTTCGCCATGTAAGCATCTTCCATCGGCGGGCGGCCGACCGCGGTCGTCACGTAAATCGGATTTTTGCGCCGTGTCACGCATTGCACGTGGAAGACAGGGAAATCCTTGGCGAGGGAGTAATAGCCCGTGTGGTCTCCGAAGGGCCCCTCTCTTCTTCTCTCCTCCACGTCGACGTAACCTTCCAAAACAATTTCGCTCTGGGCCGGGACTTCGAGGTCCACGGTCTTTGCCTTCACCAGTTCCACGGCCTCGCCACGGAGGAATCCGGAGAAAACGAACTCGTCGATGCCGTAAGGAAGAGGACAAACGGCTGAAAAAATCGTCGCCGGGTCGGCACCGAGAGCGACCGCCACCTCCATCCGCTTGATTCCTTTCTCTTGAAACAGGCGCTGGTGCGTCGTGCCGTCTTTGTGGATCTGCCAATGCATACCGGTTGTGCGCCCATCATAAACTTGCATTCGGTAAGTGCCCACGTTGCGAATCCCGGTCTTGGGGTCCTTGGTGATGACCATCGGGAGCGTGATGTACTTGGCCGCATCGCCCGGCCAACATTGAATGATGGGAAGCTCCGAAAGGAGATCACCTTCCGTCCGCACCACTTCTTGACACGGCGCGGACTTGACGGCCTTCGGAGTAATCTTGTTCAAAAGATGCAGCTTGGGAAGGAGCTTGATTTTGTCCGAGAGTTTCTCGGGGACCTTGAGCTCGAGAAAGCTCTCGATGCGCCGGCCCATTTCCTCGAGGTTCTCGACACCCAAGGCGAGACTCATCCGTCGGAAGGAACCGAACAAATTAATGGCAAGGGGGATCTTCGAGCCTTTCACCTTCCTGAAGAAAAGGCCGGGGCCTTCTTTTTTTACGATGCGGTCATAGATCTCGGTGATCTCGAGATCCGGATCGACTTCCACCGGGACCTCGACGAGTTCGTTCTCCTGCCTTAGACGGTCAACGAATTCGTTCAGATTCTGATACGCCAAACGAAACTCCTTTTGAAATCCAATTCCATGGCGCCGAGAAAGCCTCGGTCAAGGGAGACCATCGCAGGGCCTTGAGAATTTTTTTCATCCGAATTTTTTCATCCGGTCCAAATCCCTCGAGCGCCGCCAAGTTCGAGAGCGCGCAGCGGGTGACGGTCCGCTCCCGGGGAAGGGAAGTCACGGCGATACAAAATCCAATCAGGAAAAGCACCTGACCGAAAAGCCCTGCCCCCCTCCACGCCGGACCCAAGAATCCAGCCAGGACTAAAAACCAGGAGGCCATCACCACGGCCTGCAAAATCCAACCGCCCGGGGCACACAAAGCACGGGGGATGACCGACTGCGAAGCCTCGAGCTGATGGGCGGTTTCGTGAAGGGCCTGGGCCGAATCAGAAAGCTGGGTTCCATAATAGACTTTTTCGGGAAGCCGGAGGCCATCCAGAGAAAATCCCAAGTGTCCCCGCATCGGTCCCCGGGCGCTTGCGACCGCGGTCCGGTTCAAGCGTGCCCGGTCCAGTACCTGTCTGGCTAGTTCGCATCCGGTGACCTGCCGACGGCCTCGAAACCGATTCCCCGAGTTTCTCACCAGCGTTTGATAAAGCCATGAGAAGGCGGATGCGATCACGGATGCCATCCAAAAAAATTTCAAGCCTTCCCGCATGAGATGGAATTATATCAAACAATGCGCCGTCATTGCGAAGTGACGTTTGTCAGGATTCAAGAAGCCGGACCAATCCCCGCATGTCCTCCGGCAAGGGGGCCTCGAAATGAAGTTTCTCGTGGGTCCGTGGATGCAGGAATCCCAGGGCCGAAGCGTGCAGGGCCTGGCGGTCGATTCCGATGGCCTTCACTCCATAAAAGGAGTCGCCCAGGACGGGGTGACCAATGTGGGTCAAATGCACACGGATTTGATGCGTGCGTCCGGTTCGGGGCTTGATCTCAAGCCACGTGGCTTGGAGAAACCGTTTCTTCACTCGGAAATAAGTCAGGGCCGACTTGCCGCCCGAAGGACGCACCACCACTTTTTTTCGATTGAGGAAGGCCCTTCCCACCGGTTCGTCAATCTCGCCTTCATCGTGCTGGACCACGCCTCGGACGATGGCGTCATACGTCCGGTCGATGGAATGATCCTTGAACTGCCGGGCCAAGGAAAAGTGCGCGGCGTCTGTCTTGGCCACGACGAGAAGACCCGAGGTGTCCTTGTCGAGCCGATGAACGATCCCGGGCCGGATGGGTCCTCCGGCGCCGGAAAGGGTGCGGACGTGATAAAGGAGGGCATTGACGAGCGTGTGAGAAGGATTACCGTGGGCCGGGTGGACGACCATTCCCGCGGGCTTGTTCACCACGAGGACGTCTGAATCTTCATAAATGATGTCGATGGGGATCGCTTCCGCGCGCGTCTCATCCGATTCCTTCGGCTGCCATTTGACTTCGATGGTCTCGCCCGGCTTGATCCGGTAATGGGCCGAGGGGACGGGCGCTCCCCCCACGCACACCTCTCCGGCTTCGATCAACCGCTTGATTTGGCTTCGCGAAAGACTCTGAGCCAGGTGGCGGGCCAAGAATTGATCGACCCGGAAACCCTGCTCAACGCCGGTGACGACAAACTCCATAGAGGAGAATCCCCGTGAGGATGAAGGCCACGCTCAAGACCTGATGGAGCGTGAGCGAGAAAAGCCAGGGCACCTGGTCTCCCCGGAAATACTCCAGAAAAAACCGCCCCGTCGGATAAAGAAGAAGATAAGCCGCCGTGACTTGACCCGTGAATTTCCGCCGGCCGTATAGGTGAATCAAAAAAGCGCTCAACCCCAGATTGAAAAAAGCCTCGTGAAGCTGGATGGGGAGATTTCCCTTTCCAAAACAGCAACCGTTCAGAAAACAACCGACGCGCCCGAAGGCGTGGGTCAACGCGATGAAGGGCATCATGAAGTCGGCCGACGCAAGAAAAGAAAGATTCGAGAAGCGGACATAGAGGAAAAAGCCGAGGAAGGCCAGGATCATCCCCCCATAGTAAACGAGGCCGCCTTTCCAGATTTGAAAAATCTCGATTGGATGCTCGCGGTACCAGCCCCATTCCTGAATCACGTAGAAGGCCCGGGACCCCACGAAGCCCGCGAGGACCACGACGAAAACCAGATCGAACACCTTGTCGGCGGGCGGGAACCCGGTCTGTTTCGCGATATGCGTCATCCACGCCAGAGAAGCGAAGACGCCGAGGGCGATGAGCACTCCGTAACTATGCAAGGTGACGGGACCGATCCGGCAGATTTCAGGATACACGGTCTCTCCCCTTCAAAAGCTCAAGAAGGAAAAGCCCCACGCCTACCGTAATCGCCGTGTCCGCAAAATTGAAGACCGGCCAGATCCGGAAATCCAAAAAATCAATGACCGCCCCCACGCGAATCCGATCGACCCAATTCCCCAGTGCCCCACCGAGGATGAACCCGATTCCCCACGTGTTTGTCCGCCGGGCCGGGTCAGTTCGAAAACCCAAAAAGGTCAAAATCCCGATGCTGGCTGCGATGGCCCAAAGCAGGAGCGAGTCGAAACCCTGAAAAAGACCGAAGGCGATCCCTTGATTTTTGACAAGGGTCAGATGAAAAACGGAAGGAAGGACCGGCTGGCTCGCGCCGGGAATCAGGAAATGGAGGGCCAGGGCTTTGGTGAATTGATCGAGAAGAAAGACAAGGCCTGCCAGAAGGAGGAAAAACCCCCGGCCTAGCCTTTGCGTTTTTTCTTCTCCTCTTCGGATTGACACTTGATGCAGAGCGGGGTGTAAGGAACGGCAAGAAGACGCTTCTGGGAAATGGGCTTGCTGCAGGTGTCGCAAACCCCGAAACCGCCTTCTTCGATCTTGCGGAGGGCCTCGTCGATTTGATTCAAAATTTGCTGCTCGCTCGAGACGAGGCCCAGGTTGAATTCCCGGTCAAAATTGTCCGTGGCCTGGTCGGCCATGTGAAGGGAGTAACCGGAAAGGTCGCCCGAGGCATCCCGCTGGCTGGTATTGAGGGAGTCCCCTTCCAAGTGGGCCAAGTCCCCGACGATCTTTTTGCGGAAGGCCTCAAGCAGTTTCTTGAAACGATCCAATTCGGTCTTTTTCATGACCAATGAAAGCCGTCCTTTCTCATTCTGGAGGTAATTCTACCCGATCTTCTGGGAAAACCCAAATTCAAAAGCGGGTATTATATCACCTTCCGGTTTTTTTTCATCACCCGGATGAAGGCTTCCACCACGCGCGAATCAAACTGGGAATCAGAACAGCGCCGAAGCTCCTCGAACGCCTCGTCCATGGGCCGACCTTTGCGATAACAGCGGGTGGAGACAATGGCGTGAAAAGCATCCACGACCGACACGATCCGGGCCTCAATCGGAATGGCCTCCCCTTTGAGTCCGCGCGGATAACCCCTCCCGTCCCAGCGCTCGTGGTGCGCGTGAACAATCTCAGCCGCCTCTTTGAAATCCGTCAAAGGCTCCAAGATTTTCACTCCCTTTTCCACGTGGGTGCGCATCACCTTCCATTCGTCCGAATCGAGAGAAGCGGGTTTCTTCAGGATGGGGTCGGGGATCCCGATTTTTCCGACGTCGTGCAGGAGCAGACCCGCCGAGAGGGTCGCTTTCCGCTTGGAATCAAGCTCGAGACCCAACTCCTCGGCCGCCAAGAGCCCCAGCTGCTCGACCTGCTGGATGTGACCGAAGGTGTAAGGGTCCTTGGCGTGGATCTGTTGGGCCAGCGATTTCACAATTTGATAATAAGTTTCCTCTTCTTTCTGACGAAGCTTCTTGATCTCCCGAGAATGTTCGGTTGTCTTCACCGCAAGGGCCATGTCGTGGACAAGAGTTTGGAAGAAATGAATTTCGGTTTGGGTAAAGAGACGGCGGCTCAGCTTCTCCCCCACCAGAAGGATCGCAACCAGTACTTCCTTGAAGTGACCGGGAATGGCGATCTCAACCCGGAGATCCTTCAGGATCCGCGCGAGTCCCTCCAGATCTTTTCGTAACTCCGGACGGCGCTTGGCCGGGGAATCGTGACGGAGAGCCGTTTGGATCCGTTCCCTTGAAAGATAATTCCGAAGCATCTGGGTCTCTTTGTCCTTGGAATGGAACCAGCGGATCAGAGGGTGGTGGGCGTCGAAACGGAGAAAGGATAGGGGGAGTTTTTTGACGCCCCTCGAATCAAAAACGGCGTAGTGGGATTTTTCGGGATTGAAGACGAGGATGGCGGCGTGCGTCAGGCCCAAGTCCCGGGAAAGAAACCGGGTAATCATCTTGAGCAGCCGTTCGGGCCGCTTCAAGCGGACGAGGCTTTTTGTCATCTCCCCGAGCGCTTTGTGATAATCGACCGAACGACTTTTCAATCAGGCTTTCGATGCAAGGCTTGCGATTTTCTCCCGCACGTCGTTCTCGAGGTACTCCAGGCTGAGGGGCTTGGTGATGTAATTGTCTGCCCCGAGGCGCATGGCCTCTTCGATCTTTTCCGTCGTCTCGAGCGCGGTGACCATAATCACTTTGGTCTTGGGATTTTTTTCCTTCACCTTGCGCAGCACGGAAATTCCATCAACCGACCCCATCTTGATATCCAGGAGCATCACTTGGGGTTTGAAGGTTTCCACGAGCTCCAATGCCCGTTCGCCGGAAAGGGCCGTTTGGACATCGAAATCCCGGTCCTCAAAAAACGACTTCAGGAAATCGCAAATCTCGGGCTCGTCATCCACCACCAGGAGTCGCGTCACGACCATCCCTCCTTCGTCTTGGAGAAGAGTTCTTCGCTGAGGCCCGCCGTTTCGGAAATGCCGGATGCGTTCTCCGGGCTCGGAGCCGCCAGAGGAATCTGGGCCACGAAAAGGGTCCCCTCTCTGGGCTCGCTTTCCACGCGGATGGAACCTCCATAGCGGTGCACGATCTGTTGAATCACAAAAAGCCCTAGACCAATCCCTTCCGGCCGCGTGGTGAAAAAAGGATTGAAGACCCGGGCGAGGTTCTCCGCGGGAATGCCCGGCCCGTTGTCCGCCACTTGGATCACGAAGACATGGTCAGGCTTTTGAAACGAGATCCCGACCTGGATCTTTCCTCCGGGGCCCGTGGCCTGGAGGGCATTCAAAATCAAATTGAAGAAGACTTCTCGAAGCTCCTGGACATTGCCGAAGAAATCCGGCAAGTCCTCTGCAACGAGACGCTGGATCTCCGTCCCCTCCAGGGAAGTCTGGTAGGCGATGAGGGAGAGGGTATCCTCTAAAATATTCTCGAGCCGGATCTTTTCGTGAGGCGAGGCGGAGGTCTTGGAAAACATCAGAAGTCTTTTGGTGATGTCCGCAGCGCGGCGGGTCTCGCGGACAATCGTTTTCAGGACTTCCTCCACCTTTTCGTCGAAGGCCTTGCGGTCCCGCTGCAGGAGAAGCACCTGGGCCTTGCCGGAAATGATCGTCAGCGGGTTGTGGATCTCGTGGGCGATGCCCGAGGCGAGCTGTTCGATAGCGGTCAGCTTCGCGGATTGAAGCAGCTGGGACTGCATGTCTCGGAGCTCGTCGTTGGCCAGTTTCAGCTGTTGGATGAGAAAGACATTTCGGACGCTGGGTGAAATCGTCTGGGCAAAATCCCGGAAGAAACGGAAATCGCCTTCGCTCAGCCGTTGATCGGAATTGAGGGGCAGGAGGTTCAGGGAACCCACCAGTTCGGATTTGACCCAGAGGGGAATCACACAGGCCGCATGGAGTTCGTCAAAATCCTTCGTCAATTGATTGGCCTCCTGCCATGAAAGGGATTTCATCATCTTCTCGCGAAGCAAGATTTGAGGTCCAGCGGCCTTGACCAGTTCCAAGAGGGGCGAGCCCGGCAGGAAACGAATCTTTCGATAATCCGTAACTCGCCAGCCCCAGGCGGAGACCACCGTGTATCCCTCTCCTTGAGGTTCCTTCACGAGGAGAGAGACGGTTTTGAGTCGCAGAACCTCCCCCATCGTGTTGACGAGGAGATTGGCCAGCTCCGTCAAGTCGGAAGTCTGGGCCAATTCCTGGGTCAGCCGATTGAGTGCCGAGAGCGTGTGCGAGCGGCGCGGGAAAAAGATGTGTTTGAAAAGCCAGGTATAGGCCTGATTGACGGGTTGATAAAGGAGGGTGATGAAAGCCGTGGTGAGGAGAATCCAAATGAACGGGGCCACGTCCCCCCATTCCTGCCAGTAATTCCGAAAGCAAAGCGAGCCGAGTCCCAGGATGGAGAAACTCAATATAAAAAGGGTGATACCAATAAAGAACCGTTTTAGGATCCGCTTTCGCTTTTGCTCGTACGGACTCATTGCTTGTTTATTATCGGAGTTTTACGACAGGGCTTCAATGCATTTTTCACACAAACTGGGGTGCTGTGCATTTTCTCCGACGGCTGTTGAATAATTCCAACACCGAACGCATTTCTCGCCTGCCGCGCGTGAAACCCGGATTTCAAGGGCCTGCGCTCGGCCGTCGGAAGCCAGGGTCACCGAAGCCGAACTCCAGCCCTCCCCTTCCTTTTTGCGTGCGATCTCGGCTTGTGAAACCACGAGCGCAAAGGTCAAATCGGCTTCGAGGCGCTTCAAAAGATCACTTAGCCCCTTTTCCGAAGAAAAGAGCTCAACGCGCGCCTCAAGCGGACTTCCGATTAACTTCTGTTCGCGCTTGCGCTCAAGCTCTTTCATCACCGCGTCCCGGACGGCGAGAAAATCTTCCCAATCTCCGAGGGCGGCCTCGTCGATGAGTTCGGAGTGTGTTTCCGGCCATTCCGCTTCGTGGACACTCGCGACGCCTTCCTGAATCACGAGGTCCTTCCACACCTCCTCCGTCGTGAAGGAGAGGACAGGCGCCATCACCTTGACGAGATTCCGGAGAATATAAAAAAGGGTGGTTTGGGCCGAGCGGCGCTTCGGGCCGTTTTGTTTCGCCGTGTAGAGGCAGTCTTTCAAGACATCAAAATAAAAATTGCTGAGGTCCAACGTGCAAAATTCGTAGACCCGCCGGTAAACGGTGTGGAATTCAAAACGCTCGTAGGAATCGGTCACGTCCAAAGCGAGCTTCAGACACTTGCCAAGGGCCCAGCGGTCGAGCGACTCCATCTTTTCGAAAGGGACCCGGTCCTTTTTATAATGGAAGTCCGAAAGGTTGCCCAAGAGATACCGGAAGGTGTTTCGGATTTTCCGGTAGGCCTCGGCCAGCTGCTTCAAGATTTCTTTCGAAAGCCGGACGTCGACCGAGTAATCGCAGGAGGAGACCCAAAGCCGGAGAATGTCGGCCCCAAACTCTTTCATCACGTCCTGCGGCGCCACCACATTGCCGGCCGATTTCGACATCTTCTTCCCCTCGCCGTCCACGACAAATCCGTGCGTCAGCACTCCCTTGAAGGGCGATTGCCCATCCAAAGCCATCGCCGTCGTGAGCGCACTCTGAAACCAGCCCCGGTGCTGGTCGGATCCTTCCAAGTAAAGGTCGGCCGGGTATTGAAGGCCTTCCTTCCGTTCTTGTGATTTCTTGAGCACGGCTTGATGACTCACGCCCGAATCAAACCAGACATCCAGGATGTCCTCTTCCTTCTTCAGGACTTGCCGGCTGCAACATTTGAGATTGTCGGGCCGGCCCGACAATTCATCCGCTTTCTTTTCAAACCAACTGTCAGCGCCTTGCTCTTTGAAAAGCTGGATAATGGTTTCTTGGGTTTCCGAAACAAACACCTTGCCGCAGTTTGCGCAACGGATAATGGGAATCGGCACGCCCCAATAGCGCTGGCGCGAAAGGCACCAATCGGGCCGCGTCTCGACCATCGAACCAATTCGATTTTTTCCCCAGTCCGGCGTGAACTGGATTTTATTTTGAATGGCCTCCGTCATCTTCTGCCGGAGCCGGTCGTGGTCGATTTTGAGGAACCACTGCTTCGTTGCCCGAAAGATAATCGGCTTCTTGCATCGCCAACAATGCGGGTAGGAATGCCGGAAATCCTCCTGGTGGAGCAATGCGCCTTTTTCTTTGAGGAGTTCAATGATTTTCACATTCGCTTTAAAAACATTCATTCCTTCGCCCGGAAGAAAATCTTTCGTGAATCTTCCCTTTTCATCCACGGGTGAAACAATCTCGAGTCCATTCTCCAAATGCCCATAGCGATAATCTTCTTCACCATGCCCCGGAGCAATGTGAACAACGCCCGTGCCGTCTGTTTCGGAAACATATTCCGCCGTGATGCCCACCGAGGGTGATGAACGAAAAGGAGATTGAACCAAGCCGTCTTTAAAAAGGATTCCGGTGCCGACTGGCTTCAAAGAAGCATTCTTCCATCCCAGTTTGGCTTTTAAGGTTTCAAAAAGTTTCTCAGCGATAATCAACTTTTTGTCGCCCACCTGAACGAGGCCGTACCCCAACTTGGGATGAAAGGCGACGCCCACATTGGCGGGCAAAGTCCAAGGGGTCGTTGTCCAGACCAAAACAGAAACATTTTCCGGAAGATTCGCGGCCGAATCTTTTGGAGGATTGGGGCTTATTTTTTTGAGCGGGAACTCGACATAAATGGACGCGTCGGTCTTATCCTCGTATTCCAGCTCCGCGTCGGCGAGGGCGGTTTCGCATTCCCAGCACCAAGGAACGGGCTTCAAGCGCTGCTCGATGTAGTCTTTCTCGTAAATTTTGAGGAAAGATTCCGCAATCGCAGCCTGATATTCGAAATCCATTGTCAGGTAGGGCTTCTCCCATTCGCCGAAGACGCCGAGGCGTTTGAATTCCTCGCGCTGAATCTCAATAAATTTTTCCGCGTACTTGCGCGCTTCCTTGCGGAAGGCCACGCGCTCTACCTCGTCCTTGCGCTTCCCCATCTCCTTCAAGCATTGGTGTTCAATCGGAAGACCGTGGCAATCCCAGCCCGGCACATAGAGGGCGTCGAAGCCCCGCATGGCCTTGTACTTGACGATGATGTCCTTCAAGATTTTATTGAGGGCGTGTCCGATGTGAATGTGGCCGTTGGCGTAGGGCGGGCCGTCGTGGAGGATGTATTTTTTCCGCCCCGTGGATTTTTGGCGCAACGCTGCGTAGACCTTCTCCTTTTCCCAAGCCTTGAGTCGCTCGGGCTCGCGGCGGGCGAGGTCCGCCTTCATGGGAAAGTCCGTCTGGGGAAGGTTGAGCGTGTCCTTGTAGGATTTTTCCTGCGTCATTTCAGAAATACTTGAGGGAGGTCTCGATCAACCGGTCAAGACGCGGGCCGGCCTCATTGGCGGTCTTGATGATTTCCTTGATGTCCACGGGCTCCAGGTGGTCCGGGTCGCAGAGGTCGGTCACGATCGCCACACCCAAGATTTCCATTCCCATGTGGACGCCGACCAAAACTTCCGGCACGGTGGACATCCCGACGAGGTCGGCGCCGATTCCGCGCAGGAACCGGTATTCGGCGGCGGTTTCCAAATTGGGACCGAGCACTCCGACGTAGACGCCCCGACCCACCAAGATTTTTTTCTCACGGGCCGTTTTTTCGGTCAACTCGAGGAGTCTTTTGGAATAAGGCCGTGACAGGTCCGGAAACCGAGGGCCGAGCCGGTCGTCATTGGGTCCGACGAGCGGGTTCAGTCCCATGAGGTTGATGTGGTCTTCGATCAAAACGAGCTGGCCCTTCTTATAATTGAGGTTCACCCCGCCTGCGGCATTCGTCACCACCAGAATCTTCGCGCCGAGCCGGGCCAGGACGCGAATGGGAAAGGTGACCTCCTGCATGGAGTAGCCCTCGTAGCCGTGGAACCGGCCTTCCATCACGGCCACCTTCTTTCCGGCGAGTTCCCCCAGAACCAGTTCTCCCTTGTGAGATTCCACCGTGGAAACCGGAAAGTGAGGAATCTCGCGATAAGAAAAGGCGGCCTCAACCTTGACGCGCTTGGTAAGGTTCCCGAGACCCGTCCCGAGCACGATGGCCACCTCCGGCTCCCAAGAAATTTTTTTGCGGATCGACCCGACGGCCTCGTCTAGTGGGTCTCGAAGAGAAACGGTTTTCATCCGTTGCCGGCAAATCGATAGGCGAGCTGGGTCAGGACTCCCACGACGAAGTGGTCGAGGAAAGCAATTGCGAGAAATGCCAGCATCGGTGTGAAATCAATCGTCCCGACTTGGAGCGGGAGCCTCCGGAAAAAAGTGAGGAGGGGGTCGGTGATTTGGTAAAGGGTGGTCACGACTTGGTTGTAAGGATCCACCGGAAACCACGAAAGAATAATCCGAATCACCAGCAGGAAATAAAGGATCTTGAAGATCATGCTGAACAAAAGCGCCAAGCTTGAAAAAAGTTGAGCGAGGACGAACATGGTTTCTCCTTTTTATTTCATCCGGCTGAGTTCGCGGCCGCGTCCAAGCGCTGCGCGAATCCCCTGGGATATAATTTCTGCAAGTCCTTTCTCTGAAAAGACTTGCAAAGCTGCCTCCGTCGTACCGCCTTTCGAAGTTACCTTTTCACGAAGTTCGCTCGGCGAAAGATCCGAATTTCGGGCGAGCAACGCTGCCCCCACGGCCGTTTGAACAGCCAGCGTTCTAGCATCCATCTCGGAAAGACCATGGGACTGGCCTTCTTTTGCCAACAGTTCCATCAGAAGGAAAAAGTAGGCCGGTCCACTTCCGCTGACGGCGGTCACTAAATCAAAATGATCTTCGTTGAGCAGAATCGTTTTTCCACACCCTGAAAAAATTTTCTCTGCAAGCTCCAAAGACTTTGGACTCACGCTCGTCAGCACCGTCATAGCCTCACCCACCATCGCGCCCAAATTGGGCATTGCCCGTACGATATGCGCTTTTCTACCCACCGCCTCTTTTATTTTTTCGATGGGCGTACCCGCTAAGATTGAAATGACTGTGTATCCTTTCCCCTCCAAATTGATTTTTAGCGCGGAACCAATCTCGGACAAATCCTGAGGTTTGATTGCCAAGAGGATAACGTCGGTTTCACTGACAAGGCTCGCAGGGTAAGGAACTATTTTTGTTTTCCATTTTGCCGCAAACTGTGACGCCTTTTCCTTAATTTTGTCGCAAACCCAAACTTGGGAAGGTTTGGCTATTCCCTTTTTCAGTAAACCTTCTATAATTGCCGAACCCATATTTCCAACACCCAGAACGCCGATTTTCTCGTTGATCTTCATTTTTCTTCTCCAAATACCGCGGTTCCGATCCGGACGATTGTCGCACCTTCCTCAATCGCCCACTCAAAATCGGAACTCATCCCCATCGAAAGTTCCTTCATTCCTAAATCGGGAAATTGGCGGTTCAACCGTTCCCGAAGTTCCCGGAGCTTCTCAAAACTTTTCCGGACTAAACGTTCATCGCCTGCAAAAGGACCGATCGTCATCAGACCACGCAATTGAATCCTCGGGAAACGGCGGATCGCTTCCACCGCCTCTTCGGTCTTTTCGGGGGCGAATCCCGCCTTCGTCGCCTCGAGCGTGGTATTGACTTGGATCAAGGAATCCATTTTAAGATCTCTTCTCTCAGAGTGCTTTTGAATTTCCTCCGCAAGCTCGAGCCGATCCAGTGAATGAAGGAGCCTGACCTCACCCACGAGTGACTTCACCTTGTTCGTTTGGACTCGTCCCACGAAATGCCAGCGAATCTCGGGACCCAGCTCAGGCTTTTTTGCGAGAAGCTCTTGGAGCCGGTTCTCGCCGAATTCCCTCGCCCCCGCCTCGAAGGCTTCCCGGATCCGCGGGGGCGGGACGTTTTTGGTCACGAGGACGAGCGTCACCTCCGACGGGTTCCTCCCCGCCCGGGCTAGGGCTCTTTCGATCCTCGCCTGAACTTCCCGAAGTTTTTCTTGAATCATTCCCCTGCATCTCCTGAAGGGTCACGTCAAAGAGCTCCAAAAGCGACCTCAGATTCTTTTCCGAGACCAGGAGGACGAGATTTTCTTTCTCCCGGATCGCATAGAGAGCGTCCTTGCCTTTGGCCCGCGCCCCGAAAGAAAGCTTTTCGCCCGCTCCCGTCACCTCGCCCAGGGCCAGAAGGATCTCCGGTGAATCGAGCCCGAATTCCTTTGCCTTGGGCGGCTTCCCGTCCAGGAACTCCTTGATGTAAAGCGCCTGGAAAGAATAGATTAAATCGAAGACCTTTTCGAGCGGAATTTCTTTTGGAACGGACGGAATGGTCCAGTGCCACTTGTTTTCTTTCTTCTCCAGGCGGTACTTTTTCGGGCCGGATTTGACGTAGATCGCGTTGACATTGTCCCAGCGGACCCGGAACAATTTCTTCCGGCGGAGCGAATAGACCGTCCGCTCAAAGGCGGCCTTGAGCGGGGAGGGAATCAGGAACGCTTCCTCTTCGTCCTGCCACCGGACGTAGACGCCGCCTCCGGCCACCGGGGATTCGCCGCCGAAGGCGAGCGTGCGCGGCCCGGGCTTTTTTTGACTCTGGAGGGTCATCTGAATTTTCGGTGAATCGAAACCAAACTCGCCCGGGTTCTTTCCCTTGAGGGAGAAGGGACGGTCCCGCCGGCCGAAGGCGAGTGCCTGAATCATTCCCTCCACGAGAAAATTTTCAGCCGGATAATTGACCGGAGCCGTCAGCATCCAATCCGATCCTTTGCGTTCGAGGACCAGCTTTTCACCGGTGCTCGAATTTTGAAGCGCCAAATAAGAAATCGAGTCCCCCTCCGCAAGGTTCAGGATCTTGGGATGGTCTGCAGGTGAAGCGGATTGGAAGGAAGGCTTTTCCAGGGTGAAGTAATAAACACTGAGTCCGCTTAAGACGAGCGCGAGAAAGAGAGTGGTCGTGAGTTTCACGAGAGAACCTTTAGACGGAGCGCCGCCGTCTCATCCAAATTCCCACGGAGCCTGCAAAAAGCGCCGTGAAAGGAATTCCGCCGATCGCGAAGGCGGCGACACCGGCTGATTGATTGATGGGAAGAAAGAGCGGTTCGAAGCGCGGCTCCCTCGAGCGAATCGCAATCCAGCGATCGTCCCGCACGAGCCATTGAAGGATGTTGAGTGCAAAATCCTTGTTGCCGGAGACCCGAAGGTGGGTGTTCGTCACAAAATCGCTGTCCCCCACCACGGCCACGCGGGACCCCTTGATTCCCTCTTGAAGTTCGACCACGGCCGCAACCGGCACCGGCCCCACGAGGTCCTGGTCGGGATTGAGTTCGGCTTCGCCATTCTCCAGCATCTTAAGATTCGTCTCGGCCCAACTTCCCGCCGAGGTGAAAGCGAGCTCCGTCACTTTGATCCCGAGCGGCACCTCCGATGCCTTTCTCACCGTCCGGGCAATCGGGAGGAAAGTGGCCACGCGGAATTTCTCAGTGATCGGATGGTGGGCGTATTTTGTGATGAGGGGCACGAGGTAATCGCCGCCGAAGACCCGGCTTACCTTGTCAACGATCACATCATTACCGAGTTTGAGACCGAAGGATTTGACGAGTTCGCTATAACTTTTCCCCGTCCCCGGATCCATCGGATCGATGAGAAGGAAAAGGCCTTTCCCCGTCTCGGGATATTTCTGGAGCAAATCAAGCTCCTTGGGAAGCAGTTCATAATGAGGGCCGGCCAGAACCAGTGCGGAACAATCGGATGGAACGCCCTCCGCGAGAAGCTGGACCTCTTTGATGACGTATTGCCGGCCCTCCAAAATCGAACGCCATTGCGAAAGTCCCGTCCGGTCCGTGTCCGAGAGGTCGATTTCTCCGTGGCCGGTCGTGAAACAAAGCGTCCGCTTCTCGGGATGCGCGAGTCGAATCAATGCGTTCGTAAAGGCTTCCTCTGAGACGTCTTGAATCCGCTCCTCGCGTCCCTGGTATTCAATGAGCGTCGTTCGGTAGGAATCGACCTGATAGCGGCGCGCCTCCGAAGGCGAGCGGTCCGGGTCCAGGATTTGGTGGCGGAAGTGCGGGTGGTGGGTGGCCATGTCCCTCAGGAAGATCTGGAAATCCCGCCGGCTATCGTCCTCGTTCGAGAAGAAGGCGCGGACGACGATTTCATCGGGCGCCATTCGGGTCAGGACGTCAATCGTCTCGGGTGAGATGGAATGGATTTTTTCGCGCGTGAGGTCAAAACGCCGGTTGTGACGGCTGACGATGAGGCAGGTCAGAACGAGGATCCCGAGGAAGATCCCTGAGGCGAGGAACAAGTGAAACTTTTGGGGCCAGTATCGCTTCATGGCATCAGCCTTTCCAATTCCGGACCTCGACTGTGCGAAGCGCGAGAAAGAAGAAAAATAAAATGGCCGAGATAAAGAAGGCAACGTCCGTTAAATCCACAATTCCCAGCGGGAAATCCCGAAAATGTACGAAAGGAGAAAGGCCCTGGAAACGGCCGGCCCACACGCCGGGGAGAAGTCCCGCCACCCACTCAAAGATCCAGAGGGCGAGGAGGGTCAAGAAAGTGAGAATGGCGGCGAGGATCTGATTTTCGGTCGTCGAGGAATAGAAAAGTCCAATGGCCAGAAACGTGCCGCCCAAGAGAAAAAAGCCCAGGACTCCCGAAAAAAGAACCCCTCCATCGACACGGGGACCAAGGAGGCGAATCAAGACGCCATAAAGAAGGGTGGGAAGAAAAAGGAGTGCGAGCTCGGCCATGAGCGCGAGGTATTTTCCGAGCACGATTTCAAAATCACTCAAAGGGTAAGTGTAGAGAAGCTCGAGCGTCCCCACCCGCTTCTCCTCCGCCAAGGAACGCATTGAAAGAAGGGGCGCCAGGAAGAGAAAGAGGATCCCCGAATTGAGGATGAAGGCCCCCATGACAAACGTCGTGAGGCTCAGGCCCTCGACTCCCTCGTAGGATTGGCCCGCCGCCTGAAGCGAAAGCTGGCTGTAGCCCAGGAGAAAGAGAGTGAAGAAAATCCCTCCCACCAAGAGGTAGGAGAAGAGGACAAACACGCCCACCCAGGAACGACAAAAGGAGAAGAAATCTTTCTTGAGAATCGCCCAGGCGCCCTTCATCGGGATTCCACGGCCTCCTCGGACAACACGAGTTTGAGGAAAACATCTTCGAGGCTTAGACGTTTGGTGGTCAGTTCCAACAAGGGGAATCCGGACTTCACCACCTGTTTTGAAATCTCGGCGCGCAAGTCCTCGTGCGGAAGGGTTTGAAGAACATACGAGGTAACGGAGGCCTCTTGGGCGTGCTTCTCAACCGATCGGACGCCGGGAATGGCGCCCAGCACTTTCTCGAGCGAATCACCGCCTTGACCCACTCGCAGGAGAATTTCCTGGCGCTCCACAAGGCCCCGCTCCAAATCTTCCGGCCGGCCCTGAGCAATGATTCGTCCCTGATTCAAAATCAAGACTCTTTCGCAAACTTTGCTCACTTCCGGCAAAATGTGAGTGGAGAGAATAAGCGTCCGCTCGCGCCCCAGTTTGCGGATGAGTTCACGGATCTCGATGATCTGTTTGGGGTCGAGTCCGTTCGTGGGTTCGTCTAAAATCAAGACGTCCGGATTGGCGAGGAGCGAGTGCGCCAGCCCCACGCGCTGGAGGAATCCCTTGGAAAGTTGTCCCACCAAACGCTTCCGAACCGAAGTGACCCCGCAAAGTTCCATTTTTTCTTCAATCTCGCTTTCCCGTTCCTTGGACGGGACACCTTTGATTTCAGCCGCAAACTTGAGAAATTCCTCCACGCGGAAGTCGGGATAAACCGCAATGCGCTCGGGAAGGTAACCGATGCGCCGCTTGAGCTTTTTGGGTTCCTTGGCCAGATCGATTCCCTCGAGCGTCACCCGGCCGAAGGTGGGCGGAAAAAAACCAGTCAGGATCCGAAGGAGCGTCGTCTTGCCCGCACCGTTTGGCCCGAGGAGGCCCAGGACTTCGCCTTTCAGGACCTCGAATGAAATCTCGTGAAGGGCCCGGCGAGCGCCATAATCTTTGGAAACGTTCTCGACGGAAATCATCCCTGCTTCACCCGGAGAAATTTTCTTTTACCGCATTGAACCAGCACGGGCTTTTTCAAATCCACCACGAAATGTTCATCGTTCACTCTTTCTGAATCAAGCTTGACACCGCCCTGCGAGATGAGCCGGCGCGCCTCCATCTTGGAGGGAACGAGCCCCGTCTCTTTGAGGAGCGTGAGGATGTCCATTTGTTTTTCTTTCATCCGGACCGTTTCAATTTCCTCGGGGAGGCCCTTATCCTTGAAAATGCGGTCGAATTCGCGCGAGGCTTCCTCCGCCTCTTTGACGGAGTGATATTCCTTCACGATCTCAAAAGCGAGCCGCGCTTTCGCCGCCCGCGGATGGAGCTTCCCCGATGCGAGATCCGAGAGGATACGGTCCGCTTCGCTTGAATCGATGGGCGCCACGAGACGGAAATAGCGCTCCATCAAAGCATCGGGAAGCGACATCACCTTTCCATACATTTCCTTGGGCAGGTCCTTGAGGGCGATGTGATTGCCGTAGGATTTGGACATTTTCTGGACGCCGTCGGTTCCCTCGATTAAAGGAAGCGTCAACACGACCTGGGGTTCCGATTTCCATTCCCGCTGGAGTTCGCGCCCCACGAGCAGATTGAATTTTTGGTCCGTGCCCCCGATTTCCAAATCAGAACGAACGATGACGGAATCATAACCCTGCATCAGGGGATAAAGAAATTCAACGAGCGCAATGGGAAGGCCCGAGCGGTAGCGCTTTTCAAAATCGTCCCGCTCAAGGAGTCGCGCGACTGTGTACTTCGAAGTGAGATCGAGGACGTGAACGGCGTCCATGCTCTCGAGCCATTCGGAATTGTAACGCACCTCTGTTTTATCGGCATCCAAGATCCGGAAAACCTGCTGTTGATAGGTCTCGGCATTCCGCTTCACCTCGGCCGCGGAAAGCATCGGGCGCGTTTCACTCCGTCCCGAAGGGTCGCCGATCCGCGCCGTGAAATCGCCAATGATGAAAACCACTTGATGACCGAGCTCCTGAAACTGCCTGAGCTTTCTCAAAGGGACCGTGTGACCCAAATGAAGATCGGGCGCGGAAGGATCCGCGCCGTATTTGATTCGCAGTGGTTTTTTTTCCTTGAGCGAGCGGCCGAGCTTGGCAGTGAGCTCTTGCTCGGTGATGAGCTCGACCGCGCCTGAGCGGATTTTTTGAACTTGTTCCTGGATTGAGATGGGACTCACTCTATCTTTCGATCTCGCAAGGGGTTAATTGAAAGCGGAGTATTCTAGCAACAATGAGCGGAAGCGTCAATTTTAATAATTATTATATAAATTATGAAAATTATTCTTGACGGGCATGGATCGCTCGCTTAGAGTAACGGCCATGGAATCGAACCAAGCGTTCTTCGCCGACAAGCTCATGGATTTGGCCAATTTCGCCTCCGCCGCCTTAATCTTTGGGCAAATGGTCGGAGAACACAAACTTCGCTGGCCCGCCTTCATCATCGGAGTTGTTTTGCTGTTTGTATGCGGTGTGGTAAGCTATGTACTCAGAAAGCGAGGGAACCCAAGATGAGCGGGCAAGACGGCGCAGCACTGTTTATGCTGGTATTGATTGTCATGATTATCGGGGGCGCTTCTCTCTTGATGTATTTGGAGCGACCTAAAAAGCCCCACCACCGATCCAGCCACTAATTCCTGCTTTAAAAATTCTGGTTTACGCGGCGGCGGCGATGAGCCGTTCGCCCTTGAAGAGCATCACGAGGAATTGGTCGAAGGAAACCGCCTCGATGTCCCCTGTCGCGGGATTGAATTTGAATTGCGCCCCCTGAAAGATAGCCCGTAAAGGCACCACGACCACGCGGTATTTCTCTTCCGCACTCGTTACATTCTTTGCGAGTTTCGCGGCCAGCATCCCGCCAAAAGGAAAGGTCTGAAGGACGCCTTGACGGTCTTTCACGTTGGCGATTTTCTTCAGGTTCACTAAAAAGCTCAAAGTGCCGGCAAGCGCCGCCTCGCGATTGGAATGGAGATAGGCAATCCCGAATTGGGAGGAATGGGTTTTGATGAAGTTCGTTACTTCTTCGGGTTTCACAAATTGAACCAGCTCTCCCCGCTTCACGCTTTCCAAAAGTCTTTTCACTTCCATTCGCTCGACCGTTGAAAGTCCGTTCTTCAAATTAAGGAGAGCCGGTTCCACTTCGCGAAGGAAATCTTCCTTGGCTTGGGAGATGACGAAGCGCGGCTCCTTCAGGCCGGCCGTCGCTCGAAGCTGGGCGAGATTCTTGAGCAGGTCATAGAGGGCTTCAGGCTGCTTCTTATATTCATCTAATGAATCCGGCGAGGGAAGGAAAAGCGCATAATCCGTGGCCGTCTTTGTGGGATCGAAGAGTTTGTCCGTTGTCCGGACGCGGGGATTCTCCACGCTCATCAATTTCTGGAGCACGCCCGGAACTTCGAGCGGATTCATCGCCGAACTCAAATGAATGCCGAGTTTTTGATTCACTTCGTCTAGAAAGCCGGTGCGTTCCGAATCGGAAGCCAACTTGGCGAGATAACTCGCGAATTCTTTTTCAAGATGAAGCGGAAGAATACCATCCGCCATTTCTTTTCTGAGCAGGATTTCTGGCGATGAGGGCAATGGAATCGCGGCCAACATCGGCGCGATTCCTCCCGCCACCGCTCCTACGCCAGCGATTCCCGGCACGGGAACCGAGATTCCCGGAATCGGCCTCGCGCCTCCCTTGAGAAGTTCCGGCGAATCCGCGCCTATCTTCGGCGTCTTCCGCACCTCGGCGCGGGATTCGGTCTGCCCAGAAAAGGGACTCAAGAACATGAGATAAGCGTTTTGTCCTTCACCGTAATAATTCTCTCGAATCGGAACTTCAGCCAGAAATTGCAAACCTTTCATCAGGAGCTGTTCTGACAAGTTCTTTTCGGGCACAAAATAATAGAATGTTTCGTCGGGGTACTCCTCTCTAAGTTTTTCAATAAGGAGCTTCTCTACCCCCTTTTCTTTAAATTGAGGATTGATGCCGAGACGAAGGATTAAGAGACCATTGACTTTGCGGTCTTGCACACCAGGGTTCCAATCTTCACGCACAAATACAAAACCTGCTAGTTGTTCTGTTTCTAAAAATCCTCGGGTCGCTGCCCAGCTTTTAATAAAACGTGAATCAAGAAAAGACGTTATTCGACGGGATTTTTCTGCTTCGCGAATCTCTACTTTCATAGAACGCTTTTTCTGTCTTCGCGGAAAGTTGACTCCCAACGCTTCCCCAACGTTGACCAGTTGTCCCGGTTTTGTAAATCCCAAAATCCGGGCCGCGGCGCCAAGGTCGCCTCCTTGTCTTTTAAGAATTTCGGTAATAGACTCCGCATACTCCCGATGGACATTGAGTCCCACAGCCAATTGCGCATATCCGCCCAAACGAGATAAGGAGGGAAGTTTGTCTCGATAACGATTGTGGAATTTAACTAGATTCATCTTGATTTCCTGTGATCTCAAAACCTCAAGAACAGCTTCTTTGGTGTTCATTTTCGCTCCCAACCCATTCAGCAAAAAACCCGGTGTCTTCATCCGCACCTCAGCGCGGGCAGCTTCGAAAACATAATCGATTGTTTCTGGGAGATGCGTCCTGGTTCCTGCAAGAACCAGAGAAACTTCGGGGCGCTGTAAAAGTTCAACATAAGCGTCTTTTGGGGATTTACCCGCCGCTAATCGAACAGGAGAATTTAGGACAAGGGCAATTCCCTTTTCATGTAGGGTTTTAACAAGATCCGGTCTCTTTAGAAAAACTGGCGCCGGCATTTGGATTGCATCAAATCCTTCGAGCAGATTTTCTCTTATCGCCTGCTCAAGAATTGCTTCATTGGAAATTGAAGCGCCAATCGCTTGAATGCCCCCTTCATGAGTTGTCTTCATTCGCTTCATTTCTTTTATGACTTCTTTGTCTCTAAGGACTTCGAGAGAAGTCTTATGGATGTAAAGAAGATCAATCTTACCGAGATGTCCTACGCTTCGTCGGACTGAAGCCGCAAGACCCTGCTTGGAATGATCTGTCGTAGATTGTTCCTTTGCGATATCAAACTCTTCTCCCCATTTTGTGGCAATAAAAGTTCTATCTTTCAGTTCGGGATGTTTTCCTAAAAACTCTCCAATTCGTTTTTCACTTAATCCGTAGGCAGCAGCGGTATCAATAAAAACAACGCTTTCTTCATTTCCCATTTTTTGATAAGCATGCATTAAATACGATTCGATTTCTTCCGGAGACGGATCTTTATAGCTAGCGTTATCCATCGGCCAATGCCGTCCAAGCCAGATGGTTCCGACACCTAGCGGAAAGAAATTTAGGCCTGTTTTCCCAAAAGGACGAATAGGATTTCGCACTAACAATTCAGAGGCCCCCGTCAAATCCTCATGGGTGAGCGGAGGACGCTTGAAATCTGTCCGCACCTCGGCGCGGGTGGGTCGAAATTGATTCCCGAATTCGGCCTCTAATATCATGCGAGCTCCATGTAAAAGCGTTTGATCCTTGGGATCAGCAGGAACAAGGTTGCCCTGCTCAATCTTCTGTGCCAACTGAATCAGTTCTGAATTCGGACTTGGATTTGTGAAATACCCGTTGACCAATCGGAAAAGGTCTGCCATTTTAGGATCCGCAAGGGGTGGACTAAGATTCGGTTGTCCGCGAAATCTCTTAACGTAATTGAAAGCTTCCCAAACATTCTTTTGCTCGTGTACCGGTCTCTTCAAAAATTGCCATGCGGCGAGGTTGCGCATCACTTCATATTGGTTGTACAAAGGAAGAATGTCATCGATCGAACGAGCGGGCGGGGATTGAATTCCTAGTTTCTGGATGTTCACCTTTTCAATGGTCCACACAACTTCACGCTGAGCTCCTGGAAGATACCTTGGAGATTGGATAAAGACATGATTCCAATCCACTTGGCCATGAATGCCATTAAAAGCGGGGTAGATGTAGAGATAATCTGCATGCAGAAAACCTCCTTTTTTATTGATCTCGTTATTTTCATCCAAGGTGTTTAAAACATATCCTTGCTCGAGAAGGGTTTCAAAAAATTCTGGGATCCGGCTCTCACCGACCAAATCTCTCAGCGTTTCGTCCAGCATAATATGAGAGTAGGCGGCATAAGCTTTAGGAAGGCTCAGCTTCAGCCGGGGATTTTTTCCGGGCCAATAAGAATTATTCTTTGAGTCGATACCTCCAATCCAAACTTCTGCCTCATACGTGAGCCCTTGAATCGCATCTCCCAACAACTGCAACGCATTTTCAAGGAGCGGCTCGTCTCTTCCTCCAGTTCCTGTTCTCAAATCATCTTGTCTCAGTTTTCGAGCAACATCGAATACGCCGCTCGTGCTCCCCGGAAGATGGGCCTTTTCAAACTCTTCGGCCGCATAGACGCTACCCCGCTTGGCTGACGGCTCCTGCTGCCAGCGTTCGATCATTTCCAAAGCCTCCCTGAGCGTTTTACGATCGGCCGCTACGCTCCGCACCTCGGCGCGGGGAGGCACTGTAGCGGGAACATGCTGAATCATCACCCCTTCGGGAAGATCAAAAACCAATCGGACTGATTTCCCTCCACCGTCGTCTTTGGCTTTGACAACTTTCAGAAGAATATTTCCATTGAGGGTGAGCCGACGATACCTTGCAACATTCTTCAAGCTGATGTCCGTCTTGAAACCAACGTAATCAGCACGATCCACTTCGCCCGGATCTTGCACCGCCATTTCTCCGAGAGGCACGGAGTTTCCTTTAAAGGATTCCCCCGCCTTCTGGATCGGAATCCGGCGATCTGCAGGAATTCGGACCGTCACGCTGCGATCGATGGCTTCCACCTTCACCACGATCTGATGCGGTTTCTCCCCAACCCCGATGACGAATTTGTCCCCCTTCTTTGCCCAAAATCCTTCACTTCGAATGCCGCTCCGCACCTCGGCGCGGGCAGGGCCCGGTTGGCCCTGCACCGCAAAGTTCCGAAGTTCTTGTCGAACTTCGGCGCGGGAGGGAAAGACGTCGTTCACAACCCCCAACTCGAAATCCGGGGTTCGACCGAACAAAATTTCAAGAACGGCCTGGAGGGTCGGCAGGGTGGCCTCTTCAACGCCATCGGAAGCGTTTCTGGTATAAGCCGCGATGTGAGGGACAAGCCAAAGCTTTTCTGTGGGATGAGTATCGATAAGGGCTTGAGCGGAGGCGATAGGTTTGTTGTCTTTTGCCAAGTCGATATCCGCAATATAAAGGCTTCCCTCACGGGCGAAAAATTCGGGCCAGACGGCGGGGTCAATCACCTTCTCGCGCGCCGTATTGAGAATCAGCTTTGCTTTTGGAGCCTGGCCCAACTTCTCCGGATTGAAATAAGGCTTACCCTCTTCCGGAGGAATATGAAAGGAGAAAATGTCGGCCTGGGCCAGGACCTCTGCTTCGCCCGGATAAAGCACATTGTAATCCTTGGCCGCTTTGACCCGGCCCGGGTCACCCGCCGTGAGTTTGTCCGAAATCGCCATGACGGTGAAATTAATTTTCGTTTCTCTTCGGACCACGTCTAAAATTTGGGCAAAGGCCTGCGCCGTCCTCCCGAAGCCAATCAGTCCAATCGTCTTTCCTTCCAATTGGGAGATAATTTCCTTAAGCCGCGCTGAGGAAATCGCTGAAAAAATCTGTTCCTTGTGGACAGGATTCATATGCCCCCGGCCGCCTGTCTCGGATTTGCCGAGTGCCGCAAGCAGGTCCGACGGGGAGACTTTGGCGATGTCCTTCCATTCCGCATCCTCTGTAAAGTCGACCGGATCTTTCTCTTTCGGGAAGGACTGGTTCAGGGCCGCTAGAAGAAAACGGAGCGTCACATTCCCAACCGATTCCGCATTGCCGTAGGTGGCGATGACCGAAATCCCGGCCTCCTTGGCTGCTTTTTGGTTTACATTGTCCACCCCTGCGCCCATGCGGATAATCACCCTCACGCCCATCGAATAGGCCCATTTCACGAAATCCGCCGATTTGAAAGCTTGGGTATCGGAGCGGATAATCACGATGGTCGGCCGGTCTTTTTCGATTTTTTTCTTAAGCGCCGTTTCATTTTTTCCGATTCCCGTTGCCTCCGAAAGAAACACGGCTTCTCCGGCGTAAGAGTCCACAAGCGTTTTGACGGTACCGGCCGTCTCTATTTTTCCGGGGTTATCGGCCATCAACACTTTGACCGGCCCTCCTGCCCGCACCTCGGCGCGGGAAGTGAAGCGCTCTAACGTATCGAGGTCAAACTCTTCGGTAACGCTCAATCCGTCATGAGAAACCTGTAGACGGTTACCCGCCAAATTAAAAAAACGAGGCCCTTGGCCGAAATCATGCTGCATGATACGGACAGCAGAAATGGATTTCTCAATTCGTTCATACGGTAATTCTCTCTTTATGGAATCCTGGGTGATGCGAAGAATATCGACCGCCCACAGATCAGCTTTTTTTTCTTGAGGCGACCCTGAAGCATAGTCGCCGTAACGGACCAATCTTAGTTCTCCCGATTTCAGCAAATAGACCTGTATCGCCCGCGAGAGCTGCGTCCGCGTCAAAGGAATGGGTATCAATTTTTTGTCGTGCAGGGCAAAAACATACACCAAATAAGGCCATTCGGCACCTTCAGCGGTTTCTTCCTGAACCAGAACCAGTGAAATAGGTGAATCTTTTTTTGTAAAAAAGGCCTGCCACTTGGAATAGCGTTCTTTGCCAATCGGTTGGTTCGGCGAAAACGCTTCCTTGATTTTTGAAATCTCATTCTTATCAATTCCTCGAACCACCAAGGCGTGTCCAATATCCAACCATCCTTCAATGGCCTTGTTTTCGAGAATATTTTCCACTCGCATCTCGACCGGCGCCGGGGTCCCGATCCGAGATGGAGATAAAGAGACACCCTGCACTTTGGCGCGGGGTAAAACTTCCACGATTTCCACGAGCGTTTTGTTTTCAGGGTAAAGCGGCTGGACTCGTTTAAGGAAAGTGGCGATTTCTTTTCGTAGGCTCGTGCGATCAATGGAAACGTCCCCCACTTTTTCAGGCACGGGTCCCAGAACCAAGCCGCCTATTTGTCCTTTGGTCCGGTAATAAATGACCACTTCTTCCGGACGGTAACGAGTGAGTGGACCTTTTTCTACAATGAGAGCCGTTTCTTCCGAGAGCGGAATCATAATTTCACGTGAGGGATTAAGAACAAAGGGGCTTTTGCCCTGCGAGGATTCCTCAAAGACCGGCATCCCCGCGCCTAATTGAGTCAGGAGCGGAAGGTCGTCTTTCCGGATGGAAGGTTTGATTTCCACACCTTTTTCGCCGAAGCGGGCCTCTCGATTTTCAATCCATGTCTCAGTGCCCTGCGGTGTCTCATGGATGCGGAGCGTCGTCACTTCGTAGCGGCCATTCTTCTTGTCTCTGACGCCCGGCAGGAAAAAAATCTCGTTGTCGGTGATAAAACTGAGGGCCGCATCCACGAATCCTCGGACATCGGCTGTGGTGAAAAGTTTCTCTCCCTTCAAAATGGCTTCTGCATCTTCGGGCCGGAGCTCACGAATCAGGGCCGTTTCTTTGTCATCCCATTGGTAACGCGGCCCCAGATTTTTGGCCTTCTTGAGACCGGCATTGGAAAGCAGCCGGAATCCCGCCACGGCACCTTCGACGTGATAGGCCTTGGCAATCGCAAGATTCATGGCCGCTTCGGGCGCTCCGCTGGTGCCGAGAAAAACTTTGAATTTTCCTTCTCTTCGTCCGAGGGCCGCCTGGACGGCGTGATTGAACGTGCCGTCTTCAATAATCGTCACCGTAAGGCCCTCCGTTTCAGCGAGGCGTTTGTAAACCGCCATGCGCTCGCTTTCGCGGTCGCGGTTGAGGACCACCACTTCCATCTCAGAGAGTTTAATTCCATTGGCTTCTGCAATGCGGCGGAGGGTGGGTTCCGAATCTTGGTCGGGGTCGAGCGGATTTTTTTCAAATTCGGCGAGTTTTTCCTTCGGCACACGGGCGACCACCAAATGCGCGTAAACATCAGGAATCGACCCAATGAGTTGGCCTTTGCCATCCGCCGTTACTGCAATCGAAGTACCTCCCGGCTTTCCGTAGGCGGTGGCGTTGGTGTTTTCAACGACGTCGATATAGACCGTAATAGGATTCGTACCCTCAAGGCCCTCCCCTGCCATGAAGGATTCCACTTCATCGCGGAGTCCGCCCTCGGCTGAGCCCATGTCGATGCCGCGCCCTAAAGCGCGCAAGATGGCTTCCACTTCCCGCTTGGTTCCTACATCCGCTCCATCTTTCATGCGTTTGATTTCCTCTTTCGAACTTTGGGGCGTCACGGTCCCGCGAAAACCGTTGCGGACCGTATAAATCGCGCTCGCCACGGTCGCATTGGTGGCCAGGCTATAAGTCGATAACGTTTCTTCCAAAGGAAGAACCGGATTTTTAGAATTGGGGACGCCTGTGAAAGCAACCGGAAAACGAGTATCAAATCGGCCGACTTCTGCTCCTGAGCGCACCTCGGCGCGGGGAGGAAGGAGAGAGAGGAGTTCTTTGAAGAGTTGAATCCGCTCGATGTCGGAAAACGGGGGAAGCGGGCTCCGGATCATGGCCAGAATGAGATCCTTTTGTTTTTCCGCAAGCGGAGTATTTTCCCAACCCGGAAGCTGCGAGTCATTGATGAGTTCAAGGGCGATGAGGTCCTCCATGTCCGCGGCCGATAAGGAGAGCGCCATGAGTCTGAGATTCTCGGCAAGTTTCTTGGCAGGGGCCTCGAACCTGCCAGGACGCGTGTAACGGGCAAAGGCCTGAACTTTTTCAAGTACATCGCGATAAGGGGCCAGACCCGCCAGATCGGGATCCTGACGGATTGAATCCACAATCGCTGTGAACTTGTCCGGCTCGGAGGCAGCAAAGGTGAGGAGCTGTTGGACGTTTTCAATCCGGCTCTCAAGGGGCTCATGGGCGTCGTGCAGGAAGGATAATTTCTCGAGAACATCCCTGCGCGCTTCATCCGCCGGCGGTTCCCGCAGGATGAGTGAACCGTAATCTTCGGACCAAATGCGAATATAATAAGGCGCACCCCGAGAGGTTTGGGGCATTCTAAAAATGGCATCCTGAACCGTTTGATACGTTTGAGGGTCCACGTTCAGACGGGCACCGAAAAGAGTAACTGTCTTGAGTTGTCCGGCTTTGACGGCCTTCTGGAGGTCCGACATCGTCTCGATGTGTTTACCCCAAGTGGAAATTTCGGCCGGATGAAATTGATCCTCACGTGGCTCGAGGCCTTCCGGAGAACTGGGCGGCGTCACGATGAATTCGTCTCCCTTCTTCACAAGCAGGGACTGGACGTCCGAATTTTGGATCTCAACCCGCTGGCCCCACTGGCCGTTGCGAATGACCCTTCCGTCACGACTCAACATATCCTTGCGGTCGATCCCGGCAATCGTGAGGATCGCGTCAAAGACCGTCCAAAAGTGTTCTTCCTTCCGGAGGGCCTTGAAAGTCCAGGATTTTACTTCTTCGTCCCCCTTCCGGCTTCCCTCCTGGACCACCTCAACTATTTGAAGAGCCTCTTTCTTCGTCATTCGCACGGGGCCCGTCGGAATCGGAAGAGGAGTGGAGGGAACGAGGATCACCATTTGGCCGTTTTCAACCTTTTGCCGAATTTCCTCCGCGTAGGTACGGGACAATTTCTGCATCTGATCCGTGAAAACGGGCTTGAGGCTCGCCACCCACCCTTCCTCTCGATTTTGGAAACGGTCGTAGACATAAAGTTCTTTGGTTGTCTTATCAAAAACGACGGGTGTCAGACCGGGAGGAAGAAATTCGCGCAATCGTTCAAGGCCCACGATCTCCTGCTTGGGGTCGGGTTTTCCGGAAATCGAGGCGGGCTTGAAGCCGAGGTAAATCTTTCCGTCCTCCTCCCGGCTCTCAATAGGAATTTCCCGCGAGAGTGCCACCAGATTCCGGATTGCGGCCGGACGGTCTTGCGCTTTTTGAATGGCCGCATATTGGGAAGCAAAAAAGGAGACCTCCCCTGCCCCCCGCACCTCGGCCCTTCGGCCGATCGGGCCGAAGGACGGAGGAGTGCCGGGCCGCTCAGCCCGGCGCACTTCAGCGCGGGGGAAGCTGCCGACCACGTAGAGATTTTGTCCCTCCGCCTGGATGGAATAATCCACCAAATGGGAAGCCAGTTGGGTATTTCTCTTTTGGATCTTTGTCAGCAGCTGTTCGATTCCCTTTTTGAGGCTCTCGACCTCGCCATTCTTTTTAAAAGGAGAAGTGCGGAAAGTAAACGTCTTGAGGGGAAGACGCTTGGGGCGTCCGTCCACCGACCTTTGATAAAACACGTTGATGACCACCGTTCCAAGCTGAATTTCTTTTTCCACCTTCTCTCGGATGGTGCTTTCAAGGTCCAAGGCCAATCGTTGCCAGGTCTCTTCCGAGCGCACCTCGGCCCTTCGGCCGATCGGGCCGGAGGACGGAGGAGTGCCGGGCCACTCAGCCCGGCGCACCTCGGCGCGGCGGATCGCCTTAAGGGCTGATGTAGCTTCATCTTGGACGCCCAGATCCTTGTCTTTCAAGGCCTTCGTCAAGGCGGGAATAGCTTCTTTGGCTTCAGGACCAATTGCACCAAGAGCCCACGCAGAATTGGAGCGGACACTTCCGTTAGGATCTTTCGATAAGACTTCGATCAAGCTAGGGACAGCTCCTTTGGCTCCCGGACCGATTTTCCCAAGAGCTCCTGCTGCATACCACCGGACATCCTTGTTAGGATTTTTCAAGGCTTCAATCAAGGTGGGAACAGCTTCGTTTGCTTCAGGCCCGATTTCACCAAGGGCCCATGCAACCCTCGAACGGACTCCCGTTTCAGGATCTTTCAAAAGAGACTCAATCAAAGCGGGAATAGCAGCTTTAGCTTCAAGTCCGATTTTTCCAAGGGCCCAAGCAGAATTGAAGCGGACCTCCGTGTCAGAATCTTTTGACAGGGCCTCAATCAAGGCGGGGACGGCGGCTTGTCCGATTTCCGCAAGAGGCCATGTGGCTTCGATCCGAACACCCCGATCCTTGCTCTTCAGTAGAGCTTTGATGTAGGTCTTAATTTCTTTATCGCTATAGCTCCGCACCTCGGCGCGGGAGGAAGGATTGAGGGAATCGTAACCTTCATTGAAGGCTTCGATGATCTTTTCTTTGGGCTGGTAGAATCTCTTTTCGAGAAAACGAGAAAGAGCCCTCCCCACTTGTCTCCTCTCATCCTCAAAAGAGTAATAAGAACTCCCGGCCTCCCCATAATCGATAAAACGGACCTCGATTTCGCCCTTGTTGTCGGTCTTCCAAATCACATGATGTGCCCGAAAGGACTCAGAGAATTGAAAGGGTAAGGAGGAAACGGGCCATTGTAAATCACCGTGGGTGATGCCTCCCTCTTTGTGAAGCTTTGCGAGGGCTCTTCCGAAAGCTTGTGCGAATGCTAGGATGTTTTCTTTTTTTAAACCCGAAAGCTCCTCTAGGATATTTCCTTCTAAAGGCCATTCAAAAAGCACCGAGACTCCTTTTATAGGGATGACTTTGCTCTCTGGGCCTACTTTAACGTCATATGCGATCTGGGTCCGAAGGCCTTCCTTCTCGATTCTTTGATTTAAAAAAGATTGCTTTTCGTAAGGTGTCTCTTCATATTTTTTCGTAAAGAAAACAAGCGGCGGCCTATTCTTAAAACGAAGGGAGTGTCTCTTTACCGCGAGAGAAGTTGATGGCTTTATCTCATAGCCTGTCAGGGATTTCAAATTGCTTCTCGTGAGACTTAAAAAGGCAAGCACCTTCTTCAACGCGCCTTGAAATTCTTCTCGGAATTTTCTTTGGGCATCTTGTTCCGTCCGCACCTCGGCGCGGGGAGGTCGATCATTCAACGGCCGCCCAGCATATTCATAAATGGCGATGACCGCCGGTATCAAAAGCGTGCGGACGGGATAGACGCCCCCCGAGATCATGACTTCCCTGTCTAGCAGTCTTTTTTGATAGAGCCGTTCAAATCGGCTCTCGAAATCAGGGATCGATTCCAATACTTCTTGATCTTTCTCTGTGAAGACAACGATCTGGTCACCTTTTTTGAAGTATCGCTCCAATAACTCTTGTAAGAATGCCTGCTGCGTTTGCGATTTTCCGATATCCTTTTCATAAATGTACATCAACCCCTTCATCACAAGAATGAATTTGTGGCCGTCATTTCGTCTGACTTTAGAATAAGAATCAAGATCATAAGCTTTTATCTGTTCTTTTCCCGATAGCAGGTTTTCGTTAAAAAGGATTTTCTCTGAATCCTGATCTGTCCTTTCCTTTAAGAGACCGGCTTCCTCCATGAATTGTTTGCCCAACCAAAGATCATGGATATCATCATTAAGGATGAAGGTTGGTGCATGCATTTGGAAGGTAATGTCCGGTCCGGAAACAGGATAGATGTAAATCGAGTGCTGGGGGTCTAGAACGGTGGTGATCGCTCCGATCAGCTCGTAATAAGGAATAAAGAGGTCGGCATCCTTCCTTTTGCTCCCAGACTCCGTGATGACCTTTTCAACCTTACGGCGGTAATTTTCAGCTGCTTCGTCAAGCAAGTGTAATTCCGGACCGCGAGGCGTCCGCACCTCGGCGCGGCCAAGAATAACCTGTACAGATCCCTTGAGATTAGGGTCGAAAACCACTTTGGCGTCTTGTACGGTCACAGGAATAACATGCATCGATTTGAGAGAAGACATCGCACTGGAGGCTCCAAAATTGATTTGATCCATAAAGTTTCCCGTCAGGTTGAATAAATAAGGTGTCCCATCTCCCTCTAACATCAAAAAGTAACGCGCTGGAATAGTGGCATCATCAGGATCTATTAAGCGGATCAATTTCGGAGAATGAATCTTATTCAAACTCATCCCGCCAGATTTCGTAAACCAACTAAGATCTTCGATCGAGTCTTGACGGATGGGGATTTCCTGCCAGTGAGACGTTGCTCCTTTAAATAGAACTTGCCACGGCAGATCCTTACTTTCACTGACGTCTAGCTTGAATGTAAAACTTGCCCGCACCTCGGCGCGGAACGGCGCGCTTGGGGGAACGTCTTTTGATAATTCCAAGAGCAACCCCTCGAAATTAAAGTCACCGATTTTGACAAGTAGCACGTAAAGAACTCCAATCTTTGAAGGATCAGGATCAAAAGGCTTCGGATTTTCGTTGGCGGCTTTGATAAAAAGCTTTACAAAATTTTCCCAGGAATTTGACGGTTCCGACCAACCCTCTTTATCAATCTCGGGCGAGCGAAAATAACCCAAATCACGCCATCCTTTTAACTCCTGCCCCACCCGAACCCATTTTTTGATCAATCGTGGAGTGAAGCCGATGTCATCTCTAATTCGGCTCGCATATTTTTTGTAAAAATCCGATATATTTTTAACCATGTCGCGAAGTTTTTCTTTCTCAAATCCGCTCAACTCATTCCGCACCTCGGCGCGGCCGGTTCCTTGGCGTCGAACATGACTGAGAGCAATCTTCACGGCCTGCCGATAGGCCAGATATTTTTGTCCTCCCATCGGTCCATAGAGAGCATTGGCTTCTGAAAGATCACTAGAGAATCGACCCAGGAGGTCCTGCAGCTCGGATAGATCCTTCTGCTGTTCTAATTTGGCCACTCCCTTGCGAAACTCCTTATCTTTCGTGTTGTATTCCTCTCTGGATTTTTTGGTCACCTCATCCGACTGAAGATACACGGAGGAATTCATCCAGAATTCGTAGTAAGAAGACGCTGAAGTGGCGGCAAACCAAAGTTTTTCTGCCGTGCTCCGCACCTCGGCCCTTCGGCCGATCGGGCCGAAGGACGGAGGAGTGCCGGGCCGCTCAGCCTGGCGCACCTCGGCACGGTGGGGAGGCTCTTTGAGTTCGTCTAGAATGCGCTCGAAGACAAGTCCGAGCACTTTGCCGGGATCGACGTCCAGTTCATCCCGCAGGATGTGGCGGTTGACGAAACCTTGGATGAAACCCCGCGCAAAATTCTGCTCCTTTGGTTTCTTCGAGAGGAGGCGTTCTTGGAGCTTGGAATAAAATGCCTTGTTCTTCTTCATTTCCTTGAAAATTTTGGACGCCGCTTTGTTTGCAGGAACTTTGGCAAGGGAGACCTTCCCGGCCGCCTCCGGAATCACTAGCTCCAAAATCGTTTCAATCATCCTAGTGTCATCGACGGAAGAAGACCCTAAAAGGGCAAGAGAGCCCTGTCCGGGCGCCGGATTTTTTCGGATGAGGGAGAACTTGATCGAATGAGCATTGTCCGCCTCCACCAGGAGCAGGTCCTCTTTAGATTCGTGGTAGCCAAGGGTCTCCAGGGCCTCGTTGAAGGCATTCGCCAACTGGTGGGCATCATCCGAAAAAGTTTCAAAAAGGAGTTTGTGATCTTTGAAAACTTGGAGCCCCGCCCCGATATTTTTTTTCACGGAAAAACCCCTGACCTCGGCGCGCTTGTTGAGGGCGGCTTGCAGATTGCGGACAAGCTCCGGCAGGTTCGAAAGAGGCAGGAGGGTGGTTTGATTACCCGCGTCCGTGACTTCGACCGCATCTCCCTTTGCTTTCGCTTTCAAGGGAGGCAAGGTTCCTTGTTTGCCCAATTGATTCAATTGAAAAGCCAAAGAGGAGGCATTGCTCTCGGAAATGCGGCTTATGGGAACCAGCGTTTCGGTGCTGATAAAGAGGTCAACAGTGCGTTGATTCTTCGGGTCACGTCCCTCCCTTGCCGAAACCACAAAACTCCGCACCTCGGCGCGGGTGGGAGTTCGGTGGGACCGAACCTTGAGATAATTGAGCGCGCGACGGAGTTCTTGTGGGCGGAGTTCGTGGACATCTTTTTTAAGGCCAATTTCTTTAAGAAGGGAAAGAGTCAATTTTCCCCCCAGGTGTCTCCGAAAGCTCTCAACACCGGGCCAAAGATTCTCCACGGTTGCCCGTCTGTCATAAATAGGAAGCCCCACATTTTCAATCAGCGTCAGGATGCGTTCGAGAGTTTGTTTGGCCTCGAGACGATTTTTGGAAAGAAGGCCTCTCTGATAAGAGATGTGCGTATCGATCGCCATTCCGATGGCCACGCCTTCTCCATGAGTGACTTGATAGTTTGAAACAGCCTCCAAACGGTGTCCCCATTCATGACCGTAATCCAAAGGCCTTGCCAACTTTTTTTCAAACGGATCCGTGCGGATCTGTTCCAAATGGTCCACAATGGAACGCCACATAATTTCCTCAGCGTGACTCGCTTCTGAAAAATCCCGGTTTAGGAGATCGAGATAATGCTTCTCGATGAATTCAAAGTAAGGCTTGTCTTTCATCAGGGAAACTTTGATGGCCTCCGAAAAACCTGAACGCATTTGACGGGTATCGAGGGTCATGAGGAGATCAGGATCGACCAAGACGGATTGTGGCGGGTAAAAGCTGCCGTAAAAGTTCTTTTGACCGTAATAATTAATCCCGGTCTTGACGCCGATCCCTGCGTCGATTTGAGCAAGGAGAGTCGTCGGAATACGCAGATAAGGAATCCCGCGGTGAAAGATGCTTGCAGCGTATCCGGCAACGTCGAGGACCGCTCCACCCCCAACCAGGACAAACACATCCTTACGGCTCAATCCCAGGCGCTCCGCCTCTCCTGTAATCGCATCCACATTTTTGCGGCCCGCTTGTTCGTTTTTGACAGGCTCTCCGCCCGGAAGCGTGAGAAAGCCTCCTTCAATCTTGTGCCTTTTCATATAGTTTCGAATTTCGAGAATCTTCTTGCGGCCGATGCTCTGGTCAATCACAAAAAGGACCCTGCGTCTTCCAATTTCTTTGATCAGAAGTCGGTTGCGGGGATTGAAGACGTCCCGAGTCATGATCACTTGATAATTCAGATCAGGTTTGACCTCAACTTTGTATTCCCTTTTAGCTCTCGCCCGCACCTCGGCACGGGGAGCAGCTTGACTTTCCAAGGGGCGGACGCTATCCTTCTGCGTGGAGGTTGTGCTCGATGAAAATAAAGGTAGTTCTGGAGAAAGGAGAGGACGGTTATCTGGTAGCGTCCGTGCCCTCCCTCCCAGGATGTATTTCCCAAGGTAAGACGAAGCAAGAAGCCCTGGAAAATATCCGGGAAGCGATAGAGCTGTACCTCGAGCCTGACCCAAAAGAAGTAAGACCCTCCAAAAATTATCAAGTCTTGACTCTCGCTCTGTAGCGTGCCCAAGCCTCCCCTCGTTTCCGGCCGCCAAGCGGTTGTTGCCTTCAAGCGCAGGGGATATCTGCAAGCCAGCCAAAGAGGGAGTCACGTCAAGCTGAGACACCCTGTTTCGGGAATTACGCTCATCATCCCTGACCACAGGGAGTTGGACCGTTGGACCCTGAAGGGCATCCTTCGGGCCGCCGAGATTTCGGTCGAAGAATTCACTCAACTTCTTTAATTCCCGCACCTCGGCGCGAGAGGTAGGAACGGGATCCCCTCGTAGAGTCAAATGAGCGTAATTCCATAGCTCTTGCCGGATCTGATCTAATTGCGCGGGCTCGATATCAGGAATCCTCAACACTTCAGCAGCAGTTCGTTGAGTTAAATCCAAAATGCGGTTGATTCCTTCAGAACGCAAGATTAGTGTGATGATATTTATAGCGCCAAAAGAGACAGTGGCTCCAAGCCATTCCAAAACAATTGGATCGTTATGCAAGCGGCGGCCGAAATGCGCCAAGCCGCGCCGGACTTCTTCAAGGTTACCATGAGCAAAGTTTGGAATATTCAACAGCTCGCCTACGGTGTTTAACTGTAGATCAAGTGCGGTCTGGATTCCTCGGTAGCGTAAACTCTGGATCGTGCCCTCGCTTAACTCCAGTCTTGGGTCATCAATGGGGGTGCCATCGGTAATTTCAGTTGCCGGCAAAACCGTTTCTTCGGCGCGGCCGGTGGGCGGTTCGTCATTGAGCAGGGTTAATCTGATACCTTCGCCTTCGCCATATTCCCGCAACGCTTGACGAATAGAATCGAGCTGGGCAACGTTAAAATTAGTAATCTGCCTAAGATGGGGGAAGGAAAACGCAACCAGATCCCTGAGGGTGTCGATGTGCTCTCTGTCCAAAACCAGTTCGATTGCGGGTCCGAGGTTAAGCACCTCGATGGACCGATTCAAAATTTCGTTGCGGCGCGCTTCTTCGGACGGCAGCGATGGCGGTAACGTTCCCCCCCGACCGGCACGCGGCGTGTCGCCGTGAAGGGTTAGGCGAGCATAACCCCAGAGAGCTTGTCGGATCTCTCTCATCATTACAGCATCGAAACCTTCCGCCGCAAGATTTAAGGATGTTGTCTGAGTTAAAGCTCGAACAGATAGGATTCCTATCCTTCTCAGCGAATCGGTGATAGCTGGCGTCATGGAAAGTACATTGATTCCACGATCTAATAATTCATCGAGGGCTTCATCGAGGACAGCCTGCTCGGAAGGCGGAACCATTTGACGGCCGATTGGAGCAGGCGTGGCTGGCGGGGGCTCGCCACGGAAAGTGAGGCCGTAATCGGCCAGGCCGTCTCTAATTTCTTGCAAAGATATTGTTCCCAGGCTATGACGCACTCCCCCCGGTCTTCTTGTGAGGGATCGAATTACCTCTGCTAAGTGACGAGTTAAATCCCCCAACCTATTGATCTGGGCAAGTCGCAACGCCCGCTCTATCCGAGGGGAAAACCAACCCAGCTCTGAAAGGTGAGTATTGTCATTAATGTCTGCTAATCGCCAGGGACCCAATGCATTGTCATTGTGAAGATGTTCACTATATTTCCGCCATAATAGGACACGGACTTCAACAACTTCAGTGAGAGTGAGGCCAAGTCCTCTTAATTGAATCGGGCTTTGCCCGCGAAGTTCGCCAACGCTTTGAATATTATTGTTTAGCAATTTCGTCTGAGTGGCCGGCTTAAGCTCCAAGTTTCCAATGGGTTCAAGATTGAGAACTTCAACTTCAGCTAATTCAGGCGGAGTTGTGCTGAGGGACGGAGCGATGATTCGTGCAATCACATCTTCCCCGCGGCCGGCGGGAGGTGTGTCGTTTAGTAATGTCAATCCGACGCTGCGCCACAGCTGCACACGGATAAAATCAAGCCAAAGTTCGTTAAAGTGGGTGAGTCTACGAACATCGTCGTAGGAGCGCGAAGTTAAATCTCTAAGGGTGAGGATCTGTAAAGCTTCTAACTCGTCTGTAATCACGGGCCCGAGACGAAGCACAGAAATAGGTTGATTCAAAATTTCTTCTAAAGAAATACCGGGCGCGATTCCTTCCCGAGGATCTGCGGTCGGAGTCGGTTCTTCGTCGCGCAAGTGACGGCCGAAACGGCGAAGAATCCTCCGTGTTTCTTCAAGACTTGTCATACCAAAATTTCTGCTTTCAAGTAACTCATCGGCGGTGTGCTGTTCCAATTCATGCACCGTATTGATGTTTAGCCTGTTGAAGGCACGGCGGGGTCGTATACTAAAATTTAATTGTGGATCGCCAATCGGGGTATTGTCTGGAATTTGTGTAACTTGGTGGGGAACTGGTTCTTGCTGAATTGCCGATAGGATTGGAATACCCAATTCGTGAAATCGACCGTGAATTCCCACAATAATTCCTGTTTCAATACCGAGGATCTGACGTAAAGTCTCAATGCGACTTTGTCGAAGCTGACCTACGGTGGAAATTCCTGCTCTCGTGAGAATTGCTTCCACATTGTGGCCGGTCACACGAATCATCAAATCTGCAATCGGCGAATCGTCCGTAATTCGCAAATGCCGGCCGGTACCGTATAAGCGGACCCGAACTTCTCCGAGATGAAATTCACTAAAGCCTGGAATTCTCATCAACTCTGCGGACGTTTTCTGCTCGAGTTGGCCTACCGTCAGAATACCTGCATCCATTAGAGGAGCATATGCGCCTTGACTGAGATAAAATCCTCTATCGGGGAGGAGCGTATCATCCGAAACCTGACGGTTCGCATACGTTCCCCGTTCCTGTGAAAGAACGGGCGGCGAAATTTCGACGCTCGGAGGTGTTTGCGGAGCCACGGGCTGCGGCGTTTGAGGCAGACTAAGTTCCCGCAACGGTTGGCCATAAAGGGTCGGTGTGGACGTGGTGACAACCGTCGGTGACGCAGTGCCAGCCGGAACGTCCACGATGATTTGAACTCGACTTTCTTCCCCTCCTGCTTCTGTCCCGGTAATTTTCTTAATGGTGACGGTGACGCTTCCTTCTTTGATGATGACTTCGTTCTCGCGAGTTTCAATCGTGGCGCGAACCTCGGCGCGGCCTTTCTTTCTCTCGACCACCGAAAAGGTCGCCCTCCCATCTTGGACTCCCGTCAGAATGAGCTCGCGACCCTTTGGTAACTTGAGGGCTTGCTTCGGGAGCATTTCATAATGGACCTGTCGGGTTTTAGAAGGGGTCTGATCCTTTTTGCCTTCGACCGCGCGGGCGGAACTTGCGAGGGGAACCATGTACTCACGTTTCGTAACGACCGTGGCCTTCGTGCCACGCAACCGGTAGGTCTTCCCGCCGAGCTCAATTTCGAACCCCTTTTCACCGCGTGGGCCCGTCTCTAACTTGACCCGGGCATCCGGAAAGCGGCTTCCCTCGAATAGACCGTTGATCTCGTCGAGCTTGATTTGGTCCCGGAGTGCCACGGAAATGGATTTCGCGAGGACGGCCATCTGGACCGCGACGGGATTGGCGATGCCCTGCTTCATGAGATCGGGCGAATCAAAACCGAGTTTCTGAACGGCCTTCATCGTGCTGAATTGATAATCGAGGATGGAACGGACATAGGCCTCGTGGCCTTCGCTCGTCGTGATCTTCGGTGCGACGAGCGCATAATTGTAACCGCGTTCCTGAAAGAAATGATGAAAGGGCTCGGCGTGGAAACCGCCCGTGATGACGACCGCCTTGTCGATCCCGGTCTCGCGCATCCGCGCCTGGACGTTTTCAATCAGCCATTGGTCCCGGCCTTTGACGCCCTGATAAAACCCAACGGCCTGATGAAAGAGAGAATCGATTTTCTCCACGTGGGTGAATGGGACATCCCGCACACGCTTCGCTCCGTTCAAACTTTGAAAACGATGGATCACATTGGAGGGATAGATTGTCCCGCTCCGTTCCACGAGGTCTTCATAATCTTCCGGAGTTAATTCGAGGGCAAAGAGTCGCTTGAGGAGGCGGTGGTCCTTGAGGAGTTCGAGGATTTTCTTTTCCTCGCTCGTCACGGCGAGTTTCAGTGAAATCCGGTTCACGAGCCGGTCCATCTCCCCCATCAGGCGGTCGGCCTTGACTTCGCTCTGGAGAAGGAGGTGGCCGATGAAATATTTCACGTTGGGGAAAGCGTCGTAATTGAAATCGACGGAGAGCGCCGCCACCATCCGCTCAAAGAGGTTGCTCGTCTCGGGGTCCGGTAATTGATTGCGGGAAAGCGATGAGGAGAGAAGCGATTGGATTTGTTCGAGGTCACGGGCCTCGACTTTCTGAGCGATCTCGGAGAGGAACTTCTCCCGCTCCTTTACGAAAGCATCCATCTGGATCTTGGATTCGAATTCGGTGAGTTTAAAAATCCGGACCAGCATGGGCCACTCGAGCTGATAGGCCGAATCGGAAAGATTCACGTCCAGATTTTTCCGGGCCTCGGTCTTCAGGGAATTGAGCCAGTCCCAAAGTGGCAACTGCTTCGCTTCATAAGCATCGAGGCGCTTCAAGAAGGCGCGGAGGTCTTTATTCAAATAGGGACCGACGAGCCGGTCGATCTGGAGATTCATGTCCCGGAGGAAGTTCTCGGTCTTTCCCTGCTCGATCAAGACTTCGCGAAACGTACGGCCGTTGGCCAGATAAGCCTCGAGGTTTTCGACACCGAAGGCCTGAACGTCCGGATGATCCGCGAGGAAAAGTTCTTCCCCCTGGGCCATTGCGTCCTTCGCGAGTTCATCCAGAACAGCATGCGTGAAATCCATCCGCCGGGGGAAAAGACGAATCAATTCGGGCTGAAGTTTGAGGGCGCTTCCTTCGAGGAGAAGAAGCCGGACGCCTTGCTTCTCTTTCAAGTATTGAAGAATGGCTTGGATTTTTTTCTGCGCTTCGTAATTCCCGTGGGCGTCCTGAATGTGGAAAAGCGTGGGCCCGGTCCCCGCGTGGAGGGCCTGGACGGTCCCCAGCTCGCTCGGAAGATCCAGACGAAATCCGGAGCTCACCTTCACTTCGGGACTGAATGCCCGGGCCGGCAGAGGCGTGAGGACTTGCGTCACGATGAAAAAAATCATCGTGAAGAGCGCAATCGGAGAATTCTGTCGTTTCGTTTTCATCACCTTTTTTAATGAGTTAAATTTAGGTACAAAAAAAATTTCCTCCCAAGTGTAATGAAGGCGCAAAGATGCGGATTCACAAGCTGTGACAATAAGATTACCCAACGAATCGCACTTTTGCAACGGAGAGGGTAAAAAAGATCATTGACTTAACCCATTGACATTAAATGGGTTATCTATTAAACTCCTGACCATGTCTGAGATTCATCCCACGGCCCTCATCGGGAAGGATGTCCACATGGGGGTCACCAACCAGATTGGCCCCCACGTGGTGATTGAAGAGGGGGTGCGTCTGGGTTCCCACAATGTCATACACGCCTCGGCCTACCTTTGCCGCGGGACGGAAATCGGAAACCACAACGAAATCCACATGGGGGCCGTCATCGGTCATGCCCCTCAAGATCTCACCTACAAGGGCGCGCCCACTTACACGCGGATTGGCGACCACAATCAGATCCGCGAATATGTGACGATCCACCGCGGTACAAAACCCGAATCGGCCACAGTCATCGGCAGCGAAAATTTCATCATGGCCTATTGTCACGTCGCCCACAATTGTGAAGTGGGGAACCACGTCATCATGGTGAATCAGGCCTCGCTCACCGGCTACTGCAAGGTGGAAGACCAGGCGTTTTTGTCGGGGATGACCGGCTTTCACCAATTCACGCGGATCGGACGACTCGCCCTGGTGAGTGCGCTTTCGGCCTCCAATAAGGACATCCCGCCTTACGTGACTTGCGGAGGGCGGCCGGCGATGGCCGTGGGAATCAACTTGGTGGGCTTGAGGCGGGCGGGGATCCCGGAGGCCGCGAGGCGGGAAATCAAGCAGGCCTATAAATACCTTTATCGGTCCCGCCTCACCGTGCCCCGGGCCTTGAAGAAAATCAAAGAAGAGCTCACCTCTCCCGAAGTCCAGCACCTCGTCCAATTCATCGAATCCTCGGAACGCGGGATCATCGACGGCGCCCGGGGAAGCGCAGAGCTTTTTCTCCCGAGAAAAACTGCAGACGTTGTGGATTAACGCGCCTGGCCGTCAGAGTTTGGCGATAACGAGGATGGAGTTTTTCCCGCCGAAACCGAAAGAATTCTTCATCACCATCTGAATCTTGGCCGGCCGCGCCCGGTTCGGTACGTAATCCAAATCGCACTCGGGATCGGGGACTTCGTAGTTGATCGTCGGGGGGATGATTCCATGCTCCATCGCGAGGATGGTGGCGATGAGCTCGACCGAACCGGCCGCTCCAATCAAGTGTCCCACCATGGATTTCGTCGCGCTGATCGGAATCTGATACGCGCGCTCACCGAAGACTTTCTTGATGATCATCGTCTCAGTTTTGTCGTTCAAAGGGGTCGAGGTGCCGTGGGCATTGATGTAATCGATCTGTTTCGGTGTGATCCTGGCCTGCTTCATGGCCATCTCCATCGCGCGGATCGCCTCGGCGCCCGAGGGATCGGGACTGGTCATGTGATACGCGTCGCAGGTCATGCCGTGGCCTAAAATTTCCGCGTAGATCTTGGCGCCCCGCTTCTTCGCGTGTTTGTATTCCTCCACCACAAAAATTCCGGCTCCCTCCCCCAGCACGAACCCATCCCGGTCCAGGTTGAAGGGCCTTGAGGCCTTCTCCGGCTCGTGATTCCGCCGGGAAAGCGCGCGCGTGGCGCAGAAGGCGGCGATGATCGGTGCGTAAATGGTGGCCTCCGCCCCGCCCATGATGAGAAAGTCCACCGTGTGGCTCTTAATCGCATCGAAGGCGTAGCCGACCGCGTCCGAGGCGGACGAACAGGCCGTCGCCATCGAAAAGCTCGGGCCCGTGACGCCGAGCTCGATTGAGATGTTGCTCGCGCAGGCATCCGGAAACGAAGCGAGGGTGGTGAAGGGATTGACGCGATCCGGGCCTTTTTTGAGGTATTCGAGGTGCTGCTCGAGGATGTGTCCATGCCCCGCCATCGCCGTGCCGATGATGACGCCGGCCCGGTGGCGGCCGTTCGATTTGGGATCGAGGCCCGCATCCTGCACGGCCATCTTCGCACAGGCGACCGCAAACTGGCTCGTGCGGTCCATCCGGCGAAGACTCTTCCGATCAATGTAAACGAGGGGATCGAAATTGAGGACTTGACCTGCAAATTGGGTGGAAAGCTTGGAAGGGTCGAAACTCGCGATGCGGGAGACGCCCGATTTGCCCTGTCGGAGGGACTCCCAGAAAGCCTCCTTCCCGATCCCAATGGCCGAGATCACCCCGATGCCGGTGATCACAACCCGTCTTTTGGGAAGTAACACGTGCATCAGGACCCGGATTCTTGGACGGTCGGGACCCCTGTGGCGCTCGGTGCGTTCTTGAGAGAAAGGGCGATCTTGCGGGCTTCGTGATCCACGTGCAGAACCTGGACGAGGACTCCGTCACCGACGCGAAAGTTCTTTTCGAGAGTATGTGAGGAAACGCCGGGAATTTCGGAGACGTGGGCAAGCCCTTCCAAACCGTTGTCGAGTTGGACGAAGATCCCGAAATTGGCGATGCGGTTCACACGCCCCGGCAGCCAGCTGCCCGGATAACAACTTTGCGACAAGGTTTGCCAGGGATCGTCCGTGAGCTGTTTCATGCCGAGAGAAATTTTTTGGGCCTCGGCATCCACCGATAGAATCATGATTTCCACCTCGTCCCCTTTCTTGAGGAGATCCACCGGCTTGAGGTTCTTCGAGGTCCACGACATATCGGAAACATGGAGGAGTCCGTCCACGCCGGGCTCGAGTTCGACGAAAGCGCCGAAATCCGTGAGGTTCCGGATGACACCCTTGAGCCGGTCGCCCACCGAGTACTTGTTCCGGACCGAGTGCCAGGGATTTTCCTGGGCCTGCTTGACGCCCAGGGAAACCTTCCGCATCGCCGGATCCAAATTCAGCACAATCACGTCCACGGCGTCGCCAATCTTAAAGAGTTCGGTGGGATGGTTCACGCGCCGCGTCCAAGACATGTCACTGATGTGGACCAGTCCCTCCACGCCGGGCTCGAGTTCGACGAACGCCCCGTAAGGAAGAATGTTAACGACCTTGCCCGCCACGCGGCTCCCAACCGGATATTTTTCCGGAGCCTTTTCCCAAGGATCGCCCAGCCTTTGCTTCATCCCAAGCGAAACTTTTCCCTGCTCTTTGTCCACGGCCAGGACGGCGACTTCGATCTCATCGCCGATCTTCACGACCTTCGAGGGATGGGAGACCCGGCTCCAACTGATGTCCGTGATATGAAGGAGGCCGTCCAAACCGCCCAAATCAATGAAGGCGCCGAAATCGGTGATGTTCTTCACCCGGCCCTTCACGACCTGTCCTGCTTGAAGGCCTTCAATCCGGTCGCGGCGCACGGTTTGCTTTTCGCGTTCCAAGTAGTCCTTGCGGGAGACGACGATATTGCGGCGCTTCTGATTGATCTTGACGATGACGAACTTACCGGAAAAATTCAAGAATTGATCGAGATTGCGGACGGGCCTGAGGTCCACGAGGGAGGCCGGGAGAAAGGCATCCATGCCGATGTCCACCATGAAACCGCCGCGGACCTTCTTATAGATACGGCCGTCGACGATCTGGTTCTCCTGAGCGTGGGCCAATACGTCGTTCCAGCAGCGCTGGCGGTCGACTTTTTTCTTGGAGAGGGTGACAAAGCCTTGCTCGTCGTCGAAATTTTCAAACAGGAAATCCATCTCGTTTCCGATTTGGATTTCAGCGGGATCGGCAAATTCATCCAGAGGGAGGAGGCCCTCGGCCTTGTAGCCGATGTCCACCAAGACTTCCCGTCCCCGGACGGAGACAATCCGACCTCGGACGATCTCGCCCTCCTGGAAGTTTTGAAAGGTTTGGTTAACCAGGTCTGCAAAACAAGGCTGGCTCATACAAGTCGTGGCATTATATCAGGTAACAGATGGGAATCAAAGGATTTCTTAAAGAGAAACCCGGCGCCGCTGGGAGGCCCGGAGAAACGTCCTCAACCGGCCCCGGTCTCCTCTCTTCAGGATTTTCGAGAGCGCATCAAGACGGGCTTCGAAGTGCCGGAGCGAGCGAAAAAGCGGCCCGCGGTTCTCCAAAAAAATGGGGACCCAAAGATCCGGGTCGGAAGCCGCGACGCGGGTCGTGTCGAGAAATCCGCTGGCCGCGAAAGATAAATCTTTGGCCGGAACACCAGCCACGAGGGCCGAGGCCGCGAGGTGCGGAAGGTGGCTGATGTGCGACGTCACCTCATCGTGCTTTTCAGCCGAAATCACCACCACCCGGCGGGACAATTGCTTCCAAAACCCGAGCACCGTCCGGAACACGTATGCCGAATGACTTTTTCCGGGCGTGACGAAGGTGAGCGCCCGTTGGAAAAGATCCGAGCGCGCGTGCTCGATCCCCCGCTCGTGCGAGCCGGCCATCGGATGGGCCCCCACGAACTCAATCCGCCGCCATCTTTTACGGTCGGCCCAGCGGACGAGGAACCCCTTCACGCTCCCCGCATCCGTGACAATCGTCCCTTTTGGTGCGACGGAATCCAGACGGATGAGAAAATTTTTCAAGGTATCGACGGGAGTACAAAGAACAACGAGAGGAGCCGTTCGTTCAAAGGCGCGTTTTAAATCCGTGAATCCTTCGTGGATCCAACCCTTTTTCTTCGCCTTGGCAAGCGCCGCACGGCTCCGCGTGACGCCCACGATCCGTGCTCGAGGGAAGGCTTTTCGCGAGGCTCGGGCGAGCGATCCGCCGATGAGACCCAGCCCGACAATGACAATGCGTTTGGGTTTCAAGTCTCGCGGCCGACGGCCTTGGCGATGGGCCGGATCTCCTCCATCAACTGGCGGAATTTTTTCGGCAGAAGCGACTGCGCGCCGTCGGAGAGGGCTTCTTCGGGATTGTTGTGGACTTCAATCATAAGACCGTCCGCACCGGCCGCGATGGCAGCGCGGGCAATGGGCGCCACGTACTCCCACTTTCCGGTCCCGTGCGAAGGATCGATAATCACCGGTAAGTGTGTCTCCTGTTTAATCACGGGCACGGCGTTGATGTCAATCGTGTTGCGCGTCGCCGTCTCAAACGTGCGGATCCCGCGTTCGCAGAGAATGACCTTAAAGTTTCCCTTTGAAAGGAGGTATTCCGCGGAAAGCAAAAGTTCCTGGATCGTTGCACTCAAGCCCCGCTTGAGGAGGACCGGCTTCTTGGACATCCCGGCCTCCTTCAGGAGATCGAAATTCTGCATATTGCGGGCGCCGATCTGGAGCATGTCCGCGTACTGCGAGACGAGCTCCACGGTGCGCGTATCCATCACTTCGGTCACCACCAGAAGACCCAGCTCATCCGCCACGTCACGCAAATACTTGAGCCCCTCCTCCCCGAGGCCCTGGAAAGAATAAGGAGAAGTCCTCGGCTTGAAGGCACCGCCCCTGAGGAACGTCGCGCCGGCGGCCTTCACCTGTTTTCCCACTTCAAGAAGCATTTCGCGGTTCTCGACGGAGCAGGGTCCGGCCATCACCACAATTTTTTTCCCACCGACCGTGACGCCGTGTTTCATCTCAAACTCGGTGGCCTCGGGTTTGAAATCGCGGCTCGCGAGCTTGTAGGGCCGGAGGATCGGAACCACGTTTTCGACGCCCGGAAAAGTCTCCAAGGGCTTCACGCGGACCTTGTCCTCTTCACCGATCACGCCGATGATGGTCCGTTCGACTCCGCGCGAAACGTGGGCCGTCAGACCGAGCGCCTTCACCTTCTCACACACGTGGTGAATTTCCTCGGGCGTTGCGGTGTGCTTCATGATGACAATCATGGCAAAGATCCCCCTTCGGTTCTGAATTTTTTTAAAATCCGGATGAAACGCGCGTTTTGACTTCTCCTCCCCACCGTCACGCGGATCCAGGTGGCGAGACCGTAGGCCTTCATAGATCGGATGATGACCCCTTCTCGGAGAAATGCGTCAAAGACCTCGTCGGCATCCCGCCCCGTATCGACGAGAACGAAATTGGCCTGGCTCGGAACATACCGGAATCCGTACCATTTGAACCGACGGTAAAGGTATTTTCTCCCGCGCATGGCGAGGTGCCTCGTCCGCCAAAGAAAGAGCCGGTCATCCAGCGCCGCGGTCGCGCCGGCCTGGGCGATGGAGTTCACGTTGAAGGGCTGACGGACTTTATGAAGGTATTGAATGAGTTCCGGCGCCCCCATTCCGTAGCCGACGCGAAGCCCTGCCAAACCAAACGATTTGGAAAAAGTCCGAAGCACAATCAAATTCGGCCGTTCGGTCTTCACCTGAAAGAGGAGATAGGGAAAATCTTTCGCCTCCACAAAATCGACGTAGGCCTCATCGAAACAAACAATGACGTGCTTGGGAACCTTCGTGAAAAATTCCTCGACCTCTTCACGTGTCACATAGGTCCCGGTCGGATTGTTCGGATTGGCAATGAAAATGAGTTTCGTCCGGTCCGTGATGCGGCCCAGAATTCCTTTCAAATCATAACGGAAATCCTTCATCGGCACCTCGATGTACTCGGCCCCGCAAGCCTGAGTGACGATCGGGTAAACGAGAAACGAACAGGATGAGGAAATCACTTCATCGCCCTCCGAGAGGAAAGCCCGGGCGAGGAATTCGAGGATCTCATTGGAGCCGTTTCCGATGATGAGCTGGTTCTCACCGATGCCGTGCTCTTCGGCGAGCCGTTTCTTCAAATAGAAACACGTGCTCTCTGGATAAAGATGAGCTTCTCGCAAGGCCCTGCGCATCGCCCGCAAAGCCTTCCGCGAAGGCCCGAGCGCATTTTCGTTCGAGGCCATCTTCACGACCCGCTTGAGACCGAGTTCGCGCTCTACTTCCTTGATGGGTTTGCCCGGCTCGTAGGTCCGGATCGATGCGACGTAGTCCTTGAAAATTTTCTTCTCCATGATTTTCATCAAGCAGATTCGCCCGCCTGGGCACGTGGGTAGGAACCGAGGATTTTGAGGAACCGCACCCGCTCTTCCAATTCCTCCAGCATCTTCTTGATTTTTGGATTTTGGACGTGTCCCTCGAAATCAATGAAGAAGTAATAGTCCCAGGCCTTTTTCTTGGACGGACGCGATTCGATCTTGGTCATGTTGACTCTGTGCTTCCGGATCGGCGAGAGCATCTCGTAAAGCGCGCCGACCTTGTCTTTGATGGAGACCACGATCGAGGTCTTGTCGCGTCCGCTCGGGGCCGCTACGTCCCGGCTGATCACCAGGAAGCGCGTCATGTTGTGCGCCAAGTCCTCAATCCCCGAAGCGAGGATCGGGAGGTCGTAGAGCGTTGCCGCCAGTTTCGAGGCAATCGCGGCCGAGCCGTCTTCTCGTTTCGCGCGCTCGGCGGCCTGCGCGGTGCTCATCGTATCGATCAATTCGACCCGTGGCAGATGGGCCTCGATCCACATTCGGCACTGCCCAAAGACTTGTGGATTCGAATAGACGCGCCGGATGTCCTTCAATGGTGAATTCGAAAGCAGGTGATGCGAAATTTCAAAGAAGATCTCGGAGCAAATCTTTAAATCCGAATCGATGAAACGGTCCAGCGAGTGCGTGACCGCCCCTTCGATGGAATTTTCGACCGGGATCACGCCGTAACCGGCCCGCTTCTGGTCCACTTCTTGAAAGACCTCGGAAATTGTCGCCGCTGGAACGTAGTTCACGCTCGATCCGAATTTCGAAATTGAAGCCAGGTGCGTGAACGTGGCCTGTGGTCCCAGGTAGGCGATCGTGAGCGGCCGCTCAAGGGAAAGTGCGGCCGACATCACCTCGCGGTAAATGGATTTCAAGGCCTCCTTCGGAAGCGGGCCCTTGGCCAGCGCCTCGATCCGGCGATAAATTTCAGTCTCCCGCTCCGGGGCATAGGTCGCCTGTCCCCCCTCGGACTTGAGCTTGCCGATGCCTAAAGCGAGCTTCGTCCGGTCGTTTAAGAGCTGGATGATCTTGCAGTCGAGCTCGTCAATTTTCTGCCTGAGGTCCTTGAGGCTCACCGATGATTTCTTCCTTTCTGACTGCCCGTTCCACGAGCGTCTTGATTTCGCCGATAGGCGGCAGGTCCTTGATGGATTTCAAACCGAAGTGTTCCAAAAATCTTTCCGTCGTCCCATAAAGAAAGGGCCGGCCGGGGACTTCTTTTTTACCGACAATCTTGACGAACCCGCGCTCGAGGAGCGTCGTGAGAACGCCTGAGATGTCGACGCCGCGGATCTCCTCGATTTCGGCCCGCGTCACGGGCTGCTTGTAGGCAAGGATCGAAAGCGTCTCCAAGGCCGAGCGGCTCGCCTGGCGGATTTTTTTCTGGAGCTCGAGCCGCGTAAGCCAGGTTGCGTATTCCTTACGCGTGACAATCTCCCAGCCGCCCGCGATCTCAATCAATTCAAAGCTGCGGCCTTCGCGCGTGTATTCCTCCTTTAATTCGGCGATGGTGCGCTCGATTTCCTTCGCGCTTGCCTCGGGAAGGATCTTCCGGATTTCAGGGATGACCAAAGGCCTGCCTGAAGCAAAAAGAAGCGCTTCCACTACACGCTTCGGTGAAAGGTCCTTCGATCCTGACCCACGGAATCGCGAAGCAAGCGACGGTGGCTTCAGGACGTCGGCCAAATCGGCCTCCATTTGGGCTTCGAGCTCACGGCGGAGCGCCTTGAGCTGGGCCGTCCGTTCCTTTTCGGAAATTTTAGAGTCAACCATTTTGAGTCTTCCTTTCAATCATGATTTCGCTGAATGTTTGGTCCTGATAAATCCGCGCCACCTTGAGCCGCGCGATCTCGAGGATCGCCAGAAAAGTCGCGATGAGTTCACTTTTGGTCCAGGGCTTCGGAAAGAGGCTCCAGAAAGTGAACCGTTCCTCCTCCGCAAGACGGCGCTGGATGAGTTCCATCTTTTCTTCAATCGAAACCTCGGGCCCGAAGACCTCGTGGACGATTTCCTTCGAGGCCTTCGCGAGTACTTGATGAAAAGCCTGCAAGAGGTCGTAGAGATCAGCCGAGAAGGTGTCGATCCCGGTCTCCTCGGGATTCAATTCTTCGAGGTAATAATCGGTGATCTGGCGCGTGAAGACCTTGCCGCGCTCCGTCTCGAGGACCCCGAGCTCGGCGGCTGCCTGCTTGAACGCTTGATACTCGAGAAGCTTCTCGATCAGCACGATGCGCGGGTCCGGGCCCTCTTCTTCTTTTTCTTCCTCATCCAGTGGAAGGAGCATCTTCGACTTGATGTAAAGAAGCGTGGCTGCCATTACGAGAAAGTCGCCTGCGATCTCGAGATTCAAGTCGCGCATCTGATTGATGTAGTCAAGATACTGCTGGGCGATGACCGAGATCTGGATATCGCGGATATCCATCTCGTTCTTCTGAATCAGATCGAGCAGAAGATCGAGCGGCCCTTCATAAACCGACAATTTAATTTTCAACGGTTCGTTCATAACAAAATTTTCGAACTCCGGCGGGCGCTCTCTTTCTCCCTCTCCCTTTTAGGGAGAGGGTCGGTCAATATGAGACGAATGGCTTCCAGAACCGAATCAGGCTCTTGGAGCACTTCATGATCCCAGAATCGAAGAACTTGGTAACCCATCTGATTGAGATAAGCTGTTCTTTTCTGATCTTTTAGGACTTGTTCGGCATGCTGTCCGCCATCGAGTTCAAGGACGAGCTTCTTCTGGGGACAACAGAAATCTGCCACGTAAGGCCCGATTTCGTGCTGGCGGCGGAACTTGAAGCCTGAGAGCTGGCGGTCTCTCAAATGATTCCACAACCTTTTCTCAGCATCGGTTTGTCCCTTACGCAATCTTCTTGCTACTTGTTCCATATCACCCTCACCCTAACCCTCTCCCTCTGAAGAGGGAGAGGGAAGGTTGTTTGTCTTCTAGAGCATTCCGGCGGCTTGCTTGGCTTCGCGCAGGGTTTGTCCGGCGATTTCGCGCGCGCGTTTTGAGCCAACGTTTAAAATTTCAATCACTTCTTCTTTCCGGTGCTCCCAGTCTTTTCGGCGTTCGTAGACCGGCTCCAGGAATTTTTTGAGATACCCCGCCATCTCCTGCTTGCATTCGACACAGCCGCGGGCCGCTTCCCGACACTCCCGGGCGACCGTCTCAAGGGCCGGATTTTTCAAGAGTTGATGATAAAAATAGACCGGGCAGACTTCGGGGTGGCCCTTGTCCTCCCGACGCTTACGGGCCGGATCGGTCACCATCTGCCGTACCTTTTTATCGACTATTTCGGGGCTGTCTGAAAGTTCGATCGTGTTGCCGTAGCTTTTCGACATCTTCCGGCCGTCCAAGCCCGGCAGTTTGGGTGCTTGGGTCAAAATCGCCTCCGGTTCCGGAAAAACGGGCTTGAAGAGGCGATTGAAGCGCCGGGCGATCTCGCGCGTGAGCTCGAGGTGCGGGAGCTGGTCTTCCCCCACCGGCACCTTCGTGGCTTTATAGAGGAGAATGTCTGCGGCTTGGAGCACAGGATAGCCCAAGAAGCCGTAGGTGTAAAGATCCCGGCCCGTCATCTCGCGCAGCTGCTCTTTATAGGTAGGGTTTCGCTCCAGCCAGCCGAGCGGAGTCACCATCCCCAAAAGAAGCGCCATCTCGGCGTGCTCGGGGACTTCGCTTTGGATAAAAATCGTGGACTTCGCGGGGTCGAGGCCGCTTGCGAGATAATCGAGCGCCACCTCGATGACATTCTCCCGGATCTTAGCGTGCGATTCGTATTCCGTCGTGAGGGCGTGCCAGTCGGCAATCATGAAGAAAGATTCCGAGCCCTCGAGTTTCTTGAAATTTTCCAGCGCGCCGAGAAGGTTTCCGAGATGGAGTTTTCCGGTGGGCCTTGTTCCGCTTAGGACTCTAGCCATTTTAAAGCACTATAACTTTTGACCCCTCTGATGTCGAGACCAAAGACATTTCCCCTTCGATTCTAAAATTTGTGTCTTCGAATCTGTTCTTTGAGGAACGCCCCCGGTGTCAGAACCTTCGTTTTTCCTGAATGGGATAAGACGGAAGGAGTCAGGAAGTCTCTCCGGTCAAGGGTGATGAGAAAGTCTACTTGAGTCTCAAGGGCGGCAGCTAGAATGGGAACGTCTTTGGAATCAATGAATCCTCCATATTTCACAAAGAGCGATTCTGATGGGTGCGGCACGATTTGGAGCCGGGTTTGATTGAGAAATCGCCGGAAGGCCTTGAGAGTTTTTGCGCCGGATTTTAATCGTAAATTTCTTTCTGCTTCTCGTAAGGCAATGCGGTTGGCAACCAGCAGGATCTTACCCCGTCGGGCCAGTTCTAAAATAATCGCGGATGTGCCCTTTTTTGACGCGAATCCGGCGAAATAAACATTCGCATCCAGGAAAACACGAATCATCCGGCAAGCAATCGACGAGCTTGCCGAAGCGTTTTTGGGTCCAACCGGTCTTCTTTCAGGAAGTCCCGAATCCGCTGCTCCGTGTATTCTTCAATGAAAGCCTCATCCTGAAATTGAGCTTGGGATTTCTCATAAGACTCGATATCCAACAGGACCATCATGGGGCGGCCGTTCCTCTTTACAATGTAGGGCTCCCTCCGGTAGCGGACCTCCTCCATGATCTCACCAAATCGATTTCGCAGCTCGAGCGCATTGATTTCCTTGGGCATTTTTCTCCTCCTTCCCGCAAAGAAGGATAATCGATAAAGTCTAGATTGTCAATAGAGTCCCTATTATAGGGCTAGGCGGCGGTCGCAAAGGCGCGTTGGAGTTCGAGCTGGAACTGGGCCAGGAGGGCCGCCACGCCGAGGCCGAAGGCAATCCGGTCCATCTCAGCCTGGGATTTGGGCTGGAAACCGGGAACTTTCCTCAAAAGGTCGATATCCGCTCGAAGTCCGAGGCCTTCTTGATGGAAGAAGCCCTTTTTCTGGAGAGCCATTCTCGCCTGATCGGCCCCCGGGTACACGGTGATCTGCTGATCCGGGGGAAGTTCTTTGCTAAGAACGATGGCCGCCCGCTGGACCACGCTCGCCTCTTCGCGGTTCTCCGGCTCAAGGACTGTGAAGCGGACCTGGTTCTTGTATTGCTTCTGCCAAGCCGTGAGAAGAGGGCCGTATTTCTTGAACATTTCCAGGCCCACGACGAAACCAATCTTGGTCTCGGGCTTGGCGGCCACACCTCTCAGAAAATCAGGCGTCGAAACCTCCTTCGCTTGCGCAGCGGTTGAGATCACTTGGGTTGTAATCTGCTCGAAGATTTCAGCCGAGGCCGGCGCGGCCAGAGCTGTGGGCGTTTCGAAAATTTTCCCGAGCCCGGGGAATCGTCCCTCGAGCGTCTTCACCGCTGATTCGCCAAGCGAAAGCAGATCGTTCAAGTCTTCCTCCGAAAGCTTCCCATCCAGCCAATTCATCGCAGTCCGGAAGATGGTGTCCATTCCCCCTCGAAGCTTTTGCGGTCTCCGCGCCAAAAGGGATGATGCAAATTCATCAATATTATTTATTCTATTTTTTATATTGACAATCTCCTCGCCAGGCGGTAAAGTGTCGGCCGCTATGGAAGACAAATTCACGGCTCGCGAAGTTGCCACGTTGATTGAAGACCTCCGAAGCGAGTTCCGCACCGTCTCCGAGGTTGTCGTCCCTCTTCGGGAAGATATGGCGGACGTCAAGGAACGCCTAACAAAAGTCGAGGAGCGATTAACCGGTGTTGAAGATGTCCTCCGGATCGCGTTTCCGGATCTCACCAAGCGAGTTTCCCGCCTCGAAACCAAAGCCGGTTTTTGACCCGAGCGCACCTCAGCGCGGGGAGCAGTCTCTGGCCGTTGTTTTACAAGAAGTTTGAATCGTCCTCCATAGCCACCTTCCTTCGACTCTTGAAAAGAAATATCTTCTGCCTCGTATGTATCGTAATTGCGTTGGATATACTGCCTCAGGCCTTCTAAATCTCTTTTTGCAGTCATGTCATCCTGAGAGGCATCAATAAAAATGGAAAAGCTCGTTGTGTCATCGCCAAATATCACAGGTTCCATTGAAAAACGATGTTTGTATTCCTCCAAAAGCCCGTAGGGAAGCAAACGCTCTTCGGATATTTTCAAAGGAGTATGAATAAGTTCATGGAACTCGCTGTGACCAATGGTTGCCCGCACCTCGGCGCGGGAGAGAGATCCGAACTCCTGACGGACTTTTCGCCAGAGCTCGTCTAACTCCCCAAGCCAGGCTCGACCCTCACGGTTGAGCCGTCGATTGACTAATTTTAAATCGTTTAAGGCTTGGTTTGCCTCTTCAAGATCTTCGCCGATCTTGCTCAGGAATCCCTTTCCTTCTTTTGGTTGAATCCTAGATTCCTTCAACAAATGAAGGAGGAAGAGATTATCTACGCCACGTTTCTGTAAACTAAACATCATGAGAGAAGGGGGGCCGTCTAAATTGATCCAAGGATTTTGAATCTTTGAAATGGGATGTTGTCTCAATCGCTGGCGGCTTTCAAAATGAGAGATTTTCAGATACCGGGGATGATGGGCTTCAGTTTGATTTTCGTGAATGAGTCGTAGAGCGATTTGCGCGGGTGAGCCATTGGCTAACAAGGCCCTACTGAACGAAATGGATGGGATGGCGGTGAGTGTCTCAGGATATTCTTTCGCCCAATTGCTTTCAACAATCAGACGAGCTGCCTCCTTGAGCTTCTCTCGTTCTTTTTCCGTGAATACCTTTTCTCCGGTAATTTCTACGGTAACCGGTAAACCCAGCAAGCGCAAACCATGAACGGTTTCCCAGTCGGGTTTAGTTTTCAAAATATTTTTCAAATCAAACTTAAGAAGGCCTAGGTGTCCTAAAAGGAGGACAATATCGCCTTCGTCGATTTCGTTAACTGCGTCACTCGGTTTGATTCTGAGAAGAGCTTTTATCATCCGTTTGGCGCTGACAAAAAATGTTTGAATCGAACTAGCGGCTTGAGAGGTCAGGAGATAGCGAAGAAGGTCGGCGTCGTATTCCGATAAAAGGGGCTTGGCAACCTTATTGACATACCGACGAAAAAGTCGAAGGGATTCGGTTTCCTTCGTACGATCCCAAAGCTTCCAAAGTCTCCAAGCAGTCGTGTAAAGTGAACGAATTGGAGCGCGTTCCTGTCCGTGTCTGTCTTCCAATTTAGCTCTGACCAATTTTTTGAGGGAAGTCAATTCCCTGTAACCTGGCTCGTAAGGTTCTGGAAAATCAGCACTCCGCACCTCGGCGCGAGGAGAACGAACCTGGGGAACGAACCGGAAGTGGACGGGCCCTCCACCAGCGTCTTTAAAAAATCGGTTGAGTTGGCGGGCAATCCTTCGAGCCAGTTTGCCGGTTTCCTTTAAAGGAAGGCCCTGCGGGTCTTCTTGGGGTGTGACTCTCAAAGAAGGTGCGACTGAAAGTCCAATATAAGCCTCGACGCCATAAAGCCGGAGCCGGCGAAGGATCGGTTCCAGGGTAACGGTCTTGAGTTCCCGCTTCGGGATTGCGGTCATCAATTGCCGTTCTCCGATTTGAAGAGAAAATTGTCCGGCCTCTTCGGATTCAGAGAACTCGACCCGGACGGGGATTAGAATCTGGCCGGGTAATTTTTGGCGGGACTTTCGCTCAGCCACAAACTTCAAGAGCCATAGTGCTTCTTCCAATTTTCTGAAGACGTTCACTTCCGTCTCCCTTTTTAGGGCCGTCGAAGAAGGCCGGCTTACGCTTTCACCGATCTCTTTCAATAGCCACTGGGCTTTCCTCTCGAGCCCTTCGATCTCTGGGCCTTCCCCCGTACCTTGAAGAATTCCTTCTGCCTGTTTGAGATAATCTTGAACGCTCACCCGCACCTCGGCGCGGGAGGGTTTGAAACTTTCAAGGAGGGCCTTCTCATCCACTTTGATTTCTTCAAGCCGGCCCCAATAGATTTCATGGAGAAAGTACCGGGCGAACTTCAGGATCGTCTCCGGATCGGCGTTCCGGCCCAGCGCTCGCCGGACCCGCGCATAGACGTAACCGGCGAGGACGCTCCCCTCGAAAAGACGCTCGGGCGGGATATCCTTCAGAACCGTTCGAAGGGGGGTCATGGTCAGAAGACTCTGGAAATCGTGATGGGCAATGCGACGGCTCAATTTCTTCGCTTGGCGCAGCACCTTTCGAGTTGAGGGCGTCCCCACTTGGGCCTGCTGGACGCCGATGGCCAGACTGGTGTAAGAGCTCGGGACTTGGTGGTGGGCTTCGGGTTGAGAAGTGAGGGCCTTTTGAACCGCTTGACGCGCATCCTCCTCTTTTTGGAGAAGATCCAACGAGGCAAGAGCAATGCCTAGGACATCATCACGCGGAACGGACGGATTGAATAAAAGCGAATCCAACTTGAAGGAAAGCGAGCCGAGGGGATTCTCAACCAGGTTTTGGGGATTGGTTGTGGAGACCGTGGCAACTGCATCTTCCGCCGGCGCACGGAAGAAATTTTTTATAGTCCCGGCTTTACTGAACGATTCCTCGTTTTTCCGAACGGCTTTTAAGAAATCCGAGCCGGCCACATCCGAATCACGAGTATAAATCACAAAAAGGTCGGGCGCGGTGCTCTCCGTGTGCGAAACGAGACTTTTAAGATGTCGGACCACATCCCTTTCAAGACCTTGATCGCGAAAATCCTTGTGAATCGCAACCTGGAGGATTACAAGGCGCCGTCTCACGAGCCGGTAAATTAAACGCCCCACGACTTCACGGTCTCTTTTCTCCTCATTCCAACGGAGAATCATATAGGAAGAGATTTCTTTTCTTTTGTCTTCAAGAAAGGACTGAAGAGTCGCCCTATCTAATGGTTTCTCGCCTTCTGCCACCGGCATTGCAAGTACCCGGTCCATATCGACCCCCATGATGGGCGCCAACTGGTCTTTTTTTCCGCCGTCCGTCCGCACCTCACTTCTTTTTTCGAGCTTGGCCTTCGCGGCGTTGCGGGTGATTTCATGCAAGAGAACCACGATCCGCGGACCAAAACCATCGCCCTCATTTACCTTTTTGATGCGCTCGGCGAGATTCAATCCCTTGAAAACAGGATCCGGATCCCGTCTCAAATCCTGAAGAAGTCTGCTGAATAAATTGGAGATTGACTCTCTGTCTTCTTTCGTCAGTTTTTCCTCATCAAAACGGATGGGCCATCTCATTTGATAAGTCACCTTTCCGGTGTCTTTGTCCGTCGTAACGGGAATTTGAATCTTGGATTGGATCTTTCCGTCTTTTCTGCGCTTCTCCAATATCTTTTGAAGATCTTCTAAAGCCGACAGCGAATCCGGCACATTAAAAAGACTGCGGACACGCTGGAGAGAGTCTTCTAAATCCGCCCTCATTTTCTCGGTGGACGGAGGCACAGGCTTTTCTTCTTCGGGTTCAGGCTTTTCGGTTTCAACCGGGCGGGTGGGTTCAATGTAATCCGGAGGAGTGAGTAACAACTCTATCTTGTCCCCGGACATGCCGGTGGAATAGTGCAGAAGATGAATGTCTTTGATGGGCTCATTCATCATGTTGGGATTGAAGTGCGAAGATTCTTTAAATGTGAATTGATGAAGCTTGTACCAAGGTTTGAAAGGAATCGCATTGATAATGGCCTCAATGTTTTTTGTCGCCTGAATTTCAAGAGTGAGCGCCAAGGCTCCTTGAATAGGATCATGGCTTTCTACAGAAATGATTTCGGCAATCTTCTCATTTCCAATCAAGATGGGTCCCGGCTCAATTTTTCTGACGTGGACTTGGATGCGTTTGTTCGGCTCCGTATCACCGGGAGCTACGATATAATCTAAACCCGGTCTCAATTGATTCAATTTTTTCTCATCCGGCCCCGCTTGAGGGGTTTTGACCGAATCGAGAATATCCTTAACCAGACCCGCGATGAGCCCCGGTGAACCCATTTGAGGCGGGATCTCCAGCTCAATTTCTAATTCTTTGTCCTTCAATTCCCCGGCCAGAAAGGAATTCAATGGTTTCTCCTCCGTTGCTTCCGGAGTTCCCTCCTCTTCCCGGCGAATCTTTCCGGAGAATAGAAGAAGGTTGTTTGTCTTTTGATAAGGCGGTAGGCTGATTTTCTCCAATTCTTTTTGGATTCCCTTTTCTCGCTGGTCCGGTGTTGAGCGCACTTCGGCCCTTTGGCCGATCGGGCCAAAGGACGGAAGAGTGCTTGGCTGACCGGCCAAGCGCACCTCGGCGCGGCGCGAGGTAGATTGGGTTTTCTTTCGCTTCTCTTTTTGCGCCTTGAGGACCTCGCGGATCATCAGGATGTCGGCCGCAGTCCGCCAATCCGTCTGTAACTCTTTCCGCACCGCATCCACGCGCTGCATGCTTTCATTCATTCTTTTCTCTAATTCTTCGCGCACCCGCTCGCGGCTCCACCTTTCAAACTGAAGGTTCTGCCGCCACCCCAAGTAGGAAACGGTCACGCCGCCCCCGTTAGCCAATACATCCGGAAGGACGAGCGCCTTGCTTTGTAAAAGGACGTCGTAGGCTTCATTCGTAATAGCCCCATTGGCCAATTCCAAATAGATAGAGGCATTGACCTTGGCCACGTTGCCTTTATGGATGGAGTTTTCTTTCGCGGCCAAGACGAAGATGTCGGTACCGTGCATCAAAAAGAAATCCTCGTCGACGAGCTGGGCCCCTTCAATTGTGAACTCTTCTTCCTTGTTGAGGGACCAAAATCCCCTTGTTCTTTTGTTCATTTTCTCTAGCGTCCCGATGTCCTCGGGGGTAAAATCTTTCTCTTTATAAACAATCCCATAAGGTCCCTGAGAAATCATCTTGACCGCGGTGCCCCGCTTGAGGAGTTCTTTGGCCGCTCCTCCGCCCACATTCCCGAACCCCATTACCTTCGCCGATTTCCCCTTGAGCGGTCCTTTGCCTTCAATTTCTAAACCCCGCTCCAATACGTAAACCCCTCCCAGTCCGGTTGCATCACCGCGGAGTTCCGAACCGCCCAAGTCAACGGATTTTGAAGTAAACGTGGCCATGGCCTGGGCCAAGGGCCTCAGATCTTTAGGAATGGGTCGGCGCTTTCTATGGAGACGAACCAGTGTCTCTGTAAGAATTTTCAGATAAGGAGCACCTAGGATTGAGGCCTTGTCGTTTTTCGGAACCGATGCGAATTTCTTTCTTAATCTGTCAGGCCACCGGGAAATCGTTCCCTCTCTCTCGGCTTCTTCATAAATCAATTCAATCACCGCATCGGTCATTCGATTCATATTCAAGGGCCCGCTGGCCACATCCGGCGCCGGCACATCAATGTAGGGTCCGATCTTCTCCGCTTGGTAGAGCAAACGAGCGTAATTGCGTTCAAGAGAGGCCTTGAGGACCTCCGCATATTCTCCTGTGAAAAGGTCGCGAAGCACCATGCGACCATCCTCTTCAACGACATCTGCAAATAAAATCGAGCCCTTCGCTCCGCCGTAGGGCAAATCTGTGACAGCCGCCTTGGTGGTCATCCCAAAGGCCAGGGGAACGGTTTCCTCACGAACATATTTGCGTAGAAAATAGCGAAGCTCTTGAAGATGGAGTCCCTTTTGAACCAAATCATCGAACATCTGCTTGAAGAAGGGGTCGTTCTCATACAAGTCGGAATAAATGAAACGAATTCCCCCTTTGTAAACCCCCCGCGCATGGTTGTGTTTGGTCCGGTTCGTGTAAGGCTCGACACCACCCATCTTCATCCTCGGTTGGAAGATGTCGTCAAAGCGGCGAAGATACGCCTCATCCCGTTTCGAGAAACGTCCGATATCAATCGTACGTTCCAGCCGGCTCATAGCGGACGTAATGTGCTTTGATTCCTTCGAGACTCCCAGAAAGGTGTACTGAAAGGAATTCTGATATTCCAGATCCCGGCTGAGGATAGAGCCGACGGTCTTATAGCCGGGGCCGCTTACCACTTGCTCGGGACGAATTCCTAGTTCGTGAAGCCTTTGGGTGGCAACGTCAATTAAAGGTTGTACTTCCGGTTTCTCTTCGACCAATTCCAAAAGCCCTCGAAGACGCTCATGCCGATGCTGGATCCATTTTGGTTTTTGATCTTTCGCAACCGGACCAAGTGAATAATATTGAATGTCACCCCCATAAAGGGTCTTGAGAAGGACTTCGACTTCAACAGACCAATCGTTCGGGCCGTCTTTCGGATAGTGCCGCAGAATACGATCGATGGCTTTGATTTCGCCCTCTGCCGACCGGGCCGGTTTGTCTGCCCCTTCCCCCGAGCGCACCTCGGCGCGGGGGATTCGCAGCATCGCCGCTTGACGAGCCCAGGGTTTTTCCACTTCATTTTGATAGATCACTGAGGATTCCATGAGCTGCTTGACAAACGCTTCCATGGCTTTATCTGTTTTCTCCGGCCGCGGACGATTTAAAATTGATAGTTCTTCTTTAGGAAGAGAGTGGATGAGTCTCAGAATAAACTTATTTCCCGCGATGCCTTCCATCGGCATGCCGATCGAAACTGGGGTTTGATATTTTTCGCGCAAATAATAGAGGAAAGGCATAAACTTGGCCGCGCCCGCAATCTGCCCACAGAAACAAAGCTCAATGGAGGTTTTTTCCTTTCGATTATGTGCCGCGGTTGTCGCCGTCAAATCTTTCAAGGCATTGACGAGCTCGGGATTCATTTCCGAGAAAAGTTTACCCATCTCCGCGATGTCCCGGCTCACTTCCACGGGGATGGCAACACCCCCCGCTTTTTTGAGCGTGGCGGAGAGGGACTCGGACATCAGCTCTTTGATGAGATCGTTGGTGCCCACATTAATAAACTGGACCCAGGAATGTTTTAGGAGAGCTTGCAGATTTCTCATTCCTTCCGCAGTCTCAAGCATGATGCCGGTTTCAATCTGTTTTCGTTTGAAGGCCTGGCTGATTCTTGACATGGCTGTTCCTTCATCGAGCGTGGGCTCAAAACTGACAATTTCTGTGATGGCGATCTCTATCGCATCGGGAACAATCGTGTTTTGAACATATTCAAGATCCGCCGTCGTGCGCACCATCGGAAGCATAATCTGAAGCAACGGTTTATTTTCCATTTCCGGTGGGAGGGTGGCGTAAGCGACAAAGAGGGCGGCGAATTGCTGCTTAAGCATCTGACGACCCACCACGGTGTGATAGAAATTAAAACCGGTGACTTCCTCGGTCTTGACAGGGTGCCCCTGGATGCGTTCTTCAATCCGCTTCACCGCGGCAACCAACTCTTCATTTTTGTCAGCCTGAATGTCAAGCGTGCGGACCGCAACCCCCCGGCCATGAAGATCCGGGTTAAAAAGGAGGGTTTGAAATCCTTCAGACATGGCCACGCCAAGCTCCGTTTGGATTTCAGGCGGGATCCCTTCTTGGGTGAGATGTCTGATCATACGATCAATCAACACCTTCATCGCCGGCGTCCAGATTTCGCTCCGGTCAAGGGCCACTCCATCCGCACCCTTTTCAACTAACCCGCTTTCCACTCCCGGTGTGATGTTCGCTTTAATCTGAATTCCAAAGGGCGTCTCCTCATAGCGCCTGGAGCGCACCATCGCCTGGATGAGTTGTTGGCGAAAGAGATCGAGTGAGCTGCGAAGTCGACGGGCTGCACTCGGTCGAACCACGAGCGTGTTATCCGCGGTGGAAAGAATGGCGGGATCTCCCACCCTGACTTCATCGAGAAGCTTCGCCGAATCACCCGAGAGGAAAACAATGGGCGGGGGATCGGGTTCTCCTTGCAGGACAATAGGCCAATGGCCGGCGGGAGTTGCTTTGGATGTCCCGACGCCCCGTATTCGGGGACCAAATTTTTCCCAGATTTTCTTAAGGACACCAACGCCCAGGGGCTCTTTGACAATCAGAATCAGGTCTTTCTCCGGATCATGGACTTCGATGCGGTGGGTCTCCGCCTCCTTTTCGAAAGAAGACACGAGAGCGGCGATGATTCCTTTGATGGCCTCAATGGCATCCTCGATTTGCTTAAGCCCCAGTGCCGTACCTTCCCGCTTCTTTGCCGCCGCCTCTTTCTGTCCGGCGGCCTCCAAACGATAAATTTCTTCCGTCAAGGCCCTTCGTTTTGGGTAGTAACCACTCGTTTCCGACATCAACAGGTCTTCATAAATAATGCTGGCAAAATTTCGGGTGTGACCTTTCAGCATTCGTTCAAACGTGGATGCGCTTCCCTTCGATTCGACCAGGTAAGACTGTTTAATGTCGTTTTCAATCGTAAGGTAAATGAATCCGTAAAGCATGGCTGTCGAATCGCTCTTTGCGATCTTTTTTCGAAGCTGCTCCAAAGAGCCCTCGTGGGCTTTGATCTCGATCTGGCGATCTTCTGCCTGCAACTTAAACATCTCAAGATTTTCAAACAGGTCCTTCGGCACCTTTTTTCGCTTCTGTCTTCTCTTCAGACGAGTTTCGCTCGCACGAATTTCCTTTTGGAGTCTCTCAAAATCGGCCTTGAGGTCCTGAAGCGCTTTCTGAGTCGCCTGAAAAACGACCTGGGATTTCTTTTTTTCCTCCTTGGCTCCGTCTTCAATCGCTTTGTATTCTTCTGCAAAACGATCCAAAATCTTTCCGGCATTCGCCAGTTCCCTTTCCGCGATTCGGCGGGCCTGTTGCTTTTCATCCGGCGTCGGGTGTTGGGGATCCGCGTAACTGGTCAGGCGTGCCAGGAGAAGGGATTGATAACGCACCAGATCGAGAAGGTTGCTCAGGATCCCGGGTTTCGTGATATTGTGAAGCCCTTCTTTGGGATGACCTCCTCGTAAACGTTCTCGTTCCTCCTGAATGTCGGCAATGAGTCGTGCAATGGGATTGGAGATGACCTTTTTTTCCGTGGCGTTCTCTTCGGCGGATCGAGCGACTGATTCGGCCGCACGATCAAAATATCCCAGGACATCGGGTCGCAACTCTTCTACGAAAGCGTGTTTGATATTCTCTCGAATCAGACCGACCAATTCTTGAAATTTCTCAATTTCTTCTTTGGCGTCTCCCTGGTAGAGAATCTCTTCGGCTGAATTCGGCTGATATTCGGCAAGATGTCCTTCCACGGTTTTGGCCGGGCTTGTGCCATAATCGCCTTGGATCACCTGTTCCTTGCCTTCATCGTTGGCCGCTTTGACGCGCACCTCGGCGCGGGCGCGCGACCGAAGGCGAAGATACGGCATTTGCCGGATCGGATCACGAAGCATTTGGCTTTTTTGGAGTTCTGAAAAAGAAAAGCCCTCTTGGCCTTGGAATTTCACTTTCAATTTCGCGGGCGAAAAATCAAATTTATCCGCGCCGCTGACGGCCGCCAGGCGGACCGCAAGAAGAATGAGGGCCTGGGCCAGCCCGCCGATTTGCCGGGCCGTTGCGGAATCGACAAACAACGTTTTTGTTTCTGGGCTGACCCAGCTTTTTTTGCCGGGATCGGCAAAGGCGGTCCATTTTCCGGCCTCGTCGCGCGACAGATAAAAATGGAAATGACCGGCCTCCCTTGCTTCAACCGTTTCTCCCCCGGCGAGATCCGGAAAGACACGGATCCTCACCCGAATAAGATCCGGGGTTTCTTCCCTTTTTTCCCAGACAAATCCCATGACTTGGACAACTTCATTTCCTTTCATGACAGGAATGCGGAAGGGATTCGGCAATTGAGCTTCTTTCGGAGGAAAGGTGAGATTTTCGTCAAACCGGCCGGCCAAGCGGACTTGCCATAACCGGTCAATCAGTTTCTTTTCGATCTTTTCAATTTTATTCCGTATCTCGAGTGCGGTTTTCTTTTCGATTGGACGTTGCCTGATCAGTGAATTATAGAATTGGAGTTTTAAAAGCATGTCCGGAAGCGCATTTTCAAACCAAGTGGACAAGGGGCCCGGTCCCAAAACTCCTTTGCCGCTCGTCGTAATGTTGACCCCGATCAAACTTAACTCGCGGCGGACATGTTCCACCGGGACATAAGAACCCCGCAGCAGGCGATCAAACTCCTGTTCGAAGCGTTCCAGATCCCCGATCCTCAAGAGGAAATACACAATCTCGCGCTGGATCCTGAAAGGAAGGAGTCCGACCGTATCGATTCTTTGCAGGTATTTTTGGAGCCTTAAAATTTGATCATAGAGCTGACTCGCCCGGGTTGGATTTCCCTGCGCCTGGGAATAGAAAGCGATTTTTTCGATTTCATTGATGAGCTCTTTAATTAAACGAATTGAAAATGCTTGCTCGTCTTCTTTTTCCGCTTTCCTGTCTTTAAATTTTTCACTGATTTCCTGCTTGACAGCGATAGCCAGCCGATCCGGGTCCGCCTGTTTTTTTTGAGCTTCTTCGAAAATTTTGTCAATCGTTGAAATCTGCCCCGCAATACTCTTTTCTTCTTTACGAAGGTCTTTCAAGATCTCCATCTCGGCGGAACTGCCTAAATTCTGCAGATCGCTTAACCGTTGGTTGAGTTGTCTTAAATTGACTCCTAAAACACTGAGGGGCCGGACCGCAAAATTCCCGTATTGCATTTCCTCGTTGATCTTCCGGTAAATGGCTGTGAAGATGTCCGGAAATTCGGGCCGGTTGGTTTCTTCATATTTAAATTCGTCGATCTTCGAGTGGTAAAACTCGATCAAGTGTTGGGACATGAGGAGCCCGTAAATTACCAATGCTTGATCTAAGGGATCATCAAAATTGAGCATATCCATAAATTTTTTGGAAATGAAAACGGCCCGGCGACGGTAAGAGATTTGCATGAATTGGCCCAGCTCGCGCGGTTTGCCGGACGGGACATCATAGAAAAAGGGGCGCGGCATGTCGACCAAGACGATGTTGAGATAATCCTTGATGGAAGCGACCTCGGAGAAGCCGGGAAATTTTTTCTCCAGATCCTTCAGGATCCCCAAGATGAAGAGTTTGATTCTTTCTCCTGCGGCATAGGCTTCTATGGGCCTTTCCAAATCGTGCGCTTTATATTTTGCCTTGGGTGCTTCCTGCAGCCAGTATCGCGGATAAATTCCCGGCGCCATCATTTGTTTCTGGTATTCCGCCAAGGCCGTGGCCGCCCGCACCTCGGAACGGGTGAGGTCCCGACGCGTAGAAAAAATAAGTTCCGAATAGCCGTTGGGGAGGAGTCTCTTTTCTTGCTTCATGTAATTAAAACTGTAGTGCAAGGGGTTTGGGTTCGGATCGACCAGCAGAGTCTGCAAGAGTTTCGCCAACTTGAAACCCCCGAGGGCCATCGTTTTCGACAGGGCGCCCGGCCGGATGACGATTTTTGAAAGCTTCTTCATCTCCATGCGGGCTACGAGACGGGGCGCGAGTCTCAAACCCGCCACCTTGGAATCCACCCCTCCCTGCGATGAAAAAAACCGGACTTCGCCTGCATCGAGGAGAAACGCGACCCCGATGTCCGTCTCCTGTAAATCCTGCCCGCGAGAGGCCGCTTCGCGCCGCTTTGATTGAAACAATTCGGCAACCTGTCGTGAGACACTCGCCACAGGAGCCCAATTCATTTGAGAAATGACGTCATAAAGCAGGACGCTTTGTATCCGGGCGCTCAACCTCCGAAGATAATTTTTGAGTTCTTCCTGTTGCAGGTCTTCTTCCGAACGTTCCCATAATTTCAAGCCCGATTGGTCCAGCGTCAGGTGTTCCAGAATGGCTACCATCTGGATGACCCGAGAATAGGCCTTCCTCAAATCCCGGTCGAAGATTTCCAGGGACTGTTCTGTGAAAGACCGTTTGGAGGGTCGAAGAAATCCGAGGGTTGTCTCTTCAAGCTTCCGCAAGGCCTCCACAAGGAAAGGGACGGTTTCTCCAACGCCGTTCTTTGAGGCGACCTCCTGCAGAATCTTGTCGTAACGGAAAAAGACTGCGAGTTCTCCCGCCAATTCACGGGATAAATTCACGAATCGCTCGACGATCACTTCATCCTTACTCGTTACCTCAACATCCGGAATTTTCTCAGGGGGTGGATGTTTCGCGAGGAATTTTATAATCCGTTCGAGAACCGTATCCCGTTCGAGCTCCTGCGGCCGGGGATCGACCACGGGAATCCGTGGATCCCAGTGGGTTACCAAATTTAGATTTTTCAGGTGGATTTTCGCTTCTTCCCTGACTCTCGGCGGATTATTGGATTCCTGAATGAGTCGCGTCAGGTCCTCTCGCAGCTTCTGCGGGTCGATGGGCTTCTTCGCGGCCGAACGCTTCTCCAGCCAGTACCGCACGCCGAAGTAAGCGGCGAGCGCTCCCCACGCTCCGAGGGTGACCGCCGTCACCCACTCCGCCTCCGGCGCCAAGGCCCGCACCTCGGAACGTCCAGTTCCGAGGTTCTTGCTTGGTTCGCGCCCACGCGCGATTTCTGCCGTCCCTGTGGGATTGGGGCCCGACCGCACCTCGGCGCGGCGGTCGTTTTTCTCGGCCGGCGTTTCTTCAGATGACGAACGAAGCATCACGTTCGCCTCTGGGGGAAAAGGCCTAAGCCAGGGATTTCCTTTCCAAGCCTGCCAATCCGCATCCGCAGAGGGTTTGACCCAAAGAATAATTTTATTTTGATGAATGGCATCGAAAAGCTGAAGGCTGAAACCGGGTTTATCGGAAAGAGGGCCGGGAGGCGGGACATCGGATTTGGGAATGATGCCTTCGGTTTCAAGGAAACCGAGGAGATTGAGAAGATTCGGCACGGGGATTTCTTCCCGGAAGGCGCCGTGTTTCAAGCCGAGCGACTCGGCTGTTTCCTTTCCGATGGCAAAGGTAATCTTGGGAAACACTTGGGAAGGGGCTTCCTTTAAGAGGGCGGCCGGCTCTTCGCCCAAGACCTGGCGGATCCTCTGATTCAACGCTTCTGCATGACCCGAGATCTTTTCGTAGTATTGCCCATTAATCGCGAATTGAAAGGCCTCGAGGGCTTCCTTGAACAAATAAGCCCGCAGCCCTTGCTGGAAAAACTGAAGGATATCGGCTTGGGTCTTAAAAAGATGCGGGTAAGTCTGAAGAAGATGGTTCTGGACCTCTTGAGGGATAAGGGCCTTGCCTTTTCTGAGATCCTCGCGAGAAAGCTCGACCTGGAGTTTTTTCCAAAGCTTCTCAAATTCAGGATGATTCCGGAAGTATTCCTCGGCCTCTCTTTGTTGGGAATGCCACTCGCCTTCGAATTTCCCGTAAAGGGTGCAGCAGCTCAAGGTCTCCCCCCAGCTTGTGAGGTAGAAGACCTTGCTCGCATTGGGGGCCATGCCTAAAAGAAAGACGGGCGGTGAATCCAGTTGTTTCTCGCGATCTTCTTGGAAGGATTTCCACTCCTCGTAACCTTTTTCATAGAGAAGGAATTTCTCTTTTTCTTTTCCTAGAAGCGAAGCCTCGATATAGCCTGTGGGGGTGGTTTCCTCTCCCTCGATCAGAAGCTCGGTCCGGGTCCGGATAGGCTGGCCGGTGGGAGAACTGAGGACCTTGGGAAGCCCGGCCTTGTCTTTTAAGATCCCGTAGCTTGTGACATAGATGGGACCGGTTTGCCAGGAGGCCCAGCCCCTTTGGGCCGCATAGGCCGTAATGGCCCGGTTATAGACGGGGTCACTGTAAAGATTTCGTTGGCGGATCTGGTCCAACTGGTAATGCACGGGATCTCCTCTTTGAAGGAAATCTACGAGAACCTGGAGGCTGACTTTGGCGGAGTAATACTGCATGAATTGATCCGGAGGAAACTCAAAGGATTCGCCTAGAATTTTATTCTCGTAAGGAAGGCCGGCTTCAAACCAAAGACTGACTTTCTCCAAATCTTCCTCAAGGAGCTTTCCTTCCTTGAGATAAGAGTTCAAGACAGGATCCAGGGCGGTGGCAGCGGCCTGGCGGACAGCCGAATTGGAATCGTTCAGTTTGGATTCAAGAGGAGAAAGATTGACCTCTTTGCCTTGTTGAATCAGGGTTTGATAGACGGGACCCA
>Ga0209515_10000439_pt1 | contig 77375 bp, 59 predicted proteins | sample Subgroupgradi54m_FD_187454 | JGI IMG/M metagenome (GOLD analysis project Ga0209515, IMG submission 187454) | Subsurface groundwater microbial communities from S. Glens Falls, New York, USA - GMW60B uncontaminated upgradient, 5.4 m (SPAdes)... ...
ATGTACCGCCCGAATCGCTCAGAACCCAGAATGATCAAGCGAGATGAATGGAAGTATCCAAGACTTCAAACATCACGACGAAAATGGAGAGATCAACATTATTTGGCTGCTTAACCGAGTGCCATTACATTACCATTGAAAACGCTGCGCCTTTGAGCTTCTTCCGGCCAAGGAAATGTTATGTTATCTGCAACTTTAAAACAGATGGCAGCAACATTTGGCGGAGCGCCTTCATAAGAAAAAGCTTCGAAAGAAGGCTTTTTCTTATGGGTCGAGCACGTCGATTTTTGCCTAGGCCATCTGCCTAAAATCGACGCGCACAGCACTTGTTCTCTTATGAATAATCAAAGGTTAACAAGTGCAGCCCTCAGCTCCAATTGAATCGTTATAGGAAAGCTGATGGGCAGAGAAGCGAAGCAAATGATGCTGCCAGATACTTAAGGCAGAGTGGGTTTTGGGCGATAATTTGTGTGAACCCTACTTATCCGATGCTCAAAATCGCCCTTTTGTTAGTCAGAAATCCGGTCGTTTACCTCTTTAAATTAGTCATCGATTTCTTTGCCGAATTGGGTTCCATCGCCATTTTTACCAAGCAGGCGATCATATCTATTGTAACGCCGACTTATCGAAAAACAATCGCACGAAGTCAGATGGATGAAATCGGATTCGGTTCTCTTCCGATCGTCGTGTTAACGGGTTTGTTTATGGGACTTGTCTCGGCGCTCCAAAGCATCGTGGAACTTCGCAGTATCGGCGCGACTTCCTATATTGGCAGACCGCTCGGAACCACGATTGTGCGTGAAATGGGGCCGGTGCTTTCATCGATGATGGTCGCCGCGCGAGCTGGATCCGCCATCGCTGCCGAACTGGCGTCCATGTCAATCGCCGAACAAATCGACGCTCTTCGCGCCGAAGGAAGTGACCCGATCAAAAAATTAGTGGAGCCGCGGCTTGTTGCGTGTACGCTTATGGTTCCGGTTCTCACCCTTCTGTGTGACTTAATCGCATTCGTCGGCGGTTGGTTTATCGCGACGCACGTCGTTCAAGTGACTTCTTTTTTTTATTGGGATTCAATTCTCGAAGTCCTGACGCCCGCCTTCATTTGGGGCGGATTCATTAAATCAATCGTGTTTGGCTTTGTGATCGGAATCATAGGCTGTTATTCGGGAATGAAGACGAGATTCGGTTCAGCCGGCGTCGGCGAAGCGACCACCACCGCGGTGGTGACCACCGCAATTTCTATTCTCGCGCTTGATTTTTTATTAACTAAAATTTTTATTGTCACATGGTGGTAACTCAAATGCGGCAGACAACCAACCATTTCCTCCCCCATAAAGGGGGAAGGAAATGAACGGGAAACAATGTCCACTCAAGATCCTTTAATCCAACTCAAACGCGTTACGCTTCATTACGGCGGCCATGAGATTGTCCATGAAATCGATCTCAGCGTACCGCGCGGTGAGACCAAAATAATTTTAGGGCCGAGCGGCGTCGGCAAAAGCACGATCTTGAAAGCCATCCTAGGACTTTTAAAACCGAAATCGGGTGAAATTTTCGTTCACGGAAAAGAAATTACGAAACTCTCAGAACGCGAACTGGTTCAAACCAGACTCCGAATGGCCATGGTGTTCCAGCAGGGAGCGTTATTTGATTCGATGACTGTCGGTGAAAACGTAAGCTACAGGCTTCGCGAGCATCAACTTCTGCCCGAAACTGGAATCCAGACGCGCGTTACGGACGTCCTCAAATTTGTCGGACTCGAAGGAGCGGTGAAATTGAAACCCTCGCAACTATCAGGGGGCATGAAAAAACGCGTGGCCATCGCCCGCGCACTCGCTCCGGCGCCGGATATTTTTCTGTTTGATGAACCGACGGTTGGGCTTGACCCCGTGAATTATTACAATATTGAACAGCTCATTCTGAAGCTGAAGGCCCAGAAATTTACGATCGTGGTCGTCACCCACGATGTTGAGAGCGCCGCAAGAATTGCCGATTCTATTGTGATGCTCCACGGCGGCAAATTTATTTTTGAAGGAACACCAGCTCAATTAAAACTCTCAAACGATCCGCGAGTGAAAACATTCTTAAATCCGGCAAGCGCCGCTGTTTTGACATGAAAATTAAACTATAACAAAAAATTCCCTTCCCCCCTTGCGGGGGAAGGTTAGGATGGGGGGGATAAAACGATTCTAACCCCCACCTTAGTCCTCCCCCATAAAGGGGAGGAAGAAAATGTTGAGGAGCCAACATGAATCAGTTTAATAAAGAAAGATTATGGAGCGATTTTCGCGTCGGAATTATTACCTTCATCGGCCTTACCTTTTTATTCTTAGGCATTACCTTCGCGGGCGGCAATAAAGGCTTGCTGTTTAAAAAAGTGACAGTCGTAAAAGCCCGGCTCTTCGATGTCGGCGGACTCAAAAAAGGCGGATCGGTCACAATGAACGGAATGGTCATCGGAAAAGTAACCGATATCACGTTTGTCGACGGTCATGACGGCAAAGAAGTGGAATCGGAGGAGAGCAACACCGGTCAAATTGAAGTCGCGATGGAAATCCGAACTGATATCAGGAAACGGATCAAAATTGATTCCGTTCCTGCCGTCAGAACTCAGGGAATGTTGGGAGACCGCTATATTGACATTCCGCCGGGAAGTAATGACAAAGAAATTTTGCCGGAAGGAAAAATTTTAATCGGTGCTTCCGCCTCGGATTTTGACAAAACCTTGAATCAAACGATTGCCGTATTAAATGAAACGGAGAAACTGCTTACTGCCATCAACAAACAAGAAGGCACGGCCGGAAAATTGTTGTATGATCAACAATTCTACGATAAATTAATGGATATTTCGACGGAATTGGACGAGCTGGTCAAAGACTTTAAGAAAAATCCGAGGCGTTACATTAAGTTTTCAGTGTTTTAACACAAAGGAGAAATAAATGTCGAAGCAAAAGTTGTTACTGAGTGCAATTATTTTTGTTTGTGTCTGGATGTTTTCGAATCAAGCATTTGCTGAAAGAAGAAATCCGCCTGGACCTCGCGGAGGCTCTGGTGCCGGAACGCAACACCACAGCATGAATAATCCTCCGGGACCTATGGGCGGAGGAGGAACGAATTGGGGAAATCCTCCCGGCCCTCGCGGCGGTGAAGGAGCAGGCTCGAGATGGACGGACAATCCAAACAAAATTGATAATCCTCCGGGACCTCGCGGAGGAGGAGGAACGGATTGGGGAAATCCTCCTGGATCCATGGGCGGACCCGGAATGGGTGAAGGGTTTAAAGAAAGAGCAGACCGAAACAATGACGGAACTGTTGACGAAGTAGAAAAAGCGCGAGCAAAAGAAATCATGAAACAACATTTCGGAGGAAATCCTCCCGGGCCAATGGGTGGTGAAGGAAGTAATTGGGGAAATCCTCCCGGCCCTCGCGGCGGTGAAGGAGCCGGACCGAGATGGACGGACAATCCAAACAAAATTGATAATCCTCCGGGACCTCGCGGCGGAGGAGGAACGGATTGGCAAAATCGCCCAGGACCTCAAGGAGGCCCGGGTGCAGGACCTCGCGGCGGAGGAGGTGCTAACCCGCCCGGACCACGCGGCGGCCCAGGTGCAGGCAAACGGCGTTAGATCATTACAAAAATTTTATAGGGCTGTCCTCCTTGAGTGGTGTGATCACCTCATGGGTCAGATGAATGATTCAGGTAAATACTCCATTCAAGGAGGTAGCCCAAAAATTTTAAATTAAGCGAGGTGGGGGTTGATGAATTCAGCCCCCGCTTTTTTTATGGGTTGGATTGTTTAAGATGCGGTTAATTCTTTTAATGGAATTTATATTCGGTGTTTTAATCTTCGTAGTGATGATCTTCGGCGGGAGCGGATTTGGAAAAGATTCCGGCTTCATTTCCCATATCCCGTGACGCGAAAGCCGGAGCGTCAATTGCTGCAGTCGGCGTCTGAGCGCCTTGGAACATGCTGTTCATGGGATTTTTCAAGGCGTCAGAACGGTCAAAGGCGGATGATATCTTTTTTGGAACGCTCATTCGCTGCTCCGGCGGTTTTATTTCGGTGCGGTCTTCCCATTTCTGAGTCATCGGGTTCAAAACTTTCGAGCTGATCAATTTCCCTTGCCCATCATAAATGTCCGTCTGAACCACTTTGCCGTTTAGGCGGACTGTTGCATACGTTTGGCCGTCAAATTCTTGGAAATCGGCAATGGTTCCGGTTTTTTTATTCAGCATCGCAAAACGACCGGAGCTATCCAGAACTTCCGTATCGCCGTATTGGGAATAATCGATTTCGGCGGGTGCTTCTTCCCGGTAACCTTCAAACTGCTCACCAGCTGAGGATGGCTGCGGCTCGACAGACTCATTTGAGCGGGTATCTTCGGAAAAAGCTTGAGGTGGCTCAAGAGGCATTGACTCGGATGAACCTGTGTTTTGATTGGACGCAGGACGTCCTATTTCAGCATCTCGTACCATGCCAGGCTGAAAACCCGGAAGAAAATCCCAGTCCTTTTTCTGTGCCAATTCTTGCGCTCGTTGCCGAGACAGTTTTATTTGCTCAACCCGGTCCAGGACACGGGGATTAATTTCAGTTTCTTCCGTCCGGTTTGGTTTTTCCGTGACGGCGTCGAAATAAGAAATTTTTCTGACTTCCCCGGTTTGTAAATTGGTAAACGTTTCGGACCAAAGCTGACCGGAAGGACCGATCCATTTGCGGTAAATTTCAAGACCGGTTGCGGGATCAAAGGTAATGACCGTATCGCCCCAAGCACCACCGTGCTGTGTTTCAGTCTGCCTTCCGGATGCGTCACGGCCATATTCAGTACTGAATCGATCCCCTGCAAAAGCCGGTGCGGAAAGTATCCAACCGGTGAGAATGATCACGGCTGCATAAAGGAGCCAACGGTTTGTTTTCTTCATACTGAAGAAAGTATGCCCGGCGGCTAAGACCGCTTCAATAGATCAACAACCAGGAGATTTGAAAATAAGGTGGGACAAGATAAGTTAATAAAATCAAAAAGAAAGCTGCGGTAACAATTCGAATATCAATATTTTAGTTAAAAACCTCCTTCGGCGAGGCGCTCCGCTTCCCGAGCTTCCCTGTCTTCAAGATCTAAACTGTAATGAATTATGTTAAGGATCTCTTGATTAAATGAAAGATTATCCTTTTCCGCAAGCTTTTGGATTTTGTTATAAAACTGCTTCGGAAATCCTTTAATTAACATGTTACTCATACAGCTTTCTCAAATTGTTATTTTCTTTGTCTTGTGAATAACGTTTCGAACAAATTTTAAATAATCGTCGGCTTCTTTCTCACTACGGGAATGTCAAAATTCCCGCTTTTGTCATCTCGTCATTGCGAGCCCGCCAAAGTTCTGTAGCGGGCGAAGCAATCTACGGTCTGAGATTCCTTCGCTCACTTCATTCGCTCGCAATGACAATTAAGTAAAATGTGCGGGAATGACAATTTCATTAGTCACCATGGAATAGTGATTCCTGCTTCAATTGCAGATTCTTCAAGCGATTTTCTGAGACGCAAAAAAGCCTGCGCGTTTCCATCTAAAAATTCCTTATTGAGAATGACTTCTACGCCGAACGATTTTCCTTTTGGATTAATCAATTTGGCCGTAAGCGTGTAGCCATCGCCCAACTCAAACTCCGCGCCGAACCGAATTTCATATTTACGTTTATCCCCATATTCCATCTCGAAAATGAGTTCAAGCTCGTCAGAAAGTTTCCATTTTCCGAAGAGTGTGACGGTTTGCGTTCTCCTGTTCGTCCCTTTGACACCACGACCCTTGCGAACAAGCTTTGATTCCACCTCCGTACCCAGTTGCCCCCAGCTCCGACCGAGCTGAGGACTGCTGTCCCTGCTGCGGTTGGCAGCAGGGGCAAGCTGATAACGGATTTCGCCTTTCTTGGCAACAATACTTGGAGTTTGAAACGTCCCTCGGAATCGAAACGACTCATCGCTTGATCCTTCTAAGAGATAGGTGAGCCGATTCTTTTTTGAAATGTCCCAATGGCCTTTGAAGGTAAGTGTTTCTGTTGTGGTAGTTTTCTGTTTGAGGTATCTCTGCTGGTAGGAATAAATAATTTGTTGCGAATCGTTTAATTTCCACGAGCCGGTGAAGGTCAGAATGTCACTCTTGCCTGACTTTCGCTCAACTTCAAATTCAATCTGATTATTCTCGTTGGCCCGCCATTTTCCATTGAGCTTGACAATGCTCGTCGTGATAATTCCATCTTCTTGCTTTGCTGTAATCGAAATAATCAGTGCTTCCGGCTCCGCCGCCACGAGTGAAGTTTCTAATTCGAATTCCTCTGTCCGCCGACGCCCTAGTCGCGGGCTGTCATTTCTTTCGGCCGCATAACTGAGCCGATGCCGATCATCTAGTCTCCACCGGCCTTTGATTAATTTTCCCTTTCGTTCTAGCTCATTTAAATTATTAACTCGAGGCATAAATTTTAGTTATCTCAGAGTATTATTTTTGTTTAATGAAACGGAGAATATCATCGTGATTGCCGACCAGAAGAAAACCGATCGGATCGTCTGCTTCAAAAATAATTCGCAAATCAAGCGAAGAACGTATTTCCCAGTAGCACTTTGTCAATTTCTTCAGCCCCAGTCCCTTCGGCAATTCTTTCCGTTGGTTGAAATAAGCCAAAAGACTTTCGATCGCATGGTCTACCAATTCTTGTTGATTGCTTGAAAGTTTTCGATATGACTTTTCAAACTGGGGAGCAAAGTAATGCCGCATTATTTTTCTTTTAAGGAATCGAGATGTTTTTTGCTTTCTGAGAAGGAAGAGAAAGTTTTCTTGCTGCCGCGCGGCAGGCGATCCAATGCTTTTCGCAGCTTTTCTATTTCATGATGGGAGTAATCGGTAATCGAAACCGGTTTTAAAAGAATTCCACCTTCCATTTCAGTGACTTCAAAATAGTCCTTCTCCTTCATGCCATATTTGGCAAGAAGAGCGTTCGGCAGGGTCAACTGGCCCCTTCGAAGCAATTGTCTCAGCATGGCAGTACTCCTTTCCATAAGTTGGATTATCCTATAATCCAGATATTGGAATTTTACCAGTTAATCTCGTTTTTGTCAACCCTCTAGAAACCCTTTAAAAGAGCGATAATATGAGGGTGAAGAAAAATTCATGGGTACCGGTCCGAACAGCCGGGTGAATTTGAACAATCCCTTATAACTTGCCGGCGGTTTCGTTCAGGCGGGGAAAATGCTTTTCAGAAACAGATAAAATCGTTTTCACCCATTTGTGTGGAAGCGTTCTCAGTACCGATTTAATTCGGGCTATTTCATTCGGCCGTGAATACAAAAAATCCAATAATCCAACAGCTGTTTCCAAATCCGACTTTTGTTTGCTTTGGTTTAACCTTCGGGCACTAATGATCAACTTATGAAGTGCAAACACAGCTGGTTTGGGCACGCGAACTTGAAGGCCTTTATACGAAATTAATTGTGGATGTGTTGTCAGTAAGTTCAAATATCTCAAACCTTGAGCTTTTATGTGCAATTTCTTTATTTCTAGCGGACCGCCGTATCCTCTTCCCATTTCCGGGACAAGAAACTCTACGCGCAGTTCAGGGTGATCGTATTTCACAATACCACTTGACCGATTGAAGGTAAGAACGAATCCTTCTTCTTTCAAAAGCGTTGGGACGTCGACTTCGTCCTTAATCTGATTGGGATTTGGAATCAAGAAATCCACATCCATAGTTCGGAAAACGGGCAGCGCGCGAGGATTTTCAAAATGAAACTGGTAAAATTGGAGACACCAGCTCCCGATCAACATAAAGGAGTTTAAGACGCCGGCCTGCTGAAATTTTTTCAGTACTTGAAGCAAAAGTTCAAACTGTTCTTCTCTTGCCATAAACAATTTTCGTAATTCGCTTTATGTTACTGCGTACTTCTTTTAAAAGTTGCTGGTATTTTTTCCTTAATGCGATTTCGTCTTTGAGCTTTTTCGATTCATTTTCAGATACTCCGCCTACGTATCGATAACTGATTTTCGAATACTTGCTCGAAACCAAATAAAGATAAGCGATTTTCTTAATCTTTTTCACGTGCAGGCTTCCTCTCGGAAGTTTCCTGATTTCACGAAGGTAACTTTGCTCCGCTTCTTTTAATCTCAACAGCTCTTCTTTAAGAACCCCGATCATTGTTCTCACGAAAATATCCTTATAGGGTTAACCAAAATTAGGCGTTAAAGCCTAACATTTTGGTTAACTTAAGTCAATATAAAAAGTTAACCAAAAAATTGATAATATTGACCATATTTTGGTTAACCTATTTGTAGTGTTCTTTTTGCAGAAGTTTACTGCTTGCGGACGATCACTGAGGCGATTTTCCTCAAATCGCCTCAGTGATGTACTTGCACATCGGTGCAAGTAAGAATGAATTTTACCGCTAAATCAGAAATTTGTTATATTGGAATTTCAAGCTCTAGAAACTCTACGCAAAGAGCGATAATATGAGGGTGAATAAAAATTCGTGGGTACCGGCCCGAGTATTGGACGCGAGCGACCGGACTTATCTGGAAGCGGTTCTTCCCCTGTTTGATTGCGCGAGGAAAGAAATTGTTGCCTCGCTTTACTTGATTGAACCTCAGGACAAAGCCGCAGCAACCTTTTCGGTCAACCGCCTCATGGAATCGTTAATCGCAGCCTGCTGGCGCGGCGTGCACGTCCGGATTTATCTCAACACCAACTTTCGCATCAAATCTAAATCGGAAGTTTTCAATGGAAAATATTTTGAACGGTTATCCCAGGCCGGAGCTCAACTGACCGCGCTGCTTCCGAACCGCCGGCTCCACGACAAATTAATTGTAATTGACGGCCGTTACGTGATTGAAGGGAGTACGAATTGGAGTGTCCGGGCGCTGGAATCTAATTTTGAATCGGCTTCGATTATTGATTCACGCGAGCACGCCCGGAAAAAACTTAAGCGGATCGAGCAGCTGCTGCTTCCCGCAGGAACTGAACTACGGAAAATCAACCGGCCGCTTTACCCTGTCCCAGACATAATCGAAATCCCGCTTGCTTTATTCGAACAAAATCTTTTTCCGCAAATGATCCGGCAGATCGAATGGCGTGCGGTGGATCTTTATTTGATTCTGCTGGCACAAAGCCAAGCTCAGAAAAATGATCTCATGGAAATCGACCTTGAAACCATCGGCCAAGCGCTCGGCCTTTCCAGCGAGTGGGATCGCACGGCAATGAGGCGGCAAGTGATCAAGGTTTTGAGGAAGCTTGCAGATGAGTACGGGTTGATCGAAGTAGAATTTGTCTTTGCCCAGGACGCGCGCGTTCGGATCAAGTCACTTCCGGGCAAAACGATTCGAATGGACGGGTCGCTCTTCGAGCCTGCTCGGCTCATTCAAGAATCTTCGGGAATTACTTTTTTGAAAATAGCCGGCGAATTATTAAAACAAGAAGGAATTGAGATTGATTCTTTGTCGAACGAAGAACTTGAAAAACGTTTTGGGGTTGGCCGCAGCGTCATTATGCGTAACCGCGAGAGTTTGAATAGCTCGGAGCGTTCTTAAGGGATTGATTATTTATCGCTTAAACCGTCAAATTTCCAATTCGTCTAAAGACTTTCCGAACGCTAAATCATTTAGCCGACAAATTAAAGAAAACTAAGTGTTAATTCTTTCAACTACAATCATAGCCATTAATAGTTATGCCAACCATTGGCATCTTGCTCCATCAATGGCGATGGAAGAGTAGGCGAATCTAACTTCGCGCATGCTAACAACGTTAAGCTAATCGATATTAAAATCCAAAATTTAAGATTTTTTATAGGCATAGTCGGTCACTACCCCGTTTTTATCAAGCCAAACAAGTAAAGTTTTAGTTACTGTGTTTCCACCAACGCTTATACCCAAATTCCACCTGGGTCCGCCGCTTTTCGTATACTCATAATACATTTCTTTCCCATCGTTGGTATCCCTTACTTTAGTAGGAGGCCCAACAAGCTTCAGGACATCTTTTTCTGTAGTGACTCCTTTTACTATTTGATCCACATCGGAAATATCATGTCCTCGCGATACTTGTTGAGTCGTAATAATTCCGCATGCCGCAAACATAAAAAGTACTAATATTACCGAAAGTGACTGCCAAGGCAACTTCTTCATGAAATACCCCCATTTAAACTTCAGTTGTAAAAACAGTATTGTTGAAAAAATAAAGATAAAGCAGGCGGTTAATAAAACAATCAAATTGCTTTCGGCGCGAAGTGTTTGTACACCCATTCGGCCGATTGAACTGAAAGCTAAATACACTAAAAAAAGCTCGCCGTCAAAACTTTTTTTGTCGCGGTAAAAAATTAAAAAAAGAAAAATTAAGAATTCGATTAAAAATGAATAAATTTGGGTAGGAAATAGAGGCGTATGAAGCGGGCGAGCAAGAGATAAGTAATGATTAAAAGTAATCGAAAGGGGCAAATCAGTAGGCTTGCCGTAGCAACAGCCTGCACAAAAACAACCTATTCTGCCCAGACTAAATCCTATGGCAAGGCTTAATGCAATTGTATCGGACAACTTAGGAAAAGATAATTTTGCTCGAACGCAAAAAATAAAAGTTCCTAACATGCCCCCGATAAGACCTCCATATAAAACCAGGCCTCCTTGCCAAAATTTAAAAATATCTAACCAGTTCTTGGAAAAAAATGACCAATTCAAGACAACGAAAAGGAATCTAGCGCCAATGAAACTTGACATCATGAGAACAAATGATAAATTCGGAAGAATATCAGTTGATATCTGGCAACGTTCTCTTTCATGATAAGTAACGAAATAAGCAGCGACGAAACCCAGTGCGCAAAAAATGCCAAAGGAATGAATCGATAAATTTAAAATTGTCAGCGATTGAGGAAACATTTAAGTACTCGTAATCAATTATATTTAGGAACTTTGAATTATTTATTTTTGCGTATAAAAGAAAAACCAAATAAACCTAAAACCATTAGAATCCAATCCCAATCTGGAACATTTCCAACCCTAAAGGGCTGCTTCGCTGAAGTGCCGTCCATGAAAAGCTTCTTTAGGTCAAGTAGTAATGACTCATTTGTAATTCCGTAAACCGTCGGGCATACTTTAACCAGAGCTGAAAAAGGCAAACCATCTCCGCCACAAAATGTGGACGGACCCGCCGCGAAGTTTGGCGGGCGAAAGGGTGGGACGCAAAGCCACAGATCGAAGTCAGTTTTAAAACTGAACCGATGGCTGGGTTGCCAATCTCGGGCAATTTGCCCGAGACCTGACTCACATTTATCGTAAATGTTGTCAGGACAGCACTGATTTCCAATAGAAAAATTAATGAGAATCAGTGCCGCCCTTCTAGATCGTTTGCCAGATCTGCTCGCTCATCATGAGACAAACGAGCTTCTGGCAAAAGTTAATCAAAAAAGGATTTTTGACCTTACTCACCCTTTTTATTTCTTTACTGCCCGTTCATCCTTTAAATGCAGCGCTTACCTTTAATGAAGCGGTTTCCGCAGCAAACACACCGCAAAAACTCGCCGCGTTAATGAAAAGCGAATTTCGGTTTGCAACCGATGAAAAAATATTCCGGCAAACTGATCACTGGCAATCGCCTGAAGAAATTTGGAGCCGAAAAATCGGTGACTGTGAAGATTATGCCCTCTTCGCGCAATATGTATTAAGAACGCATGGAATCGAAGCCCAAATAGTTAGCATTTACGGCGTCAGCGGTTACGCTCACACCATTGTGATCTTCGAAGAAAACGGCTTCTATCGAGTTATGAATCAAGCCAAACTTGAACGCTTCCGCGCCAAATCAATGAATGAAGCAATCGGTCAGCTTAATCCTGGATGGACTTGGGCCGCAATCGCGGATCGAAAAGCGATGAGAGGTTATAATCGAGAAACTATTTTTAATCCATCCCCAGCTCGGCAAACTTCCCTTCTTCAGCGTAATTTCCTTCTCTAATGTTCTAAGCAGGAATTCCGTTTGCTTCATGGAATTCCGCATGAGCTACCGGATCAGCTGCTTCCGGTGTGGTATGAAACTCCTCATGCACATGAAACAGGTCGTGTGCCGCGTCCCCGTCCTGGTGAAAGGCATCGTGATCAACAAATTGCTCATCATGAAACCCTTCGTGGGCCGGATCAAAAGCCTCATGAAAATCATCATGTTGAGCCGTCTGATCATCGTGAAAAGCATCATGTTCACCTGCGGCTTGATCATGAGAAGCATCATGATCAGCCTGTTGAGCGGCATCAAATGCATTTTGCTGTTGCTCCTGAGCCGAATTAAAATCCTGCTGCTCAGCATTTTGCTGATCATGCAATTGATCATGACCTTGTGCTTGGTTTCCATGGAGCGCATCATGTCCAGGATCCGCTTCATTATGAAAATCAGTATGCTCAACATTCTGGCCATTGTGTAATGCATCATGATCACCATTTTGTTGACCATGAAGATTTCCGTGATTTTGGTTCTGCTGGTTTTGAAAATCAGTCAACGCCTGGTTCTGGTCCGCATGGAGCTGATCATGCTGTGGATCGGCTTGGTTATGAAAAGCATCGTGTTCAGTATTTTGACCCGCGTGAACAGCGTTGTGCTCAGTAGTCTGAGCTGCATGAGCAGCTGCATGTTCCGCATCCTGTTCCGCATGAAGGGCGTCATGGGCAGGATCGGCAGCGACATGAAAGGCAGCGTGTTCAGCGGCTTGAGCAGCATGAAGAGCAGCTTCTTCAGTTGTCTGCCCAGTATGAAGAGCATCATGTTCGGCGGCTTGACCTGCATGAAGACCGTCGTGAATGGGATCAGCTATGACATGAAAAGCAGCATGTTCTGCTGCTTGATCGACGTCTAAAGCTGCTTGTTCAGCTGCTTGCGCATTATGAAGAGCATCGTGAGCTGCTGTTTGAGCGGCATGAAACGCATCATGGGTAGGATCCAAGATGGCATGTGCCACAGTATGTGCATCCGTCATGGCTGTATGAATATCAGCACCGCTGTCAAGCAACGCATGCAAAGCTGCTTCTATGGCAGGATCAACACTATGAAAAAAGGTATGCAACACTCCATCTGCCGCTCCTACGCCTTGGAAATGAAGGGCATCAATAATCGCGTGCGCAAAAGTTTCCCTTCCGGGATCTCCGCTATGAAGTTCGGAATGGACAGCACCCAAATATCCATGTAAATCGGTATGGCCAGTATCTATCGCTGCATGAAACAATGCATCAGTTCCTGGGTCTGGATTAAATGTGTCATGGAAACGTTGGTGCAGGAATTCCATAGCGGGGTCGATACCATCCTCTTCCAACACGGCAAGAGTCTCATGAATAATAGCGTCAAACACAGGATCATCCTCATGGAAAAATGTATGTGATAATTCGGCCAACGCATCCGAACCCAGTGTATGCGTCGCGTTCAGCAATGCATGCAATTCTGTTTCGTCGGACCCCATATTATGACCAAAAGTATGAGCGGCATCGATAAAAACATCATGAAAAAATGAATGCAACTCATCGACAACGTTCTGCACACCATTATGAGACGCATTCCAGTTGGCATCAAAGGCATCATGCGCTACGGTCTGAGCTGTATGAAGAGCGCCATGAGCAGCAGCATGGGCGGCATCTTGAGCCGTTTGTTCGGCCGTTTGACCTGCATGAAGGCCGTCATGAGCCGGATCATTAGCAGCATGAAAAGCTGCGTGTTCTGCATTCTGGGCAGCATGTAAAGCTGTTTCTTCAACTGCATGTTCGGCATGAAGAGCGTTATGTTCTGCTGTTTGACCGGCATGAAGACCGTTGTGGGCTGGATCATTGACTACATGGAACGCGGCGTGCTCAGTATTTTGGGCAGTATGAAGAATTGCTTCTTCCGTGGCTTGAGCAGCATGAAGAACCGTATGATCAGCGTTCTGTTCATTATGAAGAGCGTTGTGTTCTGCATCCGCTTGAACATGAAACGCATTGTGCGCCGTAGTTTGGGCAGCAATAAATCCCGCTAAAGCTGCTTCGGCTGCGGTATGGAATGCAGCGTGTACAGCATTTGCATTTGCATGAAAAGCATTATGCTCTGCAATTTGATCTGCGTGAAGCTGGTTATGCTTCGGATCGGCGTCGTTATGAAATGCGTCGTGTTCCGTTTGTTGAGCTACATGAAATGCATTGTGCTCGGCATCCTGCTCGGCTTCAAAAGCATTACGTTCCGTCTCTTGTCCGGCTTCAAACGCATTACGGGCGGCGTCCTGCTGGTTATGCAAAACATTATGATTGGCGTCAGCGTCGTCATGAAAATTATCATGATCATTCGTTTGATCTGAATGGAGCTGATCGTGAGGCGCGTGAAAAGCGGCATGATCCGATACTTCCTGCGCGTGAAAGGTGGAATGAGCAGTGTTTTGGGCGTTGTGGAAAATGGTATGTGGATCCAAAACTATGGACTGCAAAATATTGGCCGGAATAATGCCGGAAAAAGTATCTAGAATTGGGTCGAGCTGGGCACCGGTTTCCAAAGGAAGAATTTGAGGGACATCCGGAACAAAATCCGGGCCTCCCTCACCCGCCGTGGCCGGCAGAACACCTTTTAAAACAGTTGGATTCTGATTAAGAACCGAATCGACTTGAATATCGCGGTTGAAATTCACATTCGCTGCCGCAAACACTTCAAGCGGCCACGCCATGAACAACAAAGCGGTTAAAGCAGCTAAAACTCTTTGACTGGTTTTCATATATTTAAATCTCCTTTTGACCTCATTTGAGATCAATACGAAAAAATAACTTGTACGCCTCCGATGTGGCGGTCGTACTCAAAGAAACCATTTCGGTTTTCTGCGTTAATAAAACGGTAGAAACCCCGCACGCCGAGACTTGGATTCAAATGATGAGTCAAAGCAGCGTAAAGATCCCAATTCATATCACGGCGGCGAGCGGTGTCCAGTGAAGAAAGCGATGAAAACCGCGGGTATTTATTGAATTCAAAACCGGCGCTAAAATCAAAGTCCGTTTTCCAAAAAAGCGGTGAGTAGATACCGGCGCGAGTCGTTTGTCCGCGCAGTTCGAAATTGCCTCCACGTACATCTGCGCGGTTGTACTCTTCGCGCACATAGAGGTAACGCTTAAAATCAGATGAATAGAAATACTGGGTAATTCCATAATCGGTATAAAGTCCGTCACGCGAAGTTTGCGGAGGATTTGAACCGTCAGGGCCGTAATTGGCCGGCGTTAGACGAGCGAATAATATGCTTCTGGTTCGGCGCGTCAGACGGGAATCGGCACTAAATGTCACGCGGTTTCGAATTGAAAATAAATCGCCGTCAAGAAAACCTGCAAGAAATTCATATTTGGTCCCGAGCGTCACTTCCTTAGCCATCAATTTTAAACGCTTACGAATATCCGTTCCAAATTCCTGAGAAGTAAAATTAAACTCATTTAAACTGTCATCGTGAAGGGTTTGCCCGGCGGAATAAAACAAATCCACTGCCACATCCCGTTTTGAAAAAGCTTGATAACGAAAAATGGCATCTAAAGTATGGCGTCCGGCGTTTTGATCACCGCTCCCGGATAGCCGTTTATCCTCGGGTTTTAAAATGACGTTGCTATCGTACTCATAACCATAACGTAAACCAGCCCGGAAACGCTTTGCTGCTTTTTTCTCCGGCTTAGCAACAGATCCAATACGTTTCATACTTTCCTCAGCCCATTGACCGTAAGGAGTTTCTTTCCCCTGCTCGGCAACAGTTTGCCACTGGTGGGCGGCAGCTTCGGTATTTCCGATTCTCTCATATGCCTGACCCAAAAAGTAACGGCTTGGGATATGATCTGGACTGTCCTTCAATAAATTTTCGAACAGCTTGATCGCTTCTTCGGAACGCCCGAGACGGTCCAGCGCCATGGCCTTGTAACGAATCAAAAGCGCGTCCTGCGGATATTTTTGCAGCAAGGGTTCAAGGGCATCCAGGGCTTGTTCATATTCACCGGCTTGAAACAATTCGGCAGCCGGGGTTTTAAGAAATTCTTCAGCTGAAATGGTAGCAGGTGCATTTTCATTTTGATCAGCAGCATATGAGGAAAATGAATTCAGAATGATCATCATGAAAAAAATGGATACGAAGAAGATTGCCGTTTTCCTTTGCAAAGGTTGCTGGCTCATCGAGTTGGCTCTCCTGAGGGTTGCTGTTCAAATCCTTTTTGAGGTTCACCGTTGGCCATGGGAATTTGAGCGGAAGGCGGCGATGTTTTAGAAAGCTGCGCGTCTAAAGAAGATTCAGATGCCGATTTGGAAAAATATTGACATCCTGATAAAAACGAAACGAGACAGACCATCATAATGAAGAAACTTCCTAAATTGAAAAAAGTATGTGGGTACAATTTTAGCTCTTTCATATTTTCTTCTCCGTAATTAGGATTGAATTGAAGGCATTAAAACCCATTTAATTCTACGTCGGAAAACGAAAAAAACCAGCACAGTTTAAAATGTCTGGACCAAAATAACAATATGATTTTTCTTAAAAACATCTAATTCTCCTAATTTTTATTCTCTCACGCTCACAATACGCAATACCGATATCGGACGGCGTCCGGTTTCCGTTCGCAGCGATATGTGTCCCTCGGAGAACCGGAACCGATTCACATACTCGAAGATTATGCTACCCTCTTGTATGTTTTGAATCGAAGGCCGTATTTCCCGATCAGCCGATCGGCCTCACGACGAATCTTCAAAAGGCGCTCCTTGACGGAAAGATTCTTTTCTTCCCCGTAGAGCTTTTCTTGAATCTCATGAATTTCTCTCATGGGCTTAGGTTCACTCATCATACATTACCTCCGTTGGCGTCGCAAGGTCGACAAGAAAAATAAAAATAGGGGACAGTCCCCTTCGGAAGGGACATGTTAAGTAGCATAGGCACATTCTTGTGTCTGTAATCGAAATAATTCTGAACCAATGATATTTCCACGTGTAAAATTTGTTTTCTTAGAAAGCTCTGACGTAGTCTCATGAGCAGGCTTTTCATAAGGATCGATTAAAGGATCTGTTTGATCAAGAAAATAATGCCGACTTGAACTATACGGCCAATCCTCGGGCCGTTCTACCATGCCCGCTTTAACCGGATTCATCTCAATATAAAGCCCACAGGCAGCTAGATAATGTTCATCTTCAATGATTTTACTGCCGAATCTTCCCCACCAAATAGGACCTTTACGTTGTTTGTTCTGTCCATGAACCCGTGTGACATAAGCTTGTTTGAGCTCTTTTAAAGCATCCGAGAAAGTGTTGAGTTTATCAAGGGAAACTGCCAAATGAAAATGAGTATTCATCAGACAATAATGATGGATCCGGTATTGATACTTATTCTTGGTTCTCCAAAGAAGGGCCTTAAAGAATTCAAAATCATCAGGGCTCCGGAAGATTAATTTTTTATCCAGAGCTCTTGAGAAAACATGGGCAAAACATCCGTCATAAAGGACTGTGCTTCTTGCTTTACGGACCATTTATTTTGTCTGTCCCCTCAATTGGGGACTGTCCCCTGTTTGTGTTGCTTTACGGACCATTTATTTTGTCTGTCCCCTCAATTGGGGACTGTCCCCTGTTTGTTCGGATTTATTTTTTTGAAGATTTTAAAACCAAATACAAGCCAAAAAAAGCTCCGACTAAAAAAAGGACCTTTACAAAAAAGGATTCTAAATCATTATTAATAATTGAATTGTTATTAAAATACCAAAAAATTAATATGCTTATAATGCCAATTATTTGTCCGGTTCGGAAAAGTTTTATATTTTTTATTGTCACTTTGCACCGAAATAGAACTTAACGAATAAATTATAAATAACAATCAACAATATGATAAAAAAAATAATAAAAAATAAAAATTTATTGCTACTTTTATTTCTAATTTCATAACATGACTTACATACTAACCACTGCGCTGCTAAGCCAAATCGCCTCATTTGTGATTCTTCGAAAAGCTTTTTACAATCATCGCATTTTTTAATCATAAAAGAACCCTATATTTCTTACGATCTTGATCCAATAGATAAGCTTCGTCTACTATAAATTCTCGATCCGCTGAAGATAATGTTTCGTCCAAATATGTTTCAACAAATGGGGCTGCAAAGGGATTAATTCGTTCTGATAAACTATATTTTAAAATTGAAAAAGATGTGTCAAACAACGGGCGTTTTGAATTTAAACCAATATTTATGCTGCCGGCGGCAGATTGAATTGCAGTAAAGGCAATTACTCCAGGAATTGTTATTGGAGCGAACTGAGGCTGAATAAGTGAAGCTAATGTTAAAACTGTGACTAAATTTCCTGATTGTCTTTCGGTTTCAGAAAGAAGATATTTCCCATTTGGCGACCGCAAGAAATCAACCGTTCTTGCAGTAACTTGTTTGGTGATCGGCAGTTTGCTAAATCTCTCCCCTATCCCAACCGGATTACCTTTGAAGAATAAATCCTGCGTGAGCTTCCCGAAATCAAGTGATTGATTTAATGGTTGTTGATTGGGTGTTGAAGCCAATCTGATTCCATCAGGAAGATTCCCGATATTCTCAACCTTGGGTGTGTTTCTTCCCGTTGGATCGACTCTGAGATAATTATATCTGCCTTCATCCGTATCAGCCCGGAAGATATTATCATAAGAGAGCTTCTCTAATCCAAAGGGATTTGGGTTTTGGTCTTTGAAGAGTGTCGTCGGGGTTCCGGTGTTATCTTGAGCATAAGCAATTCCGCCGCCAAAGGTGAAGTTTCCCAAGGATGAATAGCCATTCTTTCCTTGAAGGACTGATGAAGTATTAATAGGAGGAGTCTTTAAACCTTGAATCGTTTGAGTCAGAGATGAGAAGAACCCTTTTGTTGCTTGAGCAACAGTTCCGATACCATTAACAATCGTTTGTGAGGCTCGAGAGATGGCGGGATGAAGGGCTTCTTGAAAGGCACCGATGGCGGCAGAGGAAGCTGTGCTGATTAAGCTTTTAAGGAATGAGTTCATCTTGGTCTTATCAAGGGTTTGATCGAGTTGAGCTTGTGCGATTTGGACACTGGCTTGTTCGGTGAGGTTGGCCAGTAAAGAGGAGATGCCGTCACGGCTTATGAGTCTGACGCCATCCGGAAGAAGGCTTTTGTAGGTCGTCAACGGATTTAACTGGTTTTTGAAATCATCTAAGGCTCCGGGTTTAAAAAGCGATTGAATCTTTGAGAATCCATTTGTCTTTAAGTCTTTAAGGAATTGGTTTGATTTGGCAATTAAGGAAGTTCCAGCTTGAGCGAGGCGGAGGCCGCTTCTTGCGAGGAATGCCCCTGCCGATTGAATGAAAGAGCTTACCGCACCTGAGAAGTATTGCGCTCCGAATTGAATCAGCCCTGAGCCTAAGCCTTGAAGCAATCCTCCCATAAATCCCATTAATGGCCCTAGAATGTACGGGGCAAGGACGGCTACTACCACCATGATTCCGATCTGTAAGAGTTGATTGCCCCAGTATTTTAATAATCCTTTGAAATCTCCTTGGGCTAAGTAAAGAGAGGTATTGAGGGCGACATTAAGGGCCGCCATAATAATGGGGCCTCCAAAGATGAAGCCCACTACCCTTCCGAAACCGGTAGCAAAGAACTTCTGAAGTGTCGCCTGAATTTTTTGAAGCACTCTCGCCACCGCTTGAAAGACCTGTCGGAAGAACTTTGCGATTTTCCTGAAGAGCTTCTTAAACCAGCCGGCACCTTTGACTTTAAGAAGCTCATTTGATTTAAGGATCTTTGTGTTTAAGTAAAGAGGAGTGAGACTCGCATCTTGAAGTGCTGAGTCAAGTACCAGGGCAACGCCAAACCATTGGGCGTTGAATTCAGCGGCTGTCTTAGTCCGGGTGTAACCATTCTCAAGGAAGGTGACGGTGCAGGAATCAGTGGGTGCTGCGCATGAGCCAGTGATGGCTGTCACGAGTACGAAGTGGCGCTCCTCAATATTGGCAATGACGGAGTAGCCTGATTGAACAATTTTAACAAGATCAGACCAGGAAAGTTTAAGACCGATTGTTTTCACTGAATAGATTTCACTGAGTGCTTTTAAGGTGTACGCTGAAAACTGAAGATTGCCTTCAAACTCAGGGGAGATGACGCCGGTGAGAATGTCACTGAATAAAGCCAGGGTTGTGAGGGCGGCAAGGGTTGGGAGGGATGAAGCCGGTAACTTCAATTTCAAGAGTTCATAGACGGAATAGATGGCCGACTGGCCGAAGTGAATGTCTTCGGTGGTCAAACTAAGCAGCTTTTGCTTGATTTGATCCAGTTGAGATTGCGTGAGCTCTTTCATTTGAAAGGCGGGATCAGATTTTAGAATTTTAAGGAGCGCCAGAAATTTTGGATCCAAGGTTCCGTTAATAAGGCCAAAATAAATTTGAAGGGCTCCAGTGACATTCGTAATGTCGGATTGGATCTCGTTTGTGCGCCGGTTGTGTTCTGAAAGGCCGCTTGTGTCTTTATTGTGTTCACCAGTGAGATACTGCTCAAAAGCAGACTCAGAATTAAGGGTTTTGAGTTTTGTGATCATTAAATTCAGTTCGGTGTCCGGGGCTTGAATGGTTTCTGACGCGTCACGGCCCAAAAGCCGTCTGAAGGCTTTCTGAACCAGCGTTCCCAGATATTTGTTCTCAAGGGAGTCTTCCCCGGTCTTGATTGCTGAGCGGTCAGTTGAAATTTGGGCGGCCCGGCTCATAGCCTGCGTGGTCTCGGCACTCGTCATTCCATAATTTTGAACAAGTAGAGGATCGAGTTGGCCGCGAACCGTGACGGATGAAAAGCTTTGAGTCGTCTCGGAGAGTCTCGCGCGGGACGCAAACTGGCCTTTCTCTGAAATAAATTTCTGCTCTTCGGTGAGTTCATCGGCGGTTGGAAGCCGGCCGTTTGTGAATAAGAAATTGGCAATGAAACTGCCTAAAGCAACCGGCCCGACAGACGGCAGATCAATTGCAAGAAATTCATTGAGAGCCGGATATTGGTAAATGACGGATCCGGTGGTAACGTCTTTAGCCGCTCTCGTCCTCCGGATGAGCCGTCCTGATTTATCTTTGAAAAGCGTCCAAGGAAGGATAGCCTGATGGTCGCCTTGGGTGAGCGTTTGCTCGATTTCATTGCCGTCTTGATCATAAACGGATTTGGTCCATTTGGTATCATCACCTGTGCTGAAACAGCCGTCTCCTCCTTCAAGACAAAGGAAAGACTGTTTCATTTCGGATAAATAGCCGCCGGGTGAAAAGGTATATTCAAAAAGAGTTCTTGCGGGTTTTTCTTTAAGAGCCCCGCCAATCGTGTAAGCGGAATAGTCTGTGAGTGCCCGGCCGTAGCGCAGATCGCGTGATCCGGTGCTCTCAGCCCAATTCCTGAGGGCGGTTGAAGTGGTGAGTGAGGCATTGTTGTAAAGCTCAGGTGTCTGTTCCCAAAGTAACATAAGCTCGTCTTTTTCTTCCACCACCCTTCCCTCTTGATTAAACCTGCGCCGGGTGCGCGTACCTTGTTCCTCCTTCACGGTCACCCAGGATTGATTGCCGTAGGCGTCAAATTTGGTTTCAAAGGTGCTTGAACGCGGAAGTTCATCAGAACTTTTATACGGTCCGTAATGAACGAGCCGGCTGTCTTCACGGTAACCTCTGCTGCGTGCATATTGAATAAGATCAGAATCTTTCGTTCCATTTTTTCGGAATTGGTCTTGCAAGCTGCGCAAGCCCCCTGCGGGGACTGCTGTGCCATCATCAAAGACTTGTCTAAGACCCGGAAGAATGTCAGTGGTTCCAACGGGGGCATAACTTTGAAGATTGAGGTAATGCTTGTAACCTTCCGTTTTCGCCCAATCGAGAAGTGTTTTTCCATTCCAGCGGCCGCTTAAAGTAGAAGCGGCGGTGAGACTGGTGAAAATTTTCTGAAGCGATGGATTCGCTTTCCAAACCAAAAAGAGTGCATTGTCTCCTTGAATCGGACTTCCCGCGGCATTCCATCGATCGATTGCGATGGGAATGGGGCTGGCGGTTTCACCCCCTCCGGCTACGCCTCCGGGGGCTGCTACGCTGTAAGCTTCAATTTCATAAATTGAAAGTGAGCGGCCTTCGCTTGTGTCACGGTCGCCGGTAATTCTGAGATAAAGCACTTGGACCGGCGGAAAATAATCTTCCTGCCAGCCGTCGTAGCGGCCAGAGGTTTTATCCACAACCGTAAACCAATTAAGGCCATCCTTGGAAGCCTCAATGGAATAACTAAATCCGGTTGTTCCGTCACCATTCGTTTTAAAACGGCTCATTCCAATTTGTCTTAACGAATCCAGTTTCACCACAAATGATTTCGGCGCCTCGGTCGCACCCCATGTCAAGGTGTCTCCTGTTGCAATCGTTCCATCAATCACAGAAGGATAATTGGTGCCAACCTGATCGAAATAAACCGGCTGCCACTCTTGGGCGGTGGGTCCGTAACGAGGCGTTTCAATTGCGCCCGGGGGTAAAGCTGCCATCAAACCAATTGCAACTGTACTGTCTTGCGTGCGGCCGCTCTTGTAAGCATCCAGTCTTGAATCCGTAAGAGAGCCGGTTGTTACTGCCCAATTAATCAGTCCAGCTTCATCGGTGAAGCGCCTCTGAAGCTCGCGGCGAGAATCAAAGGCATCTTTAAGTTCCGGCGTTACAAAATCAAGCTGAGGAATGTAATTGTGAAGTCTCGGATCCATCAGCCAGCCTTCCTCGCGCGCCCAATCCAAAATGGTTTTGCCCTTCCATCTTCCCCAAAGTCCTTTCTTCTCAGGATCGGGAAAATAAGCGCGTAGTTCCGGCCATTGTTCCCAAAGAATTCTTAGAATATTTTTCTCGGACTTAATATTGCCGCGTCCGTCATATTCCCGGACGATTTGGTAATTTTGTTCCGCGTGCGGTTGTTCAAAGATTTGAATTTCTGAAATCTTAAACGTTCCCGTTCCAACCGGAACAATTCTTATTTTTTGAACCCCCATCAGTAGCATTGGATCCCCGATAAAAGCGTTCGGGGATGACACGCTGAAATCATGCCATTCGGCTTTAAGGCCGCCCGTACTTTGGTTGACAACGGTTGTCCAATTAATCCCGTCTTGAGTCGTTTCAATCCGGTAACCCAAATTCGCATCGGCATTCGTCAAAAATCGAACGCGTGAAATGTCCACCTTCTTGGCCGGTATCAATGTATCCGGCGGAAAATTCTTGGAGCCGTTCAGCCCATTCATATGAAGCAGAAGTTTCGTGTTGGAGTCTGGAATATATTCTTGAGTGGAAGGCGTGAAACTGGAAGTCCAGCGGGCGAGCCCTTTTGAAATTCTCAGCTCATCCATCCAGCCGCTAAAAGCGCCTGAGATGCTGTTGTCATAAGCACCGATCTTAAGAGTCGGTCCGCTTCCGTTATAAGCAGCAGCCGCAGCTTGCACGGTGCCTTGAAGCGCGCCGCCTTTATAAAATGAAAGCTGGCTTCCCGCTCTGACCACCGCAATGTGATACCAGGTATTTAAATTGAAAGGAGAGGCGGTCACGTAACGCTGAGAGCCGCCTGAATCATACATAGTCATGTCCCCGCTTGAGGTGTTGATCGTAAAAATCCATCCGTTTGGATTGATGTATTTGGATCCAACGCCGAAGAATCCAACGGAGTTAAAATTCACCCAGGTGTCGATCGTAAAATCACCGGATCCAAAATCAAAATCAGACGTATCGGGTGAAGAAATATAATCTCCGGCTCCGTCGAAAAATGCAGAAGCGCCGCCGAAAACTGACCGGGCTGTATCGACATGCACATCACCAACCGCCATCGTAGTAGGAATTCCTGAGAAATTAAATTCAAGCGGCTTTTCCACACCGCTCGTGACGGCAACGGAAGCATCGGTGGCGGAATTCCCATCAAAAAGATTGTTTGTGTTGGTTGTGACTTGAGTTTGAAGATTCGTCCAGCTGTCTCCTGAAATCACGGGATTCAATTGCGAGAGGAGGAGATTTTTCTGGACATTCACCGTTTCAGCTGCGCTGTCACGCACATAAGTTTTCTTAATGTTTCCAAAAGAATCCAGTTCGTAGCTAAAATAAGTGATCTGCCCCGAATCCGAAATTTGTTTGACGACTCGGCCGAACGTGTCCCTGACTTCACCTGAGAATTCAGTTTTTAAGTCGAAGCCCAAGCCCCCTGCGGGGACTGCTGCGCCGCCCCGCTGGGTCAATTGATACGTACCAATTTGGTTTCCGGCCGCATCATATTCATATGAATAACGTGTTAATTTTCCGTCACGATCAATCGATGCTGTCTGAGAACATTCCTTCGGAAGACAGGCTCGTGTCGTGATCGGAGCATCCTGGAAATTGGTGGAGCCATTGGCCCCATTCATATGAAGCAGAAGCTTGGTATTCACATCATAGGTATATTCAGAAGTGGGTGGAGGAAAGTTGGATGTCCATCTTGCGATTCCTTTTGAGACTCTCAGCTCATCGATTCTTCCTTTGAAGGCACCCGAATTTCCGGTGTCATAGGCGCCGACTTTCAAAACATCCGCAGCACCGTTGTAACTTCGTGAGGCCGGAATGATTTGATCTGCACCTTGCTGGATGCCGTCTTTGAAGAATTTAATCGCACTGCCGCTTCTAACCACAGCAACGTGATACCAAGTGTTGATTGAAAAAGAAGATTTCACGATAACAGAGCTTGATCCTGAATCATAAAGGATCATGTCACCGCTTGAGGTGTTGATGGTGAAAATCCAGCCTGTGCCGCTCAGATATTTTGAAATGACTCCGTTAAACCAAGCGGCGTCTGAAAAATTGACCCAGGTGTCAATCGTAAAGTCACCCGTGCCGAAATCAAAATCACTTGAGTTGGGGACTGAAAGCGCGTCACCAACTCCGTCAAAGACCGCGGAAGCTCCGCCGAATTTGGAAGAAGACGTGTCGATATGAGTGTCACCTACAGGCGTAATACTGCGCACGGCATAACCTGCCAGAATTTCCTGCTCGAAGTAGCGGCTCGTCACATAATCGAAAGAACTGTCCGCTTTGTAATGTGTTTCTGTAACCTTTATGACATTATCAAGAGAATCTTTTTCATAGGCGTAACTTTCAGACCGTCCGCCTTTTTGTGTTTCCGTTAGAAGATCGCCTTGAATATTAAAGGTACGCGATACGGTGCTGGTCACCGGCCAGCCTTTCGGCGGATAAATAACCGCTTCTTCAAGATTGAATTCACTGAGAGCGGTTTCTGATTTTGTGGCTTGAATCCTGAGATATTTTGCTTTCACCGGAGAAAAAACATCCGACTGAAGTCCTTTGTAATAAGCATTTGATTTATCAAGTACGGTATACCAATTAATGCCGTCGAGTGAAGCCTGAATCTGATATCCAATCCCTTGAGTCCTATGAAAATAAGAATCCACTCGGCCGATCACGGTGGTATCAGCAAGTGTGAACATGATTGAACCGCCGATTGCAGCATGTGCATATGAGCCATCAAATTTCCCATCGAAGGCCTGCGGCATCGAGCCCGCCGAAGAACTCGCGGCACTCGCAATTGGAAGTGCGCTCGTTAAATCTTCCGGCGTAATTCCGTCTTGGCGATCACCCATTAAGACGATAACATCCTGACCATTTTGTTTCACATGCTGATCAGTCCGAATAAGTTTTCCGTCGATGTCGCGGAATTCCTCAGATTGACGAATCATGTTTGTACTGTCGCGCAGTGTGGCCGAATTCCAAACGGTGGCAACCGTATTTCCCTTGGAATCAACCGTATAAGTCGTCCATTCTTCTGTAAATACATTTGCAGTTCCGGCATTTCTCGTTTTCAAATAAGTAATTCTTCCTAGATTATCTCGTGTTTCCTGCTTAAGAATTCCAATCGAATCAGTTGTGGTTGCAGTTGTATTTCCTGAAGCGGTTGAATAACTCGTCCACTGCTCATCAACCTTATTTCCATTCATATGAAGAAGGAGTTTGGTGAAGGAGTCGCTTACATATTCTTGAGTCGGAGGAGAAAAATTAGAAGCCCATCTGGCGGTTCCTTTTGAAATTCTCACTTCATCCATACGGCCTTTAAAGGGTCCGCTGGCTGTATCATAGATTCCGACTTTTAAAGGTGTGCTAGCACCGTTATAGGTGCGGCCGACTGGAATCGTCTTGTCCCCTTCTTGTTGGACGCCGTCTTTGAAGAATTTAATCACGCTGCCGCTTCGGACAACTGCTAAGTGATACCAGGCGTTGACTGAGAAAGATGATCTTGCGCTGACTGAAGAACTGCCTGAATCATAAAGGACCATGTCACCGCTTGAGGTATTCACGGTGAAAATCCAGCCTGTGCCGCTCATGTATTTTGAAATGACTCCGTTAAACCAAACGGCATCAGAAAAATTCACCCACGTATCGATCGTGAAATCACCGGTACCAAAATCAAAATCAGTTGAATCAGGGACAGACAGTGAATCGCCTGCTCCGTCAAAGACAGCAGAAGCTCCGCCGAATTTGGAAGAAGAGGTGTCAATATGAGCATCGCCATTGACAGTAATTCCATTTCCAAATCCTCCGTTGGCCGTTTCAATTGTTTTTTGCTTTGTATAAGTCACTCTTCCCAAACTGTCTTTAATTTCCTGACGGATAAAACCACCCGAAGAATCGCTGACGGTCATTGTTACATTTGATGAGGCATCCGTTGAATACGCATAATTTTGTTCGGACCAACCGGGCCCGAACACTTCAATTTCATTCAAGCCAACGTTTTGAAATGTGCCGTCATTTTGCCACGACTGGAAATTGTGAACTTTGACGTAACGTGCAACTTCATCCGGAAAGGTCACAGAAACAATTCCTTCGTAATTAACGTTGGTCATCGCAGCGACTTTTTTCCAAGTGATATTGTCAGCTGAAACGCTGACATCAAAACTTCGGACAAAATATGGATCCTCCGGCCTTCCCGTATCGACACGAATTTCTGAAATTGTTTTTGGACTTCCCAAATCAAGACGCACAAACTCACTATCGGAAATTCCATCTGTTTTATTTTTGGAAAGCCAAGGTTGGGTCCGGTTGTGGACTCCATCGACGAGCCGCGCCGGAACGTTTGTCGTATCCAGCGATTCACTGGTTGTCAGCGGCATTCCCAGAGCTAAATTTCCTCCAACACCCGATCTTAATTTTTCATAGGTTTTTTGGCTTAGGGAGTTCACTCGAGTTTCTCTCACCAGACCATTTGCATCAAATTCCTGCTGAACGTAATTTCCATCCGGATTATAAGTGGTCGTAACGATCTTGGCGCCTTGTTTGAAATAAGTCTGCCTTCCCAGGCTGTCAAACTGCTCTGTCTTGGAATCAAGGAGTGAAGCGGCAAGCTCCTGATCCTCGCGTGTTGCAATGACATTTCCTTTTGCATCCAATGTGTAGCTGTAGCGGACTGCGTTTCCATTTTGGTCGTTCATTTGAGAAACTTGACCATCTGGGTTGAACACCCGGGTCGTAGATCCTTGGAATTGATCGGTCGTTTCAACGGATCTTGTGACGTTTCCCAAAGCGTCTTTTGTGTACGTGTAGAAGAGTTTTCGGCCGTTTCGGTCTGTTAAAGTCAGGAGATCGCCAAAAACGGACAGCTGTCTTTTAATTGCAACTTCCCTTGTGCCGTATTCGCGGGACTGTGTTAGGACTTTCGCATCTTCTTCATCGATGACGCTGTTACCGGTTAGATCAAATTTTTGAATATTCGCCGAATCAAGCGCTCCGTAAGCAGCCATGAGTAAAGAAAGATCCCGATCGTCCACTTGCCGGTCGCCGGAAAAATCATAGCGAAGCTTCACTGATTCATAAGTCGCGGTTACATTCCCCAGCGCATCTTTGTCATACGAATAAGCAACCGTAAAACCATTTTTATCCGTAATGGAAAGAAGATCGCCCAACGGAGAAAGTTTGCGTACGGTTAAGGCAACAATGCCTGAGACCAAAACTTCCCGTTCTCTGATTTCAGCCGTGTTTCCGTAAGCATCCTTCACATATTCAAACGTAACCTCGCGGCCGTTTTTATCTTTTATATAAGTCTGCTGACCGTCTTGATTGAAGCGAAAATTTTCCTGATAGCTGATGGCTTGGCCGTCCGGTGTTGTGTAACTCGTTGTTTCAACGGATTCAGAAATGTGTCCGAGCGCATCATATTTATAGGTAATCGTGGTCATTCGGCCGTTCCGGTCCTGACGGTAAACCGTATTGCCGTAACGATCAAGCCGTTCAAGTTCCGTGAAATTAATTGAGTTCCCAAAGGTGTCTGTAAAATGACTCGTGCGCAGAATTTCTTTGGCGCCTGTTTGATCTTCATGCGTCGTGAGGTCGGTTATCACTGCGTTCCGGTCTGTCATCTTCACCGTTTCTCCGGCAAGATTAAGATCACGTGTTTCGAGAGAACCTTGACCGAGCGGATCATGCGGATAAAGCGTGCGCTCAGTGACCCGAGACGTATTTCCAAGCGCATCCTTTGTATAGGTGAATTCCTTCACAAGGCCGCTCGTAAAACGCTGACGCACCACTTCTCCGTCGTGATTAAATTCTTGATAAATGACGGCGCCGTCTTTTGAATTTGTAGCGTAACTGGATTGAGGCACGCCGAAGGTATCACGGGAATAAATAGTTTGACGGCTAAGTCCCGTTGGTTCAATTTCTTCAATCAGTTCTCCATTGGAATTGTGGCGCCGGACGGTTTTCACAACGTCAAGATCTGTTGCCAAACTGATTTTCGCGAGCCCAATCAGAAATTCACTCCATGCGGCTTGGCGGTTTGTGTCGGCAACTGCACGTTCTGAAAACGTTAACTCCTGATAATCCCGCCCGCCTGATTTCAAAAGTTTCTCACCCAATAAAGTCCACGCCGCACTGATCGACGCGTCAAATCCATCAAGATTAATTCGAACATAACCCAATGTTGGATCTGCTTTGTAAAACATCCATTGAGTTTGACGCTTCGCTTCAAAAATATCTTTCGCGTAGTCGTAACCGGAAAGTAAACCTTCGGGGCTCAGAGAAAGAACCAAATCACCGTCCCGATTAAAAACTTTATAGGTCTTGTCACGGCTGAGTGTGGTTCCCGCCGGAAGACCGGAAGTGGAAAAAAGTGTCCCGAGATCTGAATCTTCAATTTTTCCGTTTCCATTTCGGTCCAAAGTGCTCATGACAGAATTATAAGTGCCAGGTGCACCCAAAAACCAAGGAGTGAGCCAGTCGCTTGAATCTTTGAGGAAGTATTGAGTTTCGGTAATGGTTTTACCAAATTGGCTGGGATGCGGTTTTGAATCAAACAAGGTAATCCGCCCATTTCGGTCCATCTCAAGTGCGAGCTCTCCGTCATCGGCAAACATACGGAAAATTCTTCCCTGGTCTTGATTATTTGTTTCAAAGAGGGCCATGTTTTTACCCGAAGCATTTTTTACATATTCATAGTACGTCATGCGGCCGTAAAAATCGGTCACTGAAATAATATCTCCGACTGAATTGTATTTGTTCGTGGTCACGCGGTTCGGAAATGTCCCGTTTGTTTCTTCGACCCGGTCCAGTCGACCGGTTGAAGTGTAAAAATAATTTTTGATCGTAAACGCGTCCGTTACCTTATCAATTCGCGGACTTCCGGTGGCATCGGCTTTATAAGTCGTGGTCGACTCCAAACGTTTCGGCTGACGGTCCAATAGTCCCGTCGTGGGGTTGTACAGATAGTCATATTGATAATTCACAATTTGATCAAGCGCACCGTCATAATGATAAACGTAGCTTGATTCTTTATCCGGATTCGTCATGCCGCCCAATTGATAAAGGATTCGCTTCTCAATCCGTTCATTTTCAACCTTACCGGAATACTGAAACACTTGAATCTCATCATCTGATTTGTCAGCAGTTCCCCGGTCACGTACCTCAATCACAAAATCAAGATCATTTGCCTCGTCTCCGGTTTCATCCTGATCCAGATCCCAGTATTGGGGAGGTACGTACTGAAGCGTTGAATAGGAATCAGTCGATCGGTAAAAATAATAATGCATCGTGACATCACCATTGCGGATTTCGCGGATGGTCGCGATTCGTTTCAAGTTGTCCTGGCCGGTTCTCACAAGCTCGCGGTACTGATATTCTTTTTCAATTCCTTGATCGTCTTTACTTTTAAGAATGCGCCCGTCTTGATCACGCTCTTCATAAGTTGCGTAACGAAGTGCTTCACTTCCCGTGCTAATATCGATAAAGCGGTGGGTCGCATCTTTGCGTTTGAGTTTCCGCTCAGCGCCCGGCCAATACTGGTAGGTGAAATCAATTTCTTCACGCGTGGCGTCTCCAGTCAGATATTCTGAGAGGAAAATTAAATCGCCGTCTTTGTTGTGCGTTTTCACAACGCGGGAAGTTTCGTCATAAATTAAATTTCCGCTCGTGTCCCGGATAAAACTCGAGTCCGGATTTTTCTTGGCTTGATAATGAATCTCGGTCATGGTGCGTGAGCCGCTTGACGTATTTGAAGCGTAGGAATAATTAATTTTCTGGCCGTCCGGAAAAATCGTCGAAGCTGTTTCACCGGCCGTTGTGTACGTATAAAGCGTTTCGGTTCCGGCTGTATCAATAAACCGGATCAGATGTCCATTGACATCGTACTGGCTTTCAGTCGAAAGAGTTGTCGTGACATTAAGCCCCTCCACATTTTTTGCAGTAACGGATACGGTTTCTTTCTTTCGCTTGAGGGATCCGCTCGCATATTTTTCAAGCTCATAAATTTTAACGGTGCTGCCCGCCGGATCATCCACCCGGACAATGTCACCGTCTGAATTAAATGAAGTCATCACTCCCGCTTGGTCTGTACGCTGAGTCAGAATTTCTGCACCTCCAAACGTACGTCCTTTTATAAGACGCCTGATCGCCGTCAGATTGTCAAATGAGGCTTTTCCTTTTTCGAGATTGAGTGCAAGTATTCCGGAAGAAGGAATGATGGTTGTGGTTGGAATGGTGTAATCAAAGACGGTTGATCCATTCAACGTAAATAGGATGCGGCTGCCTGTCATTTTTGCAGCAAAGGTATAATTCGTATTGGCCAAAAGCTGAGAAGCAAGCAAAACTTCATTTAAAATGGTTTCGTTTTGATTTTCATGAAGGATGAGACGAATCCTGTCCTTCATAAGCCTGAGACCAAGATACTGTGAGGTTGAAATATAGCGCAGCCAAAATCCGATTTCCGCATTTTGGTTGACTTCCAGTTTCAAATCACCGGTTAGCTCATGATTGTCGGCCGCTTGAGGATAAATCGAACTCATCCACCGGCCGGTCAAAGGATCTACTGTGAGACGACCGGTTTGAATGGGATAAGTTCCTCCTGCATTTGAAATCTCCCAATTTCTTGGAAATGATTCAGGATCATCAAAGGTCTCAGGTGTTGTCTCAACAATGGATTCCTGAGTGGAAAGAACGTGACCCATAGCATCTTTGATTTTTTGATAAGTCGTTATTTTTTGCCAGCTGTCCTGCTGCCGGGTTTCGGTCAAGGTTAACGCTTCACCGTCAAAACCTCGCGTGTAATCCAAAATATTTCCGAGCCCGTCTTCATAATGGGTCAACGAACCTCGGAAGTCGTAAACTTCACGCGTCGCCCTGAAATTAATCGCTTGAGCAGTATCGCCTGGTCTTTCTTGATAATCCTCGATCGCCTGAGCGTGCGCATTCCCTTTTACGCCAATGAATGAGAAAGCGCCTCCGCCGATTGCGCCGCGGACTTTGGCACTTCCGAACGCTTCTAAAGCTGTAAACAGTGCCTCATTGAAATTTTTTCCTGTATCACCTCTTGTCACTAAAATAACGAGGTCTCCTGCCGCTCGCGCGTTTAGGTCCGCGGTTAAAGTTGAAATCTGTGACGTGGTGTAAGTTTTGGTCATAGCACCTGCTAAACTAGCGCCCGGTAAAATAACGAGCGCAATGCCGGCACCGGTCAAAGCAGAAAGATTCATTGGTGTCCCGGCAACTGTGATTTTGGGAAGGTCATCGACTGAAACAAATGCTTTGGCTTCGATGGGTGTGCGGATGATCGGGCCATTGGTGCCGAGTGAAAAATAAGTTTGATTTTTGATTTCACTTGGACCGCCGAGGGTATTCGTTAAAATGGTTTTCTCCAAACGTTCCTGCTTTTGATCGTTCGTGATTTGATTGCCAAGCGCATCCCATTCCTGAACTGAAATTTGAGGAGCAAATTGTGCGGCTACCGTGGGATTAGTCGACAAAAGGCTAAACCAAGATTTGAGAAGATCTAAACTAAGATGGGTTAGAGAGGCCGAGGCGCCGAGATTCGCTTTCGCATACGCAAGAAATCCTTCGCCGTCTTTGAGCTCATAGGTCGTGAGCTTTCTGATTCGGTCGCGCTGATCACGTTCGCGCAGAATAACCTGCCCAACGCCCGCTTCGTCAATCGCATAAGCGAGTTCGCCGCGGGATGAAAATTCTTGAATGGACTCCAGATCCACTTGCCGGCCAAAACGATCGATGCCGATTTTCGTTTGGGTCAGGACCTTATCGATTCCGCTTGCGTAACGGAGAGCAGTGTGACTCGTCTGAACCGAATGGGGGGCAGCTCCGGTTTCAACTTGGTTTTTGAGTTCACCTTTTGTGCCATAGGTATAAGTGGTCACAATGTTTTGATCATCGGTGGAAGAAATCAATTGTCCCTCAGAATTGAATTCATCCACGAAGATTTTTGCCGCGGACCCCGGAATTTGTACATTTCTGGTCTCGGTTTTGACTTGTCCGGCCGGATGAAAAGTCCGCGTGAAGGTTGTGAGGAGTCCGTTTTTATTTTCGGTTTCAATCGTTCTTCCAAGTGAGTCAAACTTGGTTCGCTCGATTAATTTCGGGAGAGCGAGGTGCGCCGCATCGAGCGCCGCCAAATCATTGACTCCGTCGTATTCATAAACTTTGATTTCTTGGACATCACCATTTGAAAACCGGCTCAAGACCGTGACGCGGCCTTTGCCGGACCGGTCAATGGATTTTGTTTCCTCGCCAAATTCATTGAACGTTCGAATCCCTTTTTCGGTAAAGGAATTAGTGAAGCTGTCAACACTTGCAACACTTTCGTTCTGGCTTTGGAGCAGGCCTTGGGAATTTCGGGTTTCGGAAAAATCAATCGTGGTCGTATAAAGATTGGCGCCAAATGTAATTTTCTGAACGGTCCTTTTCCGGGATCCGTACGCACCGTAGGTGTGAAGCAGCTCGTCTCCATTTTCAAGCACCTCGCGAATCAAATTTCCTTGATTGTCCCATTCTTGAATTCCGGTAATCGAAATTGCCCGGCCATCTTCGGCTGTCCAATTGGTAACGGCCGTTCTTTTTTTGAGCCGTCCAAGCAAATCACGCTCGAGCGTCATATTAATGGTTTTCTCATCCGCCGTATTTTCGAGAACACGGTCGCCCAGTTCATTCCACTGGGTTTTCACCGTAAACAAACTCGGCGTCGCTAAATGAGTCGAAGCCAGTTGATCGAGTGAGGAAATCCCTTGATAAAAATAAGTCGTCCTGCTTTTAAGCATGCGGTTGTACCCATGAAATTCATAAACGTGTTTTCTCGCTTTTCCGTCCGCACCTACTTCACTGGTTAAATTTCCGTACCGGTCATATTCTTTTGAACTGGTTGAATTAATGACATTCGAAAAATCATCGGTATAAGAAACGGTCTGGGTAACACGCAAGATTTGTCTAAACATGTCTTTCACGTAGGTCCACGCGGTGACTCTTCCCCATCCGTCCGTGAATTGAGTCGGGTCACCGTCTGAATCATACTGATCAGTTTCGATGCGTCCGTTTGCGTCCTTGGTTTCCAAGAGCCGGCCTTCTAAATCCCGGATGACATATTCAGAGCTTAGATAAGGCGTTGCGGCACCGCTCGGAATTTCATGCTGAATGTCTATTTTTTCTGAGCCGTCGATTCGAAAGGTATAAGTTCTGGTTTCTTTGACGCCGCGGCGATCAGTCGAGGAAATCAGCCGGCCGCGTGAATCGGGCGTGAATAAAACGGTATAACTGTAAGCGCCCTTCGCGACAGAAGCCGTGACCGCTGCTGCGTAAGCAAAATTAAGGGTGGTTCCGTCCGGCGTTTGAAGTCTCGTGCGTCTTCCCGACGGATCAAAATCTTCCTGAGCGACGGAATTAATGATATTTCCGAAATCATCCGTGTACTGAAGTGTTTTTGTAACGAACAGATTTCCGCCCGTTCCGGCATATGTGAAATTCAAAACTCTTCCCGTCACCGTTTCCGTCCGCGAACTTATTCTTCTATTCACATCATAGGTGAAGTTGGTCACTTCCCCGTTCCGGTTGGTCAAACTCGTCAACCGGCCGAGGGGATCATAATTTTGTTTTAAGGTGTATAAAACGGGAGCCAAGCCCGCATCGGAAAAGCGCAGCCACTTGACGGTTTCAAGTACCTGAGTCAATTTTCCACTGACATCCATGGTGTAAGCAAATTCATGAATTTGATTGTCTGAGGTCAGAATTTTTTTGGTATTTCCGTACATGCGAATCGCGCGCAAGGAAATAGTTCCACCCGTAGAAACATTGAGATATGGATCCGCTTGAACGCCGGCCAAAACAAAAAGGGGCTCCGAGGCAATTAAGCGATGATCGGAATCCAAATAAACTTCAAGACCCGCCAAGGTAAAATGAAACTGGAGTTCGTAACGTTTGCCAATAGCCGGAAGCCGTTTCGAAATAAGGACCTCTTCTCGGTCCACCAAAAACGCAGCGCCGTCGATCACTTCTTCATGAGGTCTTTTCACTTTTAATTTAAAGAAACCGTCTTCGATCACGAGTTGGGCCGTTCCTTTGATTACAGTACCTTTTAAAAATTGATCTGGGATTTGAAAGCCGGTTTCAAATAAGACCGCCGGAGCGACATTGGTCACCGAAAATTCGGCAGTGATGCTGGGAAGGGCCGCGCCGTGAGTTTGAGGGGCGATGGTCAATGTCGAGGAAGAAAAACCGGTTTGTTCCAGTAAAAGATCCCGGTCATAAAGTGCGAGCAAATTACCCCGTTCATCCGTCCGGAGCATCCCTTTCTCAACCAGGCGGTCTAAGGATTCAGTCGATGCGGATGGAACAAGATTGACAGCGGTACGAACGGCTTCCAAATTAAATTCTTCATGATAGGTTTGGGACACATTGGCGGAAGCGTCGTAAAATTTCGCATCGATGGTTCGCCGGCCTTCTGCTTCCGAAACGGAAATAATTTTAGAACTCGAAAAAGCGACCGGCGCTGAAAAGACGCCTCCATCCAAAGAATAACTCCACCCAACGGCTCCGGGACTGTTGAGTTTGAGCTCCAGCTTTGCGGTGCCGACTGTCAAGTCGGTAAATTTAGTGGCTTCAACCGGCCGGCTTACTGTGTCTTTGGTAATTCGAACTTCTGTGAATGGACCCAAAACACCCGCGCCGTTTGTTTCCTGAACCTGAAAAATATTTTCACCTTCAACCGTCAAATTCACGTCATATTCCCAAGTCGTGGAATCGGTGGGACGGACAACCATCACCCCGTTCACCACAATTCCGGTTCCAAGACCTTTGGTGCCGGTTAATTTCTGAGTGGATTGACTCGTCGGGGACGTAACCGCGTTTACAACGGGAGCCGAAAGCATTGGAGGAGTGAGTCCTTTAACCTGAACGGAAAGAGTTCCGGTTTTCAGAGAATTGTTTGCGACTACCGGATCTATTTTAATTTCGATCGATTTGATTTTGGTTTTATCAATTCCGGTAAATAAGGACATCGCGACGCCAAAATATTTCATCGTAGCGGCAATATCGGTCAGCAAAACAGAAGATCTTGCACCGTAAAGATCAACCAGTTCCAGACGTACCGTGTTGGCGGGACCGCTCAAGCCGACGATTAGCGTGGTGAGCGCTGAAAGATTTGTCGATTCAATCAAAGTGGTTGACGGCTTGTCCCAACTGATCCGGGCACCGGAAGAAGTTGCAGGCTGCGTCAGATCATAGCCCAGATTCAACTGGCCCATGGTTTCAGACAGAGTCGTTCCGCTGGAAGAACCGGCCTGCATATATAATGAAGGCGTGAAAGGAAGTGTCGTGACACTGGCGCTCGTATATGAAGTTGAAGAAACCACGGTCGGTGTATAAAGAAAATTATTGGCTGAGACCAAGGCGTAGCTCTTGTAGCCTGTACTTGAAGTGATCATGGTTTTATCCACAATAAAATTGATGCGCTTGATTTTGGTCCAATCGAGACCCGTGAAGAGCGATTTCTGAATGATTAAGTAATTGGAGACGGTATTGATCGGAAGAAGCTGTGACGATTTGGCGCCTTGAGCATCTTCAAATTCAACTTTGATTTTGGTCTGTGCGGAAGTTCCGGTCTGCAAGCCAAAGACGAGCGGATCCACAGCCGAAAGATTTTGGATTTCAACTGTTGTAGTCGCCAGATCGTCAAAGCTAAAACTCATTCCGGAAAAACTTCCTGCGGCGGTGACGTCGTAATTCAGCTTCATTTGAGTTGTGGATGAAGACGTAAGATAAGTGGTTGCAAAAGAACCTTCGGTCACAACCGGATTGGGTTTGGCTGGAAGCGTCAGAAGCTGTGTCGTCGAATAAAAAAGCGTCTTTGCGCCGATCGTCAGCGAACCCGAGGTCAGTGTTGTCAGTGTCGGATCCACCGAAAAAATAATCCTTTTCACCTTCGTCAAATCAACCCCTGTAAAAAGTTCTTTGGCGAGCACAAAATATTGCAGGCCTGTGTAAAGACCGGTCATCACGTAAGCCGCTTTGGCGCCGGTTACATCTTCCATTTCAACTTTAAGTTTTCCGTTCGTCACCCCGTAAGCGGAGAACACAAATTGAGAATTGGTGGAAAGATTCTGTGTCTCGACTGTGGTAGTCGTCGGATTGTCAAAATTAATCACGGCACCAGATTTGGTGCCGGCTCCGGTGAGTGAGAAATTGAGCGCAAAGCTTGAGTCGGAGTTTTGAGCCACCGTGGTGGGTAAGGTTGATCCTTCGAGAATTCCCACTTGAGGACTGGCCGGAAGATTGGTGAGAAGGGTTGTGCTGAACGTCAACGTTTTTGCTTGAATGGAAATCGTACCGGTGAGCGGACTCACAAGCGTGGAATCCACTTTAAAGGTTACTTGTTTAATTTTGGTCCAATCCAACCCTGAGAAGGCACTCTTTGAAACGGTGAAATACTGAATACCTGCGGTAAGGCCTGAGAGAATCACGGAAGACTTAACGCCCAGCGAGTCTTCAACTTCAAGCCGCACTTTTCCCCCGGCCGGCGCCCAAAGTCCAAAAGTAAGATCATTCAACGCCGAAAGATTTCCGTATTCAATCGGTATCGTAGCGGGATTGTCGAGAACAATACTGGCGCCTGCACTGCTTCCAGCCGTTGTCAAATCGTAATTGAGATTGACCTGCGCCGACGACAAATGAGTCACGGTTGAGTTTTTGCTCGAGCCGGTGGAAAGAGCTGCGTAAGGTGAATTGGGAAGATTGGTAAGCACTGTCGTACTGAACGTGAGTGTCTTGGCTTGGATGGTGATCAAACCTGTGGGCGTTGGAACCAAGGTTGAATCCACTTTAATGCTCACCTGTTTGATCTTTGTCCAATCGAGTCCTGTAAACGCATCCCGGCTGACGGTTATGTATTGAAGTGCTGTCGTCAGGCCTGAAATGATCATAAAAGATTTGGCGCCCAAATAATCTTCGAACTCAAGCTTTACTTTTGCTCCGGCGGGTCCTGAAAGTCCAAAGGTAAAAGAGCTTAGAGTTGAAAGGTTGCCGTATTCAACCGCCGTTGTCCAGGGAATATCAAGTACAATGCTTGCTCCGGATGAACTTCCCGCAGCTGTGACATCGTAATTTAATTGAAACTGTGTCGAGTTCTGTTCAATCACCTGCGTCGCTGTGCTGGATCCGGTGCTCACTGCCAGATAGGGAGCGTTCGGAAGATTGGTGAGAGGCGTTGTACTAAAAGTCAACGTCTTGATCTGAAGCGTGATGGTTCCAATCAGTTGGCTCGTGAAAGTAGAATCGAGCCAATACGTCAATTTTTTAACTTTGGTCCAGTCGAGTCCAGTAAAAAGTATCTTTGGAATTTTATAATATTGTACGGCACTCGTAAGATTAATGAGGTCGACGTCGGATTTGGCGCCAAGAGAATCTTCTATTTCAAAACGAATCTTGCTTCCCGCGGGACCTGAGGCACCTACAATAAACTGAGTGAAGATCGAAAGATCCGTAACTTCAACCGAAGTGGTCGTTGGATTGTCAAAACTAACCACGGCTCCTGATTTTGAACCGGCGGCGGTAACGTCATAATTTATTTGAAGCTGACTTGAGGATTGCTGAAGAATGTTGGTATTGGCTGAAGATCCGGACAGGATGAGCGCCCACGGAGAACCGAAAAAATTGCTGAGACTGGCGGATGTCAGCGTTGAATCCGGCAGCACAGTTCCAGACGCACGGAATGCTTCGACATCAAGAAGCTTCTGATTTTGATTCAGCCGGTCCATGGCCACGATGAAACGATTGGCCCAAGCGCGGGCTTCGTGCTCATCGACCGTTTCAGACTGTCCTGCTTTTTCCCAGAGATTTAAGAATTCATCATTCGTAATTCCCGTCCGCTGAACACCGCGATGGTTAAAAGCAAAAATATCTTTTTGTGTCACCAAACATTCAATTTGATCGGTTGCAACAGCAAGGTCCAGCGCGCTGGGGCCATCCGATTCGGCCTCATCCGGATGTGTGTGAGCAACGAAGGAGGCTTCCTTGAGAAGTTCCGAGACTTCGCGGGTCGTTCGAATTTCATTAATTTGGCCGCTTGTGAGAAGAAATTTCTTGCCCTTGATCGTGACCAAAGCAACTTCCACGTCCGATTTTTTCAATTGATCAAGCTCTTCGGAGCTCAGAGACTTGATCGGAATGGCCGCTGCAAAATCAGGACGAATAAGTTCTAAGGCTTGTTCAAAACTGTACGCTTCAAAATCATAATTTGAAGTGTCCGGCTGAAGTTGATGGATTCCCGCTTTCGCGGGAATGACAACGGGCGTTAATGGCGAATTATTATTTAAAAAATCTATAGAGGTTGGGGGAAGCTCGTCGGTTTGATTTGCAGCGGGTTTCGTAACTTCTTTTTCAGGAACAGGCGTTTTCTGTTGATCTACCGGCTGAGTGACATCAGCCCAGCCGGACGGAAGGAGTTGTAATGAGGTAAAACAAAAAAGAACAAAAATTGAAATGATTTTTTTGAAAAAGGATTTCGTTTTCAAAAACAATATGAAATTTTTCATAATGTAACGCTGCAACAGTACATTCATTTTTCCAACTTCACAATGATTGAAACCAAAAAAATGTACAAAATCCCATCCAAAATAGACAAATCTATTCAGAATAGTGTTTTCACGGAATTAAAAGTTTTATAAAAGTTTGCTGCTTCTCCCAATTGACCCGCGTGGCAAGATCCGTCAGAACAAGCGAAAAGGAGCAGCGTTATGAAAAAGAGACGGTTAATTCTAATTTTAACGTTTTTGATGGCAATACCTGGCGTTGGTCTTGCTAATCAGGGTGGTCATCACAGCGAAGGCAGTGAAGGTGGGTTTACCTTGGAAGACATGTGCTTCGGAAAGGTTTACTTTCTGTTTAAGAATAAGTCCGAACTGGGATTAACGAAAGAACAAGTGGAACAAATCAAAACAATCAAATTTGACGTCAAACGCGTGATGATTGATGCGGAAGCCAAAAAAGATTTGGCGACGCTGGATATGGTTCAAGAACTTCACAAAGACCAGCCGGATGTGAAGAAGCTTGATTCGGTCATCGATCAAAAATATGCAGTCAAGACCAATCTGGCCAAAACCGTCGTACAAAGTATCCTGAATACCAAAGCGATTTTAACCGCTGAACAGCAGGCAAAGGCAAAATAGCTTTACTGGAAGAACTAATTTAAAAGAAGAAAAACTGCCGGTAAAAACAAAACCCCTTAGCCAAACAGCTAAGGGGTTCCTTTTTGTGGTGATAATTAGTTACTGGACTAATTTATTCGCCGGCTTGTGCGGAGGATCGTTTCTGGGCCGTTCGGAAATTTTCGGATGGGTTTTAAATTCGGGCGTTAATTCAGCATTAATTTTTCCGTAAGCCGGGTCTTCATCAACCGTAGCGACAATGGCGTTAATCGGGCATTCCGGCAGGCACTGGCCGCAATCAATGCAAGTTTCGGGGTCGATAATCATAAACGGCTGTCCTTTGTAATCACCGGGGTGAATGCAATCCACAGGACAAACACTGACGCAAGTGGCATATTGTTCCCCCAAACATTTCTCAGTAATCACATACGGCATGACAAATCCTCCTCAATTGAATGGATAAAAATGGCTGACGCTTGTAGTTTGGCTAAATAACGGCCAATCCACACGAGACCTTAAACTGGACATAACATATCACCCTTTTTAGGTGTTTTCAAGTCTCGTGGCAGCATCCATTTGCGGAACTGTAGTCATTGATGACATTTCCTTGGCCGGAACGGTTCTAAAAAATGTCAATACGGATTAGATTGATCGTTTACTGGTTGGACTGTGAAGCCTGTCTCGGAATTAATTCGTAGCGAGCGAGGTCAAAATAAGCGCTGATTTTTTCAATCAATTGTACCGCTTCGCGGCTGCCGGTTCTTTCCTCATAAAGCCCTTTCAAAAACCTCACCAGTTCTCCAAAGGAAGAATAGACCGGGCAAAAGCGGGACACGCAATCTTCGAGCTCCTCCGCTTTCGAAATGGCAATCGCACAAGAAAATCCCACGTGATCATAGAGTCCGATCTCATAAGACCGGACGACCTCTCGGATAAATTGGAGTGATTTTTTAAGCCGGAGCAAGTCGTTTAAGCTTGAATGAATTGTTAGGTTTCCTTCCATTTTGAAATCCCCTTTCCTGATGAATCGAATGAATGCGGTAGAATTGAAACGACTCCGAAATTGCATCTAAAATATAAAGGTGTTTGATTTTCCCTAAGTCACTATTCCCCATCACGACCAATGCATCTTCTAAAACAAAACTGGAAAGCGGATAAAGATTAAAATCCTTAATCGGCCTGGCCAACAGAACACTTTTTACGGCATCAAGTACGTCTGGCTTTTTGGAGTAATTCATTTCAAGCGTATCCGTTAATTGATAATCGAGAAGTGCGTTCTTGGTTTTCATTTCTACATATGACCTCCTGTGTTAGATTTGAATGAACCATAACGTGCATGACGGGAAACTTCAAGGCGGAGAGGCCGGAAAGGACGAAAAATCTTTTTACAGGAGATAAATCTCGTGAAAATAGAGGGGCTGAGGGAAGTAAAAGTTCTTACAGACTTTAAATAATCACGTTTGAAAAGTATTTGGTGGAGAAAATCAGGATTGGTGCATGTCACTGCCTCGTGCCCGTACCAATATTGATTAATACTTTGGAAGACCATTGCAAGGAAATTGGTACTGGTACTGATTTCTGTGGATAGTTGCTTTGGGAATATTAATGTAAATTAGTGCCCAGGGCCGGACTTGAACCGGCACGGACCGGTAAAGGTCCTCAGGATTTTAAGTCCTGTGCGTCTGCCATTCCGCCACCCGGGCAGGAACAAAAAAATAAGGAAGCCCCACGTCGCCCCTACGGGGCTCCTGGGACGATTGATTTCTATCGAAATCAATCGAAATCAAACCGAGGCGCAGGGCGGAATCGAACCGCCGTATAGAGGTTTTGCAGACCTCTGCATTACCACTTTGCTACTGCGCCGAACTGCATTGATGTTTCCAAGGCGACTATTGATAATCAGGTTCGGTGCAGTACTGACTTCCCCATTACTTATCGAAGTCTTGTACTGCGCCAATTACCTTTAAAAGATACCTAAAGGAACTTGATGGATATTGGCGCAAGTACTATTCGGCTATGCCGAAATGTACTGCGCCGACTAACATTAATGCTATCGAATCTACTAATCAGAAGTCGGTGCTGCACTGATTTCCAATTATTTTGCCAAGTCATCTATTAATGACCATCAGCGCCGCGCCGAACTACATTAGAAATATCCAAAACGATTATTAATAGATTGGCTTGAAATTATGAATCCTCAACCAAAAGACGTGCCGACTGCGCGAGCGGCAATAATCAAAGGATGATTCCGCGGAACGAGTTTGCGTTTCCGGATGGCGCTCGTAATTGGATGGGAGGTAATTTTACCAGACCGAAGCGCGGCCATATAGCCAATTTTTTTCTGGCGGACAAGCTCAACCGCCTCATGCCCAAAAAGCGTTCCCAAGTTCCGATCTTCCGGAATTGGTGAACCTCCGCGCTGAATATGCCCCAAAACAGAAACACGGGTATCAATTCCGGTTTTGGACTCAATTTGGCGGCCCAGTATCTGACCGATTCCGCCAAGCCGAACAGGTTCGGTACTCGCATGAACAACCCGATTCACGACCACCTTCCCGCCTCTGGCTTTTGTGCCTTCCCCGATCACAACCAAACTAAATCTTTTTCCGATCTGGGCTCGCTTCCGGACTTGGTCGCAAACCGCGTTGATGCGATACGGAATTTCCGGAATTAAAATGACGTCCGCGCCGCCGGCAACTCCCGAGTAAAGTGCAATCCATCCAGCGTTTCGGCCCATGACTTCCAAAATCATGACGCGGTGATGCGAAGCGGCCGTCGTGTGAAGCCGGTCGATTGCATCCGTCGCGATGGAAACCGCGGTTTGAAAACCAAACGTATAATCCGTTCCTGACAAATCGTTGTCAATGGTTTTGGGAATTCCCACAATTGGAATTCCTTTCCGCAAAAATTTCTCTGCAATCGCAAACGTTCCGTCGCCGCCGACACAAACTAAAGCACTCAAATTAAGCGCGCGAATATGTTTCACGGCATCTTTTGAACGGTCCTCAAAGGTAAGCTTTTTACCCGCTTGAACTGGATATTTGAATGGATTTGACACATTGGAAGTCCCCAAAATCGTGCCGCCCAAATTGATGATACCTGAAACATTTGAATTGGAAAGTACACGGTGATTATTCTCTACCACGCCCTGAAAGCCGTCTTCGAATCCGATCACTTCCCATCCGTAACCAAAAGCAGTCTTCGCCACAGATCGAATAACGGCATTCAATCCGGGGCAATCGCCACCGGCGGTCAGAATACCAATACGCTTATTCATAATTGAACTCTAATTGAGGCGTAGTCCTGATTACCGTTGAGACATAAATCTAAATCAGGGCAATCGCCGCCGGCTGTTAAGATTCCAATTCTTTTTTTCATCATGATCTATCGTCAATTTCCCTCTCCCCTTGGGAGAGGGTTAGGGTTAGGGTAAGGGAATTAAATTTTCATTATCACCCTCATCCTAGCCTTCTCCCTCTTTAAGAGGGAGAAGGAATAACTGAAGATGAAATATGCCGTATCAAATAAAAAAGGCCAGGATAAATTTACCTGGCCTTCATTATATATTATTTTTATTCGGGTTTCGTCCGCCAAAATTTGCGGCGAAAATTATTTCAAATATTTAAGTTGTTCCCCCGTTGCGGGATCATATTGATACCGCTCCGGAAAAGTTTGACCGGTTCTCGGATTATACTTGGTATGAACTTCCTGAGCTTGCGCTGCAGGTTGTACCACCTGGGGCTGTGCGTATTGTTGCTGCGGGGTCGGAACATACTGAGGAGCGTAACCAGCTTGATACTGTTGCTGCATCATTTCCTGGCGCATTTCCTGTTTAGCAGCTTCTTTGGACCTTCTCATTCCTTCACCTGCTAAAGCACCTGCCAAAGCACCAGCGCCCGCGCCAATGGCTGTGCCCGCACCGGCATGTCCGGTTTGATGACCAATGATTGCGCCTAATCCGGCACCTAAACCGCCGCCGCCTAAAGCACCCATTTCACGCTCTGATAAACCGCCGCCGGATCCATCCGTTGCGCAACCGGAAAAAACAACCCCCAAAATTAAAAATAGACCCACTGCTCGTTTCATATAATTCCTCCTTTAACCATTAGACGTATGAGTGCCGAAACAGGTTTAAATTATCTATCAAAAGCATTTGAAATTCAACTGTTTTTCATTCCCAAAGCGCGCCGCATTTCAGTCAACAAGGACTTCGCCGCCTGAGATTTCGTGACGCCATTCAGGCGTCTTTTTTTACCAGATTTGCTCATTAAAATCATGGAAGTCCGGTTTTGGCCGAACGGGTTGTTTTTTCCGCCGTACCAATTGGCTACAATGAAATCGAGGTTCTTCCGCTTTAGTTTTCTGAACGCATTGTTTTCGACCTGTTCCGTTTCCAACGCAAAACCCATTGTCAGCCGGTTCCCTTTCTGCCTGCCGATCAATTCTAAAATATCGTCTGTCCGTTTAAACTTGATCGTTTTCTGCTTGATCCGCTTGATTTTGCTCGGAGAAAATTTCACCGGCGTATAATCGCAAACAGCGGCAGTCATAATTAAAATATCTGTTTTGGGCCACTGTTTCAAAACCGCTTTTTTCATTTGGTCCGCGGTTACAACCGGAATAAAATGTATGCCCTTTGGAACTTTAAGCGCCGTGGGACCGCTAATTAAAGTGACTTGAAATCCCATTCGCACTCCCCGGCGAGCGGTTTCGTATCCCATGTGGCCGGTGGAAACGTTGGAGAGAAAACGCACTGGATCCAACATTTCACGAGTCGGTCCGGCGGTCACTAAAAGATGAGGTTTTCTGTTCACAGAAAAGCGCGGTCAAGCGCGGAGGGTTTTTAAAACGGAATCTAAAATGACGCTGTTTTTTTCAATATGGCCCATGCCCACCCGGCCGCAGACCAAATCGCCTTCTATGGGACTCACAAATTCATAACCGATCTCTTGAAGTTTATTTATATTTTCCTGAGTGATCACGTGCGCGTACATATTGTCATTCATGGCGGGAACGATCATGACTTTCGCGCGGGACGCCAAAACAACGGATGTGACCAAATCACTCGCGAATCCATGGGCCAGCCGGGCAATAATGTCAGCGGTCGCCGGAGCAATTAAAATCAAATCGGCTTTATCGGCAAGTGTGGTGTGGAGAACATTCCAATCTTCCTGGGTGGAAAAAGGATCGCTGTAAACCGGATTTCCGCTTAAGGAATGGAACGTGAGTGACGTCACGAAACGCGTGGCCGCTTCGGTCATCAAACAAAAAACATCCGCGCCCTTGGACTTAAGATCTCTCAACAAATCGCAGGAACGGTAAGCCGCAATACTTCCCGTTACGCAGAGAAGAACTGTTTTTCCGTTAAGCCTTTTTTGATTTTGCCGGCTCTTTGTCTTCTTCACAGCGAACGATTCCCTTTGCCATTTCTTCCAGCGCAATGGCGGCGGGTTTTTTGGATTTCGTAACGACCATAGCCTGCCCGCCTTTCATCAGCTCATTGGCTCTTTGAGCAGCTGCCAACACTAATTTGTAATGACTTTGCGTATGTTTCAAAAGATCCTCCAAAGGTACAATCATCCTATCACCTGATTTTGGCCCGTAGGGCCGATTTAGCCCAAATGGGTATTTCGGTTTCATTGAACACCCCACCATCTTCTTTTCTGAACGGGCTAAATGTCGCCTTCGGCGGAAAATCAGGTGATGGGATCATTGAATCACTTCCTCTATTGATTGGACTGCTTCATCCACTTCGTTATTCACCACTACAAAATCATAAAGCGACTTGGCCCGCATTTCTTCACGGGCAACTTCGAGGCGCTTTGCGATCTCTTCTTTCGTTTCAGTCTTCCGGTTCTCAAGCCGGCTCCTTAAAATTTCCTCAGAGGGCGGCATGATGAAAATGGAAGTCACGGACAAATCTTGACCTGCTTTTTGCTTCAACTGCTTCATTCCCTGCACGTCAATAGCCAAAACCACATTTTTTCCTCGGCGGGTATGATCCGCCACAGAATCCCGGGAAGTGCCGTAATGTTGTCCAAACACTTCGGCGGACTCGAGAAAAAAATTCTTCTTTTTTTTTTCTAAAAACTCATCACGCGAAATAAAAAAATAATCCCGTCCATTGATTTCACCGGCCCTTGAAGGCCGGGTCGTATACGAAATGGAGCGCATTAAATTCTTATTCCGCTCAAGCAGCCGCTCCACAAGAGTGGTTTTGCCGCATCCCGAAGGTGCCGAAATGACAATGAGTTTCCCTTTTTTCATAATCACTCATTGTCATCCCCGAATGTCTTAATCGGGGATCCAAAAGTTAGATTCCCGTCAAAAGTTCGCCACAAAACTGGCGGAATCCGTCCGGACGAATCTCGCCGCGCTTTTTGGCGGACATGCGGGAATGACAAAATGTAATTATTCAATATTTTGAACTTGCTCTCGAATTTTCTCAAGTTCACTTTTAATTTTAATCACTTCTTCTGCAATTTGAGAACTCTGTGCCTTTGAGGCAATCGTATTCGCTTCACGATGAATTTCCTGGGCGATGAAATCGAGTTTCTTTCCTACTTCTCCAGAACCGGCAATGGATTTTTTTAAAAAATCCAGATGATGCTCCGTCCGAACCAACTCTTCAGTAATATCATTGCGTTCGGCCAAAAAAGCAATTTCCTGCTCCAGCCTGCCGGAGTCCACTTGAACATTTTGGACCAGTTCTTGAAGTTTTTCCTTGAGTCTGTTCCGGTGCTCTCCTGGTTCTTTTTCTGCAAGCTTCTTAACGTGGGAAATGGCATTTAGAATAAGACTGATTCTTTTGCTCATATCCCGGGTCAAGGCGGCCCCTTCTTTGGCTTTGGCGTGAAGCAAACTTTTTACGGCTTCCTCAAGAACCTGCTTGAGAGAATTCCAATATTGATCCGCTGTATATTCCTTGTGGTCCACAATGAACAAGTTGGGAACGCTCATGAGCGCGCCGATACTGAGTGAATCTTCAAGACGGTGCTTCTTCTGAATTTTCCGCATCGTTTTGATGTAAAGACCAATTTTTTTCTGGTCCAAAATTAAGCCGTTTGATTCATTGGGTTTGGATTTTAGCGCAATCGAAACCGTTATTTTTCCGCGTTTGATATGGCCGTGAATCAAATCGCGGATCCGCTCATCCAAACCGGAAAGAACATTCGGCAAGCGGGTGGAACACTCAAAAAAACGGTGGTTCCATGAGCGAAGTTCGACAGACCATTTAAAGGGAGAACGACCGCCGGTCGCTTGGCCAAAACCTGTCATACTTTTGATCATAGGTATTTTCTTAACTTGTGGTAAGAGAACAAATTAGAAGAAAAAATGAAGAGTATATTATAGTCGACGGCCTCCTAAACGTCAAGCTGGCAAAGTTTGCTCGTTACAGTTCTTGGAAGATGCGTTCGGCGGCGGCTTTTGGATCTTCCGCTTCGGTAATGGGGCGCCCAATGACGATGTAATTTGCGCCCAAACAAAGGGCTTCACTCGGAGTCATCACCCGCTCTTGATCACCACGCTCCGCCCAGACAGGCCGAATGCCCGGCGTTACGATCAGAAAATCAGGACCTAATTTGGATCTGATTGCTGCGATTTCTCTGGCGGAAGCGACCACTCCGTCCAGACCCGCTTTTTGTGCGAGCTCCGCGTAACCGAGAACAATGTCATTAATGGATTTTGTTAGTCCAATTTGTTTGATCACTTCTTCCTGACTTAAACTGGTCAGGAGCGTCACGCCGATTAATTTTGGCGGCGGCACATTTGATTTTCGAGCTTCGTCTGCTACGGCCACGCAAGCTTCCTGCATCATTTGAAGACCGCCCGGAATATGAACGTTAAACATGAAAACGCCGAGCCGGACCGCAGCGCGTGCAGCTTGGGCAACGGTGTTTGGAATGTCGTGGTATTTTAAATCCAGAAATACTTCCGCGCCGGCTTCTTTCACCACGCCAACAGCTTTTGGGCCGTGGGCCGTAAAAAATTCTTTTCCGACTTTGAAAATTTTAACGGTGGTTTTCAACAGCCGGATTATTTTCTTGGCAAAGCGCATGTCCGCTGTATCCAGCGCCACAATAATTTTCTTTTTAGGATCAACCGCGCTTCTCATCATTTACCCAGCCGGAACGTATTCCTTCTGGCTTTCATCCTTGGTTTTAAGCGACCCCCGCAAAGTATCAAGCGACTTATGATTTTTTCGTTCCATATAAACTTCGATTCCTTTCAAAACTTCCATGGTCGCGCGCGGATTCACAAAATTGGCGGTTCCAACGGCGATCAGGTCTGCTCCCGTAATCAAAAACTCAAGCGCATCTTGCGCGGTCACAATTCCGCCCATGGCCATCACCGGAACATCAAACTTTCTCTTCACTTCATGCAAATAGCGCAGCGCGATCGGCCGAATCGCGGGGCCGCTCAATCCGCCGAAGACATTGGCGATTTGCGGGCAGCATTTTTCAATGTCCACCGCCATTCCGCGGATCGTATTAATCAAACTCAGCGCGTCACTTCCCGCTTGAATTACAGATTCGGCCACACCCAGAAAATCATGCGCTTCGGGAGATAGCTTGGTAAAAATAGGGAGTTTGGTGGAATCTTTTACCGCCTTGACAACCTCGTAGGCAAGTTCGGGCTTCGCGCAAAATTCCAAACCTTTTTTTACATTGGGGCATGAAATGTTGAGTTCGAGTGCGCTCACACCTTTTTCCCGGTCCAGTTTTTTGGCCAGCGATACAAAATCGTCAATGCTTTCACCGGCGATATTCACGATTAAATGAGTTTTTATTTTTTTGAAATAAGGAATTTTATTGTCGATGAAATCGTCAATGCCCTTGTTCTGAAGCCCAATAGCATTCAGCATTCCGCTGGGGGTTTCAAAAATTCTGGGCATCTTATTGCCCTTGCGCGGTTTGACGGTTACCGTCTTCGTAACGATCGCCCCCAATTTTGAGTAATCCAAATATTTTACATACTCGTCTTTGGAACCGAACGTGCCGGAAGCTACGGTTACCGGATTCTTAAAACTAATTCCCGCTATTTCCGTAACCAGATTAGGTTTCATCCCACCACCTGCTTTCTTCGCCGCTTACAAGCGGCAAAATCTTTTAGAGAAACAAGAGCGCACGTTTCGCTGTATATATTCATAGCGCGCTCTTGTAAAGCAGATGGTGGGACCATTTGAGCCCTTTCAAACCAACTCTGAAAACGAAAAAACAGGTCCTTCCACGCAGCTGGTTTTAAATCCCTCATGGGTTTCCACGACACAACCCAAACAAGCGCCGACGCCGCAGGCCATGCGTTCATCAATCGACGCTTCGCCTTCCACGCCAAATTCTTTGGCTAGGTTCATGACTGCGGACATCATAACATTCGGCCCGCACGTTTGAATAAACAAAGATTTCGGATTTTCTTTTTTGAGCAAATCATGAAGCAGCACCGTCACAAATCCTTTTTTGCCGTAAGAACCGTCGTTGGTCGCGTACCGGATTTCACCTTTTACTTTGGCGAGTTCTTTCTTCGGTAAAACTTCATTTTTGGATTTACAGCCGATCAACAAAAATTGGTTCTTTGGATTTTCTTCGACCGTTTCGGCAAGGTAAACCAGCGGAGGCACGCCCACTCCGCCCGCCACCAAGATTCTTTTTTTACCGTTTAGCTTCTGGGAAAACGGACGACCGAGCGGCCCCAAAACTTTGAGCCGGTGGCCTTTTCTTTTTTGAGCGAGCAGTCCGGTGCCGCGCCCTAAAATCTCATAGAGGATTTCGATCTTGCTGCCGGAAATGCGGTAATAGCTGAAGGGGCGCCTCAGCAATAGACCGTGATGATCTGCAATTTGAATGTTTAAAAATTGGCCAGGAAGAACTTTTTTGGAAAGCCGTGGGGATGAGAATATTAATTTAAAATATTCATCATTTACTTTTTTATTTTCGAGAATGGAAACGATTTCGTCGTACATAAAATTATGTCATCCTGAGCGAAGCGAAGGATCCACAACCGTAGATCCTTCGGCCCGTCGGGCCTCAGGATGACGGCAGTTTTGATAGTCCTGAAGCGCTTTAACCGATATTCCCTTCTTTCGAAAAGATTCGATGGCCAATATCAACGCCTGCGCTGAATTTAAAGTGGTAATACACGGAATGCGAAACGATACGGCAAGGGAGCGAATTTTGGCTTCATCCACCATCGGGCCTTTGCCTGTGGGCGTATTAATAATGAGTGCAATTTCCTTTGTGCGGATTTTATCTCCGATATGCGGATTGCCTTCAATTAATTTATTGATCACTTCCGCTTGAATCCCGTGCTTTTCCAGATGTGCTGCGGTTCCCTTTGTGCAAATGAGTTGATATCCCAATTTGACAAGGCCTTCAGCAACCCGGATGACTTTTTGTTTGTCTGAGTCTTTGACACTTAAGAACACTTTGCCGGAGGAAGGAATTTCTGAATAAGCGCCCTGCTGAGATTTATAAAACGCAAGGCCGAAATCATGGTCAATTCCCATGACTTCTCCGGTCGATTTCATTTCAGGCGAAAGGATAATATCAACGCCTGGAAATTTCACGAACGGAAAAACAGATTCTTTAATCGAATAATATTTCGGGACGATTTCAGTCGTAAATTTGAGGTCTTTTAGATTTTTCTTCACCATGATTTGCGCCGCCATCTTGGCAAGCGGAACGCCGATGGCTTTGCTGATGAACGGAACGGTCCTGGAAGCACGCGGGTTGACTTCAAGACAAAAGACTTGTCCTTTTTGAATGGCGTATTGAACGTTCATCAAACCGATGATATTCAATGCGCGGGCAAGCTGTTTGGTTTTATCAGTCAGTTCGGAAATTAAATCTTTGGAAAGTGAAAACGGCGGAATCGACATGGCCGCATCACCGGAATGAACTCCCGCCTCTTCAATATGTTCTAAAACTCCCCCGACCACAAAATGTTCTCCGTCTCCGATCAAATCTACGTCCACTTCGATCGCGTCTTCTAAAAATTTATCGATTAAAACTGGATTCCGGCCGCTTGCTTCAACCGCAAATTTGATGTATTTCCGGAGCTGGCTTTCATCGTAAACAATTTCCATCGCCCGTCCGCCCAGCACATAAGACGGCCGGATCAAAACCGGATAGCCGATCCGCTTGGCCGACTGATAAGCTTCTTCCGGCGTAAATACGGTTTCGCTATTGGGTTGTTTAATTTGAAGACGGTCCAGAAGTTCCTTGAATTTTTTCCGGTCTTCGGCAAAATCAATCGAAGCCGTTGAAGTACCCAGAATTTTGAGGCCGGCCTTTTCAAGTTCATCCGCCAGATTAAGCGGCGTTTGGCCGCCCAATTGAACAATGACACCCATCGGTTTTTCACGATCCGCGATGTTCAACACATCTTCAAGGGTGAGCGGTTCAAAATAAAGTTTGTCCGATGTATCGTAATCGGTGCTGACCGTTTCCGGATTTGAATTCACCATGATCGTTTCAAAGCCGAGTTCCTTGAGCGCAAACGCAGCGTGAACGCAGCAATAATCAAATTCAATGCCCTGACCAATCCGGTTCGGACCGCCGCCTAGAATCATCACTTTGCTTTTCGTACTTTTAATCGTCTCGTCTTCTTCTTCGTAAGTAGAGTAAAAATAGGGCGTATAAGCTCTGAATTCCGCCGCGCAGGTGTCCACCGATTTATAGACCGCTTCAATACCGAGTTCTTTTCTTAATTTCCGGACTGCCATTTCATCTAAGCCAAAACAAAAACCAAGCTGAGCGTCGGAAAATCCATACTGTTTTGCTTTTTTGAGCGTGTCATCCTGAGGCGCAGCCGAAGGATCCCGTTTGGGATTCTTCGCTTCGCTCAGAATGACGGCTTCAAGATCAATAATTTGTTTCAGTTGAGCCAAAAACCACGGATCAATTTTCGTAATTTCATAAATTTGATCGACTGAAAGACCGGCGTAAAAAGCATATTTGAGATAAAAAATCCGGTCTGATTTCGGAATCGAAATGTATTTCTTGATCTTTTCCTTAAGCGCGCTGTCATTTTTAGCTTCCTTGATAAATTGAATCAAAGCTTCGCGGCTGTCAAGCTTTTGATCGAAGACTTGATCTCTCCCGTCACATCCCCATCCGGACCTTTTGATTTCAAGACCGCGAAGACCTTTCTGAAGCGCTTCTTTAAAGGTTCGGCCGATCGCCATCGTTTCGCCTACCGATTTCATTTGCGTGGTCAGCGTATCGTCCACGCCCTCAAATTTTTCAAAGGCAAACCTCGGAATTTTAACAACGCAATAATCAATCGACGGCTCAAAACCCGCCGGCGTGTATTTCGTAATGTCATTTGGAATTTCATCCAGCGTGAATCCGACCGCCAGCTTGGCCGCGAATTTCGCGATCGGAAAACCGGTGGCCTTGGAAGCCAGCGCCGAGGACCGCGACACTCTCGGATTCATTTCAATCACCACCATCCGGCCCGTTTTCGGTTCCACAGCGAATTGAATATTAGAACCGCCGGTTTCGACACCGATTTCAGAAATCACTTTGCGCGCAGCGTCCCGCATTCGTTGATATTCTTTGTCCGTTAAGGTCTGCTGCGGCGCCACCGTAATCGAATCGCCTGTGTGAATACCCATCGGGTCAAAATTTTCAATGGAACAGATCACGACAAAGTTGTCCATCCGGTCGCGCATCACTTCAAGCTCAAATTCTTTCCAGCCCAAAACAGATTCTTCAATTAACACTTCCCCCACAATGCTGTATTCAAGTCCAAGATGACTCACCCGCTCCAGCTCCGCCTGATCAAAACAAATTCCGCTTCCCGAACCGCCGAGTGTAAAACTCGGCCGAACCACAACCGGATAACCGATTTTTTCTGCGATCTGAACGGCTTCTTTAACCGAATAGGCGCATTGTGATTTCGGAAGATCAAGACCGATCCGCTGCATCGCCTGTTTAAATTGTTCACGGTTTTCCGCCATTTTCACGGCTTCATATTTGACGCCGATTAATTCAACACCGTATTTCGTAAAAATTCCTTTCTCATACGCTTCGACCGCCGTGTTCAGTCCGGTTTGGCCGCCCATCGTCGGAAGACAGGCATCAGGCTTTTCGATTTGAATAATTTTCTCAAGCACTTCGCAGGTGATAGGTTCAATGTAGGTCCGGTTCGCAACGTCCGGGTCGGTCATAATGGTTGCGGGATTTGAATTAATTAAAATAACTTCGTAACCTTCTTCACGCAAAGCTTTGCACGCCTGAGTTCCAGAATAATCAAATTCACAGGCCTGGCCAATAATGATCGGTCCAGAACCAATGATCAGAATTTTTTTGATATCTGTTCTTTTAGGCATAAGGAAGAAAGAAACCAGAAAACGGAGTACGGAGCACAGAATCAAGTTGAAACGTATTGTCATCCTGAGGCCCGACGGGCCGAAGGATCCCGATCTCAGTCCAAAGTTTCATATAACTCATTCCATCTGGGGTTATTCGATTCGATAAGTTCATTTTTTCTTTTTCGAATCCAACCCTTAATTTGTTTTTCTCTTAAAATCGCATTTTCAATTGAATCAAAAATTTCATAATAAACTAGTTTGTCTACATTGTATTTTTTTGTGAAACCATCTACTAAGCGGTGCTGATATTCATAAACCCTTTTCTTCAGATTGCTTGTAACACCTACATAAAGAACCGAGTTCGTTTGATTCGCAAGCAAGTAAACATACCCTTTTTTCAAATCCATTTCTTTTCTACGGTTCGGGATTCTTCGCTTCGCTCAGAATGACAAGCTTTTCTGGTTTCTGTTCTTTTAGGCATTACCAGACTCCGTGGTCGACCATGGCGTAAAACCGTTCAAACAGATAATCCGAGTCATGCGGGCCGGGAGAATTTTCAGGATGGTACTGGACCGAGAAAGCCGGATATTTTTTATGGCGCAGGCCTTCGCAGGTTTTGTCATTTAAATTGAGGTGCGTGATTTCAACTTGATCTTTCGGAAGCGAATCCGAATCGACCGAGAAGCCATGGTTTTGTGACGTGATTTCAACCCGTTTCGTGGACAAATCAATCACCGGATGATTTCCGCCCCGGTGGCCAAACTTGAGTTTGAATGTTTTTCCGCCGAGTGCCAAGCCCATCATTTGATGGCCCAGACAAATTCCGAAAATGGGAACTTTACCAATCAGACTTCGCATGGACTGCCACACGTACGTCACCGGTTCCGGATCGCCGGGGCCGTTGGAATAAAAAACGCCTTCCGGCTTCAACTTCAAAATTTCATCGGCCGTCGTTTTGGCCGGAACCACGTTCACCCGGAACCCATGCTGATTTAATTTTTTTAAGATGCTGTATTTCACGCCGCCGTCCACGCAAATGATAAAACGTTCCTTCCGAGCGCACACTTTTCGGTCGGGCCAGCTGAATCCGGCCGTCAAGGTTTCCGTATATTCGTACGGTTTTTGACAGGTCACTTTCTTCACCAGATCAACACCCACAATGCTCGGAGATTCTTTTGCTTTCTTGACAAGGCGTTTCGGATCGAGATCAACGGAAGAGATGACTCCCTTTTTGGCGCCGCCATCTCTTAAATGTTTCACTAATTTTCGGGTGTCAATTCCGAAAATTCCAACAATCTTGTATTTCTTCAGATATTCATCCAGTGTCATCTCGGAACGCCAATTGCTGACAACCGGACTCAATTCTTTGATAATGAAACCTTCCACCCAAGGCTTGCTGGATTCCGAATCCGCCTCATTAACTCCGTAATTTCCGATATGTGGATAAGTCATGGTGACGATCTGTCCTTTATAGGAAGGGTCTGTCAAAATTTCCTGATAGCCCTGAAGAGAGGTATTAAAGACGACTTCTCCGTTCGTTTCGCCGAGATGGCCGAACGGTTCTCCCTCAAAAATAAGTCCGTCTTCTAACGCTAAAAGGGCGCGCGCCATAATTTTCCTCTGCAAATCGTTGCCACCGCTTTGCCTTTAAGCTTGCTTCCGATAAACGAAGAATTCTTTGATTTTGATATGAAGTCTTCCCGTTTGACGGTCCATTCCTGATTGAGATCAACTAAAGTCAAATTAGCCTCAGTGCCAACTTTGATTTCCCCGAATCCGTTTGGAAGTTTCACAATTTGGGCTGGGTTCGTTGACATTTTAAGTATAATTTCAGCCAGCGATAAAATTTTCTTGTGATAAAGTTCAGTCAGAATAACGCTTAAAGCGGTTTCAACGCCGATGACGCCGACGGGGGCATCCGGAAACTCGGCCATTTTTTCTTCATCCGTGTGCGGTGCGTGATCAGTCGCAATCGCGTCGATGGTTCCATCTTTCAAACCTTCAAGGATGGCCTTTCGGTCTTCTTCGGAACGAAGCGGCGGCATCATTTTGAAATTTGTATCGTAACTGTCTAACGTTTCGTCCGTGAGCGCAATGTGATGAGGCGTTGCATCCGCAGTCACCGAAAGCTTTTTCTTTTTTGCCTCGCGAATCAATTCTACGGCGGAGCGGGTTGAAATATGCGTCAGATGCAATTTTGCTCCCGTTAATTCTGAAAGTAAAATATCGCGGCCCACTGCAATGGCCTCACTTTCATTGGGAATGCCTTTTAAGCCTAGTTTGGTTGACATAATTCCTTCATTCATTTCACCGCCGGCCGTCAGACGGTGGTCTTCGGCATGACTGATCACCAGCAAATCCAGCATCGAAGCATATTCCAGCGCGCGTCTCATCAGAAGCGAATCACTGACCCAATTTCCGTCATCGGTCACTGCCCAAGCACCGGCTTTTTTAAGGTCCGCCATTTCGGAAAGCTCTTTTCCAGCGCGGGCTTTCGTAATCGTTCCGGAAGGAAAAATATAAAACGGAACTTCGTTGGCTTTCCGGATGATGTTGTCGATGACACTTTGATGGTCACACGGCGGATTCGTATTCGGCATCGTCACGACGCCGACAAAACCGCCTTTTAGCGAAGCTTTGGCGCCAGTGACAATCGTTTCTTTTTGTTCAAATCCGGGTTCCCTGAAATGAACATGCAGGTCAATCAAACCGGGAAACAGATGCAAATTTTTTCCTTCCAGAACTTCAATTCCGTCCGCTTTGATTTCTTTTTTGAGTTCGTGAATCTTTCCGTTTTTAATGAGCAGATCAAAAACTCCATCCACTTTATTTTTGGGGTCCACAATATAAATTTGTTTGATTAGTAGATTTAGCATTTAGACTCCTGTGTCATTGCGAGCGAACGCCGGTTGGTCGAGCGGCGGACGGCCGCTTGGTCTTCCGGTGCCGGACGGTCGGTCCGGTGAAGTGAGCGAAGTAATCTCAGAGCTCGTAGATTGCTTCGGCATACTTGGAATACTGCCTCGCAATGACGATTCATTCTGACGTTTTACGTCTGCGTGTTGACGACGCTTCCTTTCTCGCTCCACTTAATAAATACAAAACAGCCATCCGGACTGCAAGACCGTTGGTCACTTGATCTAAAATAACGGAATACGGACCGTCCATGACTTCACTCGATAACTCAATTCCGCGATTGACCGGCCCCGGATGCATAATCAATACATCCGGTTTTGCATGTTTCAAGGTTTCCCGATTCACCTGATACGAATTGGCATATTCCCGAATGCTTGGGAAAAAACATTCGCTCTGCCGTTCCGTTTGAATTCTGAGCAGATTAATGACGTCGGCATCACGAATCGCTTTTTCAATTTGAGTCGTGGCTTCGACGCCCAACATCTCTACTTTGGGAGGAAGAAGCGTCTTCGGCCCGCAGACAACCACCTTGGCCCCCATTTTTGTGAGGCCCCAAATATTGGACCGCGCGACCCGGCTGTGGAGAATGTCTCCGATAAACGTAACTTTTAGTCCTTCAAGACTTCCTTTTTTTTCCCGGATTGTGAACATGTCCAGAAGCGCTTGGGTCGGATGTTCATTGATTCCGTCTCCGGCATTGATGACACTGACCGGAAGCGATTCAGCAATCCGGTGCGGAGCGCCCGAAGCGGGATGCCTCATCACGATGATTTCAACTTTCAGCGATTCAATATTTTTAACCGTATCTTTAAGCGTTTCGCCTTTGACCGTACTTGACGTTGAACCCGTAAAATTAATGGCGTCCGCACTTAAACGTTTTTCAGCCAGTTCAAATGAAATCCGGGTTCGCGTACTGGGTTCGAAAAATAAATTCGCGACCGTGCGCCCGTGGAGCGTGGGAACCTTTTTAACCGGCCTGAGCGATATTTCCTGAAGGGATTTAGCGGTGTCCAAAATAAGCCGGATCTCCTCCGCCGACAAATCTTTAAGCCCGACTAAATCTTTTCGTTTCCAAACCGTTGTCATCCCACCACCTGCTTTCTTTGCGGCTTCGCCGCAAAACATTCAAAAGAACGATGAGTGCACTTTTGCAAAGCAGGTGGTGGGATCATGCCTCACCTTTGCCCGCTACAACCACGCCGTCTTCACCATCTTGCTCTTTAAATTTCACAATGACTTTTTCATATTTTGAAGTGGGAATATTTTTTCCCACATAATCCGGCTTAATCGGAAGTTCCCGGTGGCCGCGATCGACCAACACAGCAAGTTGAATACATTCCGGCCGTCCAAAATCGATAATCGCATCAAGCGCACATCGAATGGTTCGACCTGTAAAGAGAACGTCGTCGACCAAAATCACTTTTTTTCCGTCCATATCAAAATCAATTTCTGTCTCACCCACATTCGGCTGAGGCCCAATTTCGGTTAAATCATCACGGTAAAGCGTGATATCGAGAAGACCCAATGGAATTTCCCGGTTTTCAATAATCTGGATCTGTTTTTGAAACCGCTTTGCCAGCAAGGCTCCTCCGGTCCTAATCCCAAGAAGTGCTATCCGGTCTGCACCTTTATTTTTTTCAACAATTTCGTGAGCAATCCGGGTAATGGCCCGGTTCATTTCATCGCTATTCATTAACTGGCTGGTTTGTTGTGCCATTTTGTCTCAGTTTCTGGGTAAAAAAATAGCCCACTCATAGAGTGAGCTCGTTTGAATTAATCTGGTAATAATCTTCATTTTCCACCTTTACTGGTTTCTCTGAACCAGTTTAAAAGGTTAGCTGTTGCAAACCGATGTAAAAATACTCTAAAAAGAACGATTCGTCAAGTCTAAAGAAAAAAATGGAGATGTTCTTAACGTAAGCCGAGTTCTGTTTCCCACCACCTGCTTGCTCACTGCTTCGCAGTGAATCTCAAAGAGATACAAGAGCCACAAAATTTATTGCTCTTGTCAAGCAGATGGTGGGAGATGATCATCTATCTAGGACGGCGCTTTCACGACGTCTCGTTCGACCAACCCAGACTTTAGGAACGGGCGATTCCCTCAAGCTCGATTTACCCCGTTAGATCTTATTTTAAATTAATCCGTCTCATCTTACGGAATTAATATTGATTACATCTTCCATAAAATGATTTCTCGCTAAAACACATGTGATAGTGTTATAAAAAGATCTAACGGGGTGAAGGCGAGCTGAATGTCTCTTTTCGGTCTTTCTCCAAGTGGGGTTTGCCATGCGTCCTTCGTTGCCTCAGGACCGGTGGTCTCTTACACCGCCACTGCCGCTTTCGCGGCTGTGACTGCCCTAATCTTCAATTATAATAATCGAGGACTAGGACCGCCGTTTCACCTTCGCCTCGTCCGAAAACGGGGCTGTTTATTTTCTGTGGCACTTTCCGTCCTGCTTTCCTTTTGGAAAGCAAGCCTTTGAATTACAAAGCACTCTGCCCTTTGGAGCTCGGACTTTCCTCTCCCGCAAGCGAGAGCGATCATCTCGTAAGAACATCTCCAAAATCTATGAAAGAACTGAAACAATTATAACGTATTTTCGAGCCGGACCCAACTTATTCTTAAAGCTGTACCATCCGCTTGATTAAAAAAGCTGAAACCGCGAGGAGAATAAAATTGGGAAGCCAAAGAGCGAGCCACGCCGGAAGATATCCGTTGATCGCCATCATTCTTCCCCAAACGAATAAGACATAATAAATGGCAACCACAATCATGGCAAAAGTAAAACTGATGAGCGCCTCGCCTCTCCTGCTGATGATGGCAACCGGAAGACCGATTAAGACAAAAATGACCGTTGCAAATGAAAATGAGATTTTTTTATGAATTTCCGATTCCGTCTCCCTTCTTTTTTTCGGAAAATTTTTGACTTCATCGCTGGTTCTCAACTGATAAAGCAATTCATCAATGGTCATTTCTTTTTCCTTTTTTTGGATGCCTCCGCGTTGTTTTCCGATTGTAATGTTGGACAAAAGAAACGTTTCGAAATTTAATTTATATAAAACAGAAGCATCGGCCGGATTGGGTTCATCGCTGGTTCCATTATAAAGTTTAATCGAAAGCGACTTTTGATCGGGGGCTGAAATGGCTTCCCCCCGTTCGGCAATAATGGTGCGGGTCGGCTTGTCTTCTTCGTGCTGAAAAATCGTAACTCCTTCAAGCCGATTTCCGCTGATTTTGTTGATCCAAAATGTATAACCTTGAAAATCTTTGATAAAACGGCCAGCCTCAAGATAGGCGGCGGGCCGTTTCACCACAAGTTCACGAATTAATTGCCGGGACTGGTATTCCGAACGAGGCTGGATCTGATCGATGAGAAACAAAGAAAGAAAGCTGAGTAAAAATCCAAAAGTAACAATGGGGAGAACGAGCCGAACCAGATTCACACCGCTCGCTTTTATGGCATTGATTTCATTGTTCTGGGCGAAGCCGCCGAAAACCAGCAAAATACTGGCAAGCACCGCCGTGGGCAAGATAAAACCAAGCAAGCTTGGGACCATCAAAATGATGAGTTTGATGACATCAAAAAGGCTGACGCCTTTGTTTACAAGCAAGTCCGCTAAATCAAATAGATTACCGACCATAAAAATGAATGTCACCAGAAACAGCGATAAAAAAAAGGGGGCGAGAAGTTCCTGAAAACAGTACCGGCGCAGAATGTTCATCCTGTTAGAGATAGGAAATGCCGTCGGCATTTCCGTATATCCTTTACAACATGGTTATCATTCTTATATCTCTCGCGGCTCATCATGTAACATGATGCTTCATTATCTCTAATGGGATTCATAAAATCGACTTGGACGGGGATTCTGCCGTTTTAAAATTGGAAGGCGTAATCATTCCTGCCGACATCACCATTTTAATTCCGTCCTCAATGGTTAAATTGGTTTCAATCACCTGCTCTTCCGGAACGATTTCAAACATTCCATTAACCGGATTGGGCGGGGTCGGAAGAAAAACAACGATAAATTTTCTGCTGGTTCTTTTATCTTCTACGAGATTGGTCACAAACCCGACCGCATACAGGCCGTTTCGCGGATATTCAATCAAAACAACGCGTTTAAAACCCATCGTTTTGGACATGGATATCGTATGCATCAACTGCTTGGCGCCTTGATAAATATTCTTGACCAGCGGAATCCGGTTCAGAAGCGATTCCCCCAAATGGATCAAAGATTTGCCGATAATATTGGTTGTGATCATCCCGATCAAATAAATGAAAGCAACAAGCAGCAGGAACCCTAAACCCGGAATTGAAAAACCAAAAATTCTTCTGACGATCGGGGCAAAAAAACCATCCAAAAGAAAAAAGAAAAACTTGAGCGCGATGTAGGTGAGCCATAACGGAACCACAACCAGCAGGCCCGCGATTAATCTGCGTTGAATGATATGGCGGATTTTAACGGAAAAAGAATTTTTTGTATTTTCCATGTGCGACTATAGCACGACGTAAACAATTCTTCAAATGAATGGTGGGCCCGCCTGGGCTCGAACCAGGAACCAACGGATTATGAGTCCGCTGCTCTAACCATTGAGCTACGGGCCCTGACTTTCATTAATTACTTTCGATCAGAATTCGGCTTCAGCATTTCCAGCCGGGCCTGCATTTTTTTTAGCGGAATCATATCGCCTCTCGACTCTGCAGCCGGAATGCCCTTCTGATAAATTTCAACCGCTTCTTGTTTTCGGCCAAGACTTTCCAAAGCTAAACCCAAACTAAAATAACTGGGTGAATGCTTGGGATCAATTTGGATCGCCTGTTCAAACGTTAATTTAGCATCATCCAGACGTTTTGCCTCCAAATAAGTGGAGCCCAGACTAAAATAACCAAGTACATCCTTCGGATCAAGCTGAATTACTTTTTTATAACGTTCCATCCGGCTTTCAATGTCCTTGACCTGATCACGAGCTTCCTCTTCCGGTGTTTTGGATTTGGCGCCGGCCAATTTCTGAATTTTGAGTTCCGCTTTCCAAGACAAGCGCCTGGCCTCCGCCTGCTCCTGCTCGGCTTCCAGAATCATCCCCTTCTGGACATAAAAACGCGAAAGATTAGTATGGGCCATAATATGATTCGGCGAAACATGAGCCAGTCGTTTCATAGTTTCAATGGCCTCGTCCAAACGGTTTACTCTGGAATAATAAATGCCCAGGACTTCCAAAGCGTCTGGAAAATTTGGACTCAGTTGAATAGCTTCCTCAAGTCTGGCAATGGCCGGCTCAAAATTTCCGTTTTGAGAAAGCGAGATGGCTTCGTGATAAAGGTGACTGGCTTGATCCGCCCCGTTAGACATAATGGCGGAGAATCTTATGATTCAGATTCATCCTCGAGTTTTAAAATTTTTTTGGCGGCGGGGCTGATAAGGGACGGGTTCCACTGTGGTTCCCAAACGAGATTAACTTCGACGTCTTTGACGGCGGGTAATGCAGCGACACGCGTACGAACCATCTGGGGAAGTTCTTGGGCGGAAGGACATGCTTGTGCGGTTAACGTCATGTTAATGCAGACGTTGTTTTCTTTAATGCTGATATCATAAATGAGGCCGAGGTCATAGACGTTTACCGGAATTTCCGGATCATAGACCTGCTGAATGGCTTTGATCACTTCTTCGCGTGTGACCATACTAGTTCTCATCAATAAGGTTTATGGTAATTAGTATCGTCCTGACTACTGATAAGATCAATGAATGTCAGGACCCTAAATGCCTCAAACCACTAATCGCTTAATTTGATATCCAGAAAATTTTTAAGCTTCCGGGAACGGGTAGGATGACGAAGTTTTCTGAGCGCCTTGGCTTCGATTTGGCGGACCCGTTCGCGGGTCACACTAAAAATCTGACCGACTTCCTCCAAGGTCCGGGAATAACCGTCGCCGATTCCAAATCTCAATCTCAATACTCTCTCTTCGCGCTCCGTAATGGTGTTGAGCACATCATCCATTTGCTCTTTCAACATGGAATAGGCAGTGACGTTAGCCGGAGATACCGCGGATTTATCCTCGATAAAATCACCAAAACTGGTATCGCCGTCATCACCAACCGGAGTTTGCAAACTGATCGGTTCCTGAGCAATTTTTAAAATACCCTTCACTTTATCCAGCGGCATTTTCATCACACGTGCCACTTCTTCGGGTGTAGGTTCACGTCCGGTTTCTTGAACCAAATGACGGGACGCACGGAAAAATTTATTGATCGTTTCAATCATATGAACGGGAATACGGATCGTTCGTGCTTGGTCGGCAATGGACCTCGTAATGGCCTGGCGAATCCACCACGTCGCATAAGTGGAAAACTTATAACCGCGTTTATATTCGAATTTATCGACGGCTTTCATCAAACCAATGTTTCCCTCTTGAATCAAATCCAGGAATGAAAGACCGCGATTGGTGTATTTCTTGGCAATGCTAACCACCAGCCGTAAATTTGCGGCGACCAAATCTTTTTTTGCAGCAGAGAGCTCCCGCTCTTTCTTTACAATTTTCTTAAAATGCTCATGGACAGTCTCTTCCGAGTCTCCCAGTTCTTCCATAATCTGCTGGTTACGCGCGATGACTTCGCCAATTTTGCCGCGTACTTTTTTGCGTCTTAAGGAAGTGATTTCCCTGCGATTATGTTTGAGCTCGTCCAGTTTGCCTCGTAAATTTTCGATAATCTGTTCGACGATTCCGATGCTCAAATTGAACTGCTTCAGAAGCGGAACCAAATCGGCATCCTTGCGGGACGCCCGAAGCCGCCGGGTGAAGATTTTTAATTTTTGCTTCGTAACCAGAATTTTTGCCTGGTCGTCATCAATAATGGATTCCAGATTAATCTCATCATTGATAATTTGATTGGCGAGAAAAAGCACTTCGAAACGGGCCGCTTTGGTTTCAAATACCGTTTCTTTTAATTTTTCTTCGGCTTCTTCAATCCGTTTTGCCAGAGCAATTTCCTGATTACGGGTCAGGAGCGGAATCTGGCCCATTTGCCTCAAATAAGTACGGACGGGGTCATCCATCTTGCCCCGTTCAAACTCCTCGGGCTCCTTGGCATCCTCTCCATAATCACGCGTTTTCTTAGTCTCATCTTTTTCATCAATTCCGCGATTGATTGAGGTCGTGGTAATTTCGATATGTTTTTCACTCAACGCCGTGATTAATTCTTCCACTTTTTCTGAGGAAGCAACATCCGGAGGGATAAAATTATTAATCTGTTCATATGTCAAATAACCCTGACGCTTGCCAAGTGTGACAAGCTTTTCGAGAACCGCTTGAAAATTAAAAGCCGGAGGAGCCTGGGGCGTAACTTCGGGGGCTGCTGTCGTCATATTGTCTTTAACCTTCTTCTTGGGCATAGAGTATAATTCATGTACAAATTGCGAGTGGGTAAAAAATTGATTAACAAGAAAAGCGAGTATTTTAGCACGAAAATTCTGGGATAGCTTGCATTTTTATAAACAAGCCAATAAAAACAATGCAACAGTATGTATTTAAATGGGTTACAACTTTAACGAATGACCGTAACTAATCCGGATTGGACAGCATGCTTTGATAGGCTTTCATGAATTTTAAAATAGCGTCCTGATCCCCTATTTCTTCGGCCTGGGCAATCTGGTTTCGAAGAGAAAGCAAGCGCTGATCGCGTTCCTGCGCCCTCAATTTTTTAATCAGGTCCTGGAACGCCGCTTCCCGGTCCTCTTCCGTTGACCATTCCGTCAGAATCAGTTCGCTCACATAATTTTTAAGAGATACATTCTGAATCCGGTTCAACAGCTGAGAGGCGGTAATTTTTGCACTTTGATCATCCAAAAAATGGTTACACAATGCAAAAATTTCTTTCGCTCGCTCACCGGTCAATACATAGTTGGGAAATAATTCTTTAAATGCCCGAAAATAAGGTGGATAGTGAAAAATGAGGCTGACCAATAATTTTTCGGCAGGCGACTCAATCTTCCGTGCTTCTTTTTGGGACGGTTTTGATTCTGCCGTAGAATGCCTGACGGATTGTTTCGATTTTAATTTTTGAAGTTCCGTCCTCAAGGAACCTTCTTCGACTCCCAACGTGACGGCCAATTTTTTAAGATAACGATCGACCAAAACCGGGCTTTTGATTTTGGAAAAGGTTTCCAGAAATTCACTTGTGATCTTTAAAAGCCCCAACGAATCTGATTTGTTGTATTTTTTAAGCAACACCTGGAGTTTAAAATCAAAAACATCCTGACTTTGGCTCAGGAGCTCAATCATCGCTGCTTTTCCCTTAACGCGTATAAAATCATCGGGGTCAAAGCCTTTCGGCAAACAAAGGACTTTTACGCTCATTCCCTCCTCCAGGAAAATATCAAGACTCCGAAGCGACGCCTGCTCGCCCGCTTTGTCTCCGTCAAATACGACAATCGCTTCATCCGCGTAACGCTTCAGAAGATGAACATGTTCTGAAGTCAGCGAGGTGCCAAGTGTAGCCACGGAATTGGAAAAATCATTGGTATGAAGACGGATGCAATCCAGATAGCCTTCGACGATCAGAATTCGGCGGATTTCTTCCGACAAGGCAACGGCTTTCTTGGCCAAATGGAGTGCGTACATTTCTTTGCGTTTTTGGAAAATAGGACTTTCGGGAGAATTCAGATATTTCGGCATTTCATCTCCCATAACACGGCCGCCAAAAGCAACGGATTTGCCCTGGACATTGAGAATCGGAAACATGATTCTGTTCCGAAATAAATCATAGGTTTTTCCCTGAGCTGAACGCTGGATAATGCCTGAGTGGATTAATTCTTGATCCAAAAACCCTTTTTTGCTCAAGAATTCATACAACGTTTGCCATTCCGGAAGCGCAAATCCAAGCTGAAACGCTTCGATTTCTTTGTCGCCGAAACTTCTTTTCTCTAAATAAGCACGAGCCGCTTTTCCATGTACTGGATGTTTTAAATTGCTGTGATAGAATTCCACAGCGACGCTGTAAATTTGATAGAATCTTTCAAGCTGGGATTTTTCCTTACTCGGAATCACTTTTGATTCGGGAAGCACGATATGCGCCCGGTCTGCCAAATGCTTCAAAGCTTCCGGAAAACTCATTTGTTCATGTTTCATCAAAAATGAAAATACATCGCCTCCCGCTCCACATCCGAAACAATGAAAAATCTGCTTGTCCGGATTAACGATAAAAGAAGGCGTTTTTTCCTGATGAAACGGACAATTGGCCTTGAAATTACGGCCGGCCCGCTTCAGGGAAACGTAGGAAGAAATAATTTCTACGATGTCATTAAGCGACTGGACTTGATCGACGATTTGATCGTTGCTCATAGTTATTGTTATTTGCGTGAAACAAACGGGCTCGTGGTCAGGTAAAAACGATACGGCATTTCTTTTGCCCGGCTGATCCCGATTCGTGTAGTCACGTTAATGGGCAGCGGCGTTTTTTCTTTGCTTTCAATTTCAATAATACAAAACGATTCCGCCGTTAAATCCCGTCCTGAGTGCTCGCGCGTAATCCCAAAAGCCTGCGTCAATTTACCAGGCCCGTCGGTTAATTTTCGAATGTCATTCGTAGAACGTCTTTTTTTCATGGTCTCAAGCTCTGAAAGCGGCTTAAGTGCGCGAACGAGAACCGCACCGGCTACGGTTTCTTTTTCAGTCACGACATTTAAACAATGATGATTGCCGTATGTAAAATAGACGTAGCTGAACCCCGGCGGACCAAACATCACCCGTGCCCTTGGCGTCGGCCCTCGAAACGCGTGACTGGCAGGATCTGTCGTTCCAAAATAAGCTTCCGTTTCCACGATCTGGCCCTGAAATATTTTGCCGTCCTGTTTGAACGATAAAATTTTACCGATCAGCTCAAAAGCGACAACGGCGGTATTGCGCTCATAAAATGACCTCTTGAGCGGTTTTATGCTTGCAGGGAAACTGGGATCCATCGTTCAAAAATATAATGAATCTGTTCACAAATTTGAATTAAATAAGGCCCGCTTAAGGATTTTTGCTGAAAAGATTCTTGAATGAATGGAACTTGAAACAGCATCAAAAATTCGGCAATCAAGCTGAAAAAGAGGACAAATTGAAGGCCGCCGGCCAAAGCGCCTCCCAAATGATTCAGCGGCTGTTTGAATTGAACGTCTACAATGAAAGACAGTAATTTGAATGTAAACCAGAGAATTAAAATGGAAACGAACGCCAAGGACGCAAATAGAATAACATTCAGAATTTGGGTCGGAATTTGGAAACGACCGGCCAGAAGCGCGGTAAGGGCAGCGGTATATTCGACAACAATGACCTGAGCGGCAATGATCTCAATCAATCCTTCAAGTATTTTCGCGAGGCCTTTTCGGATGCCGAAAAAAATGCCCAGTAAAAACGCGACGAGTGAAACAACATCCACCCATCCCATGCTGGACCAAAAGGCAACAGAATCCATTTTCTGTGGAACCACAGCAAGTATCATATTACTATCTCCTTGTCATCCTGAGCTTTAACAATTTTGCCAAGCAAATCGGAATCTTTAATTTCTGTGATTTTGACTTGATGATTCACGCCGGCCATGCGCTCTCCCGGAAACCGGACCTTTAAATAATTTGCGCTTCTTCCAGTGACCCAGCCTTCTTCACAATTTCCTTCCTCAGTCAGCACATTCAAGCTCCGGCCTAAATAGCGTTTTTGAACATTCTGTCTTAATTTCTCTTCTACGGAAAGAAGAATGTCACGGCGACGGTTCATCTCGGTGCCGTGAATCAAATCGGAAAAGCGGGCCGCACGGGTCCCTTCCCGCCTGCTATAGGGAAAAATATGAAGTTTGTAAGGCTGGGTTTCAACAAGAAGTCCAACGGTGTTCTCAAATTGCTCCGCCGATTCACCCGGAAAACCAATCATCACATCTGTGGTCAAAACAAAATCAGAAACGCGCAACGTAATCTTTTGAATTAAATCCCTGAAAAAACTGCGCCGGTATCTTCGGTTCATTTGCTTTAAGATTTGATCATCTCCGCTTTGAAGCGGAATATGAAGATGGGAACAAACTTTGTCATTTTCAGCCAAGGCCTCAATCAATTCATCGGTAACATCCGTAGGTTCAATCGAACTCAGTCGGATTCGATGAAGGCCGTCGACTAAAGACAAACGCTCAATTAAATTACGGAGCATCTGGCGTTTTTTGAGGTCATATCCGTAAGATCCAAGCTGGATTCCAGTCAAAACAACTTCCCTAAAACCTTGACCGGTAAGCCGCTTGGCTTCTTCTACAACCTCGACCAGTGCGCGGGACCGAGCCGGCCCTCTGACTAAAACAACTTTGCAAAAAGAACAGGCATGATTACAGCCGTCCTGAATTTTAATGAAAGCACGGGTTTTTTCTTTGAATCCAGAAATATGAAGCGGCGTATAAGTTCGCTTGGACGGAAGTTCGTAATTAACACAGGTAGGGGCGGGCTTAAAACCTGCCCTTACGGAAAATAAATCAACGAATTCTGATTTTTGGCGGTTCAAAATGGTCAAGGTCACGCCGGGAAGAGATTTGATTTCGGCTTCATTCCGTTCCACATAGCAGCCGGTCACCACAATTTTCGCGTCCGGATTTTCGCGGTGAAATTTCCGGATCAAATAGCGGCTTTCCTTGTCGCTTTCATTTGTGACCGTGCACGTATTCAACACCAAAAGATCGGCCTCACCGTCAGTTTCAGTTTCCTGATAGCCCGCATTTAAAAATTGCTCCCGAATCGCCTGAGTTTCATATTGATTCAAACGGCATCCAAGGGTTTGAAATTTTACTTTTTGATTCCTTCCCCCTTTATGGGGGAAGGTTAGGATGGGGGTAAAAATTTCCCGATCCAATCCCCCCACCTTAATCCTCCCCCACAAGGGGGGAGGAAATTGTTTTATTTTCTCTGTATTTTTCTTTTGTTTTTGTGGTGTCATAAATTCATGAATTTCAAAAATGCAGTTGCGGCCACGAAAGCGGTGTCCGTTTTCAGTATTCCACCGCCCAAACTAACACGCTTAGCCCCTAAGTGTTCGGCGTTTTGAATTTCGTCCTGGGAAAATCCGCCCTCGGGACCGATGACCAGCAGAATTTTTACAACACCTCCAGATGTAAGGGCGGGTTTGAAACCCGCCCTTACCACATTTCGAATGGGTTTTGCATCAGGAGATGTATCCAAAATGAAGGCATTTCGGTAAGACTTTAAATTTCCACACAACGCATCAAAGGTTGCTGACTGCAAGATTCGAGGGGCCCGGCTTAAGCGAGATTGTTTAAGGGTTTGGTCTGCAATGCGCTGCCACCGTTCAACCACTTGGGCAGATTTGTCTTTGTGAATCCGGACAATGGTTCGTTCCGTAATCAAAGGAATGATTTCATAAACACCAAGTTCAGCCGCTTGCCTGACGATTTCATCCATTTTCCGGTCTTGCGGAATAGCCTGAGCCACAGTGAGTCGTAGGGGTGAGGTCACCTCGCCCCTATTTTTAGAAATAGATTCGATTAATTTCAATTCTGTGGAGGAATCATCCCGGTAACGTTCAATCCGGCTGACGAATTCATATCCTTCGGAATCAAACAAAAGACACAATTCCCCTTCCTTCATACGGAGCACGTTTTTTAAATGATGCGTCTCTTCGCGGGGTAAAAGCACGGTGCTGATTTTTGATTCAACATCCATTTGGGGCGCCAAAGATAATGAAATAAAGAAACGTTTTAATACACGCGTCATAAATAGAAAAGGCCTCGTTCAATATTGTAGCAGCGGGTTTGAAACCCGCCGCTACCTATCGGATTGGAGACCTTTTAAAAAATTTGGAATGATTACAAATTACTTAGGCTGTTCAGTTTTTGCTGTTTTATCTTTTACAACGTTTGAAGCTTGAGGGCCTTTTTCCCCCTGGAGAATCTCAAAGGAAACTACGTCGCCCTCTTCCAGAGTTTTATAGCCTTCTCCTTGAATCGAAGAATAGTGAACAAACACATCCTGCCCGCCTTCTTGTTCGATAAAACCAAAACCTTTTACATTGGAAAACCACTTCACCTTGCCTTGCACCGCCATTGCTTCCTCCCGCATGCTATTTAATCTGATGTTTCAAAATAAGTCCAGGCTTGAATACAACCACTTTTTTTTCAGGCACCTGAACTTCCTGACCCGTACGAGGATTACGACCCACGCGGCCTCGGCGCGTTTTAACCTTGAAAACCCCAAAATTGCGTAGTTCGACGGTTTCTCCCCGCTCTAAGCTTTCAACGATTGCATCAAGCGTCCGCTGAACAATTTTCTTAACGTCAATTTGGGTGAGATTTGTTTCATTTGAGACTTTGGTGACAATATCTTTTTTCGTCATTCGCTCACCTCCGAAATAGGAAAGGCCTAAAACTTATTTTCCCTAAGTCTTTATGCCTGAACAAAATAGCAAAAGACCCGCTGGGTGTCAAGGAAATTTCTTTCATAACCCTCGTTATTTGAACCACTTGGAATATTGGAAAGAAGCCCTTAACACCTTATTTTAATGGCGTTATTTCCCAGAACCTGGCCTAGCTCTTCAAAGAGCGGCGTCCCGCTTTCCACCTTGAAATCTTCGCCTGAATTGACCACGATCCGCTTGCCCAAATCGTCTTTAAAATTGATGTAAACCGGCGTCTGACCAGGATGGTTTGCCAGGATATCTTTGATTTTTTTAAGCGTCTCAAGCCCCAGCCCGGCGGTTAATAAATCGATTGAAATCACTTTCGTTAGTTTTTTCTCCACCTGTTCAAGCGGAATGATTTCTTCTGCGATGACTTTCGGCGTATCTTCTCTCATGTTGATTTTCCCGCGAATAAAAATAAGCGTATCTTTTTTAAGAAGGTTGATGGATGAACGGAATATTTCCGGGAAAACCACAATTTCGGCGCGTCCGTTCAAATCCTCGAGCGCGACAAACGCCATCCGATCGCCTTTCTTGGTCGTGACCTCTTTAATCGCATTGATAATTCCGCCCAACGTCACGGCTTCCTGATCTTTCATTTCCACCAAAGTGACTGTCGTCGCCCCAGCATACGTATTGAGAATTTTTTCATATTTGGCCAAAGGGTGAGCGCTGACGTAAAAACCGAGCACTTCCCGTTCATAAGCCAAGAGTTCATGCTCCGGCCATTCATCCATGTGGGTCATGGAAATGTCATCACCGCTTGAACCGGATGAATGGGTTAATGAATCAAGTAAGGACCATTGGCCTTTCTGGCGGTCTTGTTGGGATTTTGAGCCTTGATCCAAAACGCGGTCAATGGCGGATGAAAGCTGAGAACGCTTAAGACCAAACTCATCGAACGCCCCGCATTTGATCAAACTTTCAAAAACTTTTCGGTTGCACAGTCTTAGATCAACCCGTTCTGAAAAGTCAGAAATGGATTTAAAAACGCCCTTGGATTCTCTTGCTGCAATAATGGACTCGACCGCGGAACTTCCAACATTCTTAACCGCCGTAAGTCCAAATCGGATATTTTTTTCAAGGCAGGTGAACTCGGAAAAACTTTCATTAACAGAAGGCGGCAATACCTGGACACCGATCCGTTTGCATTCCTCAATGTAGCGTACGATTTTGTCTGTGTTGTCTTTTTCTGAGGTCAGCAAAGCCGCCATCAATTCGATCGTATAATTAGCTTTTAAATAAGCGGTTTGATAGGAAATGAACGCATAGGCCGTCGAGTGGCTTTTATTGAAACCGTAACCAGAAAAATATTCGATGAGGTTCCAAATTTTCTCGGCGGTACGGACATTTACGCTGCCTTTGGCCGCGCCTTCGATGAATGATTTCTTCTCACGTTCCATAATTTCCGGGATTTTCTTACCCATCGCGCGCCGGAGCGAATCGGCTTTTGCGAGACTGAAACCGGCCAGCGTGGAAACAATTTGCATCACCTGCTCTTGGTACAGAATAATTCCGTAGGTTTCTTTCAAAATGGGCTCAAGCGCAGGATGATCATACTTAACAAGAGACGCATCATGCATGCGCTTAATAAAATCATCTACCATACCGCTGCCGAGCGGGCCGGGCCGGTATAAAGCAAGAAGCGCGACAAGGTCTTCAAAGCGGGTGGGTTTCATTTTTTTCAGAAGATCGCGCATGCCTGAACTTTCAAGCTGGAACACGCCGATCGCTTCGGCTCGGCTCAGCATTTCATAGGTGGCCTTGTTATCCAGAGGAAGATTATCAATATCGAGTTTAATTTTTTTTCTTTTCTCAACCAGCTTGCGGGCTTCGTCAATGACGGTCAGGGTTCTGAGTCCTAAAAAATCCATTTTAAGCAAGCCAATTTTTTCAACTGCGCCCATATCATATTGAGTCGAAATCACATCGTTAGCCTTAAACAAAGGACAATATTCGTAAAGCGGCCCGTCGGAAATCACGATTCCCGCTGCGTGCGTGGAAGCGTGGCGCGTTAATCCTTCCAGTGCTTTAGAAGTCTCAATCAATTGTTTGATTTCCGGATTGGCGACCGTAAGATCGCGAAGTCGAGGTTCCATTTGAAGCGCCCGCTCAAGCGTCATGTCAAGCTCCATCGGAATTAATTTTGCCAGCTTATCGACTTCCTGATAGCTGACGCCCATAACTCTGCCGACGTCGCGGACCGCGGCCCGCGCAGCCATCGTTCCGAAGGTAATAATGTGAGCCACGCTTTCCTGGCCATATTTTTTTGCGACATATTCAATGACTTCGTCGCGGCGTTCGTAGCAAAAATCAATATCAATATCAGGCATTGAAATCCGGTCCGGGTTCAGGAACCGTTCAAAGATGAGGCCGTGGCGGATTGGATCGATGGTGGTAATTCCCAGAACAAACGCGACCAAGCTTCCCGCTGCGGAACCTCGGCCGGGGCCGACCGGTATGCCGTTTTCTTTGGCGTAACGGATAAAATCCCAGACTACGAGAAAATAGCCGGTAAATCCCATTTTGGTAATGATACCGAGCTCGTATTTGAGTCGTTTCTCATATTCTGCAAAACTGTCATCCTGAGGCGAAGCCGAAGGATCCCGTTTGGGATTCTTCGCTGCATTCAGAATGACATGCTGGGCATTTTGCGGTGACAATCTTTCGCGCAGCGCTTTGTCACAAAGTTCTTCCAAATAAATTTCTGGATTTTTTCCTTCCGGGGGCGTGAATTTGGGCAAGTGGGTTTGTTTAAAATCAAGCTCCAGGTTGCAGCGCTCGGTGATCTCAATCGTGGTTTTAAGCGCTTCCGGAAAATCATTGAAGAGCTCTTTCATTTCCTGGGCGGATTTGAGATAAAAATTATCGCCATGATAACGCATTCGGTCTTCATCTGAGAGATTGGAACCCGTGCCGATGCAAATGAGGGCGTCGTGCGCGGCGGCGTCTGAGCGTTCAATATAATGGCAGTCATTCGTCACGACCATTTTGATCCCGAATTCTTTCGCGAATTTAGGATAGTGTTCCATTAATTTGAACTGGGCCTCAATGCCCTGATTCATCAGTTCCAGATAAAAATTTTCTTTCCCAAAAATATCAATAAACTCCCGAATGGCTTCTTTCGCCTTGTCGATTTGCTCATTCCAGGTGTGATGGGGAATTTCGCCTTTCAAACATCCGGAAAGTCCGATCAAACCTTCGTGATGTTTTTTGAGGATTTCTTTATCAATTCTGGGTTTGTAATAAAATCCTTCCAGATAACTGGCGGTGGTGAGCTTTAATAAATTCTGATAACCGATTTCGTTCCGGGCAAGCAACGTAATGTGAAATGAAGCTTCTTTAATTCCATGGGCGGTTTTATCAAAACGGGAATGAGGGGCAATGTAGGCCTCGATTCCAATGATGGGTTTAATTCCCTGCCGCATCGCTTCTTCATAAAAGGAAATGGCGCCAAACAAATTGCCGTGGTCGGTAATGGCCAGCGCGGGAAATTTAAGTTCGACGGCCCGTTTGACTAATTGAGGAACTTTCGAGGCGGCATCCAGAAGCGAATACTGCGAATGACAATGTAAGTGAACAAAATCCGCATGTTTCATATGCTGCTAATCGTGGTGTGTAAAGCAATGTTTTCAGGATCTTCATTCCATTTCAAAGGATTATTTTGAATGTATTGGCGAATTTCCAATAATTCTTTTTCATTTCGAATCACACGTTCATGATAATTTCGTTGCCAGATGGAAATGCCGGGGGTTTTACGGATGTTATTGATTAATTTGGTTGATTGATATTTTAAATAGGCGACAATTTTACTCAATGTTACAGGCCGTAGGGGCGCGGTTTCCGCGCCCGGGCGGGGTAACCCCGCCCCTACATTTGATGGTTGTTTTGCGATTGAAATGATCCCATGAATATGATGGGGCATTACAATGAATTCGTCCAATTCAATGTTATGGAATCGTCCGGATAAACTATTCCAAATACATTCGACCATTTTTCCAATATCATTTAAATGCATGACGCCGCTATTAATTTCTCCAAATATAGACTTCCGATCTTGTGTGCATGCAGTTACAAAGTACATTCCTTCGGAGGAATAATCGTAACTGTGTAAATGTAGGCTCTTACACTTCGGCAGCATTTTTATTCCCACTCGATGGTTGCGGGTGGTTTGGAACTGATATCGTAACACACGCGGTTGATGCCGCGCACTTCGTTGATGATCCGGTTTGAAATCCGGGCCAGAAGTTTATCCGGAAGCCGAGCCCAATCCGCAGTCATCCCGTCCTGCGACTTGACCGCACGAATGGCAATCACATTTTCATAGGTGCGTTCATCGCCCATCACGCCCACACTTTTAATCGGAAGAAGCACGGCAAACGCCTGCCAAAGTTCCTTGTAAAGTCCAGCTTTTTTAATTTCATCCATCACGATCCAATCGGCTTCGCGCAAAAGATGACATCGTTCCTCGGTCACTTTCCCGATAATTCGAACGGCCAGGCCCGGGCCCGGAAACGGCTGGCGATCGATCAAATCAGAAGGAAGGCCCAGGGAACGACCTACCGCACGGACTTCATCTTTGAAGAGTTCCCTGAGCGGTTCGATCAATTTAAACTTCATGCCTTTCGGAAGACCGCCGACATTGTGATGCGATTTAATCGTCATACTCGGACCGCCGTGGAACGAAACGGATTCGATCACATCCGGATAAAGCGTTCCTTGCGCCAAAAATGGGACTCTTCCCAATTTCCTGGCTTCACGGCGGAACACGTCGATAAAAACGCGGCCGATAACTTTTCTTTTTTTCTCAGGATCTTCCACCCCTTTTAGGGCACGCAAAAATTGATTCGCCGCATCGATCATCTTGATATTCATGTGCAAAAGGTTCTTGAAAATTTTGCGGACCTGTTCCCGTTCATTTAACCTGAGCAATCCGGTATCGACAAAAATACAAGTCAGTTTTTTCCCGATGGCTTGATGAACCAGTGTTGCCGCAACTGACGAATCCACTCCGCCGGAAAGACCCAGTACCACCTGGTCGCCGCCAACTCTGGCCTGAATCAAATCAAGGGCGTCACGAATGAAGTGCTTGGGCGTCCAATCCCCTTTTAACTTGCAAATCTTAAAGAGAAAATTGCCGATGATTTTGTGTCCCAGCGGCGTATGAACGACCTCCGGATGAAATTGAACGCCGTAAATTTTGCGTTTTGAATTCCGGAACGCCGAGAGGGGGGAAGTTCCGGTATGGGCGATCCGCTCAAACCCTTTCGGCAGCCGTGTGATTTGGTCACCGTGACTCATCCAGCAATCAATGCTACTCGGCAATCCTTGAAACAAATCTTCTTTCTTATCTATATGAAGCCGGGCATGGCCGTATTCACGGTGTTTAACCCTCTTCACCTTTCCATTAAACAGAAATGCCGTGACCTGGAGACCGTAACAAATTCCGAGAATGGGAACACCCAGTGAATAAATTGCAGGATCAGGAACGGGGGCATTTTTTTGGTATACGTTGGCCGGCGAACCGGAAAGGATAATTCCGCTGGGATTCAGTTTAATGATTGTTTCGAGCTTGACGTTGTAGGGATGAATGACGGAAAACACATTTTTTTCTCTGACTCTCCGGGCAATCAACTGCGTATACTGAGAGCCAAAATCGAGAACTAAAATGGTTTTCGTTTTAGACTGCATATCTATGAAAACAAAGCATCATTTCCTCCCCCCTCGTGGAGGAGGATTAAGGTGGGGGGGGGATTTTAAAGAAACCAACCCCCATCCTAACCTTCCCCCATAAAGGGGGAAGGAATTGAATTGTCATTTCATCATTCCAACTTTTTGGGCCGCTTGAAACAGCTTTCCTTCAGTTCGAATGGCCGGAGCAATAATGATTTCGGTCATTTGAAGTTCCTTGATATTTTTCGCACCCACGTTTCCCATACAGGTTCGGAGGGCGCCGACTAAATTTTGGGTCCCGTCATCCAACTTCGCAGGGCCGAATAAAATTTCTTCCAGTGTTCCGGTCGTTCCGACCCGAATCCGCGTTCCACGCGGAAGATTGGCATGAGGCGTTGCCATTCCCCAATGATAACCGCGACCAGGCGCTTCAATCGTGCGGGCAAAAGCGGAACCGACCATGACCGCATCGGCGCCGCAAGCAAAGGCTTTGCACACATCACCGCCCGTGGACATTCCACCGTCGGCAATAATCGGAACGTAACGGCGCGATTTTTTGAAATAAAAATCACGAGCCGCCACGGAATCGCAAATCGCAGTCACCTGAGGAACACCGACTCCGATCACGCCGCGTGTGGTACAAGCTGAACCGGGGCCGATTCCGATCAACAGTCCGCTGATTCCGGTTTCCATGAGTTCAACCGCAACTTGATAAGTCACTGAATTTCCGATGATGACGGGAAGCTTGATGGTTTTACATAATTTTTTAAGATCAACGCTTTGATATGATTTTGAAATATGGCGGACGGTGGTAACGGTAGATTGAACAACGAATATATCACAGCCGGCCTCTTCGGCAATCTTTCCAAATTTTTCCGCGTGCTGAGGAATCGTGCTGACAACGGCCGGGACTTTGGCCTTCTTAATTTCATGAATGCGCTTTGAAATTAATTTTTCTTTGATCGGCTTGGTGTAGAGTTTCTGAACGAGCTCCGTCGCCTTCTCAGGCGTCGATTTGGCGATGTCATCCAGAATCGGAAGGTAATCGTCGTAACGGGTATAAATTCCTTCGAGATTGAGGACCGCAATGCCGCCCAATTTACCCATGGCGACTGCGAATTTGGGATCAACCACACCGTCCATGGCGGAGGCAAGGAACGGAATTGGAAACTTCCTTCCGCTGATTTCCCAGGTGGTATCTACTTCTTCGGGGTTAAGCGTGACTTGGCCAGGCACAAGCGCAATTTCATCGAAACCGTAACAGCGCCTGGCTTTTCGATCTTTGCCAATCCATTCGCCCACTGGAAAAACTCCTCTTACATTCGAACTGCATTTACTTTGAAATCGACACCTGATTGTCATCCTGAGGCCGAAGAATGACACTCTGAGGGAGGTTAAGTTGTGTATTTGTATCCAATTATGACGGAAATGTCAAACGAAAATATGAGCTGGAGAATTAGGTGCGATCCCTCAAAATCTCTAAATTAAATATTGTACAGATGACCGTTCAAAGTGTAAACTTTAAGGAGAAGGAAAATGACTCTCATTTGAGCAAAATAAAGCCGAAATAAGAAATGGATTAGGAGTCGGGATATGTCAGCAATAGAAAATTTTGAACCACCTCATCAGAAAACAAATTGGCGGAATATTTCTTTTTTCGCCTTGACTACGGTTTTGGGATTGATTGGAACGCCGATTTATCTCTATCACTTCGGCCTTTCGCTCTCTGAATTCCTTCTGTTTGCTTTTTTCATGACGGTGACTCCATTAAGCATCACGCTCGGATATCACCGCATGCTTGCCCATCAGACCTTTAAAGGAAGTCCGCTCGTTCAGTTTTTGGTGCTTTTTTTCGGCGCCAGCGCCTTCGAACAATCGGCGTTGAAGTGGGCCTCCCAACATCGTGATCATCACCGCTTCGTCGATACGGACCTGGATCCGTACAACATCAAGAAAGGGTTCTTTTACGCTCATATCGGCTGGCTCATTTTTTGGAAACACAAAATCAATTTTGAAAATGTAAAGGACCTTGCAAAAAGCCGGATGATCATGCATCAGCACGAACATTACCGGCTTTGGGCCATCACAAGCGGCGTGCTTCTTCCCGTCGCAATCGGATTTCTGATCGGTCACCCGCTCGGAGCACTT
>Ga0209515_10000440_pt1 | contig 77155 bp, 61 predicted proteins | sample Subgroupgradi54m_FD_187454 | JGI IMG/M metagenome (GOLD analysis project Ga0209515, IMG submission 187454) | Subsurface groundwater microbial communities from S. Glens Falls, New York, USA - GMW60B uncontaminated upgradient, 5.4 m (SPAdes)... ...
TATGTAGTCTGGACAGATGCTGTTGTCACAACAGGCAGCATTAACTGGGTCTACCAGGCAGGTGCTACCTTCATCCAGCCAGCTTCCTCCATTACACTTGGTGCAAGCTCTGGAACAACTGATGCAACACGTCCAGTAGTATCCAGCATTAGACAAATCAATGGTACGGGTACTGGTAATACGTTGAACTCAATCGATTCCGATATAACCTGTACAGGCACGACAAGTTTGGTAACCCTGGTTTGTGATAGTGCGACAATCGTCTTCAGTGAAGCGATCGATCCAACAAGCATCCTTGCTACTTTGACACCTGCAGGTACAGTATCAGGTAGTGGTGATACGTTAACAATCACCAGTCCAGCTGGTGTATCAATCGCAAACAGTGGTACAGGGTTTATTACCACCAGTGGTGGAACGGCTGTTATTACCTATACAAATATAGCTACGAATACAATGACAGCAGGTGCGGCGTTTACTTCCCCTACTGCTATCGTTGCCCTTGATTCGCTTGGTACAACGTTGAAGATTTACAACGTGAAGTCTGCTGCTGATCAAACAGTAGGTGCCAGTACTGCTGCAGCCGGTGTAGATGGCGCAACAGGTGGCATCAAAGACATTAGTGGTAATAATCTCAACACAACTGCACCAACAGTTACAGGTCAGTTCTAAAACACTGTTTGTGAAAGTTGGTTATTCTGAAAAAGCATGGGGTGAGTCCCCAAGCAAAACCCCCGCTCTAAAAAAGCGGGGGTTTTTGTTTTATCAATGCGTAAAAGTGCTGTTGAACTCCCAATCACAACTGGCCAAAAAATTAAAGTTTAATCTCCAATCGTTAAAATCATTTTTACCCTTGAATTAAACGTAGACAGGTTTTATAGTTTTCAAGGTCGTAGTCACTCTTTAATCTTCAAAACAGATGAAAAAATCCGCACCACCCAAACTATTCCTGGCCGTTGCAGCCATGACGATCATCTCCTTTGCTTTCAGCGCCTGCACAAACCCACAGGCCCAAAACAGCTCAGTTCTGACCGTCCCTGGCAAGCAGAAAAAAACTGCCACACCGGAAGAAAAAAAAGCGCTTCAGGATCAGCTCCAAAAAGCCGCTGACAGCAAAGATTATGCCGCTTTTGGAGGTCTTCTGGCCCAGGTCTACGCAAATGGCTGGGAAGGCGAGGACGATTTCAGAAAAATCGAAAGCGGGCTTTATGTGAAAGGCACAGAACTGTTTGTTGCCGGTAAACTTGATGAAGCTGCCAAAATGGCAGACACCATTTACGCCAAAGTCTATGAAAGCTGGCGTTTTAAATATTTAAGAATCCGTTGTCTCCAAAAGTACGGCCAGAATGCCTTTGATAAAGGCGATCTCGCAACCGCCCAAAAATACGCGATGCAAATCATGTCGATTGAATTTCGCCCCGAGGGCGTCAACCTGATGGCAAAAATTTTTATCAAACAGGCCCAGGATGCCATCAAAAATGGTGATAAAGCCCTGGCCAAAAAAATCCTCATGCAGTCGAATGAGATGGAAATCGATCCCGCTTTACGTAAGCAGATCGATGACATGATGAAAAATTTGTGAATCTGGATAAACATTGAACCGCAGCATTTGCTTGATTTAGGATGCTTAATGGCTTGGGAATACAGTTTCTTGCCCACAAATCTATTCCTGGGAACACCAGGCAGCATGGACTGCTAAAAAATGTACTTGCAGATTTTTTTCTATAGCGCTAAAATTATTACATAATTTAAGTTACATAACTATGGCTCTTAAAAATGTTAAACGCATAACCTTTTCATTGCCTAAAATTACCATTCACAAGCTGGAACTAAAAATCCCCGCCAGTAAACGAAGCAAATTTGTAGCCGAACTTATTGAAAAAGAGCTTGGTACAAGTGAAATTATAACCCAGGAGGACATAAACGAGTTTTGGCATAATTTAGCCAAAGAATATAATCCCAAAGTAAGAAAAAGCGCAGTGGAAATGCAACGCGAAGATCGTTTATCCCATTAATATCTGTGCAAATTTACGTTCTTGATAATTCGGTTATTTTAAAACCTATTCTGGAGGAGCCGGATGCCGAAAAAGCCAGAAGATTATTTTTTTTAAAAGATACTTTTAAAATTTCAATTTTGATGCCGGATATTTTTCGTTATGAGTTTTTCAACAAAGCAATTAAAGGCCTTAGTCTTAAAAGCACCACAAATGCATATAAAAGTTTCACTAGCCGCCAATTCAGCATAATGCCTTTGGAAGATGACCTGATCGAATTGTCCAATAAACTCGTGGCAAAATACCCAAAAATTTCCTTCTATGATGCAGCCTATCATGCGCTTGCCAAAGCCTATCATGCAATGTTTGTTACTGCAGATGAAAAATATTATGAAATGACTAAAAAAGAGGGGAATATTACCCTGCTTTCAAACTTGAAAATCTGAAAAAATTTCATGTGCCTTCCTTCCATCCACCCAGATATTTAAGCTGTTTTGCGGAAAGCCGGTCGATCGAAATGCCAAGAACCTCAAGCTGCAGAGCCGCAATCTTTTCATCAAGCGCTTTTGGCAACTGGTAAACCCCGGGTTTTAATTTCCCCTTATTCTTTAGCAGATACTCAACCGCCAGGGCCTGGCCGCAAAAAGACATCGACATCACCTCGCTTGGATGGCCTTCCGCTGCCGCCAGATTTGCAAGCCGTCCTTCGCCAACCAGATAAAGCGATTTTTGCGCGCGCAAAAAATCTCCGGCGGATTGTTTTTTATCAGCCGAATCTTTTTTCAATCTGGAATTTGGAGTTTGACCTTTTAAAACATATTCAACCAGGTTCGGTCGCACAACGCATTTATCAATCGCTAAACGCGCGAGACCCTTAATATCGATCTCCACATCAAAATGTCCGGAATTCGCAAGAATAGCGCCATTTTTCATCGCCTGGAAATGTTCCGGACGGATCACGTCGATATCGCCAGTCACCGTTACAAAAAGATCACCAAGTTTTGCCGCTTCTGCCATGGGCATGACCAGAAAACCGTCCATCACCGCCTGCAAAGCGCGGAACTGGCGGACTTCCGTAACAATCACATTCGCACCCAGGCCTTTTGCGCGCATGGCCACGCCTTTGCCGCAATCGCCATAACCCGCAACCACCACGATTTTGCCCGCAAATAAAACATTTGTCGCCCTGATGATACCATCCAGAGTCGATTGACCGGTTCCATAATAATTGTCCATGAGGTGTTTTGTTTCATTGTCGTTCACGGCAATAACTGGATATTTCAGGGCTTTGTCACGCGCCATCGCGTGCAGGCGTAAAACACCGGTGGTTGTTTCTTCGCAGCCGCCAATAATTTTTTTCAAAAGCTGGGAGTGGTTTTCGTGCAGTTCACTGATCAGATCGCAGCCGTCATCAATCGTAATCTGTGGCTCAAAAGCAAGCACGCGCTTCAAAAAAGTGTAATATTCCTGGCGCGTTTCGCCCTTATAGCCATAGGCGGCAATGCCCTCGGCCTGCAGCGCCGCAACCACATCATTCTGGGCCGAAAGAGGATTGCAGGAGGTAATCGCAATATCGGCCCCGCCATCCTGTAAAGTCCGCACAAGCACGCCGGTTTCTTTAGTTATATGGAGCGCCATGCCGATTTTAAGGCCGCGAAAAGTTTGTTCGCGCTTAAACCGCGCACGCAGCTTCATCAGCGCGCCCATATTTTTTTCGGCGAGCTCCAGGTTGTTGCGCCCCTGCGCTACCAGTTTTTTATCTTTCAGATCAATCATCTTCATTTATTTACAACAGGTCTTTTAAAATTTCCACCTGGTCCACCCGCTCCCACCCAAACCCCTGATCTTCACGTCCAAAATGGCCGTATGCTGCGGTTTTTTTGTAGATCGGTCTGCGCAAATCCAGCTGTTTGATAATCGCCCCCGGGGTAAAATCAAAACGCCCGTCAAGCGCCGCAACAATTTTTTCATCCGCAATTTTGCCCGTGCCAAAAGTGTTCACAAAAAGCGAAACCGGTGTGGCCACGCCGATAGCATAGGCAATCTGCAGCTCACAGCGGTCCGCAAGTCCCGCCGCCACAATATTTTTGGCCACATAGCGCGCGTAATAAGCCGCACTGCGATCGACTTTTGAAGGATCCTTGCCCGAAAAACAGCCGCCACCATGGTGGCCCATGCCGCCATAGGTGTCCACAATAATTTTTCGACCAGTCAAACCGCAATCTCCCGGCGGCCCGCCAATAATAAATCTGCCAGTTGGGTTGATATGAATAATCGTTTTCTTATCCATCAGTTTGCCACACACCGGCTGGATCACGTGTTCAATCAAATCGTCATGAATCTGTTTTTGCGCCGCCTCCGGCCCGTGCTGCGTTGAAACCACCACGGTGTGAAGGCGTTTTGGTTTACCATTTTCATATTCAACCGTAACCTGGCTTTTGCCGTCCGGCCGCAGATAGCGCAGGCCGTTTGCACGTCTGACCTGGGCCAGCTTTTGCGTAAGCTGGTGCGCCAGCATGATCGGCATCGGCATCAATTGCGGTGTTTCATTCACGGCATAGCCAAACATCATGCCCTGATCTCCGGCGCCGCCATGATCAACACCCTGCGCAATATCCGGACTCTGTTCATCAATGGCAGTCATTACCGCGCACGCTTTGGCATCAAAGCCGTAGACGGCATCATTGTAACCGATTTCAGCAATGGTCCTACGCGCGATTTTGGGAATATCCACATAGCATTTTGTGGTAATTTCGCCTGCCACCATCACCAGACCAGTCGTAACCAGCGTCTCGCAGGCTACTCTTCCCTGAGCATCCTGCTCTAAAATCGCATCCAGAACCGCATCCGAAATCTGATCCGCCATTTTATCAGGATGGCCCTCCGTTACCGATTCCGAAGTAAAAAGATAGTTTGTCATATTTATCTGGGCCTTAGGATATGCCATAAAAGCTTGGTGCATCATAAAGCAGAAATACGCGCCTGTAAACCTTGGGTGCTAGCGCCTCACACACTTGGCGTAGAGATCACCAAAAACTCCTTCAGGATCATATTTGGCCTTCAGTTTCACATAGCTTTCGCGGTTATAAAGCTCCCAGAATTTTTGCGGCGAATAATACGAATCGGAATAAAGCGATTTTTTGCCCTGCAGCTCTTCAACTTTTGCTTCGATCATGCGGTTATAATAACCGTTTTCATGCGTTGTTAATTTTGCATCCCAGAAACCAAAATTGATATAAAATTTCTGCGCATCCGTGGGGTAGAGCCCGAATTTCCAAGCAGGGTCGTAATTTTGAATCGGACAGATCCAGACAGGTTTAATGCCGATTTCCTTCTGGAAAAAATGCAGAAATTTTTGGGCGTGTTCAAGCGGAATCTGCACGTCCTGGATAATATCCTCATAACGTCTGCCCTGGATTTTGCTGAGCATTTGGGGAATTTTGAAGCGATTCGTAAGTCTGCGCAGCTTCCAGTAGAAAGTCGATTTCAGGCAAAATTTGCCAAACAAAAATCGCACCAGCGGATTTTGCACTCCAAAATGTTTCGAGCACCAGAACCAGTCAAAATCCCAGCGCCAGATATAATCTTTGATTGTCAGATAATCGTTTTCCTTCGCCGCAATCGAACGGTAATAAATGTTCATGAATTTGTAATCGCTAAGGTGCGGCGCTTTATCGGTCATGGTTGCAAATGTCAGATAATTTTTGCCGCGCTCAAAAACCGTACCGTCAATAAAGTCGATTCCTCCATGCATTCTGGCTCGCTGGCCCAGAATGCCGATGTCCTTAAAAAATTCACCGTCATCGTTATAAAAAAGATGATGAAGCTTTACAAACGGTTTAACCCTCACCAGTTTCACTTTCAGTTTCAGCGCATAACCAAAACTTCCATACGAATTCGGAAAGCCAAAAAACAGCTCCTGGTGCTCATTATTTTTTGTGGCGACTACCGTTTTGCCGTTCCCGCACAAAATCTCAATTTCTTCAATCGTTTCGTGTACAAAACCATATTTGAAAGACGACGATTCAATGCCGAGTCCGGTAGTTGCGCCTCCAGCCGTAATCGATTTTAATTCCGGTACAACCGCTGGCATCAGCCCAAATTTCAGTGTTTCATCCACCAGATCTTCATAGGTGGTCATGCCTTCCACCTCAGCCAGCAGCTTTTTGCGGTCAATCCGTATAACCCTGTTAAAACCGGTCACGTCGAGTTTATGCCTTCTGGACTGCTTTTCCACGCGAAAAAGATTCGAAGTTTTTTTGCCGAGCCCGACGGTGTCACCCTTTTTCCTGTGCTGCAAAATCGCACGAAATTCACGCAGCAGCAGCTCTTTTTTTTCTTTATAATTTTTGGGCAATGAACCCATGAATTTATTCATCTTCATCGTACTGATTCATAACCGCCGATCACCCCGCCTTTAGAAAAAACCGCCTGCCAAAGCTGAATCCCGCGCGCCCGAAACCCTCCGGCCAGAGCAAGCAGATAATATTTCCACATACGGTAAAAGCGTTCATCAAGATCCGGCCTGTTTTTGCGGGTTTCGGGCCAGTTTTTGTCAAAATTTTCAAACCAGGCCATCAGCGTTTTGTCGTAATCCGCACCAAAATTATGCCAGTCTTCAAGCACAAAAATCTTTTCCGCCGCTTTGGTCAGCTGTGAAACCGAAGGCAGCATCCCGTGCGGAAAAATATATTTATCAAACCACGGTTCGCTCACAGTCACTGAAAAATTATTGCCAATGGCGTGAAGCAGAAAAAGCCCGCCATCCTTCAAACTTCGCGACACTGTTTTCATCAGCGTGCCGTAATTTTTATAACCCACATGCTCGGCAAGCCCGATCGCCACCACCTTGTCATAAACACCCGTAACCTCACGGTAATCCATTTCTTTAAGCTCAACCGGCAGACCTCTCACGCTTTCGCGCGCGTACTCCATCTGCTCATGCGAAATATTTACCGAGGTCACATGGCAGCCATATTCCTGCGCGGCATATTTGGCAAAACTTCCCCAGCCGCAGCCAAGATCCAGCACGCGATCATGTTTTTGCAGCTGGATTTTTTTACACACCAGTTCCAGTTTATGTTCCTGCGCCTCATCCAGATCGCGCGCATTTTTCCAATACGCGCAGGTGTAGAGCATGCGCTTATCGAGCATTTTTTCATAAAAATCATTGCCCAGACCATAGTGCTCCTTGGCCACGCGCGTCGAACGTTTTTTATTTTGCAGATTGAATAATTTTGAGCGAAGCACCAGAAACGCAGTGCCAATGTTTGCAAGTTCATTCAGATCAAGCCGCATCAGTTTAAAGAAAAACTGGTCAAGCGCTTTGGCGTCCCACCAGCCGTCCATGTACGATTCGCCAAGCCCAAGCGATCCCTGGGCCAAAATCCGCTGATATAGATGCGGATTTTTCACCTGCATGTCCCACGGACGATCGCCATTGATCTTTATATCCGCGGCTGTCAAAACTTCCTGCACTTTTTCGAGATAAGCTGGCATAAGAATTTTTTTTGAGATTGACGCTAATTGAGATTGACACTGGCTGGCATAGATCCGAAATACATCTTACATCGCTTCAATATTTTTTTGAAGAGCTTCAGCAGCATGGCGCGCCACAAACAAATAAAATGGCTCCCTCTCACCATGGTCGGCTTTTTCAAGCGCTTCAAGATATTCCCGCCGCTCTTCCATTTTTATGACAATCGGCGGAAAGCCGCTGCGCATCAGGATCAGGTTTAGCAGCAGTCGCGAAACTCTACCATTGCAATCGTCAAAAGGATGAATGCGCGTTATTTCGTAATGCGCCGCTGCAGCCAGTTCAATCGGATGTATATTTTTTTCTTCCCTGCCAATCATGGCCACGAGTTTTTCCATTGCCACCGGTACCTGCAGGGGATCAACGTAGTGGTGAATTTCACCGGCAAGCGTGAGCACATGGTTAGGCTGTAGTTTGTAAGCGCCCGGCATAATTTTTCGCATAATTGTTTGACCATTTGCGCCTCTTGCCGGTCTCTCAGTAATCCCGCGATGTAAAAGCGCGTTCAGCTCTTTGAGCATTCCCTCACTGATCGGCTGCTGCTTTTGCACAATCTGCATAAGCCAGTCAATGGCCTCGGCATGATTTTTGGCTTCCAGATAGTCAACAAGCGGCTTGCCTTCCGAGGTAAGGCCTTCGCGCAGATAAAAAGCTGTTTCTCCAAGCGAAAGCGAATTGCCTTCAATCGCATTGGAGTTATAGGTCCATTCCAGCCTGAGTTTTTCCTGCAGCGCAGCTTTTGCATCCTCACTCAAAGGCCTGCGGTTTTTATAGGCTGCAAAAAGCCCATCAATTTCTTTCAGTTTTTGGCGAAAAAAATCCATGAAAATTGTAGAAAGTTGACGCCATCATAGCATAGACGCGATCGTTTTTCGAAGACCTTCATCAAGGCCGATTTTTGGCTCAAAACCCAGTTTCTCCCGCGCGAGTGTAAGATCGGGTATGGTATCTGGCATGCCATTTCCGACTCCGTCCTGCGCCTTCAAATCGTTCTGCATCAAAGACACAAGACTTGCAGAACCGCTCAACGCAATAATTTTTTTAGCGAGCTCGCTTTCACTTATCTGGAAAGGATTGCCCAGGTCCAGCACTTCCAGAAATCCACCATGATTCATCAGCCGCCAAAGGCCATCCACCATGTCATCGACATAACACAAAGCAAGTTTTTGGCTGCCATCGCCAAAAATTCTCAGCGGTTCTCCTCTTAAAGCGCTGTCGATTAAATCCGTAGGCACGCTGCCGCTTCGTCTGCGCATGCGCGGGCCGTAAGTTTCAAAAATGCGCGCGATCTTCAGCGGGAATCGATAGTGGCGATAATAATTCATGGCCAAAGCTTCAGCGAAACGCTTGCCCTCCGCCTGCGGTTCATGCTCGGGTCCGCTATAAACCGCGGAACTTGAAGCCAGCAGAATCGGAGCCATATTTTTATTTGCAAGTTCCATCATCAGTTTTGTGCCTGCTGCCGAGGTCCACAAAACCTGCAGCGGAATTTCCAGGCAGTCATTTGGCGCAGTCGCTCCCGCAAGATGATAAATTTGATCAATCGCCGCAATTGGCCCTGTAAAAGGCAAAGTCACATCATTGCTAATCAGGTGAAAAGCAGGATTTTTTTCAAATTCACGGATATTTTTCGCATTTCCGCTGATAAAACTGTCAATGCAAAAAACTTCGTGGCCTTCATGTAGAAGCCGTCCGCAAAGATGGCTGCCAAGAAAACCCGCTCCGCCGCTTACAACTATGCGCATAAAAAATCTGCAAAATGTACCATCAATCTCTCATGATTTTAGTGTAAACCGGAAAAGAATCAAAATGCTGCTGAAAAATATTGTGGGGGATCCGGTCAAAAGTTTCATCTTCAGGAAGGGCTTTTGTGGCATGCTGCTGTTTTACCCGACAAATAAGCCTAAAATGGTAATTCGGATTTGGCACAAAAGTAATGGTTTTAACATCGCTCGAAGAAAGCATCAGTTTCAGCTCGCCAAAACCGAGAATGTTTTTCCAGAAACCGTTCTGCTGTTTTTTAATATCCTGAATCGTTTCGATCGAGACGGCGTCCTGGCTGTCTTTCATCAAAATCGTTTTTTTAATATCCACAATTCTGAAATTCGTAATAATCACGGTTTGCAGAAAATGTTTCACGATTTCAATAAAAAGCGTGTGTATAAAATAGCTGAGCAACGGAACCGCAAAGACGATCGCAACCTGAAAAACCGGCTTGAAAGCTGGATTAAAGCCTGCTTGGGAAAAGAAAATCCAGAATCCAAGCAGCAGAAAAATAAAAACCGCCAGCATCAAAATTCCCGGCAGCAGCGAAACCCAGTGATGTCTGAAAAACGCATACACAACTTCCTCGGGGTACTGCCCCTTAAAGTGAAGATCCTTGAGAGTGTTTTGTTCGCTGTCCATAAATTTGTCCATAAAAATTCAGGTGAGCCAGAACGTATAAAGCGTCGAAAAAACCGCGAACACAATAACGCACGCGGCATAAACAAAAAGCACCTGCTTCAGGCTGATAAAACCAAAAAGCAGGGTAAAGCGGTTTTCCTGCATACGGTAGCGCTTCAAATAATGAAAAACCCGCTGCAGGCAGAAAACCAGAAAAAGCAGGGAACAGATATTGATGCTGAAAATTGTCCAGAGTAGAAGCATAAAAAGCCAAAAAAATCCTCAAACATTTTGTTTTGGTTTCTTCCTGACCTGTCTGAAAGCGCCTCTTTACCAGAAAAACCTCATCTCTAACCAAAACCTACCCCTGCTATTTTTATTTGTCAACCAGATTTGGCCATGATTTAAGGAACCTCTGAAAAACGATGGAGTACAAGGAAACGAGGAGCTTACGACAGAGCTGTACCAGACTGTACAGCGAGGGAGGAAGCGACGAAGTTGACGCAGTATTACGCGTTTTTCAGAGGTTCCCTGGCATGATTTTTCACCAGCTCTGCATTCTCGCTTTTGCCCCAAGTTCTGCTTCAATCGCCATTAGCCGATTATATTTGGCCACGCGCTCACTGCGGCAGAGCGAACCGGTTTTAATCTGTCCGCATTCCATCGCAACTGCAAAATCCGCAATTGTGATATCCTCAGTTTCGCCGCTGCGATGCGAAACAATCGCAGCCCACCCCGCCCTGTCAGCCACCCTGATCGCATCAGTTGTTTCGGTCAAAGTTCCAATCTGGTTGAGTTTAACCAAAACCGCATTTGCCGCATTTTTAGCGATGGCATCGCGCAATCGCACCACATTTGTGACAAGCAGATCATCACCCACGATCTGGATTTTTTTGCCGATTTTCTTTTGCAGCAAAACCCAGCCATCCCAATCGTCCTCGCTTAAACCGTCTTCCAGTGAAATAAGCGGATATTTTTTAACGAGATCAGCCCAAAAATCAACCATTTCCGCCGATGAAAGCAGCTCTTTTTCGCCTTTTATTTTGAAATGATATTTTTTTTCAGCACTGCTGTAAAACTCGGAAGCTGCCGCATCCACAGCCAAAAAAACATCCCTGCCCGCATGGTAGCCTGCTTTTGAAATCGCCCGCAAAACAAAATCAAAAGCCTGCTCCTGAGTTTTAAGACTCGGCGCATAACCGCCTTCATCGCCAACCGTAGTCTGAAACCCCGCACCTTTTAAAAGTTTGCCAAGCGCATGGAAAATTTCCACGCCCATGCGCACTGCTTCACGAAAGGATTTTGCGCCAGTCGGCATGATCATCACTTCCTGGATATCAAGACCACCAGGCGCGGAGTCCAGCGAAGTGCTACCTTTAACGGTTTTGCCAAAGGAAAAACTACCACCAGCATGCTTGCCGCCGTTCATGATATTCATCATCGGTACAGGCAGCAGGCTGGAATTTGGCTTCAAATAGCGATAAAGACCAACTCCCTTTTCCCCGGCACCCGCATGCGCGCACGCGAGCGAAACGCCCAAAATTGCATTCGCACCAAGTCTGCTTTTATTTGGCGTTCCATCCAGGTCGATCATGCGCTGGTCAATGCGCTTTTGATCTGAAACCTCAAAACCGCGCAAAGCATCGCCCAAAATCGTCTGCACATTTTCACAGGCTTTTAGCACGCCCTTGCCGTTATAACGCTTTTGATCCCTATCACGCAGCTCCAGCGCTTCATGAATGCCGGTCGAAGCTCCGCTCGGCACCATCGCCGCGCCAAAACCTTTTTGCGTTTCCACGCGCACCTCAAGCGTTGGATTTCCGCGCGAATCAAGAATTTCCCGCGCCCGTATGTTTTTGATTTTTGACATGACATTTAAAAACTTAAAGTGCCGCCAGCAAAATTGCAAGCGCAAACACAAATTTGAAAATCCCTAAAAAATCCTCTATAGTGCCCCAGCAAATCAAAAATAATTGCCAACCACCAATTGTTAATTGCTAATTTCTAATTGTTAATTGTATGGAGATCATCTGGCACGGCTACAGCTGTTTCAGCATCAAAACCAAAGAAGGCTGTGCAGTCATCAATCCCTATCAGCCCGAAACCGGCCTCAACTTGCCTCCACTAAAAGCCAATGTCGTGCTCATGAGCGCGGAAGAGCCGGATTACAATAACATCAAGGCTGTTTCCGGCGACCCAAAAATTATTACTTGGCCTGGCGAGTACGAAGTTGCCGGCATTGCCATCACCGCACAGGAGTTAAGTCCGGAAAAAAGCAGCAAAAAAACTGAAAAACCGATGTTATTCATGTTTGATGCCGATAACCTTAAAGTCTGTTATCTCACCGATCTTTCAGTAACTTTCACCGAAGAAATGGTTGAAAATATAGGCGAGGTCGATGTACTTTTGGTGCCGGTTGGAGGTGAAAAAAATGGCTACAAGCAGGCGCATCAGCTCATTGAAGATCTGGAGCCGCGCGCAGTCATACCAATGCATTATAAAACTCCCGGGCTCAAGATTGAGCTGGAAGGACTCGAGAATTTTGCCAAACAGGCCGGTTTGACCAGTTATCAGCCCAGGGACAAATTTGTGCTCAATTCCAAAAACGATTTGCCTGAAGACAAAACCGAGTTTATTATTTTAAAGCCGCAGACTGATTAAAGTTTAAGGCGGATCCCGCCGGAAATGTCCCTGTAGTTCAATGGATAGAACGAGGCACTCCTAAGGCCTAGATGCAGGTTCAATTCCCGCCGGGGACACCAGATACGCAAAAATTTAGCCTCAAAATTTGCAAAATCAAAAAAATCACTTGCAAAATTTTAAAAATCGAGTAATATACATTTCTCCCTGCTGAAAATCTCGTAATACTCGAATGCCTTTTTACTTACAAGCCATTGGAACAAACCCAAATTATTAATTTCAAAAAATTTTATGAACCAGAATTTAGAAGATAGCGGTGCCAGTCATGCAGGTCACAATGGTCACAATGGTCATGCAATGCCTCCTGCTCCAGCAGATGCGGTTTTGCCAGCTAATCCAACCGATGATATTGCAGTAAATATTGCAGATCATCCAGCCGAACAGGCTGTTTTAGAAGAGTTTTTTAATTATAAACCGGAAGCAACAACAGCACAAAGACAGGCAGGCGTTAGTGAATTAGTTGAACTGCAAAGGCGAGAAAATGTAACGAGAGCGCACTATACCCACGCATGGAGAAAGGCAACATCACCTTTGCAAAGATTAACATTTCAAAACCCGCTCGAACCCAAAAAACCAAGTTTTAAAGCTCAGATGAAAGCCTTGAAAGCGGAAGACAGAGCGGCAGAGGGACCAAAGCAGAACTTGCTGGAACGTGCTAAAACAGGAATCAGTTCAATAGCTGCTGCAACCCGCCAAAAAATTGCCGAAGCCTATTCCGGCGCTATAGCCAAAGGGGCTGCAGGTTTTGCAAAAGTTTTTTCCGCTCCGCAAAGCGTCGGCGGTTCAGACAGGCCTGCAGGTGAATTCCGTGTATTCCAGGGAGGAAGTCCGGACGGAGGCAGCGGAAACGACAACTCAGGTCGCAAGCCGCCATCAGGATTTACTCCGTATTTTAAGAGTATGGGTAAAGCCGCAGGGCTTGCTGCTTTAGTTTATTCAGGATTTTTCTTTAACGAATATCTCCACAATCGTTCAGGTTCAACAGATTCTCATCCAGATGCCGGTCTGCCAGCTTTAACCGTATCAGCTGCTGCTGCGCCAACTCCTCCAGAAATCGATGCAAAACCTGTTTCTGAAGCTTCTGATGCCGGCGCACTTGCCGCAATTCCTTCTGTGCAACCCACGGTATCTGCACCCACCGATAACAAAAAACCTGAAGCGCCGCACTCCGCGCCAACCGCAAAAAGTAAAGCTCCACAAAGCAAAGCCGGAGCAGCCAAAGCAAAAGCTGCCCCTGAAAAGCCAGTTGCCTCTGCCGCTCCGACAAAACCTTCAGTTCCCCCAGCCGGGCCATCTGCAAATCCAGACAAAGCAAAACCTGTTCCACCAGCACCCGTAAAAGTCGCTTCAAAAGAAGCGCCGCATGAAGGAAAAAAAGTAAGATCGCATGGTTCAATCGCCAAAGCAGCCATAGGCGTATCGCCTGAAAAACCAATGCCGGTTGCAGCAGAAACGCCAAAAGCAGGCACAAAACCGGCCAAAAAATCACCAATGGCAAGAATGATCGATAAAGTTTTGGGAAGAATAGGTGAAAAAGGAGCCCAACTGCCGCCACTTGAATCTTCCGGAGACAAAAAATCACCTGCAGCGGCTGATCCTGACCATGAAAAAAAGCTTCAGGCACTCGCCCAAATAGATTTTTTAACACAGAAAAATCTATTATCGTCAAGAGCAGACAAGTTGCTGACAATAACAGTTCAGGTTCATGCCTTAAACAGCAAAACCGCCGGGGCTGAAGAGACAAATTTTAATTATACCGCACCAGTTAAAGAAGCAGTCGGCGCTGTCCGTAAATTAATCCAGGAGGCTGAAACTGCCGAGATGTTGCAAGTTGCCCAGGCCGCATTTGAGCTCACACATGAAGTGTTGGCTGCTGAACATGAGCGTGCAATCGAAGCCAGACGCAAATATTTGATCGAGTACAACAAAATCGGTGCCGGAATGAAGTTGCAAAATTTACATCGACAATTTCTTCAGCCTGGAAAATTTGCCGCACCAAGTTTTGATTTTCAATATGAAGCAAACATAATCCGTTTAAGACAAATAATTGCAAGGCCTGACACAACCTCTTTGGATGATGCCGCCAATGATGCGGTTTTCATCAGCGGCTTCTAAATTATAAAGCCCGCGAATTTGGCTTGACGCCGGATTACACCTTACCTCTGAGCCGGCAAATAAGTAACTTCCAGGCTGGTCATTTCGTTTGGCCCGCGCAAGATCACATCCTCGTTTTCTTTTTTGGCCCAAAGATCAACGACGCTGCTTTGAAGCGTGGAATCCTGCGCCACAAAACTGGTGGTAAAACGCAGTTCGTAAATATCCTCATCGTTCTGAGGTCCCATCGGTCTTAAAAAATTGATCTCCAAAACTTTTTTGAGCGATTTTCCCTTGGCCGCAAAAACAGCGGCTCTCAGGGAAGACTGGTCAACCAGCGCCGTAATGTCTTCATTATTGCGCAAAACGTGCAGATCCTGCGCTGCAAGATTGTGCAGATCAAGGCTGGCCTTTATTTTGGTAAGAAAATAATCCGGTTTTGCCTGGAAAGCCATTTTTAAAAACGGCATATTGCCGAGGCGGATCTGGCTGGTGGGCAGAAGCAGGCTGACTGTCTGGTTTAGCCTCTGGTCCGGCTGGGAGGTTGAAGATTCGCTGGCAGCCATGTGTAGAGCAGCGCTTCCGGCATCACCCACATTACCTGTGAGCCTGCCCTGCAAAAGCCCACCGCTTTGGTTTAAAGCAGCAACGCCGAGCCCGATTACTACGACGGAACTGCCGATGGCATAAAGAAGATAATTTTTATTTTTCATGGTTCAATATTAAAAAATCTCAACATTCTAGCATAAAATGGGCGTTTTTAAAAGGCACCGATTGCCTGGGGCTGTCCTATTAAAAGGTGGGTTAAGATTGAGTTGACACACTTAACCTTAAACCCACCCACCCATGAGCATATTGAAACTGGCGAAGATCATCAATACCAGAGAGAGCGCGGCAAGAAAGTTTGAAGAAGAAGCGTGGAAACGAGGATTCGGCTGTGTGAAATGTGGCAGCATACGCGCCTGGAAACATCGCAAGCTGAAAAATGGTCTGCAGAAATACCGGTGTGAGGATTGCAAACATCTATTTTCGGATCAGAGTTGGACAGTCCTGCGCTGGAACAAGGCCAGAATCGATAAGGTTGCAATTGTGAATCATCTGAGCGGAAAAAAGCTTGATGTCAGAAGCATCGCAAGAGAAAGTGAATTGAATAAAAATACCGTCATGAAACTCGCAACCAAAATCAGAAGACTTAAAAGCGAACTGTATGAAGCAATGGCGCCGCCGCAACTTGGAGGAATCGTGAAAATGGATGAAACAAAAATGGGAAAGGATTGGTATTGGGGAGCGATTGAACGCGGAACCAATAACGCAATCGTTGAGAAAATTCCCGGCAGATCGGAAGCGGTTTTAAGCGCAAGGATATGGAAATACATTGAAGAAGGATCGACAATCATGACTGATGAATTGGCCTCATATCAGCCGCATCCTAGGTTCTATAAACATTTTGCGGTGAAACATTGTGAATATTTTGTTCATCCGGAATGCAATCTGATTCATACTAATCGTATTGAGGGCCTCTGGGCACAACTAAAACGCAAAATCGAACGCTTTTGCAACAACGTGAAACCAGAACACATTCAAGAATATATTAACGAGTATTTTTACCTAAAAAATCATGAAAAATCTAAAAACCCAACCTTCTTCCCTTTGTACTGCCGAAAAACTTAGTCAACCCCACCTTTTAATAGAACAGACCCGATTGCCTTTTGTCTGCAAATGCAGTAATTTTTTTTCATCAAAACCAAACCGCCATGAAATATTTTATCCAGACTTTGGGCTGCGCCATGAACTATTCCGATTCCGAACGCGTGGCTTCAGTCCTCGAAAAAATCGGTTACCAAAAAGCAGGCACGCTTGAGGAAAGCGATCTCTGTATCTTCAATACCTGTTCCATCCGCCAAAAAGGGGAGGATCGCGTTTATGGCCAGCTGCACAATCTGACCGGACTTAAAAAACAAAACCCTCGTCTGCTGGTTGGCATTACCGGCTGCATGGTGCGATTTTCCAGCAGTCGCAACAGCGAAAAAGAAAAAAAAGACGAACTTTTGAAGAGACTCGATACCGTGGATTTTGTCTTTCGCATCAACGATTCGCACAAACTCGGCGAAATTCTGGAAGAAGCGGAGCTGCAACTCGATCTGCCGCAGCTGGCGACAATTGCAGCGCAGCCGCTGACTGCACCACAGCCGGAAACCGCATCGCAGGCTACAGCATATCTGCGCATCAACCCCAAATACACCTCACGTTTTCAGGCTTTTGTGCCGATCCAGATCGGCTGCGACAAATACTGCACCTACTGCATTGTGCCTTATTCGCGCGGGCGCGAGCAGTCGCGCGACATGGCTGAAATTCTTGCTGAATGTCGCGCTCTGGTTGAAAATGGCTGCAAAGAAATCACGCTCATTGGCCAGACCGTCAATTCGTACGGCTTGAGTGCACTCGATAAAAAGAGCGGCAAGTTTTCCGGCACACCCGAACCTTTTCTTAAACTGCTGCGCGAAATCAATGCGCTTAAAGAACTCGGGCTGAATCGGCTGCGCTTCACCTCCCCACATCCGCGCGATTTTACTGACGCGCTCATTCGCGCGCACACCAAACTTGAAACCCTCTGCAGCCATTTTCATTTGCCTGTTCAGGCCGGTAACAACGAAGTTTTAAAGCGCATGAACCGCCAATATACCGTTGAAAAATACAAAAGCATTGTGCAAAAAATCCGTGAGCTCGTGCCAAACGCCGCCATTACCACTGATATCATCGTTGGATTTTGCGGCGAAACACCTGGGCAGTTTGAAGACTCGGCGCGTCTGTTTGAAGAAATCCGTTGGGACATGGCTTATCTGGCGCGATATTCACCGCGCCCCGGAACCACGTCCGTCAAAATCTACAAGGACGATGTTGCGCGTGAAGAAAAGGCTGCACGCTGGCATCGCCTCAATAAAATTCTCGAAGAGTGCTCGCATGAAAAAAATGTTGCAATGGAGGGCAGTGTTGCTGAAGTACTGGTGGAAAGACATATCGAAGTTACCGGGCGCACCGCGCGGGGGCGAGCAGGCGAAGAACCTGGCTTTGCCGGTTCTGAGCACGGCGGACTTACAAAAGGAATATGCGAGGGCAAAAGCCGCGAAAACAAAGTCGTACAATTTCCAGGCACTCCAGATCTTATCGGCCAAATCGTGAACGTCAAAATCGTCAAAGGCCTGCAGTGGATGCTGAAAGGGGAATTGGCATCGGGATAACTTGCCGCTACCAAAAGCTTACTCTTACTTCTATCCAGGAGCATAAAATTATAAGTCAACATGCGCCTCGCCAAACTTTGTCTTGAACATTTTCGCAATCATCAAAAGCTGCAACTGGAATTTGATCCGGCCAATCTGGTGACCTACATTGTGGGGCCGAATGCGCAGGGGAAAACCAATATTCTGGAGGCGATCTATCTTTTGGCGCTTACGAAATCATTTCGCACCACCCATCATGAAGATTTGATCGGGTGGAACCAGGAATATGCGCGCGTGAAAGGGTTTTTTGAGATAGAAGTAACTACGCAAAAAGCTGCGTCCCGGCCCGAAAGTTACTGCGACCTGGAAGTTTTTCTCGGACTGGCGCCGCACTCCAGGAAATCGCTGAAAAAAAATGGCGCAACCACTAGCACGATGAATTTTATCGGCACGCTGCAGGTTGTTTTTTTTCATCCCGAAGACCTGAATATGCTCTATCTTGGACCGGATTTACGGCGGCGCTATCTGGATATTTTGAATCTACAGATCAACAAAAAATATTTTCGTGCATTGCAGGTTTATCAGCGCGTTTTAAAACAGCGTAATGCGCTGTTAAAGCGCATCCATGGCGGTCAGGCTGCGGACAGCGAACTTGAAATCTGGGACGAGCAGCTCACTTTGCACGGCGCTTTTTTAATGCTGGAAAGAGCCAAAACCGTGGATTTTTTTAGGGACCGCCTTGAAGAGTATTATCAAAAAATCTCGCAGGGAAGCGAAAAAATCAAGGTTCATTATCGTCACACGCTTGGGGATGCGGCTCTCATGAACACGCCAGCCTTGACTGACCACGCCGTGCTCCAGAGCATATATAAAAAAACTCTCAACACAGCCAAAACCAGAGATATTCAAGCCCAGATGACTACGGTGGGTCCGCACCGCGACGACCTTGAATTTTTGCTCAATGATTTCCGGCTTTCAGCGCATGCATCGCGCGGGGAGTACCGGTCGCTTATTTTGGCGCTCAAACTGCTGGAGCTGCACTTTTTTGAAGAGCGCACCGCACAAAAACCGCTGCTGCTTTTGGACGATGTTTTTTCCGAGCTCGACGCGCATCGCCAAAAAATGCTGCTGCAAGCCATCAAAGGCCATCAGACTTTTATCACCACCACTAATGCCGGCAGCGGCGATTTTCTAAAGGACAGAGTGCACACTGGGCTTGAGCTAGCCGTTATTGCGCATGGCAAAATCACGGAAAATATGTTAAAATAGCATAAAGGTGCAGGTCAGCTCAAACTCGACCGTGCCCAAAATCCACCAAAATCAAAATCAACAAAAACCAATGTCCCAAATTGCGTTAATAAAAGTCGTTTTTTCCTTTCTGCTTGCGGTTATTCCGGCTTGCATCTGGGGTTATATTTTTTACAGCAAGCAGGTCGGCCAAAAAAGAATGACTGTCCAAACCTTTGCGGTTGGGGCGCTCTTTGTGCTGCCGATTCTCGGCTATAAATCGCTCTGGAAATATTTCCCCTGGCTCAATGCTTTCCAATATACCCACCCTTTCAAGGACGATCTTATCGGGTTTTCGAATTTTACGCTTATTCCCGTAAGCGTGCTGTTGACCTTTTTGATCGTCGGGGTGATTGAGGAAATCACGAAATTTTTTGCAGTCAAAGTTACGGATCGCGGCAGGATCTGTTCGATCGATGACGCAATTGAAATGGCGATCTCGGCAGCTCTTGGCTTTTCCTTCTCGGAAAACATGATTTATTTTTACAACATTATTACCACGCGCGGACCGGAAAATATTTTAATGCCCTTTATTTTCCGCTCGCTGTTTTCGACTTTTGCGCATCTGATGTTTTCGGGAGTGCTGGGCTATTATTACGGTCTGGCCCATTTTGCCTCGCCCATTCTGCAGGATGAACATTTTAAAAACCGCTGGAAAATTTTTCGCACGCTGGCGCAAATTTTTCATTTCCGCAAAGATGTCGGTTTCCGTGAGGAAAAGATGCTTCAGGGCCTGCTGTTTGCGGTTTCTCTCCATGCGCTTTTCAATATTTTTCTGGAAATGGACTGGACATTTTTGATTGTGCCATATCTGACAGGCGGGTATATTCTTTTAAGCCACCTGCTTTCCACCAAGGAAGATCACAAGCTCTATGGAAGGCTCACGGTAATATCGCAGGAAACCCAAGATTAGAAGGAATATAGACACATTGGCGGTTTTTAAATATTTATGCCGAATGCCCCACGCAACATGAATACCTCACCGCTTTCCACGACTTTTCGAACGATTTTTTAAAAAAATTCCCTCATGGTTGCAGATGATAAACTTGGATATCTCGTAGCCCGGAAAAAATTTTTCATTCTCGATCTGGATGGAACGCTTTATAAAGGCGGCAATGTTTTTCCATTCACGCGGAAATTTTTGTCGGGCCTTAGGGCAAGCGGGTGCAAGCCGATTTTCCTAACCAATAATTCCTCAAAAAGTTCGCGCGAGTATCTGCATAAATTAACAGCGCTTGGTTTGCAGCCCGCTTTTGATGAAATTTACACGAGTGGCCGCGCAATGATTGAGTTTTTGCAGGAGAAAGGCCTGAGGAAGGTATTTTTGCTGGCGCCACCTGCAGTGCATGACGAGTTTCGTGAAAATGGCATTGAAACCGTGGAAAGTCGCGGGCAGCAGGGCATACAGGCGGTTGTCCTGGCTTTTGACACGACTTTTAATTACGAAAAATTCTGCGCAGCTTATGATCTGATTGTTGATGGCGTAGCCTTTTACGCGACCCACCCGGATTTCTTGCTGCCGATTGAGGGCGGACGATTTTTACCGGATATTGGCACGCTGATGAGCGCTTTTTATGTTGCGACTGGCCGGCGGCCGAAGATAATCGGCAAACCGGAAAAAATTATTTACCGCCAACTGCAGCGGCACTTAAATTGCCGCAAAGAGGAAATGATTGCCTTTGGCGACCGGCTCTATACCGACATTGCGGGCGCGAAAAATTTCGGCATCACTTCGGTACTGGTTTTAAGCGGTGAAACCAGCGCTGACATGCTCAAAAAGAGCCGCATCAAGCCGGATTTCTTTATCAAAGATCTGAGCGAGGTGTGAGGGTTGGCCTACAATTGTTAATTTCTAATTTTTAATTGATTTTCGATCTAATCATCGTCGGTGGCGGCATTAATGGCGCGGGGATCGCGCGTGATGCGGCCATGCGCGGGCTAAAAGTTTTGCTGCTCGAAAAAAATGATTTTGCCTATGGCACTTCCAGCCGCTCGACCAAACTCATTCACGGCGGAATCCGCTATCTTGAGCACCATAATTTTTTGCTGGTATGGGAAGCCAGCCATGAACGTAAAATTTTGAGCAAAATTGCACCGCAACTGGTGCGGCCGCTGCCTTTTGTGGTGCCGGTTTATGAAGGCGATAAGCGCAAAACCTGGTGGGTTCAACTGGGGATCTTTTTGTATGGATTGATGGCGGGGTTTGCGGGACTGGTGGTCGCCCAAAAAATTGGCGCCGGCAGCATTTCAGCGCAAAAAATGCTGCAGCTCGTGCCACAACTTCAGCAAAAAGGTTTAATGGGAGGAGGACTTTATTACGACTGCCAAACCGATGATGCGCGACTTACATTAGCCAATATTCAGGATGCTGTCCGCCACGGCGCAATCGTTAAAAATTATACGGAGGTGGTAAGCGTGCGTACGCATGAAAGTTCGCAAGCGCGCAAAGACATCGAAAATCCCAGCGGAAAGCCGGCAATCGACGTTCTGGCCCAGGATGTTTTGACTGCTGAAAAATTTTCGTTCAGCGGGCGGCTGGTTGTGAACGCCACCGGTCCCTGGCTCGGCCAGAATCTGAAAAAATGGCATCTGGAAAGCGAAATGGCAGGCAATAGTTCGCTGCGGCTAACCAAAGGCATCCATTTTTTTGTGCCAAAAATCAATGACGATTTTGCACTTCTCATCAGCGCCAAAAAAGATAACCGCGTTTTTTTCACGATTCCGTGGGGTGCATATACGCTCGTTGGTACGACCGATACCGATTACAACGGCTCTCCTGATGAGGTCACGGCCGAAAAAGATGAGCTTGAGTATCTTTTGGCCGAGCTGAAGCGGATTTTTCCACATGCGAAGCTTGGAGTAAACGACGTGATAGCTGATTTTGCAGGTCTACGACCGCTTATTTATTCGCCCGAGGTCACGCCTGGAGCGGTTTCGCGCGAGTATCAATTGAAGGAAGACCGCATTGGCTACAGTGAAATTTTGTCAGTGGTTGGCGGAAAAATCACAACCTATCGCAAACTGGCCGAACGGACGACTGCCCTCGTGCTGAAAAAATTGCGTACTGGTGGCATGAAAATGCGCAAACCATCGCAGTGCCTTACCGCCAAGGTCCCTCTGCCTGGCAGTCAATTTACCGAAAGCGATTTTGAGGCTTTCAAAAGCCATAAACTTGCGACCATTCCAGAACTTGCTCAACTCGATGCCGATATTGCCGAAAATCTGCTGGAAACCTATGGCAGCGACATCGACCGCATTTTACCTTATTTTAGCGCACATACGGATGCGTATGCTGATCCCCGTAAGCACATGCCCGCCCGTGAGCGCATTATTGCTGATGCGCCAATCATTTGGGCGCAGCTTTTTTATGCCCGCGACCACGAATTTGCGCGCACGCCAGAGGATTTTATCCGCAGACGGACTGAACTTTATATCCATCGCAAAGCACACCATGCTCTGACAGAAAAAATTGCGGCAGTATTTTAATGTAATCTCAGTTCGCCGCCCTTGCAAAAGCTCTAGGCGTGTGCTAGCGTTTTCAAGCTATGCCCCACGATAAAATCATTGTTAAAGGCGCGCGCATCCACAATCTCAAAAATATTAATGTGGAAATTCCGCGCGATAAATTGACGGTTATTACCGGACTTTCGGGTTCGGGCAAGTCGTCGCTGGCTTTTGATACGATTTACGCGGAAGGCCAGCGCCGCTATGTGGAGAGCCTTTCGACCTATGCTCGCCAGTTTTTGCAGCTCATGGAAAAGCCGGATGTGGATTCGATTGATGGCTTGAGTCCCGCTATTTCCATTGATCAGAAAACCGCCAGCCGCAATCCGCGTTCAACAGTTGGAACTGTTACTGAAATTTATGATTATTTAAGGCTTCTCTACGCCAAAGTCGGCCATCCGCACTGCCCGCATTGCGGCAAGCCGATCCAGCGCCAGAGTGTCAGCCAGATTGTGGAAACTGTGGCGGATATGCCTGAAGGCAAGCGTATTTTGCTGCTTGCGCCGGTGATCCGCGAACGCAGGGGCCGCCATGAAAAAGTTTTTGAAAAAATCAAGAAAGCCGGTTTTGTGCGCGTACGCGTGAACGGCGAGATTATGAGCATTCTGGATATTCCGCCGCTCGAAGAAACCAAAAAACATTCCATTGAAATTGTTGTTGATCGTCTTGTTGTTAAAAATTTCAGAAAAAAAACGCAGAAACTTTCTTCGGGAGAGGAAATTGATCTGCCAAATCCTGATCGTACCCGCCTGGCTGATTCAATTGAAACAACGCTCAAACATGGCGAAGGACTGATGATTATCAAAGATAACGATACGGCTGAAGAACAGACTTTTTCCGAACATTTTACCTGCGTTGATTGCGGCATCAATATTGCGGAAATTACGCCGCGCAGTTTTTCTTTTAACAGCCCGCAGGGCGCATGTCCGACCTGTCATGGGCTTGGCACCAAGCTTGAAATCGATCCAAAACTGGTTATTCCGAATGAAAATCTTACGCTTGCAGAAGGGGCGATTATGCCGTGGTCAGCCACTACTTCGCATCTGACCTGGTATAACCGCATTCTGGAATCGGTGGCCAAAAACTACAGATTTTCAATGAATGTGCCGGTCAAAAAACTTTCCAAGGAAACTCTCAATATTATTCTTTATGGCAGCGGCGACAAAAAATTTACGGTGCAGATGGGTCAGGCCCGTGAAAATTCACATTTTAAAGGCCAGTACAACACCACTTTTGAAGGTGTCATTCCCAATCTTGAACGCCGTTATCTTGAAACCGACTCCGATTATATCCGCAAAAAAATCGAGCGCTTCATGCGCATTTTAAAATGTCCCGAGTGCCAGGGGAAACGTCTGCGCGCCGAAATTTTGGCCGTTCTCATCAACAAAAAATCGATTATCGAATCAACGGAACTTTCGGTGAAACAGGCGCTTGCGTTCTTTCAAAATCTGCAATTGACCGAAATGGAAAAGCAGATCGCGCGGCTTATTTTAAAGGAAATTTTGAATCGCCTCCACTTTCTGGAAGATGTGGGACTTTCCTATTTAACGCTTGACCGTGCGGCAAATACGCTTTCCGGCGGTGAAGCGCAGCGGATCCGTCTGGCAACCCAGATCGGCTCGCGGCTTTCAGGCGTGGTTTATGTTTTGGACGAGCCGTCGATCGGACTGCACCAAAACGACAATGCCAAGCTTATCAATACGCTGATGTCGCTCCGTGATCTTGGCAATACCGTTATCGTGGTTGAGCACGACATTGATACGATGCTTTCGTCAGATTATATCCTGGATATCGGCCCTGGCGCAGGCAAAGATGGCGGGCGGGTGGTGGCCCAGGGTACGCCGGGAGAAATCATGCAGAATCCGCATTCCATTACCGGCAAATATCTTGGCAATAAAATAAAAATTCCGGTTCCAAAAAAGCGCCGCAAAGGCAACAGTCATTTTCTGGAAATCGTCAGGGCCGGCGAACATAATCTGAAAAATATTTCGGTCAAGTTGCCACTGGGGACTTTTATCGGCATAACTGGAGTTTCGGGATCAGGGAAATCGACCCTGATCAATGACATTCTGGTGAAAGAGGTTTCCAGGGTGATTTATGGCTCCAGGAGTCATGTTGGCAAACATGAAAGAATTGCCGGCATTGAGGCTCTTGATAAAATCATCAACATTGACCAGTCCCCGATCGGACGTACGCCGCGTTCAAATGCTGCAACCTATACTGGTGTTTTTACTGATATCCGCGACCTTTTTGCGGGTACACCCGAAGCCAAACTGCGCGGGTATAAAACCGGCCGTTTCAGTTTTAATGTCAAAGGCGGGCGCTGCGAAGCCTGCAGCGGTGATGGGATTAAAAAAATTGAGATGCATTTTTTGCCGGACATTTATGTGCCGTGCGAGGTCTGTAAAGGCCGCAGATATAATGACGAAGCCCTGGAAATTACTTATCGCGGTAAAAATATTGCTGATGTGCTGGATATGACTGTCTCTGAAGCGCTGGAATTTTTTCAGGCGATTCCCAATATTAAACAGAAACTTGAAACTTTATTTGAGGTTGGGCTTGGTTACATTCATCTTGGGCAGTCTGCAACCACTTTGTCTGGAGGCGAGGCGCAGCGCATCAAGCTTGCGACCGAGCTTTCCAAGCGTTCTACCGGGCAAACCCTTTATGTTTTGGACGAGCCAACAACTGGCCTTCATTTTGACGATGTACGCCGTTTACTGGATGTACTGCAGAAACTGGTTGAAAAAGGCAACACCGTATTGACGATTGAGCATAATCTTGATGTGATCAAGTCAGTTGATTACATTGTTGATCTTGGTCCTGAAGGTGGGGAATTGGGCGGTGATGTGATTGCAACTGGCACGCCTGAAGAGGTGGCCAAAGTGACAAAGTCTTACACTGGGAAATGGTTGAAGAAAGTTTTATAAGAGAGTCTCTTGGCGCATAATTATTTAATAAAGTTTAATTAAGTTTAATAGAATTTAATGAACTTTGTTCAAAGTGTGTTTAAAACATGTTTAAATTATGTTTAATAGAATTTAATAGAATTGTCTAAAATAAAAATAACTTGCTATAAATATTGAAAAGTGTTTTTATTTATGATATAAGTGTGCCAATAGATATACACAGGTTTATATCGTTGTTCGACAATCTGAAATATGATAAACTTTAAGAAGGTTGTTTTAAAACAAAAATCCTTCACTAAAGTTTATCAGAATGGAAGAAAAGATACTTACACCTGATCAAGTTGCCCAAACTTTGCAGGTACATCCGTTTACGGTCTTAAAATTTATCAAACAGGGTAAATTAAAGGCCAGTAAGCTTGGAAGGGTGTATCGCATCCGTCAAAGTGACGTTGAGCACTTCCTGGACGACCAACAGGCCGGACAGGCAAAGCGTTCCGTCAGCAACAAAAATAAAAATGATCAGCAGGTGTCACCTCTTGAGCAAGTTTCTCCTCTTAAAGAGATTTCTGGAGATACATTGCACCTCGGCAATGTGTCGAAAGAAGGAGCTAAAAAGGATGAAAAAGCTCGAGCTGACCACCAAAAATCTTCCGAAAAAAAATCAAAGCCCAGTGATGGCTTTTTCGAACACGACCATTATTACATCCTCGATTAGTATCCTTTAATGATTTTTAACTGTTTAAATTGCGGCATTTCAATCTCATCGAAATTTCAGAATTGTGCATATTGCAAAGCGAATAACAGTGAAATAATTGAAATGCTGAACGGCGAAACCAGGCGCCACCTTGAAAAACCGGAATGGAGAGAAAAAATGAAAGGAACGATTCTCTCGCATGTCCTTCATTAACAGCAAGCCCTAGAAAAGCTAAAAACCCCTTCAGATTGGTAGGGGTTTTTGTTTGCCCGGGAACACTTAATCGGTTAAGATTCAAGTGGTTTTATTTTTGCAATATGGGGCAATCGCTTATAATTGGTATTTTTTCGCTGCTTATTCTGCTGATTCTGGCGGCAGGTTTTGGTTTTGCCCATCTAAGAGCCCTGCAAAGGAGCGCTATGGATTTTTGGGAACATCTGCTCAAAAAAACGCGCTGGCGCATGGACATGCTGCCTTTATTGCTTGAAATTGTGCGAAGTTTCAAGGTTGTGGACGAAGGTGTGATCGCTGAAATGATTATTTTGCGCCAAAAATGTTGGCCACTGCATCAGCCGATAGCAGAAAAGGTTAATCTGGAATTGAGTTTAAGCCAGAACCTTCATATTATCTGGCAGGCTGCGCAGAAAAATGCCGATGTCAACCGCGATGTGAATTTTCTGGCTTTAAAAAAAAATATTACAGGCCTCGGACATGACATTGAAGAGCTGCTTGAATTATATAATAATAAAGTTCGCGCATATAATAAGCTGGTGTCAATGATTTTTTTTATAAAAAAAATGCCTGTTTTGGAATTTGAGGCATAGGGATGGGATAAAACTGCACAATTCTTTAGCTTGGAAAAACTATTGACGGGTGAGTATATGCTCACCTATAATGGGAACGATTTTTAATCGTTACATTTTATGGCAGAAGTTCTTACGGAAAAACAGGAAGCCGTGCTGAAATTTATTGAACAGTACCAGATTAAAAACGGTTCTTCCCCTACCTTGCGTGAAATGCGCGAGTATTTTGGCGTGAATTCGGATAACAGCATTCTGAAACATTTAAACGAACTTAAACGCAAAGGCTTCATTAAAAAAGACGATACGCCGCGGGGAATCAAGCTTTTATCGAGCGTAAAGGAGCGTTTGCAGGCGCCTGAAATCAAATTGCCCCTGCTTGGCATGATTCCTGCCGGCGGGCCGGTGATTTCGGAAGAATATATCGAAAAATGGATGGATGTCGGCGCAGATTTGATTTACAAAGTTAAAGATTCGTTTTTGCTGCGCGTGAAAGGCGACAGCATGGTTGATGCCGGCATTTTTGAGGACGATATTTTAGTGGTATGCGGATCGCTTGAACCAGGGGTACACGATATTGTTGTAGCACTTGTGGATAATCAAAGTACGGTGAAGCGCTATATGAAGGATGGCAAGCGTGTTTATCTTAAGCCCGAAAATCCCAAATACGACAATATTTATCCTGAAGGTGAACTTTGCATTCAGGGAGTTGTGACCGGGCTGCTGCGTTATTACAAGCGCTGAGTTTTTCGGCTTACTGTGCTGGTGTGCGTAGCGGGCGGGTCTATGTGTACGCGTGGACAAAAAAAGGACTTAGGTTCGGCCTGTTTTCTTTAACCAAATTTTTTCACAGCAAAACTCAGCTTCACAATTATTAATTTTTAATTTTCACCCTATGATCGCTCGACTGTTTTCATCACCCAGTATTTCGTATCGGCTCTTTGATCCGATGCCGCTGCCAAAAACTAAACGCGACCGTAGTGCCGGACGGCTGCTGTCACCAAAAAAGCGCATCATCTCGGCAAAAGTGCTGTTTAGGACCGGCATCAAGAAAATTCCGGCGAATCGCTAAGAGGTTTACTTGACGACGGTCGATCAGTACTTTATTTTTGACTTAAGTATGCGGGCCGGGAGGGTCGTTTATTGGCCATGAATAGCCGGAGTAACTCAGGGGTAGAGTAGCTGTTTCGTAAACAGCAAGTCGCGAGTTCGAATCTCGCCTCCGGCTCCAGGAGGCTGGCCCAAATTCCGCTTGGGGTTGCTGGACTTAAGTTGGACTTCAACAGGTTTCTTCATTATATTTTTAGCATGAAAATCATTGATGAGTTTAAAACTTTTGCAATCAAGGGCAATGTGGTGGATATGGCTGTGGGCATTATTATTGGCAGCGCCTTCAACAAAATCGTTACATCGCTGGTAGAAGATGTGATTTTGCCGCCGATCGGATATATTTCCGGTGGCATTAATTTTGCTGATTTTAAAATTGTGCTGAAATCCGCTGTAACTGACGCCCACGGCAAAGTTATTCATGAGGCCGTAAGCATGAACTACGGCAATTTTATCCAGATTCTGGTAAATTTTGTGATTATCGCGTTTTCGATGTTTATGGTCGTCAAACTGATGAATAAAATCCGTGAAAGGCAGGAAAAGAAATACCGGAAAGCGGGGAGGGAAGAGGAAAAACCGGCTTTAAGCAGGCAAGAACAGCTTTTGACCGAAATCAGGGATGCGCTTAGGAAGCAAAGTAGCGCTTGAAGCTTTGAAGAGTTTTTATTATCATGCGCGTGCTTTATGGAATTTTCTTTGGTGAAAATTGTGGTTTTTGTGCCGATAACGCATGCGGAAAAAGTTCGCAGAGTTTTGGCCAGGGCGGGTGCGGGCAAGATCGGCAATTATGATTCGTGTTCGTTTTCTGTGCGTGGGACTGGTCGATTCCGGCCTTTAAAAGGTGCAAAACCTTTTCTTGGCATGGAGGGAAAATTGGAAGAGGTTGAAGAGGAACGCATTGAGGTAATCTGCGTGAGGGAAAATCTGGCGCAGGTTTTAAAGGCTGTGAAAAAAGCTCATCCTTATGAGGAACCAGCGCTTGATGTTTACCCGCTAGTCAACCATGAAAGTGGCAATCCTTAATTTTTAATTGAAACTTGTGACTCCGATGATGCGCCAATATCGTCAAATGAAAGAACAGCATACTGATGCGATTCTTTTTTTTCGGCTTGGGGATTTTTATGAAATGTTTTTTGAGGATGCGCTTTTGGCTTCGAAACTCTTGCAGATTACACTTACTGCGCGCAACAAAGGCGAGCATAAAGCGCCAATGTGTGGTGTGCCCTATCACGCGGCCAATAATTATATTGCCAAATTGACGAGACTCGGCCATAAAGTTGCAATCTGCGAGCAGCTCTCCGATCCGCGCCAACCCGGGATTGTGAAGCGTGATGTGGTGCGGGTGATCACGCCTGGGACCACTTTGGATGAACATATTCTGGAAGCAAAAAGTAATAATTTTGTGATGGCGATTACGCGGGATGCTGAACGGTTTGGCCTTGCCTATGCGGATATTTCTACTGGTGAAATTAAAACAACTGAAGTTGAAAATTTCAAAGAGCTGATGACAGAGCTTGAAAGAATCCGTCCGAGTGAGGTGATTTTGAGTTCTGCGCTCATGAAATCGGATTTTTTCAGCAGGCTGAAAAATGCGCACCCTGATATGTTCTTTTTTGCGCATGATGCTTCGAACATTACGGAAAATGCTTCAACGCTGCTGCTGAATTATCTCCAGGAGACACAAAAGACCGACCTAAGCCATCTTCAAAACGTCCAGCATTATCAATTGAGTGAATTTATGCCGCTCGATGAAGCGACCCTGAAAAATCTAGAACTTATTTCAACGCTGCGCGAAAACAAAAAAGAGGGATCGCTACTATGGGTCCTGGACCAGACAGTCACTTCCATGGGCGGGCGAAAACTGAAATTTATACTGACGCATCCGCTGCAGGATGCGGAGCAGATTCGCGCACGGCTGGAAAGCGTGGATGAGCTTTTTTGCAATCAGCGGGTGATTGCAGACATGCGCGAAATTTTGCAGCAGATGCCTGATTTTGAACGTATGCTCGCACGGCTGAGTCTTGGGCACGGCAATGCGCGGGATTTAAACGGGCTCAAACATGCGCTGCAGACAGTGCCGTCGCTCCAGAGTATGCTGATGGCGCTTCAATCGCCACTTTTAAAAGCGATTTTAAATGATATGGATGCGATGGACGATCTGGTAGCATTGATTGAAAAGACGATTGTGGTTGAGCCGCCGATCAGCGTGCGTGAGGGCAGCATGATTAAAGATGGTTTTAACGCCGAGCTTGACGCGTTCAAAAAAATTAACCGCGAGGGCAAGGATTTTATTCAGTCGCTACAGGAAAAAGAGATCAAACGCACCGGCATCAATTCCTTGAAAGTGCGTTTTAACAACGTATTTGGTTATTACATTGAAGTTAGTAAAGCCAATCTGCAAGCTGTTCCCGACGATTACATCCGCAAGCAGACTTTGGTGAATGCCGAGCGTTTTATGACGCCGGAGCTGAAAGAGTATGAAGAAAAAGTGGTGGGCGCTGAGGAAAAAATAATGATACTGGAATATGAAATTTTTAACGATCTACGGCTGCGGGTGGTTAAGGAAATCAGACGCATTCAAAAACTGGCGAACGCAGTGGCGATGCTGGATACAATTTGTTCGTTTGCTTTTGTGGCGCTGCAAAATCGCTATTGCAAGCCGACAATTACCGATGACATTGGCAATGCGGCAACGGACAGGCATTCACAAAATCACATCCTGATTGAAAACGGGCGGCATCCCGTAGTCGAGCGCATGAATGCGGCAGGACAGTTTGTTGGCAATGACGCGCTGCTTGATCATGATATGCAGCAGCTGCTTTTGATTACCGGACCTAATATGGGCGGCAAGTCGACCTATCTTCGCCAGATTGCGCTTATTGCGCTGATGGCACATATTGGCAGTTTCGTGCCGGCAGCCAAAGCTGAAATATCGCTTTTGGATCGTATTTTTACGCGGGTTGGCGCATCGGATAATCTGGTCAAGGGTCAAAGCACTTTCATGGTCGAAATGCAGGAAACCGCTTACATTCTTGAACACGCCACGGAAAAAAGTCTGATCATTCTGGATGAAATCGGGCGCGGTACTTCGACCTATGACGGCATGAGTATCGCCTGGGCGATTCTGGAATTTCTGCATGACAAGCTGAAAGCTAAGACCTTGTTTGCAACGCATTATCATGAGCTTATTTCGCTGGTGGAAAAATTGCCGCACGCCAAAAATTTTTCAGTGGCGGTAAAGAAGCAGCAGGACGGCATTACATTTTTATATAAAATTGTGGCTGGCGGCGTGGATCAAAGTTACGGAATTGAAGTGGCAAAACTGGCGGAGCTGCCAGGTGAAGTGATTTCAAGAGCTCGCCAGATTCTGGTTGATCTGGAAAGGCAACATCAACCGCTAACGCAACCGCACACGAAGTCGCCCACACAACCACCAAAAATCCAGGTGCCAACTTTGTTTTAATTTTTTTTAAAGCCAATGTCAGTCATCAAACTTTTACCGGAATTTTTGATTAACCAGATCGCTGCGGGTGAAGTCGTGGAGCGGCCGGCTTCAGTGGTCAAGGAGCTCGTTGAAAACAGTCTGGATGCGGGCGCAACGCACATTACCATTGAAGTACAGGATGGCGGCGACAATTTTTTGCGCATTACAGACGATGGCAGCGGTATGGACAGGGAGGACGCACTGATGGCTTTTGAACGGCATGCGACCAGTAAAATTTCACAATCCGAAGACCTTTTTCAGATTCGCAGTCTTGGCTTTCGCGGCGAGGCGATTGCCAGTATCGCCTCTGTTTCTTTTATCTCTTTGCAAACGAAAAAGCGTGGCGAGCTTGAGGGCACGCTCGTGATCGCGTCAGGCGGGAAAATCGCCAAAACTTCGCCGGCAGGTGTGCCGGAAGGAACGCAGATTGAAGTGAAGCAGCTTTTTTTTAATACGCCGGCGCGGAAAAAATATCTTAAAAATCCGCTCACGGAATATAATCATATTTTTAACACCGTGACCGGCCTTGCGCTGGCTTTTCCACATGTGGCCTTCAAACTTGTGCGCGACTCGACTACCGTTTTTGACGTGCCGATCCAGGAAAATTTTTTAAACCGCATCCGCACGCTCATGGGCAACGGTATTGCGGATGAACTGATTCCGGTTTTTTATGGACACAGCCAGATCCGGCTCGAGGGTTTTATCGGTAAGCCGATTTTGGCTCGCAGCCATCGAAATAACCAGTATCTGTTTGTGAACCAGCGCGAGGTAAAATCGCATGTGCTTTCATACGCGGTAAAAGAAAGCTATCATTCGCTTTTACCCAAGGAAAAATACCCGGTGTTTTTTCTTTATTTTCAGATCAATCCGGAACTGGTGGATGTGAATGTGCATCCGCGCAAACTAGAGGTGCGTTTTCGCGATGAGAAGGAGATTTTTTTGCTGAGTGGGCAGGCATGCAGAAAGGCGCTTGAAAACCATGTACTGGCGCCAGATGTCAGCCTTGGAGATGCGGACAGCAACTACTACCAGGAACGCAAACAGACACCACTGGTGATGCAGGATATGGCCATGGAAAGCTATCAGGGTGGCAATCATCGGGTTGGCGATCATGGTCTTCATGGTGTTGCTGTTGGCATTGGCGTTCAAAAAGCGCTGGCAGCGAGTCCGGTAACGGTGCAGGCAGCGTTAGATTTTACAAAGGAATTCAGCAAAGATTTTAGTGCGCGCAAAGAACAGGAGGAAATTCGTCCGCTGGCGCAGCTTGAAAATTCCTGGATTCTTTGCGCTCAGGGGAAAAATCTGGTGATCGTTGACCAGCATGCTGCGCACGAACGCATTCGCTACAGCGAGATTCTTGAAGATTTTGAACGCAGCGAAAAACCTTTGCAGACTCTGCTGACACCGCTCTCCATCGAGTTTTCCGGACAGGAAAGGCTGGCATTTGAGGCAAACCGTGAAATTATTGCAAGTCTTGGTTTTGAACTGGAAGCCTTTGGCGGCAACACTTTTTCGCTGCGGGCGATTCCGGCATATCTTGCAAATGAAAATCTGCAACAGACTGTTTGCGGTCTGCTTGACGATCTGACTAGTCAAAACCAAACAAATGACTTCCAGAGGGGAAAAGAACGATCTATCATTTTTATGGCCTGCCGATCGGCTGTTAAATTTGGCGACAAACTTTCTCCGGAGCAACAGCAGGCACTTGTGAAAAAATTAATGCAGCTGGCGCTGCCATACACCTGTCCGCACGGGCGTCCGACCATGATTACTTTGAATCACGAAGAGCTGAAAAAACGTTTTGGGCGCGAATATCGTTGAACTTATCTCCCCACCAGCACGGCCAGATATAATTCTTTGTCCAAAGTTGTGTCCAAAAGCAGATTGCCATTTTCGTCTTTGGGCAGATTATCTGGATATTTTTGATAGAGATTTAAAGCCGGATTTAGGAAAATTTTCTTCTGGAAATGACTTGCGTTGATGCCTGGCTGGCGCTGCGTAAAAAATTTGTATGAAGCAGCAGACACCACTTGCAGCACTGCAGGAAGCCTGTAGCTGAAAGTCACCTGCTGTGAAGTACCGGCGTCTTCGTCCATTTCAAACATGAAATAGGTTTTCTTTAGATCACTGTCCTGACGCACGGCAATGTTGTTTTCCGCCTCAAGCAAAGTACTTCCTGACGGCACATAAACTTTGACAATTGCCTTGTTGCGGCCTGCGCCAAGAATAAATTTTACCGTATCCGAAAGCTGGTCAAAGCCAAAACTTTTTAAAAGAGCGCGAATGGATTCAAGATTTTTTTTGCCCCAGGTGTGACTTCTTTCAATGGTGAGCTGATCAGTGATATTGCCGTCCTGATCAATAAAAGTCTGGTGCTGAAGATCCTGTTTGATGTAAAGATCGCTTTTGTTTCCGCCGATGGAAGTGACAATGACATTCAAATAATCCTCATCAGGACTGGTGCGCAGCACCTCGCCACTATAACCGAGTTGATGAAACCAGGCCTGGATTTCTTCATCGCGCGAATAAAAAAGCAGGTCTTTGCGTTTTAAACCATCAAAAAAAACAGCTAGAATTTTGTCCCACTTGCCACCTCCAAAAAGTTTTTGCTGGAGCGCCGGAATAAAGCTGCGCAGAATTTTTTTGGGATCGCTGTCACCGCTCTTTTTGGATTCAACAAGATAGGAAAGTATATTCAGATAATTATCTTTGGTTAAACTGCCGCTGAGATTTGAAAGCGTGATCGGGCCGGTAATATCAAGCAGATCAGCCAAAAAATGCTGGTTCAGGGCAATGACGCTGTCCACGCTCGGGCCCTTTTCTTTTTGCAGAAACCAGGCGGCTTTCTCGGCGGAAATGGCAAAATCCGGAGAGTAGTTGGAATCGCGCAGCCCCCAGTTTTTGCTGATTTTGGCAATATCTTCAGGCGCAGGAATATTTTCATGAAGCTGGCCGTCAGATTCGTAAACATCATGAAATTCCATTTTAAGAATGTTGCCGTTGTTCACATCCACCAGCAGATAACTGCCAATGAAACCGCCGGTAGGACGCGCTTCCGCATCGTTCTGCAGTAAAATCAGATAGCGGTGCAGATAGCGGTCGCCAAAAAGTTTTAAAAGCAGTGGCAGTTTTTCCTGGGTTTGATAAAGAAAATTTTTGAGGGTTTCCACTTTTTGTTGTAACGAAATAAATTTCAGCTTGAGCGGTTGCGGCAAAACAGACAAATCTACCAGAGACAGATTATCGCTTGCCACCTCGATTTCCCGTACTGCCTGGTTTAAAAATTCAAGATCTGTTTTGAGTTTTGCGGTAAGGGAAATTTTGGGCTGATAATCAATGGCAGCATGATCGACTTTGGCAAGAGCGTCCTGGTTTTCTTTCAGAAAAAGTTCCGGCAGGGAACGAAGATGTTCAATGCCTTTGCTAAAATCATTGCCTGCAAGTGCAAGACTTTTCCCCGCTTCCAGAAGCCCTCTTGCAGACTGCACTGTTTTTGGCTGGGCAAAAAAAAGATTTTCATTTTCGCTTAAAAAACTAATCGTTTGAAGCGCATTTTGAAAATTGGCATTGGCGCTGCCGAACGCATTTTGCGCTCCGCTGAAATCTGTTTTCTGCACTGAAGCGCCGGCGTGCAGCAAATCGCTATAACCGTTGAAAGCTGCTTGCGTAAGAGCTTCTTTAACGCCCGCACCACGCTGCACGACATTGGCAAGATTGATGCAAAAAAGAATTAGCGTGCCAGCGCCCATTAGCCGCACCAGCTCTGAAACGCGCCTGCGCAGCAGATTTTTTTCATCGTCAACCTTCAGAAAAACAACTTTTTCATTTCCAGTTTGATCGTCCAGTTGCAGCACTGGTTTTTGGCGGGAATGAATATCCCTGAAGATTTTTGTTCTGCTTTGCCGCATGCGGTTCAGAGTATGTCGATGGAATAAACTGTGGAAATACCGTCATCGAAAAAGTTTTTTGCGCCGGTCACGCTTAAAAACGGCTCAAGATATGGGCCATAAAGATTGTCTTTACCCAGGCCAAAAAAATCCGTCAGTGCGCCAATTTTGAGGTGCATCATTTCATCGGCGCTTGCGCTAAGCGGCCTGAAAGCGTTTTTATACAGTTCACTGGCTTTGAGATTTTTGAGGCTGCTGTTCATTTTGCGGTCAATGCTGTTTTTCAGATTTTGCAGGCTGGTTGAAGCAATGAGGGTGTTATCAACAATGGCGTAATTGATGCCCCACGGCAAATCGCCAAGTTTTAAAGCCGTAAGGTTGATGCCGTCATAAACTTCATCCGATCTTGTCATCTCTGCGTTGCTGGCAACAACTTCATTGCCTTTGGTACCGTCCGGCAAAGTAACTTCCTGAATGCGCGGATTTAAGATGCCGCTTATTTTCACAAAGGAACGCACGATTTTTTCGATGCGCAGCAGGTCGGCATTTTTATCGTTGAGTTCAAGAAAAACCGCAACCTGGGGTGAGGCAAAACTTTGGTCAACCGTGAGCAGATATTCGTTCTTTAAAAGCGGATAAAGGTCATCTTCAAGCACGATGTCTTTGCCCAGATATTTTTCCTTCAGAGCCTCCAGAAATCCCTGAAAAACAAGTCCTGACGTTTTGGTTCCGGACGAAAAAATTTCCTGCAGCCTGTTAAGTTCCTTGTAGAGATTATGGCCTGCAGCAAGCAAAATTGGGCTTTCACCAGCAAGGGCCAAAAGTCGGCCCTCATATTTTTCGCTATAGGTGAGGTAGGCAGCTCCTTTCAATTCCGCACGGTTGATGGCGCTGAAAGTCTGCAGAAAAAGACGGTGATCATTTGCGGCAAGACTGAATCCTTCGGCAGAAAAAAGATTTAAAAACGGCTGAAACATGAGAAGCTGATGACCTCTTTGTCCGCTAAAGGAAGGATTTTTAAGCAGAGCGTCAAAAAATTTCGGCGTATTGATGTAGCCAAAACCGAGTCCGTTTTGGGGCAGATTATCTGCGATTTTGCGATAGTTGAGTTCATCGCGCAGGGCGGGGGTTGGTTTTTTCTGGTTTGCAAAATCAACAAGCTGGTGAAGAAGATCGCTGCTACCAGCCAAAACAAGATAACTCTGCAGAAAAGCAAAGTAATAATCCTGGCTTACCTTGTAACTGTAAATATTCGTGCCATTATAATTTTCAGCCACGAGCTGGTCGCCGGTATTTTTGAGCGTGCGATTTGCAAAAAAATCCATGGCCCTGTGCGCGTCTTTATTTTCCAAAAAAAGCAGCAGATTAAGCCTTCCCTGCTGGCTTTGATCCTGCATAAAAGCCACGGCGGCTTTGCGGCCAAGCCAGGGCTTGAGATCTTTTTCAAAATCAACCGGCAACAGCGCATTCAAAAGTTGCACCAGTCCGTTTTTTTGCCAAACCGGATACTTTTTAAAAATTTCAAAAAACTGTCGCGGCTGGGCAGAGTTGCCATCAATATTCAGCTCTACAAAGCCAACGGTTGTGTCGGCCGGCAACATCTCGGCGATCGGCTGTGCCCGCAAAATTCTGTTTACCAGAAAAATGCCAACAAAAATCAGCATTAAAGATCCGACAAAAATGAGGATGGCACCCTTGAGTTTCTGCTGGTCCTGGGCCAGGGATTTCATTTTCAACGCAAGAGCTTTGCGCGTCTTCTTTTGCTGTAATTTTGGTTTCGCCTCTTCGTTCTTGACGATTTTGCGCGTGGAGGCCAGCGTTTTTTTGCTGCTCTTTCCCATAAATCAAAAACTAAAAAGGCTAAAAAATGAGTAACCCCAGTATCGCAGATGGTACAAAAAAATTCAATTGTAAAGTGTGAGTTTTTCCCTTCAATCGTCTTTGGCAATCTGCTAGAATTGGTTTCCGGAATCTTTGCGCGCTGATCCGCATGCGCACTACCCGGATTTTCAATTTCTCAATATGACAGCTCAAGAACTTCGCCAACGCTTTATCGACTTTTTTGTTAAGCAGCACGGCCATCAGGAAATCAAAAGTGCGTCGGTCATTCCTGAAAATGATCCGACTGTGCTTTTTACCACTGCGGGCATGCACCCGCTCGTGCCCTACCTGATGGGCGAAAAGCATCCTGCGGGCAAACGCCTGGTTGATGTGCAGAAATGTATCCGCACTGATGACATTGATGACGTTGGTGACTCCACCCACTGCACTTTTTTTGAAATGCTCGGCAACTGGTCGCTCGGCGATTATTTTAAAAAAGAGGCGATCAAATGGAGTTTTGAATTTCTGACTGATCCGAAATGGCTTGGCATCGATAAAAATAAATTGGCAGTTTCGGTGTTTGAAGGTGATAGTGATGCGCCTTTTGACCAGGAATCGTACGGGATTTGGAAATCGCTCGGCATTGCGGAGTCGCGCATTGCCAGACTTGGGAAAAAAGATAACTGGTGGGGTCCGGCAGGCGTGACCGGTCCGTGCGGGCCTGATACAGAGATGTTTTATTGGACCGGAGCGGATCCGGTACCGGAAAAATTTGATCCCCGCGATAAACTTTGGGTTGAAATCTGGAACGATGTTTTTATGGAATATTACAAAAAAGAGGATGGTACTTTTGAGCCACTGAAGCAGAAAAATGTTGATACAGGTATGGGTCTGGAACGAATGATTGCGGTTTTGCAGGGAAAACCAAGTCACTATGAAACAGAACTTTTCTTGCCGATAATTAAAAAAACCGAAGAACTTGGAAGTGAAAATGGGTCCGGGCAGATGGCTTCAAAAAGAATTATTGCCGACCATATGCGCGCTGCAACTTTTATTTTAGGCGATCCGCAGGGTGTTGCGCCGTCGAATACCGATCAGGGTTATATTTTGCGTCGTCTCATTCGTCGCACCGTTCGCCATGGCAAAATGCTTGGCATTCAGCAGCATTTTACGCATCTGCTCGGTGAGATTGTGGTGCAGATGTATGATGATGTTTACCCGGAACTGGTTCAAAATCGCGAACGCATCATCACTGAATTACAAAAGGAGGAAGCCAAATTCCAGCGTACGCTTGAACAGGGCTTACGCGAAATGCGCAAAATCTGGCGCATGGATGATCCGAATCTTTGCAACAAGGAAATCGCTGTAACGCAGGGCGATAAGGCTTTTTACGTTTATGAAACTTACGGTTTTCCGCTTGAGATGATCGGGGAAGAGCTTATCAAAAACGGTTTTCAGATCGATACAAAAACTTTCCGTGAAAAATTTAATAGAGCGATGAAGGCGCATCAGCAAAAATCGCGCGCAGGATCGGAGAAAAAATTTCATGGCGGACTGGCTGACCATAGCGAAGAATGCACGATGCTCCACACTGCCACGCATCTTTTGCATCAGGCTTTAAAAACGGTTTTGGGCAATGAAGTGAATCAAAAAGGTTCGAATATTACGGCCGAGCGTCTGCGTTTTGATTTTAATTATCCCCAAAAAATGACGCCTGAACAATTGCAGCAGGTGGAAAAGCTCGTGAATAAGCAGATCGAGCGCGATCTGCCGGTCAGTTTTGAAATCGTGACGGTTGATGAGGCCAAGCGCAAAGGCGCGATCGGGCTTTTTGAAGAGCGCTACGGCGACCAGGTCAAGGTTTACAAAATGGGCGATTTCTCTTACGAAATCTGCGGCGGCCCGCATGTTGCTAACACCGGCATTTTGAAACATTTTAAAATTACCAGGGAAGAAGCATGCAGCGCGGGAATTCGTAGGATTAAGGCGGTGGTGGGAGTCTCTTAACTAAAAACTTTTGTTCGTATCCCACTATATTGCACGTCGATTTCCGGAGTGGCAATTGCAACGACTCGTGCCTCCGCCAGTGAAGCGCATTTTGACCATACTGTCCTCAAAAATGCGTTATTTTTTCAGATACTCCCGAAAATTATTCATTTGTCAAAAGCAAATAAGCGTAATTTTCGGCAATACTGCCCTTTCTTCCGCCGGACGACACAATAGCCGGTTCATTGCCTGTATTGCCTTTCCCTACCAGTTTTTCTGCAAGAATATTTTGGCAGTTAAAACTTTCATATCTAATTTCCCCAAGCATTTCATCAAACTCACGATCGGCAAGAGTTTCTAAAACGTGAGGCCTAGCCATAATTGCTTGAGCTTTTTTCGCTAATTCTTGAGCCTCCTGGAAAGCCTTTAAGCCCTCTGAATCCAGATTGGCGTCTTTTGCAAGATCACTGGCTAGAGCAATTATTCTTAATGAACTAGCGAAATTTCTTCTATAGAAAGCATCTACCTCCTCCCCTCTTATTTGATTTATTTGATCTGCAGTTTTAGTTTTTGCCTGTTCTGCTTCATAGGCTTTCCATATGCCTCGCATTGCCTTATGATCTGGGACATTTTTTTCTGCATATTCCTTAATAAACTGAATTTTTTTCAGGGTATCAGCATCAATTTCAGGCACTGGTTTTCCCTGTAAAGCAGCTCTGAAAGCTTCCTGATTAAAAGCCTGGATTGCTTTATCCGCTTCAATGAGAGTGCGAAAATCAGCTTCAGGAATCTCATCAGGATTTTTATAACTATAATACCTGCTTACTCCTTCTAAGCTTCTCACTACGTCAGAAGAAGTTGTATTTACCATTTCATAAAGTGGAGAATCTTTTCTGTTTGGAAGCCTATTTGAGATTCCTAACAGAAAATAAGGATCACTCATCCATGTAACCTCCAATTCTTCTGCCAATTTCTCTTTTTCGCTAAGCTCTTTTTCGACTGATTTTGCCGGTTTTGGATTTGGATTATTATAAACTACTCCAGCTGAAACAGGAGGTGGAACCTGTTTGGCACACCCCTCCGAAACGAGTCCGGCAATTCCTAGAATAGCAGGTGCTAAGATGCGGGCTGTCTTTCCAGAGGCGGGTCTGCGTGGAGCCGGATTTGATGGCGCTGATTCTGATGGTTTCATTACTTTAAAAATTAAGAAATAAAGTATTTACTAACCTAATTCTAAACGTTTTTTTTTTTTTGTCAAGCTGAATCGAAAAGATGCTGATCGCTGGTAAAAATTCCGTGTTAAACTTTTCCCATGCCAAAAAAAGAGCGCACCAACAAGTCGTCGCACGGCTCGAGCCCAGACAGAGCTGGAAATAAAGCCTTTGCTGGCGCTGGCGCGCAGGCATCCACGCCAGAGAGGGGTGCTGAAGCTTACAAAAAAAGTTCCGAAGCTGAAGTGCTCCACGGCATGCGCCATTCGTGTGCACACATGCTCGCGCAGGCGGTTCTGGAAATGTTTCCGGATGCCAAACTTGGCATCGGTCCGACGATCGAAAATGGTTTTTATTACGATTTTGAGCTGCCGCGAACCCTGATTCCGGAAGACCTCGCCCTGCTGCAGGAAAAAATGGAGCGCATTGCCAAAGAGCGCCAGACGTTTGAGCGGAGAGAAGAGCCCGTAGACAAGGCAATCGAATTTTATAAAAAAGTTGGCCAGCCGTACAAAGCGGAAATTGCCCATGACCTGAAAGCTGAAGGTGAAAAGATTGTCACTTTCTACGAAAATCGCTTACCACCGCACTATAAAGGGACTAATGGCAAAGCCGGCGATGCCAAATTTTCCGATCTCTGCCGCGGCGGTCACAGCGAAGATACAGGCAAGACCGGCGCTTTCCGCCTGCACAAAATTGCAGGCGCTTACTGGCGCGGAGATGAAAAACGTCCCATGCTCCAGCGCATTTACGGCGTCTGTTTCAAATCACGCAAAGATCTGGACGAGTATCTGAAAATGCAGGAGGAAGCCAAAAAACGCGATCACCGCAAACTCGGCCAGGACCTGGAACTTTTTACTTTCAGCGAAAATGTCGGGCCGGGACTTCCTTTGTGGATGCCAAACGGCACCGTGCTTGTTGAGGAACTCGAAAAACTTGCCAAAGAAACTGAATTTCAGGGCGGCTACAGGCGCGTGCGCACACCGCACATTACCAAGGGCACGCTTTATCATCGCTCGGGCCATCTGCCATATTATAAAGATTCGATGTACGCGCCCATGATGATCGATGGCGAAGAGTACTATTTAAAGCCCATGAACTGCCCGCATCATCACATGATTTATGCGGCCACACCGAAAAGTTATCGCGATTTGCCGCTGCGGCTTGCGGAATACGGCACCTGTTACCGCTACGAAGATTCTGGCGCGCTGTTTGGACTGATGCGTGTGAGAAGTCTGCAGATGAACGATGCTCATCTCTACTGCACTGAAGACCAGTTTGAAGAGGAGTTTATCGCAGTGGCAAAAATGTATTTGAAGTATTTTAAAATGTTCGGCATTGAAAAATATGTCATGCGCCTGTCGCTTCATGCCAAAGAAGGACTCGGCAAAAAATACGTTGACGAACCGGAACTTTGGATCAAAACCGAAGAAATGGTGCGCCGCGCCATGAAAAAAGCCAACGTGCCAACAGTGGAGGTGCAGGACGAAGCGGCTTTCTACGGGCCAAAAATCGATGTCGAAGTTTGGAGCGCCATCGGCCGCGAATTTACGCTTGCCACCAATCAGATCGATTTTGCCGTGCCAAAGCGCATGGGGCTGACTTATATTGACAAAGATGGCCGCGAGCAGACGCCGCTCGTGATTCATCGCGCGCCGCTTGGCACGCACGAACGCTTTATTGGTTTTCTGATTGAACATTTTGGCGGCGATTTTCCGGTCTGGCTTGCGCCGCTTCAGGTTGCGGTGCTGCCGATTTCGGACAAACACCTCGATTACGCGCGCAAGGTTGCGTCGGAGCTTTTTAAAGATGGTGTGCGGGTGGAAGTGGACGATGCCAGCGAAAGTCTCGGCAAAAAAATCCGTGCTGCGGAATTAAAAAAAGTGCCCTATCTTTTAATCGTTGGCGACCGCGAAGCCGAACAGGGTCAAGTCGCTGTGCGCAGCCATAAAACCAAACAGCAGCAGACCGAAAGTCTCGAATCGTTCCAGCAAAAACTGCTCGTGGAAATCCACGGGCGGAGTTTATAGAAATTTGGCGGAGTTTATAGAAATTTGTAGGAAACCGTAAAGTGACTGCAACAGTTCTCAGGATTTTTTGGGCGCGGGCGCATCGCTCCTTTTTTGCGTATATTCATCCAGAACCGCCCCCGCTTTTTCGGCCATGACATTAAGACCAGATTTCATCTCAAAAGGTTGCTCGGGTTTTACGTTTTTCACAGCCTCAAAAACTCTCTGCCGAAATCCGCCAACCTGGTTAAATAAAATCTGCAGCAGCTGATCGTCTTTTACTTTCGCCAGGTTGCCTCTTTTTATTTCAGGAATGGTCTTTTTCTGCCTTTTTGCAAACCATTTCTCCGCAGCCAAAACCTCGCGGACCTGTAATTCCTCCAGACGCATTCTTTGAATCCTTTCAGTTTCCAGGGTAAATCGCTGATGCAGTGTTTTTCTCTTTTTGTTGCGGTTTCCCCCGTTACCGCGTAAAGCGGCTTTTTCCCGCCTATATCTTGCCCTGCATCTTGAAATGGCAATATCCTGCAAAGTTTTCTCGTCAAAATTTTTGATTTGTCCAAGCGCCAACACCCTGTAACGTTTGTGGGCTTCCAAATCGTCATCTGCTTTTGCCAGAATTTCGTCAATAATCACTGATTTTTGAGCTGCTCTCACTTCCTCGATTTCACTTTTTTGAGCCGCCCTGATTTCATCGATCTCTCTTTTTTGGGCTTCCAAAGGACTGGCAATTCGTTCACGATACCTTTCTGCAATTTTCCGGATTTTTTGTACCAGAAGCTCGTCTTTGCAGATTTGTCTTACCGTATATTCATTTTCGGGCTTACCGGTTTCTGCAATTGTTCTTGTAAAAATTGAGAAAAGAGTCATCACTGTTTTTTCTTTGAGTGAACGTTCATACCCGCCATCGGTTTTCAGACAAACTTTTGGCATCCCAAAATCCAGAATGGCATCACAAATGTCATTTATAAAAGCAATATACGGGACATCTATTCCAAGATACCTGCGAATTTTGGCATCCTTTCTGGCTTTATAATCACGATGATCTTCATCAGCTTGATCCTTGAACAAAAACGGTCTGATCTGAACTTCCACCGGAATAATATCAAGTTTAGTCGTGCCCCACTGGTTTGAACCAGAACTACGACATTGGTTGCGATAACGGAACGTAAAATGAAACGCCCGATGTTTGCCAGTACTGTTCTCATTGGTAATTCCTGTTGAAAAACTTTCACGCAGACGCTCCTGGGAAATATCATTGCCGAAAATCGCACAGAGAATAGCGATAATTTTTCTGGTGGCTGCTTCAATTTTTTCAAAACTCTTGGAGTCCTCCTCAGTTAAAACAATCTGAAAGCGGACCAGGTCCTGAATCGCTGCAAGATCAAATTTCCTGGTAAATTCAAGGTCTTTATTGATGAATTTCCTGGCAATGGCAATTTCATCTTTGGCGTCAGAAACATCAATTGATGCTACTTCAACACTATGCTGTGGATTACGTTGAGACGAGCAGCGCAGGTTTTTTTTGCCTTTTTTTGAAGTAACCGTATGCATTGCGAGGCATTTTCTTAAATGTTCCGTAACCGCAGCCATGCGGCCAAAATCAAGTTGTGTACGAATAATTTCTGCAAGGTGCATCAGGTTGATCTTGGCAATTGCACTTACAAATTTTTGGTAAAATTTAGGAGTAACAGGCAGAGTCGTCTTGACAACATCTTGCAATGCATCAATATCATTTAGATCGCGTATTTCCGGATCCAGTCCATCCGGGCCAAGAAAAGCATTACAATATTCGTTTGCTTTAAGAGCTGACGCAAAAATGCCTGGCTGCTCGGCCTTTCTGTCAGGAGATGAAGTAGCTTTTTCCCGCCAGACAGTCATAAGGTCAATTCTGCAGATATCCAGAGCATCAAAAATCAATTTTTTAAGATAAGTTTTAATCGGTTCTTTTGCCTGCGTGGCACGCAGCACTCCTTCAAATTCAGCCGGATGCTCTTTTGTTACGTCATTAATACCAAAGCGTCTCAATTCGGGTTTTTTATCGCCAAAAAAACGGATAATATCGGTCACTTCTGGGCTGTTAATCTTCATGAGTTCATCAGCTAATGCTTCTACATAGCTGCTGGTGTTGTCAGCTGCGGACAATCTCTGGGCGTCTGTTAATTTTGCTCTTGCTAAAGCACCACTCTCATTAAAAATGAGGTCATAAAGTGCATTGATGATCGCTTTCTTGCTACGCTCTCTAATGTTCAAATCTTCTTTTGCCTTTTTAGATGCGGCTTCAAAATAACCAGCAGCCCTTTCAACCAATGGTATACGGTCATGAAAAACAAAATCATTGTCCGGGCAGGTGCAGCGTAATTTGTTGGGGGCTGCAATTTCAATTTCATCATGCAGTTTACAGGTTGCTGCTTCTTCATCCTCATCGCAACGTGCCCATCCAGTTTCCAATGGAGACATAGAAATAAATTGAGATATAAAATGTTGGAACGCATACTACATCACCATAGGCATGTATGTCAATATGCTCTCAATTGACTTTTAGGTTTTAATTCTTAAAATGTCTGTGGCTTGAATTTAGGTTCTAAGTTCAAAAAGTTAATGCATTCTCGTATTTTCATTAACTTTTTTGCCGGGTCACGATTCATTATTCTAATTCATGGGCATCGCCGACCTTGAAATTCATCTCTCACCTAAAACCGTCTTTGAAATTGCGCCGGGAATTCCGGTGACCAATACTGTTATCACCATGTGGGTGGTGATGGCAATTTTGATCACGCTGGCTATTGTTGCGCGGCTGACAATGCGTTATCTGCCGCACGGCTTTCAGAATTTTGTAGAGTGGGCGCTTGGCGGCATGTACAATTTTATGGAGGAAGTCGGCGGCCAGGCTGCCAAAAAACACTTCCCGATTTTTATCACTTTTTTTCTGACGATTCTTTTTTCAAACTGGCTGGGTATCGCCATGGGGCTTGTTGCCGAGCAGTCCGGTTTTTTGCGCGCGCCTACCAGCGATATCAATTCCACGGCTGCGCTCGCGATTATTGCCTTTTTATATTTTGAATATCAGGGCATGAAAGCGCACGGTGTTCTTGGCCATCTTGGTCATTTTGTAAATATCAAGGCGCTTTTTACCAAAGGTGGCATGGGCATTATCGATTTTTTTGTGGGACTTTTGCATATTGTTTCCGAGCTGGTGCGTCCGACTGCACTGGCGCTGCGTCTTTTTGGCAATATTTTTGGTGGAGAGATCGTCCTGACCGTCGCTTTTTTGCTGATCGGCGTAGCCTTTCCACTACCATTTATGGGACTTGAATTCATTATCGGACTGATCCAGGCTTTTGTCTTTTCGGTTTTGTTTCTGACTTTCACCGCTCTTAACACGGCACATGAAGAAGATCACGAAGTCATCGCCCCGACCAAGCAGGAACAGGGGCCGCTCGTCCATGCCACAGTCGGCTGATAGCCTTTGTCTTGCGGTCTTTAGGGAATTTCCCATCAAAGGTCGCAAGCGAGAGACTATCTCATTTATTTCTTAATTTTTTCTCTCTATGAACACCATAGCTGCTGCAATCGCTATCGGACTCGGCGTAACCCTGCCTGCTTTTTCAATTGGCAGAATCGGTGCAAAAGCGATTGAATCGATCGCCCGCCAGCCCGAAGCTGCATCCAAAATCCAGCTCAACATGATTCTGGCTGCTGCCTTTGCTGAAGGTCTCGGCATTTTTTCATTTGTTATTGCGATTTTGGCTTTGAATAAATAGACAAAGCACAGCTTTGCCCGCGCGTGCAACAAAGTTTGCACGGAAACACCTTAAACTTAAATACATGGAACAACCCAAAGAAATTCATAGTGTCGACACCCATGTCTCTACCGCAAAAGAATCCGGCGGACTTTCAATTCAGCCGGTAGTGCTCATTGAGCAGGCTTTTAATTTTCTGGTGCTTTTAATCGCCCTGCATTTTATTCTTTTCAAGCCCCTGATTCGACTTTTGGCCGAGCGCGAAAAGAAAATCAAAGAAGGTGTTGAGAATGCCGAAAAGGCCGAGGCTGCCGTTAAGGAAGCCACCATGATCCGTCAGGACATGATGCGGCGCGCCAAGGTTGAAACCCGGCAGCTGCTTGAAAGTGCCCGCAAATCCGGCGAGGAAGTTAAAGCGGCCATGTTGCAGGAAGCGCAGAGTGAAGCCGGAAAGATCATCAAGTCCGGCCACCAGCTGGTCGAAATGGAAAAAGCCAAAACCATACAGGAGTTAAAAGCTAAATCGGTTAGTCTCATTGTGAAAGCCGCTGAAAAACTGCTGCGCGAAAAAATCGATCCGCAAAAAGACGCGCGCCTGATTGAGGCGACCTGGAAATGAAGTTCAAAGTTCAAATATCAAAAATTATTAATTCTTAATTAATTGAAAACAGTCGATTCCCATCTCAAATACGCCAAAGCACTTTTCCGCGTTGCTGAAAAAAAAGAACAAAGCGGGGTAATTTTGGCTGAACTCGAAAAACTTAGCCGGTTTTTTCATGAGCAAAATTTTATTGATCTGATGCGAAAAATCAGTTTTGCGCGTCATGAAATTGCTGAAAAAATCCTGGATCAGACTTTTCACGGCCACGTCCACGAACTCAATCTCAATTTGCTAAAATTGCTGGCCAGATCGCGAAAACTTTTGCTGCTCCCAAAAATTTATGAAAGTTACAAGCATCTTTACCATGAAGCCAAAGGCATTGACGAGCTGGAAGTGCGGACTGCACGCAAGCTCGACACAAATGAACAGCAGGCGCTCATCGAAAAATTGCAACATCAACGCCGCGCCAAAACTGGCGTCAAGGCAGCCGACGAAATCACGGTCCGGTTTGAGCAGCAACCCGAACTGATTGGCGGCCTGCAGATCTACGAAAACGGCTTTGTGCAGGACTTTTCAGTGCAAAACTATCTGCACTTGCTCGAAAAATTTCTTTTAAAACCGGGGGACAACTATTAAAAATTCAAAATTCAAAATTCTATATTCTAAATCTAAAATATTATGCAGCTCTCTGCCCAGGAAATCACCGCATTTTTGGAAAAACAGCTTGAAAACTACGAATTCAAGCCGGAAAAAACCGGCGTTGGCCAGATCGTCATGATTGGCGATGGTGTTGCACAGGTAGCCGGACTCGACCATGTCAAAATGGGGGAAATGGTTGAATTTCCGGGTGAAACTTTTGGCATGGCCATCAACCTCAACCAGGATACTGTTGGCTGCATTCTTTTTAATCAGGGTAAACACCTCAAAGAAGGCGATACTGTTAAATCTACCGGTCGCGTCATGGAAGTTCCCGTTGGTCCGGCGTTAACCGGTCGCGTCGTCAACGCACTTGGGCAGCCTGTTGACGGCAAAGGTCCAATCAAAACCGAAAAATTTCGTCCGATCGAGCAAAAAGCCGAAGGCGTGATTCATCGCAAATCTGTAAATACGCCGCTCCAAACCGGCATCAAGGCCATCGACGCCATGATTCCAATCGGCCGCGGTCAGCGCGAACTGATTATCGGCGACCGCCAAATCGGCAAAACCGCTATCGCCATCGACACAATCATCAACCAGAAAGGCCAGAACGTTCACTGTTTTTATGTTGCCATCGGCCAAAAACAGTCAACCGTTGCCAATGTTGTCACCAAACTGCACGAAACCGGAGCCATGGATTACACTACGATTGTGGTAGCAAGCGCCGCTGATCCTGCAGCACTCAATTTTATCGCGCCCTATGCGGGTTGTGCCATGGCCGAAGAATTTATGTACTCCGGCAAAGACGCCCTGATAATCTATGACGATCTTTCCAAACATGCCTGGGCTTACCGTGAAGTTTCGCTTTTGCTTCGACGTCCGCCAGGTCGCGAAGCCTATCCCGGAGATATTTTTTATCTACATTCACGTTTGCTGGAGAGATCTTCCCGCCTGTCAGACGCTATGGGCGGCGGATCACTGACTGCTCTGCCGATTATTGAAACCCAGGCCGGCGATGTTTCGGCGTACATTCCAACCAATGTAATTTCCATTACTGACGGCCAGATCTTTTTGGAGGGCGAACTTTTTTACGCAGGCAAACGCCCCGCCATCAATCCCGGAATTTCGGTTTCACGCGTGGGCGGATCCGCGCAGCTGCCTGTAATGAAAAAGGTAGCTGGAAATCTGCGCTTAAGTCTGGCCCAGTTCCGCGAACTGGAAAGTTTTGCCCAGATCGGCTCTGACCTTGATCCGCAGACCAAAGCCACTTTGAATCGTGGCCAGCGCGTAGTTGAAGTTTTAAAACAGCCGCAGTATAAACCGCTGCCGGTTGCCAAACAGATCGCCATTATTTACGCGGTGAACAGTGGTTTTCTGGACGATGTCGATCTTGCGCACGTGCATAATTTCGAAACCAGACTCTACCATTTCATGGACAGCAAATATAAATCCCTGGAAGAGGAGCTTACTGTAGCCCGTAAACTCACGCCCGAACTGGAAGAAAAACTGAAATCGGCAATTACAGAATTTAAGGAAGGGTGGAAGTCAATTGTCAATTGACAATTAGAAATTAACAATTAAAAATTGTCTCTCCGCGATATAAAACTCAGAATCAGGTCGGTGAAATCGACCCAGAAAATTACCAAGGCCATGGAAATGATTGCCGCGTCCAAAATGAAACGCGCGCAGACTCAGGCCCTCAAAGGTCGACCGTATCTGCAAAAACTTTCACAGATCATTGCTGATCTGGTGCATTTAAGCGAGCCAAAGCTGACGCATCCGCTGCTAAAAACGCGCCGCGTCAAAAATATCGGCTACGTTTTTATCACGGCCAATCGCGGACTTTGCGGCTCGTATAACACCAATGTCATCCGTCTGATGCTTGAAACTTTACAGGCAAATCAGCACGCGCGCGAGATCGTTATTACTGTTGGCAAAAAAGGTCGACAGGCCATGGAGCGGATCGGCAAGGCAGTTTTGGCTGATTTTGAAACCATGTCGGACAAACCTGGTTTTCTGGATACGGTTGGCATCAGTCGCGTGGTCATGGACGATTTTCTGGAAAAACGGCTCGACGAAGTCTGGATGGTTTACAGTCATTTTTACTCAACAGCCAGCCAAAAACCGGTTGCGGTAAAACTGCTGCCAATCGACCCGGAAAAAAATCTTCCGCGCGACCGGAGCGAAGAGGGCGAAGAGGGCGAAGCCGCGGCCCGCCATCTGCGCAAAGTCGATTACATTTTTGAACCCAGCCGCGAAATGCTGCTGGATGAAATGCTGCGCCGTTACGTTGAAACCATGGTTTATCAGACGGTTCTGGAAGCGGTGGCTTCCGAGCAGAGCGCGCGCATGATGGCCATGCATCAGGCTGCCGACAATGCTGAGGATATCGTTTCAAGTCTCACGCTTAACTACAACAAAGTCCGCCAGACCAAAATTACTACCGAGATTTTGGAGGTGGTGGCGGGAACTTAATCAAAAACAACCTTTCCAAAACCCCTAATTGTTAATTTTTAATTTCTAATTGCTTATGAAAGGAAAAATCACCCAGATCATCGGCCCGGTTGTGGACTTTGCTTTTGCCACAGAGCATCTGCCGAAAATTCTTGAAACCGTGGAGGTCATGAATAATGGCAAAAAGCTGGTTGTTGAAATTCAGCAGCAGCTCGGCGACGGCACAGTGCGTGGCGTAGCCATGGAATCAACCGACGGACTGGTGCGCGGGCAGGAAGCTCACGCCACCGGCAAGTCGATTTCAACGCCTGTCGGCCAAAAAGTGCTCGGCCGGCTTTTAAACGTGCTCGGCGAACCGATCGACAACCTCGGTGAAATTCTCGCGGATCGCTGGGAAATTCATCGCCCCGCGCCTAAATTTGAAGACCAGTCGTCGCAGACGCAGATTTTTGAAACCGGACTTAAAGTCGTGGATCTGATTTGCCCTTTTGCCAAAGGCGGCAAAGTCGGTCTGTTTGGCGGAGCCGGAGTCGGCAAAACCGTGCTTATTCAGGAGCTGATTCGCAACATTGCCAAGGAACACGGCGGATTTTCGGTCTTTGCAGGCGTGGGCGAGCGCACGCGTGAAGGCAATGATCTCTGGAATGAAATGAAAGAATCCAAAGTTATTGAAAAAACCGCGCTGGTGTTTGGACAGATGAACGAGCCGCCTGGCGCCCGCCTGCGCGTGGCATTGACCGGCCTCACCATTGCCGAGTATTTCCGCGATGTGGAAAAGCGCGACGTGCTTCTTTTTATCGACAACATTTTCCGTTTCTCGCAGGCTGGCAGCGAAGTTTCAGCTTTGCTTGGACGCATGCCTTCAGCCGTGGGCTATCAGCCTAACCTGGCGACTGAAATGGGAGGCCTGCAGGAGCGCATCACTTCAACCAAAGACGGTTCCATTACTTCGGTGCAGGCGATTTATGTTCCGGCCGATGATCTGACAGATCCCGCTCCGGCAACAACCTTCTCGCATCTTGATTCAACCGTAGTTTTGAGCCGCGCGCTTTCTGAGCAGGGGATTTATCCCGCTGTTGATCCGCTCGACTCCACTTCCCGCCAGCTCGATCCCAATGTTGTTGGCGAGGAACATTACCATGTTGCGCGTGAAGTTCAGCGCGTACTGCAGCGTTACAAGGATTTGCAGGATATTATCGCCATTCTTGGCATCGACGAACTTTCACAGGAGGACAAAATGCTGGTTACACGCGCGCGCAAGATCCAGCGCTTTTTATCGCAGCCCTTCTTTGTGGCCGAGCAGTTTACCAACATTCCCGGCCAGTACGTGAAACTCAAGGACACAGTCCGCGGCTTCAGGGAAATTCTGGAAGGCAAACATGACGACCTCACGGAACAAGACTTTTACCTGGTCGGAACCATAGAACAGGCCAGGGAGAAGCGGGCTAAACAGGTTTAGAATTTGGAATATTGAAATGGAAAATATTGTTGGCAAAATTAAAAGCTTTACTGATTTAATAGCCTGGCAGGAAGTACATAAATTGGTTATAATGGTTTATAACATTACAAAATTTTTTCCAAATGTTCCACCTCACCATCGTCACCACCGAACAAACCATCTATGAAGGCGCTGTTCACATGCTCATTGCGCCGGCTATAGATGGCGAAATCGGTATTCTCACCAATCACCATCCTCTCGTGACCAAACTCGGTCCTGGAGCGCTGCGCGTCGTAAAACCAGATCAGAGCGAAGAACGGCTGTTTGTTAGCGGCGGTTATTTGGAAGTTAAAAACAACAAAGCCACACTTTTGTCTGATATCGCGGAAAGCGCCGATGCCATTGAAATCGGGGAAGCCCGCGCCGCCCGCGAGCGCGCTTCAAAACTTCTGCAAACCGCTTCCACCGGTCTGGAGCGCGAAACGCTCGAAAAAGAAATTCAGATGCACCTGATCCGCGAACGTCTCGCCCACATCGGCCAGGTAAAAAAGAAGAAAACCAAACAAATTCCGCTTGAAGGGCAGGTTCCCTAGGCAAGCTTGCCTTCCATCTAGTCATTTTTATATTTTTCAAGAGTTGACTGCTGCTGTTCGAGCACTTCGGCATCTGCTTTCTCTTTTTTGGCGTTTGGATTAAATGGAATACCTTTAATTTCAATGCCCTTGGCACGATTTTCTTCCTGGATTTCATTAAACATCCTCGAAAGCTCTTCAGGTTCATGTTCAGCCAGTTTGCCTTCCAGCATTGCGCCAAATTCAGAAACGATTTTTTGCTGCAATTGAGGATCATTTTTTGCAAGCGTTTTACTTTGAGTCTGCCCCCATTCGGATTCAAGGCCAAATTTTTTCACAAGCGCGCCGATAAAAGCTTTGATTTCATCGACATGTACTCTCGCCCTTCTGGAAGTGTCAACCAGTGGTGCCACATTCAACTCCTGCGTACCCAAACGGCTCAAGGGGGCGACACTATGGTCAAAACGGCGGTCCATGATCGCGTCAAAACGGATAAAACTGCGCAGCAGATCAGTCATGTGCCTGACATCCTTGCCTGCATTCCCGGGCTGCCCCTGTTTTAAATGGTTCTGCAGCATCTCCATTTTCAGCTTTAAAAAATTATTGTAACCGGCAATGGTATTGCGCAGACCGATATTGGAAACAGATTGTCTGGCGCCTCCGCCTTTGGTAAAAAGCTGCTGTATGGTTTCTTCACCAAAGCTGGTACCAAATACGTGCATGTCATCATGATCCCAGTTGGTCGGATCACGCGCTGATTTTTCAAGACGTGTGCGGTAAGCATCATCCCAGACCACCTCAGTCATCAGGAAATTGTTGAAAGCTTTGCCTGGCTTCAAATCTGTAAAATCCGTTTCTGCCAGTGATCGCTTTAAGTCCACAACACAAACCTCACGGAGCCATTTTCGATAATTATTGATTGTTGGTTTTGTTTTTAGAGGAACGGGTTGGCCAAACTCGTCTCTCGCAATTTGTCCGTTTTTATCGCGCTCCGGAATAATCTTGCCGTTTTCATCAACCGCATTTTTTTTAGCCGTAAAATAATCAAGAACCGGAAACTTGTTTAACAAATCGCCTTCCAGCGCACCGGCACGGTCAATATGCAAAAGCGTCATGCCATGCCCGTGCGCATCAGGAGCCTCCACGGCAATACCCATAATCAAAAAGAAAAGCTTCTGCTCAAAAGACAGTTTTCCGTATTCAATGGCATAATGGAGATATTCTTCATAGCGTGCCGCAGGTACATACCTGCCATGAACGTGGTCATAAAGCATGCGCTGCAGGTTACCAAGCAGACCTTCCGGATCGGCATCAAGACGTTTGGCATGATCTTCCCAGGCGCTTTTGCTGCTTTTATACGAGGAGTCCTGTTTACTGCGGAATTCCTTAAAAATTCCCTCTCCCCACCAGCTGTCGAGCACTTTTTCCAGATCATCAAGGTGATTTTTTGCACTGATAAATTTGGGCATGCCATTGGAAAGATGATCAACCGCATCCCAAAAAGCCTTGTCATCCCAGCGCATTTCACCTTTTTCCGTTAAAACCGTAATCACGGCTTTCAAAATATCTTTGTTCGGGGCGCTGTGCAGTTCATGGCGCAGATCGGGAATACCCATGGTGCGCATGTGTTCAACATGGTGATTCACTTCTTCGCTTTCCGCGTGCTTGTACACACCTTTAAACTCCGCACCAAGCTCATCAAAAAGTTTAACTCTGAAAAGTCCGGTAAACATTTTTTCGCCAATAAGGCCGATTCGCGCCTTCTTCTTGCGTTCCCAGATACGTTTAATAAATTCCCAGATCGTCTTGCCCATCTCAAAAAAGTCAGCAGGGGACAAGAGGGTCGTATTGGCCCACAATTTTTTTATATAACTCACCGATGGCTTTGCAGGCTCGTCGGGCAGCGGTTCCAGATTAAAATTTTCCTGCGGATTTAAACCTTTGGCCACCCTGTCCTGGTTGTCTTTGACAGTTTTTTCTTTCACCGCCTCCGCTTCATGATCTTTTTCCTGACCTTCCGGCAGCTGGGCAGTGGCTTTGTGCGCCTCGGCATCAGGGTCTTTTTTTTCGACCTCGTTCTTTTTCACCCAGCGCAGAAATTGCGCGGGGGTCATGCTTGCGCCGCGGTCAAAAGTAATTTTTTTATCCGTGACTTCCTTGATTACAAATTTGCGGTCCGTGCCGTCTTCATACATCAAAACCTCGCCCGGTTTCACTTCGATTGGCGGATACGAAGCCGGATCGCGGCCATACGCCTGATTCAGCACATGGTTATAAATGCGCAGCTCCTCGCGCAGTTTTTCCACAGATTCAAGGTGCGGCACCGCTTCACTTCCTTTAAACCAGCGCGCAAACTCGCCAAAAGTAAACACTTTTTTCTTTTCATGCAGCCCTGGAAAAACCGTTACCGCTTCATCAAGTTCAATCTTGTGATTTGTTTCATCGATTTTTTTAATAACCACTTCGTGCTCCCTGGAATCATAGGTTTGATAAGTGGGATCAATCAGCTCATTATACTCAAACTTATCACCCTGTTTTAAATTATATCCGATTGCTTTGCCGAGTTTTTCCTTGGTGTCCAGATCTTCCGTAACATTCTCCATATTCATCCAGGTGATCAGCGCAATCGGCGAAAATTTATCGACCCTGCCCTCCTCATCCGGAAATTCAATCATAATGGCAGGCGCCGCAGTGTTAATTTTCTTGACCACTTTGCCGCCATCGTCCTTGATTTCAACATCATCGTACAAAACCTGCTTGATTCTGGCCCGTCTCTGGACGATCTGTCCGTCTTCGTGCGCCTGATAAACAAGTTCCTGGCCCGCCTTCAGCGGAACTCCGGCAGCCCTCTCAAAATTTTTAAACTTGCGTTCCTTGACCGCCTGTTCCATCACTTCATCGCTAATCGGGTTCATCATTTCACCGAACTCTTTACTTTTTTTGGCATATTCATCCGCGACTTTGCGTTCGTTTTTGGCAGCCTCCTGTTTCAGTTTTAAAATTTCATCCAGAATTTTCGAGCGCGTGCGCGGATCCTTGATTTCATTCACGACCTCGTCCCACTCTTTTTTAGCATCCCCCTCATTAAAATCCAGATCATAGAGCACTTGCGCCTGTTCTCTGGTCAGCTTCTTTTCCTTGACCATCTGGTTCAGCTTTTCACCGATCTGGCTGTCATATTTCATGTCCTCTTCCTGCAGACGGCGAAAATCCCTACCCAGGCTTTCCATTTTTTCGGCGATCTCCCTGTTCTTTGATTTCTGGCTTGTCTTGTAGGTTTGCGCGATTCGTTCCGCACTTGTTGCCGCATCGCCAGCCTGTGCCGTAATCTTTTTTTTTAAGAAGAGCCGCAGCGCATCCTCGTCCTGCTTTTCTTTCAGGGCCTCGGTCAAAAATTTACTAAACTCGCCGGCATTCAGATTGCCATCAAGTCCCTGCTGCGCAAACTGCACGAGCTTGTTTTTGTCCGCCTCGTTGCCATTTTTCAAAATTTCAAAAGCTTTATCCTTTTCACTGTCACTGATTTTTTTCTGCGCCGCCAGATTTTCCAAAACCTGCCGCACATTTGCGGGCGTCACAATTTCATGCTGTTTCGATTTGTCGTCCTCTTTGTTTTTTTCTTTATCCTTATCGTCCGAGCTTCCCGCATTACCGCCGGGCTTGTCTGCCCACACGAATCTGCGCTCATGCAGATACGCAAAACCCGCGGCTTTGTGCCTGCAGTTTTTCAATCTGTAGCAAAGAGCATGGGTGATCATGGTTTGCTAGTGAAGGAATAAAACCGGGTTGTCTTTGTCGATTGGCTGTGTGGATTTTATCATTGTTTCAAATTTTGTCAATATTGTTTCCATTACTCCCATTCAGTTCCATTCCATCTCCAACCGTCCTGCATAGTTCCTGATGATGTTCCAGGTGCAACCGCACTAGGTTTAGTGCCTTTTTCACCGCGGGGGGGGCTTCCAGTAGTTGGAGGCACCGCCTTCGCAGCAGATTTTGCTCCGCCAGCCGGTGCTTCGCCAAAGATTGCTTTTATCAGAGGATCATTACTGGCAGCCAATTCTTTCCTTGTATTTTCCTCCAGTTTTCCACCAATAACTTCGCGGTATCGTTTAGCCTTTTGAACGTGATCCGCTTTTCCTGAATCAAATTCGCCAAAGTTTTCCTTAACCTTCGCAGCGACAGCAGCACTGCCAGCATTTTTGACGGTATCAACTTCAGTAGAAAGTTTAATTTCTTCGTCAGTTTTCGGAATGGCCGGATTCGCTGCGCTGCCTTCCGCAGCAGCAGCTCCACCAGCCGGACTCTTTGCACCTGCCACCGGTTTTGCGTCCGGTTTTTTAGCCTGGCCAGGTTTTACCTCTTCTTTACCGTACTTTGGAATATCTGCTGCAGTATAAAAACTATCCCAGGCAGTCTGTTCCACATTTCCAGCGGCTAAGGCTTTCAGAAAAGCATCTTTATTCTGTTCCGTGGTTCCTTTACGGTATTCTTGGGGGATCCACTCAGGCAGCAGTTCATGTTTATGTTGTTCAAAATATTTGCCAATAGATTCCTGAACATTTTTATCTCTGCGATATTCATAACCTTTGGCCGCTTTCACTCTGAATGCCGGCAGGTTTTGGGCATTCCGGATCTCGTCGGCAATTTTGGGCTCTGGGCCGAACAATTCAGGAAAATGTACGCCAGCCTGTCTACTGGCATATCTACCGGGCATTGCTTCAAGTTCCCTGGCAGCCAAACCAACTTCAGCCAGCGATGCGTTAGCCAGCGATGCGTTTCCATGGGCAGTTGGAAAGAACGGAATAAGCGTTGGTAATTTTGCAAGCGTTTTGCCCACGCCACCAACCGCGCTCTTGATACTGTCCGTAATAAATGCGGCATGGGTGTCTTTTGCCGCATTGAAAACTCCGGTCCAGATAAAGCCTGCGCTTGCAATCGCCACAATCAAATCCTGAAGTGTTGAAATTCCGGAAGTCAGCAAATTGAGATTTAGTGTTTGGGTATTGAGTGCCGCATCGGGAAATTTCACTTTCTGCAGTCCCTGCAGCAGCATAAAGCCGATTGACAGTGTCAGCGCAATCGGAATCGGCACGATCGCATGTTTAACAAACATTTTGCCGATGTCTTCTCCGCCGCCAAGACTGCTCTGCAGATTTTCCGGCAGCACGGTTTTGAGAAAATAAAGCGGAGCCAGCACAATAAAAAGCCACATCACCACCAACCGCACAATCAGCACGGCCAGAAGCGCCACAAATGAAGCGCCAAAAATAACAAACAAAGTTATTTCGTATAAAAAATTAAGCACCACGTTACTTAATGTTGCCTGCTCTTTTGGCACCTGCACTTCATTGAGAATATTAAGGTGCTGCATATTAAGAGCCAAAACCAGAGCCGCATTTTTGGCGTTGTAGGTTTTGAAATATTCAAAAATTTTTGGATCTTCCAGATTTAATTTTCCATCCGCAGTACAGAATGCTGAATTACCATTTTTGCTGGCATCGGCAATATTCTGCTGATAAATATTCGGATCTTTGCCATAAATGCCTTTGCAGAAAGCCTGTCCGCCATCTTTGTCAAATTGAAGGTCAACAGCAACAGTATTCGGCAAAGCAAAAATGCCGGTACTGATGACATTGACGCCGTCCAGCAGCAGCTTCACGCCCAAAAACGAAAAATTCACAGCCACAAGCCCAATCACCAGTTTTGGCAAAATTATCTTGAGCTGGTAATTTTCACTTCCGCCGCCGCGCACCACATTATAAAAAGCGATCCCGACAAGCACCAGCACAAAAAACACATTCACCACGTCGCGAATGTTAGTCCAGATTACAAGCAGATTCTTTTCCATGGTGCCGCCGAACAAAAGATCGTTCTGCAAAAGGCTGCCAATCATCAGCAGAATCGGCCACAGCCATCCCTGCAGATACCCGTAAACAACCGATAAAGTTCCAATCAGGGCATGCAAAACATCCTGAAAACCGGACGAAGTCGCCGAAGCATCAGGTGTTACCGCAAGCACGGGATGCGGAAAAAGCAGCACTGCCGCCGCGACCACAATCGAAATCAGCAGCATTCTTCGCAGCAGATGTTTTTTTAAAACCAAATGCGGACTGAATTGTTTTGCAAAAGTTTGCATGATCATGATTTAAACGAGTTTAAGAATCTTTAACCACATGGCCGTTGCTGCGCTTCCGCCAACAGTCAGCCCAACTGCACCGCCAACTCCAACAGGCAAAATCCAGCGCATTATGCTTTTTTTACGTCCGGGATTTTTTGCATTCACGGACAGCTGGTTGGCGATTGGAAGGCTGATATCTGCTTTTGGTTCAGGTTGTCCATCCTGTTTCACAAATTTCCCCTGGCCAGTTTTGACAGCAGCCTCATTTAGCGGCCTAAAAGTATTGCCAAATTTTTGCTTTGCTTTAATTTTTTGTTTCAGATTCTGGACATTTATTGGTGACACTTTGACCGGTTTGAAATTTTTTGGTCGACCTGCAGTTGAAGCTGCCTGAGCGCCAAGCTGTCCTTGAGATTCCGGATTCGCCTTATGCGGCTGAAGCTTTTGATCCAGTGTAATATCCAATTCTGGTACAGGACGTTCCGGCTGTTCAGGCATTTCCGGCGATGCTTCAATAACACTTTTTTCAGGCATGTAGATACCAGATTTTTGACCATCCACTGCAGCAGCTGATACCGTCATTGCCGGCAAATCGCTGGCAATTTCTGCGCTTTTTGCCATCTTCCCGGGTTGATCAGCTCTATAAGCCTGCAACGCCTGATAGATTTCTTCCGCCGATTTTTTGCTGCCGTCCTCATTGCGGAAAACAGTTTCAAGCTGGCTTTCCGCAAGCCGAAATTCTTCGCCTGCATGCGGCCCGGCTGCACCTGTGCCGGCGCCAACCCCTGTGCCGGCGCCAACACCCGCGCCCGCAAACTTTATCGTAAAAATTAAATTCTGCTCCAGCGCAACATTGGTATCAGTCTCAATCTGCACGGACTCCCCGCCGATGGCTGCAACCGCCGTTATGTTCATGCCCTCTGCAGAAATCTGTCCAACCGCAATACCGGCATCCTCCAAAGTTTGCGCAATTGCCTGCGCCCGCCCGCGGCGATTTTTAAAATCCGCTTCAATCTCCGCAGGCTTAAAAGCGCTTTCAGCAATAGAAAACTGATCCTCGCCGTAAGCGCTTGTTTCATAAGTTTTTCGCTGGTCCGCGCTCACGCCCGCCCCCCCATACGTCATTCCAATAAACGGCACCACGGACGCCAGCTTTTTGACATCCTCTTTTTTAAAAAACTGATTGTAGGCGGAAAGGCCCGGACCTTTTGCGCCTGGTGCTTTCACCAGCATCAGTTGTCCGCGCCCGTTTAAAATTTCTGCTTTTTTAAGCTCTGCCCTGGCCTTCTCAGTTTGCGCGATTTTTTTGCGCGCCTCAAGAATTTCGGCAATGCGCACCTTTTCGAAACTTCCGGCAATGCGGCTGGCAACCGTCAGCAGATTATGTCGTACCGTATCGGACCACAACAGATGATCTTCATTCAAAGGATCTTTTTTTGGCTTGAGCGCATCTTTACGGCTCTCGGCATCAGCACCGGCCCCATGCACCGCAGCTTCCAGATAATGCACGAACTGATGGCGCATTTCCCTGTCTTCCTGGCTCGTTCCGGTAAAAGGAACACTCGCAGAATTGGCATGCCCTGCAAAATAATCGATCTCAAGCTGCTCTTTTTCCTGCGCTGTCATCACGCCGTTTTCCAGTAGATTCAGATGAAAAGCTTTTGGCTTTTTTACGGCATCAATCATCATCCGTTGTAGAAGCGGCAGCAGATGGCGTTCAATAAAAGTTTGATTGAATTGCATGTTTTTGTTTTAAGTTTTCATCTGTGGCGATTTTGTTTTTGGCGTCTGTGCAGAGGCTCTACTAAGCCCCTGTACCACGTTGACTTTATCAAGAAGGTGGTTAAAATTTTTCATGGTCAGCCTGCTGGATTCGCTGTAAACCCCCAACGTATCAGCTGCAGCAACAGTTTCATTAAGCATCATACCCAGTTTTTCTTTTGAAATATTTTTCATCGCCGCTGTTAAAAGATCGGTGCGATGTTTATTACTTTCGCTCTCCTTGGCCAAAACCTCATCATAGGTCAGATCAATTTTTTCCAGTTCCGGATGCTTCGCTTTTTTTTCATGGGCGAGTTTCATCACCGTTACACTTCCGCCCTCCTCAAGGTAATTCCTGAATTCAGTGTGGTTTGAAACAATGTTCATCAGTTTTAAAAGCGCAGCGCTCTCATCTTCATTTTTGGGACGATCCTCTTCGCGCAGACGATCCCAGGCGCCCGCCACGTCACCCGCGCCGAGGCCTGTTTCATGCCAGCCTGCAGCATATTTAATGCCGCCGGAAGAAAGTTCTTTACTTAGCACATATTCGCCGATTCCTAGATATATAAACGGGTTGCGGATAATCTCAGCCAAATCGCCATGAGCCACGAGCACATTTGCAGTAAACCATAAAATCGAATGCAGATTCAGCGCCGCACCCAGCAGAGGCCCGCCAAACCCCCGTTCGATCGGATTGACGGCATACATGGTCTGCAGTTGTTTGACGCCGTTTTCCATTTCCTGCGTCAGCTTTTCCATCTGCTTTTGATACTCGCCGCTCTGCAATTTCTGCGCATACTGCAGGTATTCGTCTTCCGCAATCACTGGTCTTGCCTTTTCCAGAAGGTCCTGTCCCTGCGCAATCGTCAGCGTTCCACTCGCCAAAAAAGCATCAATCAATTTGCCGCTCTCAGCTTTTTTGTCCGAGTTTATAAAAAATTCCACCAGCTCTTTGCGCTGATATGGCTGCATCAAAGCCACCAGTTCGGCCGCCGCCGCAGTATCAAAATTTTGCCGGTCGCGCTCTTTTTGATTGTCTTCCGCCGGTAAAGCGCCAAACGGCTTCTGGACTTTAAAATTGCCAAGCATTTTTACCACCGCGACATAATCTCTATCACTAAGAGCCTTGCGGTCTTTCAGTTTCTGCAGAATTTCCGCAACCTTTGTGTCTTTCATCGCCAGATTTTCAACGCCGATCATATCCTGTTTTAGCCGCAAAAGATCTCTTTCATTCATGAATTGATGATCGCGCAGCCTGATGCTGACAATCGCTTCAATATTTTGAATATGCGCATCCACTTTTTTCTTCAGTGCGAGCTGCCTTTTTTCGAGAATCACCCGCACAGATTCATTTTTGCGCTCTTCAGGCTGGTAGCGCGCGGTAGTCTGTAATTTTTCAATTTCATCCGCAATGGCCTGACGGCTTTGCAGCGAAAAATCCTTGAGCCGGTCACGTTCCTTGGCAATTTCAGCCTCAATAAAATTTCTGGTTTCCACAATGGCGACCTCGCCAAGCTGCGATCTTGAAACATGCTCATCAAGGATTTTGCGCAGGCGGTCGAGCTGGTCCCTTTCCATTTCCGCAAATTCATCGAGCGCTTTTTTAGTGAGCGGATCGACTTCATTGGGCTTCTGTACCTGCTGCCCACGGTTGTGCTCCTGCTCCGTAACCGGTTTTTGAGATTCCCGCAATCCCATAATCTAAAATCTTAAAAGACGTAAAAGAATGTCTGTAAAATGCTCGTCCTTGCCTTCCCATTCAGGAATCTGGCCGCATAAAAACTGGCGGATCGCCACAGGATCTTCATTTTCAAGCTGGATGGTAATGTCCCAGAAAAAATGCCGGTGCATGCGCAGGTTCAAAGTCTTAACCAGCGGAGGTGTGTAAATAATCCAAAACGCCTGGATATGCGAATACGGAAAAAGCACCTCACCAACCTTTATGCCCATTTCCGAAATCGAAATGCGCACTTTTTTGGGCGGATGATATTCCTGGAGATAAAAATAAACCGCGCTAAAAACAACAATCGCCAGCGCAAAACTCCAGTTTTTCATTGCAAGCAGCGATAAAAGGACCAGCGCCAGCGCGCTCATTCCGGCAATCAGATACCATCGTGTCGTTTTTGCGTGCTGCACGTACTGCGGCGCTATCCAGGAGAAATGCACTTTATGCGCGAGCGGCTTATGACGGGTAGGGGTCGCAGGCATCTCTGCCCCGCGCACACGCGTCAGTTTTTTTGTTTTTTTCGGCATCTGTTTTAATTTATGTTTTAATCTAATTATTCTAGCAGAAAACAGGCTCAGCAGGTAGGCAAACCTATACCAGAAACCCAAATTAAATTGACAAAAAATAAATATATTTTTAAAAACAATCTGCGCTAAAATTTTAATAACATTTTACCAGAGCCCATTTTAATAATATTGCAAATCTACTCAAAATGAAAAATGCACTTTTTGACAGTCCTCAAAAGTATCCAAACAGAGAAACCACACCCGGATCTAGATGCAGCTGAATTTGTGCGGCGCAATCGTTAAAACTTAAAGTTTTTCGCGCAGTCCATTGAGCCAGCGCTGCGCAGCTTTTTTAAGCGGCAGATTGACCAGGATTTTGCGGCCATTTTTATAAATCAGCGCCGGTTTTTTGGTCGTCAGACCGATTTCGTAAGCAGCAAGCGAATTTTTTTTACAAATCTTCAGAAATTTTTGCTGATTTTTGGGACTGATTTCAACCACAAATCCGCCGGTCTCGCTGAACAGTTTCTGGTCTTCACGCAGCGCGCCCGCCCGCACACCAGCGCCCGCCAACTCACTCACCCGCGCCCGCCCACCCACACCCGGAACTTTTTCCAAATCAATTTCCGCGCCGACCATACCTTCTCCACGTCCGCCAAAAGCCATCTCTGCAACCGTCACCGCCAGGCCTCCTTCACTGATGTCGTGCGCGCTCTCTACAAAACGACCCGCAATCGCATCAACCAGAGTATAAATTTCCTTTTGTGCCTGCGCAAAATCCGCCCGGGGCACATTCGCACCAAGCGTGCCATGCAAACGATAATACTCCGACCCGCCCAGTTCATTTTTTCGTTCGCCCAATAAAAAAAGCGCATTGCCAGGCCTTTTCAACTGCATCGTAATCGCACGCTCGTAATCGTCAATTTTACCGATGCAGCAGATAATCGCACTCGGCGCTATGTGCCCGCCTTTACTTTCGTTGTACAGACTCACATTTCCGGAAATCACCGGTGTCGCAAACTCTGGATGATTTTTAAGCTTCACGCCCTCGCACGCGTCACGAATGCCCTCAATGCCCTGCTTCAATTCCGCCATCTGCTCAGGTTTTTCGGGATTGCCATAGTTGAGACAGTCCGTGATCGCCTGCGGATAAGCGCCAACCGCAGCCACATTTCGCATCGACTCCACCACCGCATTCACCGCACCCTCATAACTGCTGATCAAACTGTAGCGCGGATTACAGTCTACCGAAAAAGCCATGCCGATTTTTCTGATTTTCGCACCCGGCATTTTGCCCGCGCCAATTTTTTCATCATCGATTTGCTCATCCATGAGTGGCGCCATCACGCTTGCATCAGCCATTCCCGCCTCCAAAACCACATAGCCCTGCACCTGTTTGTCATATTTTTCATACACTGGTTTGCGGCTGGCAATATTTTCACTCGCCAGCAAATCGAACAACAAGCGGTTCCAACCCTGCAGATTTTTCGGCTGCAAAATTTTTGGTTCGGAAAATTTTTTCATTGCAGACTGATACGGCCGCTCATAACTTAAACTCTCAGTTATGGCTTTGGACGGGGCATGCACGACCTCCTCGCCGCGGTAATGCAAAACAAAATCGCCATCAGTTACTTGCCCGATTAAAGACGCGCGCGCATTTTCAGCCACCAGCGGCAGATCCCATTTTTGATTATAATGATCAAGAATCAGACGCGTCAGGCTGGGATGGCACATCCAGGTAAACCGCTCCTGCGTTTCACTGCAGGCAATCACTGAAGGCGGCAGATTTTCAATGGCCACATGCACTTTTTCGAGATCAATCTGCGCGCCAAGACCGTGCCTGGCCACCTGCTCAACAGTTGAACAAGTAATGCCGCCGGCTCCCATATCCTTAAAACTTGTTTTGCCGATCAGGCCTTTCTCCTGCAGCATTTTAAACAGATCGTAGGTAGCAACGAGCAGATGCCGTTTCAAAAAAGGATTCGGTTCCTGCACGGCGCCCTTGTTTTTTTCCTTTTCCGAAGCCTTCAAACCGCCCGAAGCAAACGCCGCGCCGCCCATACCCGAAAAATCCGTCGGCTTGCCAACAATGATGATGTCCCACTTTTCCATTGCAGCATGGGGCGGAACAAACGAATGAATGATCTGCGATTCGCGCACCAGTCCAAACGCCACTACATTGACCAGACAATTTTCATTAAAACTCGGATCAAAATAAATATCACCGCCGACATTGGGAATGCCGAGCGGATTGCCATATCCGCCAATGCCCGCAATCACACCGTTTGCAATCTGCCGCGACTCATTTTTAGAAATTTCGCCGAAACGCAGCGGATCCATGACGCCGATTACGCGTCCGCCCATGCACGCCACATCGCGCACGCATCCACCAACACCCGTGGCCGCACCCTCAAAGGGCACGATCTGCGACGGGTGATTGTGGCTTTCATGGCTCACAATCAGGCCGAAGCGGTCAGTCTTGCCGGTTTTTGGCTCTTTAAAACTGGCAATTTCCACAATGCCGCTATCTTCGCCCACGCCAAGAACCACATTTGGCGCCTGTGTCGGCAACATTTTCAAATAGCGCCGGCTGCTTTTATAGGAGCAGTGCTCCGAACCCTGAATGCTCCACAAAATCACCTCGGTCACGGTTGGCGGACGCTGCAAAATCTCCTCAATCTTCCGCGCTTCCGCAACTGTCAGGCCGATTTGGTGCTTCTGGAGGTACTTTTGCACCTCCCTATCCGACATTTTCGAAAACGCGAGCAGTTCCGGCATGAATAAAGAATTTGGCGGACAAAAAAGACATCTCCACTTTAAAGAAACTCTTTTTGCTGCGCAATAGGACTCTCCGCTTAACGCGTAAACGGCATCAACGCTACCATTCTGGCATTTTTGACCGCAAGCGCCAGCGATTTTTGGTGCTTCAGGCAAACGCCGGTATAATAACGCGGCACGATTTTGGCGTACTTGCTGATGAATTTTTTCAAAAGCGGCAAATTTTTATAATCGATATATCTGGTCTTGTCGACACAGAACCGGCAGGGTTTGTTGTATTTATTCTTGGCCATGATAAGGCAATTATCAATTAAAAATTTAAATCGGGATTTTCAAGGATGCTCTGCAGTTTTGCATCAACATTGTCGAGCGCCTGTTTGGTTTCATCTTTTTTCTTTGGCGATTTGGGCTGCGGTTCACGCTTTTCAGCCTCAGCAGCTTTCGCTTCCTTTGCTTCTTGCGCTACCACGGGCGCAGCCGGTTCGGCGGTCGCAAGCGGTTCAGATTTTGCAGGTGGCTGCGCTGTCAAAGCCGGCCGGGCAGCCATCAGCGGCTCATGTTTTTTGGTTGGGATCAGCTTTTCCTCTTCAGCTTTTTTAGCTTCTTCCGCGGCAAGCAGCGCATAATCTTTTGGCACATACGTTGAAGGAAGAACCATCAGAAAATGACGGATCACCTCGGGTTCAAGGCGCAGCGTCGCATCAAATTCCCGCAGTTTATCCGGCCCGGAAGAAAAATCCACCACCGCATAAAACCCGCGTTCATACTTTTTGATGGCATAAGCCAGATCTTTCAGCCCCCACAGTTCTTCATGAAAAATCTCACCGGGAAAATCCTTGATGAGCTTGCGGATGGCTTCCAGCCTTTTTGAAACGGCCTCCTCGCCGATCTCCGGATTGATGATCACCATCAATTCGTACTTTTTAACGTCAGTAACGACACTTGCGTCAGTCATTCTTTCCATGGGTTAAGAAGTAAAAGCTTAAGCTTCCTGGCAAACAGGCTGTACGCCGTGCCGGAAGCAGAAAGAAAGCAGCAGGAATCTATCAGAAACTGTCTGTGCGGTCAATGTGCTCTACCCGACAAAGAATAAAAACTGTATTTTAAACTGACGTGTCAAGTTATCCTTGCATAATCTAAAATTTATTATAAAATAAACTTAAAATACGCGTATTTGCTCTATTTTAAGCCATTTTTAGACATGCCAAATCCACAACACAACAATATTTATTTCAACACAATTACCATAAAAGTCAACATTAAGGAGTTGCTCTGGCATGCTTTTTTTTGCTACGTTTAAGGGTGATGTATCGTCCAAAAGGGTTGATCAAAGCCAAAAAACTTTAAGTCGACCATTATAATTTAAGTCGACCATTATAATAAGTATTACCATCAGTCAACAATTCGAAGTCAACGAAGAAGCACGCAGGGCAAGACACCAGAGAGTCTTTGCGCGTGCGACATTCCTTAGTTTCTCCTCTTTTTCCTCTTTCCTGGCCAAAGTCCCGCTCGGACTTATCCAGGGAAGAATGAAAACTTTTTTGAGTCCCTGGTTTCATTTCAAAAAAACTCACGCCCACGAAGTTGCTGCGCCAGGACATAAGCTGTTTGTCCGCTATAGCGCCGTGGTGACCATGCTTTTTTTAGTGGGATCGATCACCCCGACCATCAATGCCTCTTACGATTCCTACAATGCTGATCTTGGAGACGCCTGGGACAGCCAGGTCGTAAGCAGCCCTTTTGTCTCTGATCAGGATGGCTATATCACCAAGATGAATCCGCAAACCAGCATTGGCGACCGCAGCATCATGAACGATTACCTCACGCACACCGTCACTGCCGGAGAAACTATCTCTACAATTGCTGCAAGCTATAAACTCCATGCCAATACTGTTTTATGGGCTAACAATATCGTCAATCCAAATACCCTTCGCACCGGACAAAAACTTTTCATCCCTCCGGTAGACGGTATCAGTCACCGCATCGGCAAAGATGAAAACCTGCAGAAGATCGCCAAAACCTATAGCGTCAGTACTGATTCCATCATCAAACAAAACGGTTTGGCCAAAGACGGAGCACTCATCGCCAATGAAGATATTTTTATTCCCGGCGCTACGCCACTTCCAGTAGAGAAAATTATACCAAAACCGCTAAGGGTTTTACGCGATACGCCTGCCCGCATCGCCTCTTCAACACGCATAAATGCAGTAGTTGACGGGTCGATTTTGAAAGCAGCAGAAGATGTACCGCTTGGCGCCAAGCCGTTTATCAAACCAACCCATGGCGCCATTACTCAACGCTTTCATGCAGGGCACTACGCTGATGATATTGCCAATCCCGATCGTCCGCCAATCTGGGCTGCAGCTGAAGGAACTGTTGTAGAAGTAACTTCAGGCTGCGCCGATGTTTCCTATAGTTGCGGTCACGGTTATGGCAATCATGTCATTGTTGACCATGGCAACGGCTTAACGACGCTCTATGGCCACATGACATACCCGGCCGTGAAAGTAGGAGATACCGTTAAACAGGGAGATGTTCTTGGTAAAATGGGCCGTTCAGGAAGAGTTCACGGCCGAACCGGCATTCATCTGCACTTTGAAGTTCGCAAAAACGGCGTGAAAGAGAATCCGGAGAAATATTTTTAAAGACCAGCTGACTCGTCCTTACGCTACGAACAGAGAACAAGGATCAGCCTGGCGTTTTTTTGCTGAAACCCCTGAAACCCAAGCCATTTTTAAAAGCTGGCGCGCGCCCTGATAGCACCCTTTACAAAGCCCATTGAACTCTATAAACTACCTCGGGATTAGCAAGCCTTATGCGCAAAAATCTTCTTATCTTCGCGCGAAAACCGTTCCTCTGGCTCATTAAAATTTATCAAAAAACATTTTCGCCGGACCATGGCCTACTTAAAATTCTTTTTCCCTACGGCTACTGTAAATTTCAGCCGAGCTGCTCGCAATATAGCTATGAAGCCATCGAAAAATACGGAATTTTAAGGGGAATCCCTTTGGCGCTCTGGCGGATTTTGCGGTGCAATCCATGCAGCAGGGGCGGGGTGGATAAAGTGAATAATGAATAATCTATGCGCGCTCTCATCAGTGTCAGTGATAAAACCGGAATCAAAGATTTTGCGCGCGCGCTTCATGCGCTGGGTGTTGAAATTCTTTCCACGGGCGGCACCGCCAAGGAGCTTAATAATGGCAAAATTCCTCTTACGGAAGTTTCGGATTTCACCGCTTTTCCTGAAATTCTGGATGGGCGGGTCAAAACTCTGCATCCTAAAATTCATGGCGGTATTTTGGCCAGGCGCGATCAAAAATCGCATCTCCAGACTTTGGAAAAACTCAAGATTAAACCAATCGATCTGGTGGTTGTTAATCTGTATCCTTTTGAGGAAACCGTTGACAAAGAAGATGCAACCGAAGAGGAAATTATTGAAAATATTGATATTGGCGGGCCGGGTCTGATCCGTTCTGCAGCCAAAAATTTCGCGTCAGTAACCGTGATTACTGATTCAAATGATTATGCGCTGGTTTTGGACGAGCTCAAGAAAAACGGCTCTACAACGTTGGAAACGCGCCGGCAGTTGGCGCGCAAGGCTTTCTCGCGCACTTACCAGTACGACGAGGCCATCGAACATTATTTTCGTGAAAAACTTGGCGAGGCTGAACTGCTGGATCTTCATTATGAAAAGGTACTCAGCCTGCGCTACGGCGAAAATCCGCATCAGAAAGCCGCTTTTTTCCGCAATCCCCAAAACCATGATGCCAACATCACCAACGCGCATATGCTTCACGGCAAACAGCTTTCTTTTAACAACATCGTTGACGGCGATAGCGCGCTCGAGCTGGTTAAGGAATTTACACGGCCCACTGTTGCTATCATCAAACACAACAATCCCTGCGGAGTTGCTTCGGCTGAAACTGTTGAGGAAGCTTTGGAGTTGGCATTCAGTGTGGATTCGATGGCGGCTTTTGGCGGAGTGGTAGCCATGAATCAGCCATGCAATCTGCACATGGTAAAGTTTATCAATGACAGAAAATGGTTCATTGAAATGATCATCAGTCCGAAATTTGAAGCGCAGGCCTTTGAACTTCTCAAGAAAAAGCCGAATATCCGCCTACTCGAAACCGGACCGCTGAAACAGGATTTTCTTCGTCGCGACATCAAAAAAGTGGCTGGCGGCATTTTGATCCAGACCGAGGATACTTATCAGGTTAGCGAAAAAGATCTCAAAGTGGTGAGCAAAAAACATCCCACACCTGAGCAGATTCAAAGCATGCTTTTTGCCATGCGGGTGGTTAAGCGTGTGAAATCAAATGCGATTGTGCTTACAAAAGGCGAAGTTGTTATGGGCATTGGTGCAGGTCAAATGTCACGTGTGGATGCAGTTCATCTAGCTTGTTACAAAGCCGGCGAGCGTGCAAAAGGCTCCGTGATGGCCTCTGACGCTTTCTTTCCTTTTCCGGACGGCATTGAAATGGCGGCGCAGCATGTAATTACCGCGGTTATTCAGCCGGGTGGCTCCATCCGCGATCAGGAAATTATTCAGCGCGCGGACGAGTTGGGTTTGGCGATGGTCTTTACCGGTGTGCGGTTTTTTAGGCACTAGCATTTTTTCCGTACTTTTGCTCCAGATATTTCACGATTTCGCCCGATTCATTCATGACGAGACCATCATCATCGATCACTGGCACAGTATGGCCCACGCTTAAAACTGCAGCAGGTTTGTTAGCGGGATCAACCTCTATTTTTTCGTAAGGTAAGCCAAATTCAGCCAGTTTGCGGCGGACTTTTTCGCAATATGGACAGTCTTCGTATTGATAAAGTTTGATCATAAATACGATGTAAGTTAGAATGGAAACGTTTTTCTAATTTGATGATAGCATGGGATTTAAGTGAGATGAAATGGCTTATTTAAGCTGAAAATCTAATTAAAATCTGTGCGCGCACACAGATTAATAATCAAATTAACAATCTCCAATGTCAATTTTTGAAGCTTTTCTGCTCGGCGCACTGCAGGGCCTCACGGAGTTTCTGCCGATTTCTTCGTCTGGCCATCTTGTCATTGCCGAATCGCTCCTGAAATTGCCGGTTGAAAATCTGAAAAGTTTTGATATTGCGGTGCATTTTGGCACGCTGCTGGCGATCGTGGTTTATTTTTGGCAAGATATTGTGGGACTCTGGCAGGCTTTCTGGAGTTTTTTTTCCAAAAAAGAGCACTCGCCCGTCATCCATGCCAACCAGAAACTTATTTTGCAGTTGATTCTAGCCAGCATTCCGGCGATTATTTTTGCGCTGCTGCTCAGCGACTGGCTTGATCTAAAATTCAGACATCCGCTTTCGGTAGCAATTTTTATGATTACCGTTGCTTTTATTTTTTTTCTGGCCGAGTACATTTTCAGCAAAAGCAAAACAAAAAATATTTCTCTCCGCCAGGCCGTGATCATGGGTTTCGCCCAGTGTTTAGCCCTTATTCCAGGAGTTTCAAGATCAGGCATCACTATTTCTTCCGGTCTTATGCAGGGCGTTAAACGCGATGAAGCTGCACGTTTTTCCTTTCTGCTTGGCGGCGTGGCGATTTTGGGCGCCACAGTTTTTGCAATCATTGCCATTATCCGAAAAAAATACTCTCTGCCCGCGTCCGGAGTTTTACTGATTGGAATTAGCAGTTCCTTTATTTTTGGGCTGGCTGCAATTGCCTTTCTGATGCGCTTTTTAAAAACCCACAAACTCAACATTTTTGGCTATTATCGCATAGTGCTCGGAATTTTGCTGCTCCTGATTTTAAGATAACATTGCGGGACCCCGCATTTTTTCTGGACAAAATTTTTTTTATCCGTAAAATAATTAAAAATAATCGCTTTAAATGGCCAAAATTTCCGATTACGCCATCGCCACCCTTGGCAGTCATACTGCCCTGCAAATTCTCAAGGGCGCCAAAGATGAAGGCTTTAAAACCATTTGTATCTGCCAAAAAGGTACAGAGCTGCCTTATAAAAGTTTCCAGGTAGCGGACGAATTTATCATGGTTGATAGTTTTGACGATTTTTTTGCAATCGAGCGTGAACTTGTAAAACGCAATGCCATTTTGATCCCGCACGGCTCGTTTGTGAGCTATCTCGGCTGGGAAAAAATTCTCGAAATTAAGATGATGCACTATGGCACCAAAGGGATTTTGCAATGGGAATCGGACCGCAATAAAGAGCGTGAATGGCTTAAGGCTGCTGGTCTTCGCCAACCGCACATTTTTAAAAATCCGCAGGAAATCGATCGGCCGGTGATCATTAAATTTCACGGCGCCAAAGGCGGGAAGGGCTATTTCATCGCCAAGTCACCGGAAGAATTTGCCGAGCGCATTCAGGAATATCCGCAAAATAACGGCTATGTTATTCAGGAATATATTGTTGGGGTGCCGATTTACATGCACTTTTTTTATTCCGGACTTCACCAGGAACTGGAGCTGATGGGTTTTGACAAACGCTATGAATCCAATGCCGACTCGATCGGGCGCATTGCTGCAAAAGATCAGCTGGATGCCAATATTCGAACCTCCTACACTATCACTGGCAATATGCCTATGGTGCTGCGCGAGTCGATTTTACCGGAAGTTTTTCAGATGGGCGAAAATGTTATCAGGGAGTCGCGCAAATTGCTGGATTACAAAACATCGAAACAGATGGAGAAAGGACTTTTTGGGCCGTTTTGTCTGGAAGCGATTGTTGATCCTGAATTGCAGATTTTTGTTTTTGAAATTTCCGCAAGGATTGTGGCGGGCACTAATCCGTACATTCACGGCTCGCCTTACACCTGGCTGCGCTACAACGAGCCAATGAGCACAGGTCGCAGGATTGCGCGCGATATTAAAGAGGCGATTGAGGCGGGGGAGCTGACGAAAGTTTTGGGTTGAAGCAATTAACAATTACAAATGAATTTTAAAGCTCACAAAAAAATCGCTGACATACTTAAATCCTACGATCTTAAAAATCTGACCATTGGTGTCCTGGGCGGCCACAGTGCGCTGGATGTCTGCCATGGAGCCAGGCAATACGGCTTTCGCACGCTGGCAGTCTGCCAGAAGGGGAGAGCGCAGACTTATGAAAAATATTATAAAAGCCGCGGCGGAAAAAGCGCCCAAAAAGGCTGCATTGATGAAATTATTGAACTGGAAAAATTTGGCGATATCGTGAAACCGGAAATTCAAAAACGGCTGCGCGCGCGTAACACCATCTTCATTCACAACCGCTATTTTTGGGTTTACTGCGATTTTAATAAAATTGAAAACGATTTTCTGGTGCCGATTTTTGGCACACGTGAGATGCTCAAGCTGGAAGAGCGCGATCAACCACTCAATCAATATCACCTGTTGCAAAAGGCGGGCATTCGCATTCCGCAGCTTTTCAAAACGCCAAAAACTATTGACCATCTCGCGATCGTGAAAGTGAATGAAGCGGATCGTGGCTATGAGCGGGCTTTTTTTCTCGCTGAAAGTTTTGCCGATTTTCAGAAAAAATCCGCTGGACTTTTACTGTCCAAAAAAATCACGCAAAAAGCTCTTGATAAAGCCATTATCGAAGAGTTCATTGTTGGCGCGCAGATCAATTTAAATTTTTTCTACTCGCCTTTGAGTGGCGAACTGGAGTTGATGGGTACAGATATGCGCCGCCAAACCAATCTGGATGGGCTGCTGCGTCTGCCCGCATCCGAACAAATAGAAATCTTAAAATATTTACAGCCGAGCATGATCGAAACCGGTCACGTTGCAGTGACCATGAAAGAATCGCTGCTGGAAAAGGCATTTGGCCTTGGCGAAAAATTTGTGACTGCAGCCAAAAAATTGGCGCCGCCCGGCATTATCGGCCCATTTGCGCTGCAGGGAGCTGTTGTTGCGGAAAAAGGCAAAGAAGAATTCGTGATTTTTGATGTCAGCATGCGCATTCCAGGCTCACCAGGAACGCGCTTCACGCCCTACTCGGGCTATCTTTACGGCGAAAGCCTCAGCTGCGGTGAGCGCATTGCTATGGAAATCAGGCAGGGACTCAAATCCGGCAAGCTTGAAAAATTGCTAACCTAAAAACCCATGAAAGTTGTTGTGCTGGCCGGCGGGAAAAGCAGGCGACTAAAACCCATTGAAGACAAGAATTTTTTGCGACTGCTTGGCAAACCACTTTTGCAGCATCAGCTTGAGCAGCTTGTGGCAGCTGGGCTCACCGATTTTATCATTGTGGGTTCGAGTGAAAATCTTGGTAAAATCCGCAGCCTGGTGCGTGATCTGGAAAAAAGTGGATCGCCGTGGGCAACTAAAGTGGAGATCAAAGTTGTGGAGCAAAAAAATCCTGCCGGCATGGCTGGAGCGCTTTTTGCTGCGGAAAAACTGCTTAAAAGCAGTCCAATGCTGATTGTCAGCGCCAATGATGTGGTTGAAAAATCGGCCTACGAATCAATGCTGCACGAAATCAAAAAAACAGCTGCGGGCGTTTCCGTGCTGTTACTCGTTAAAAAAATCCAGGGATATTTTCCGGGCGGCTATCTGAAAATTTCACAATCCGGACGCATAACCGGCATTGTTGAAAAGCCAAAACCTGGTAGTGAGCCGGGTAAATTTGTGAATCTGGTGGTGCATTTTCATCGCGATAGCAATGCTCTTTTTACGGCTCTGCATCAGGTAAAATCAGACCACGATGATCGCTACGAACTCGCGCTCAATCAGCTGCTAAAATCCGGCAGTGGCAGGCAGCCTGGCAGCAGCAAGCGGTCCGATAACAGCAGACAATCTAATGGCAAGCAGTTCGCGCCTGCCATAAAAGCCGTACCATACAATGGCTTCTGGCAGCCGATAAAATACCCATGGCATGTACTTCAGGTGGCGGAATATTTTTTGTCACAAATGCAAAACGGTCTGAAAAAAGGCCACCAAGTTGAAATCGCAAAATCTGCGCAGATTCGCGGTAATGTTTTTCTGGACAATGGCGTAAAGGTGCTGGAAAATGCCGTGATCGTGGGGCCAGCTTTTATCGGCAAAAATACCATTATTGCAACCAACTCGCTTGTTCGCGAAAGCATCATTGGCGAAAACTGCGTGATCGGTTTTGGTACAGAAGTGGCACGAAGCTTTGTTGGCAGCCATGTCTGGACTCACACCAACTACATAGGCGACTCCATTATTGGCGATGACTGTTCTTTTGGCGCTGGTACTGTGACTGGCAATTTACGGCTTGATGAAGGCGAAATCAGCGTTATGGTCCAGGACGAAAAAATAAATTCCGAACGCAGCAAATTAGGACTTGTCACAGGTTCGCACGTACGCTGCGGCATCAATACCAGTTTTATGCCGGGCGTCAAAATCGGCAATAACTGCCTGATCGGCGCGGGCATTTTAGTTGGCAGCGATGTCCCTGATGGACAGCTTGTTTACGCCAAAACCGAGCTTATGATGAAAGAGAACAAATCACAAATCAATGACAAAAAACGGACAGAGATGAAAAAAAATCTAGCCCACCGCAAAAGCAGTTTGCAAACTAACTGATTTTTCCCTGTGCAAACCAGCGTATCACTTTCGGGTACCATTTTTTTTCCAGCGCCTGGACTTTTTCCTTAAGACTTTCAGCGCTTTCGCCTGGCCTTATCGCCACTTTTTTCTGCAGAATAATTTCACCGGTATCCACACCTTCATCCACAAAATGAATGGTGCAGCCGCTTTCGCGCTCTCCCACACGCAAAACTTCCTCATGCACATTCGCGCCATAAAAGCCCGCACCCGAAAATTTAGGCATAAGCGCGGGATGCACGTTAATAATTCGCCGGGGAAACTGCCGCACAAAGGCAGGTGTCAAAATGCGCATGTAGCCAATCAAAACCACCAGCTCTACTTTGTGCTCTTTCAAAATCCGCACCAGTTCCAGATCATACTCATCACGGGTTTTGCCCGTAGGGTCGACAAAAATCTCCTCAAATCCATGCTCACGCGCGCGTGCCAACGCCTGAGCGTCTTTTTTATTGCTGATCACAATCGCCAGTCTCACTCCCGGCATTTTGCCAGCTTTGATTTCATCAATTATAGCTTGCAGATCAGTTCCTTTGGTGGACGCCAAAACGCCGATTTTAAAAATTTTTGACATATGTTAATCAATTTCCCCGGGTTTCAGTGGCGGCAAGCCAAGTTTTTTACGAATCTCGAGTCCGGTCGGTGTAACTGCCAGACCGCCAAGCGCGGTTTCACGAAGTTTGGGCGACATGATGCGCGCGATATTGCGCATGGCCATGACCACTTCATCAAACGGAATAAAACTTTCCACGCCTGCAATCGAGGCATCCGAAGCCGCGCACGCAGTTGAAGCGCCGAGCATATTGCGTTTTATGCAGGGAACAGCCACCAATCCGCCAAGCGGATCGCACGCCAGGCCAAGATAACTTTTCAAAGCCAACGCTGAAGCATTAAAACTCTGCTCCGGCTTTCCGCCGCGAAGCTCAGTCACACCGGCCGCAGCCATTGCCACTGCTGCACCGACCTCTGCCTGGCATCCTGCTGCTGCCGCCGACAAAGTCGCGCCCTCCGCAATAATAATTCCCACCGCCGAAGCCGTAAAAAGCGCACGCAAAGTTTTTTCCTCACTCGCTTTCCATTCCTCTGCGGCCGCCAAAATCACGCCAGGCACCACGCCGCTTCCGCCTGCGGTTGGAAAAGCCGCAATCCGCCCCATCGCCGAATTGGTTTCGCCGGTTGCAGTTGCATAAGCCATCGCTTTAATCACCAGCGGCGGCATAATCATTTTCTGTTTCGACTGTAGCAATTTTTTCAGGCGCGGAGCGCTTCCTCCAGCCATTTTAAAAGCCGACACCTCGGGCTTTTCAATCGCTTTTTTAATCGCCTCGCGCATCACGTCCAAAGTTTTTTTCATTCTGGCGAGCACTTCCGCCCGCGTTTTTTTGGAATATTCCATCTCGTAACGGATCACAATTTCCGAGACCGGCAGACGGTGCTTTTTGCTCAGCTCAATGAGCTCTTTGGCATTTGTGAACGAATACATTTTCAATTGATAATTGTTAATTTTCAAGCGCAGTAAGCGATCTGACATCCTCAATTCCATCCAGATCCTCAAGCCTTAAAACCTCACTCAGTTTCAGGTCGCGACCTTCCATATTGATGATCGAGAGGGCGTGATTATCAACGATTGTAGTTTGAATATCGTGCACGCGCATGCCAAGTTTCTTCAGTTCCCTGCAGAGATTATCGATTCTGTGCTGCGCACTGTGATGCCAGACCACCAGCGATTTAAACTGGCCGGCAACGCCATGCAGGTTCACCTCAAACTGGTCAATCTCCACCACTTTAATAATCCCGCCGCCAATCGACGAGCCGATAATACTCATGGCCTGACGATCCCACTTTTCCAAAATAATTTTGACAGTGTTGGGATGATACTGCTCTCCCAAATCCGCAGTCCTGATCTCAAATTTAATCCCGGACCTTCGCGCCAGCTCGAACGAATTTTTGATGCGCGGATCAGCAGTTTTAAACTTCAGAATTCCGCCCACAAGCGCGCGATCAGTTGCATGTCCTTTATAAACCGTGGCAAAAGATCCATGCAAAACAAAAGTCACTTTGTCCGGCGTACCATGAAAAAGCGCCCGCGCAATCTGGCCGATTTTGCAGGCCCCAGCCGTATGCGAGCTCGATGGCCCGACCATAATCGGCCCGGCAATATCAAAAACCGAGTAATGGCGGTTGGCTGCGAGTGTGGCTTTAGCGTCGGACATGGCTGGTCTAGCGGAATAAGTTATGTTCCTGTCTAAAAAGTTTAGCTGTGGGCATTGCTTAGAGCAATTCTTTAAGCCAAGATTAAACTTGACAAAAAAAAAAAACGTTTATAATTAAATTATCATTTACTCTCTCCCTAAACCATAACCAAAAACAAATATGAAAAACAAAACACTGCTCTACCTATTAGGTGGAGGCGTAATCATGGCTATAGTAGGGCTTGCTCTTGCAAGCCAAGGAGCCCTTTTCCAGGGCAGGCTTAGTTTGAACAGTAGCGCATTAAATCTAAAAGCTTTACAACCTATTTCACAAAAATCAGCGCTACCTGCTGTTACAATGTCCCCTGCGTCCCCCGCGCTCACACCAGCTCCTGCGTCCCCCGCGCTCACACCAGCTCCTGCGTCCCCCGCGCTCACACCAGCTCCTGCGTCCCCCGCGCTT